>ERZ1370068.3132-contig-2254_pt1 | contig 19009 bp, 29 predicted proteins | sample MGYA00561227_ERZ1370068 | MGnify/ENA primary metagenome ERZ1370068 (study PRJEB38410, sample SAMEA6850437) | metagenome | study: Metagenomic assessment of the ecological functions of the soil: analysis of the soil microbiota associated with the...
AGAAGTTACGTATTGCCATTCGCTCGTCCTTGACGAACCCCATCTTGACGAGGCCAGCAGCCAAGCTTGCCCCCATTGATCTTCTGCTGCGTCAGCGCCCGCTGAAGCTGCCTCGGCGTGACCAGCTTCCTCCTTGAGGAGGGAGCTCGCCACCCGGACGGCCATGGAGCTCTCCAGGAGGTTACTCACGCGGCGACAAACAACGTCATTAGGTGACCTAAAACGTCACTCTCAATCGCCGACCCGCCCAGCCGCGGACCGACCGAGGTTCCGGTCCCGCCTGGTGACCTCGCCATCGGCATACAGACCTTTCTTGCTGCCCAGCGCTCACACCGGCGCTCAGGGGCCGTTCGCCGATCGTCGATCGTGTTCACGCTGGTCCCCCGCGAACGCCGCGCGTCCCGGCCTGGTGGTCCATATCCCCACGTTTTCACGGCGTGCGCCGCCGCCCGTCGCCGAGGACAGCGTCGCCGTAGTCTGTGACAGGCCTGGCGTCGACCGGGCAGACGGTGGCGGCAACCGATGACGCCGCGAGGCTCCCGGAGCTGGATCAGCGATCCCCGACGCCTGCGCCGTCCGAATCAGGCTCGAAGTGAACTGCGTCGGCGCCGGTGCCGAACGTCCTGGGCTGCCGTGAACGCATTCCGACCATGATCGCTTCGACCGCGCGCCCCGGTCACGGCCATCGCGCCGGACGTCGAGGCCCGGCGCGCGTCGCGCCGGAGATACAGCGAGATCCAGGACGGCCGCCGTATCGCAGCGACGCCGCGTCGTGCGGCAGGCTGGAGCACGCGACGCGGCGCCCGCCGTGTTCACCAGCCTTGCACGGCGCGCATCGACCAGGTGCGAGCCGGAGCGGACTGTCCGACCGACGCGCCGACCTGGGTCAGTCACCGACGAGCTGTGAACGCACCTCCAGTCGCCCCCTCCTTCTCGTCGGACGCCGGTGGTGCGCGTCTGATAGAGGTTTGCGGCTGTATTTCGCTGCATCACGCAGGCGGGCCATAGCTCAGAGCGCAGCGCGGGAAAGGCGACGGCGAAAACTGCGCGTGCTCGGCTACGCCGGGCCGCTGTCGCGTCGCCGCCGCCGTCCAGGTCGGATGGGGGGCTCGCGGATGGTTGCCCGCCTCGACTGAGCCAGCGTTGAGCCAGGCGCCGCCGGCCAGCGCCCGCCGCGGTCTGGCCACCACTGACGCGGTGGCGTCGTCGGCGACACGCGCCGTGAAGGCGCCGCCCATACCCTGGGCGCGACGCTGATCGCATCAGGAGTCTGCGCACGCAAGCGGCGCGCTCAGAAACGCCAGGTGGACACCACGGACAAGGGTTTGAACATACTCCTCTTACCTTAGTGTCCTTCGGAGTGTCTTTGTGTTGACCTGAAAGGCGAAACGAGACGGAGCGCGGGTTCAGCCGACGTCAGCACAGCGGCGGCAACCACGGTCGTCCAGGAGGCCTTCTTGTCGCCGACCGCGCTCTGCGTGACGTTCTGGGACGTGCACGATCTCGTTCGACGAGCCGGTAGACTTCCTTCTTCTCGTCCCAGCTCTTGTCGGGATCGAACTCGAGGCCGAGCGTCGTGGCCGAGCATTTCGGCGGCGAGCTCCTCGGCGTAGTCGCCGGCGATGTTCCTCGCTCTCGCCGAAGCTGTGGTGCTCGGAGAGGTAGCCGTAGAGCTCGCGGTCGCGCGGGATGGCGACGCCGACGGTGGCGGCGATCAGCCGGTGCGGCTCGCGCGTGGCTGCTTCGGACATGACGACGAAGGTGACCTGGCCGGGCTCGAGGCGCTTGGCGCCCTGCGGCGCGCGACAGGATCCGGCAGTTGGGCGGAAAGATGCTCGACACGCGCACGAGGTTGCACGCGGCGATGCCGGCCGACCGCAGCGCGAGCTCGAACGAGGTCAGCTTCTCGCGGTGTTTGCCGACACCCTTCGTGAAGAACATCTCCTGGGGACGAATCCGACCACGTCACGCTCCTGTGTCTGCTGGGAACCAGCATGGCAAACACCCCCATTCCCACTGTCAAGCGAAACGTGATGAAGCACCCCAGCACTCCATAACCATTAGTTCACCTAATCCATCGCGGCGAGCCACGACCCGTGTCCAGGCGCGACAGCGCGCGCGAAATCCTCGAAATCATTCCGCTGGTGATGCGCACCGTCGGCGGCGGAGCTGCGCGCCGCGCGGCGAGATGCCGGCGCCGGCGCATTTCGGCCTGCTCGCGTGCTCAGCGTGCGGCCGCGGATGCTGAGGCGACCTCGCGTCGCTCCAGGGCGTCAGCCTGCCGACGATGTCGAACTCGATCAGCGCGATGGTCGAGCGCGGCTGGGTGCGGCGCGAGGCGCCCGACGGCGATCGGCGCGTGGTGATGATCGACGTCACGCCGACCGGCCGCGCGCGCGCTCGAGCGCGTCAGCCGCGCCGCCGAGGTGCACCTGGCCGACGTCCTCGCGCCGCTCGACCTGCCCGCGCGGCGGCGGCTGGCTCGGCGGGCTGGGCGTGCTGCGCAAGGTCTTTCGCGGCGGCGCCGCCTCGACGTCACGCGAAAGGTCACAGAACACCGGCGAAGACGATAGTACGTATGTATCCCAGATAGAGAAGTGACGCAGCTGTGACGCAGACCGGCGCCGGACGGTCGGCTGGCGTGACGCGCCGGCCAAAAGCCTGCCTGCGCGCGCGTGGCATCCTGTTCGCCGCGGCAGCGCACCTACGCCGCGGTCGCGGCGCATCCGGCGGTGGCTCGGCACGCTCCTGACCGTCATCATCATCACGCATCGGCGCGCGACACGTTCACGCTTGATGTCGACCGAGGTCGGCAAAGCGGCGCTGCTCGATCAGCAGGTCCGGCAAGCGGAGTCGTTCGGCGTGCAAGATCACGGACGACGGCCTACCAGCGCTTGCGAAGATGACCGCGATCGCGCCCGCTGCATTCGACGCGGCTGCCGAAACGGTGGTGATGCCGCCGTCGCGCTGATCGTCGCCGGCATCGCGTTCGCGCGTGTTCAACGCGCTGCTCGGCGGCGACGCCGACGTTCAAGCAGGTCTTCGCCGTGGTCGTCCACTCCGGCGTCGTCGCTCGCCGCGCTGTCGCAGTTCTTCGGCACGCCGCTGGCCTACGCGCGCGCGAGACGATGTCGAGCACGACCAACCTGGCGGTCTTCGCTGCCGTTTCTCGACGAGAGCTCGTTCGCGCGCGCTGCGCTCGGCTCGATGGATCTTGTTCATCATCTGCGTGGCCGTCAGCCTCGCGATCGGTCTCGGCGTGCTCTACCGGAAACGCACTGGGCCGATCGCGATCACCCTGCTCGCCGTCTTACGCGGCGATCGGGATCGTCATCGCGGCGGTCAAACCGGTCTCGACTGGAGCTCTAGATGTCGCGCAAGAACGTGCTCATCGCGATCGTCGTCGTCCTCATCGGCGCGGGTCGTCGTCGCCGCGAACCTGCTATTTCAAGAAGGACAAAGGGCTCACCGTCACCACCGACGTCATCAAGACGCGCGATCTCGAGGCGATCGTCTCGGCGTCCGGCAAGATTCAGCCGAAGCGCCTCGTCAAGATCAGCGCCGAGACCTCCGGGCAAGGTCGTCAACCTCGCCGTCAACGAGGGCGACCGCGTCAAGATCGGCCAGTTCTCGCTGCAGATCGATCCGAGTCGCTGCAGCGCGCGCGTCGACGGCGGCACCGCCTCGCTGCAGGCGGCGCAGGCGCTCGATCGCGCAGCTGCGGCAGTCGGTCGAGACCGCGCGCGGCGCAGCTCGATGCAGGCGCAGCAGAACCTCGACGCGCCAGCAGGATCTGTGGAAGCAGCAGCTGACGACGCGCGAGGCGCTCGAGAAGGCCGCAGAACGACGTCAAGGTCGCCGAGTCGAACGTGTCAGGAGCGCGAGAAGAACATCACGCCGCAGGAGAGCCGCATCAACGTCGAGAAGCGCGACGCCTCGAGAGCGCGCGCTACGACCTGAGCAAGGTGCGCATGGAGTCGCCGGATCGACGGCATCGTCACCCGCCGCAACGTTCAGGAAGGCGAGACCGCGGTGATCGGCACGATGAACAACGCCGGCACCGTCCTGCTCGAGCTCGCCGACATGGGCGATCATCCAGGCCGAGGTCGAGGTCGACTGAGACCAACGTCCCGCACGTGCAGATCGGCCAGCCGGCCAAGATCACGCATCGACGCGATCCCCGAGCACGTCGTTCGCGGGCACGTCAGCGAGATCGGCAACAGCCCGATCCAGGCGCCGGGCGCCGCGCCGCCGGCACCAGGCGACCAACTTCAAGGTCGCGGTCGATCCTCGACGAGCCGGTGCCGGACGTGCGCCCGGGTTCACCTGCACCGCCGACATCACCACCGCCACGCGCAAGGACGTGGTCTCGGTGCCGATTCCGGCGGTCGCGGTCCGCGAGCTGATCTACGACGCCAACGGCCAGTCGTCAAGGAGCCCAAGACCGACAAGAAGCGCCGCGTCGCCGACGGCGCGCCCGGGCGCGCGTCGGCGGCCGAGCTGAAGCCCGGCCAGACGCGCAAGGAAGACCGAAGGCGTGCTTCGTCGTGCGCGAGCGAGCAAGTCGGAGTTCGTCCCGATCAAGATGGGCATCGCCGGCGACAAGTATTTCGAGGTGCTGTCGGGCCTCAAGGCCGGCGACCAGGTCATCACCGGCCCGCACAACTCGGTGCGCGGCATGGCCGACGGCGATCTGGTGAAGGTCGACAACAACCCGAAGAAGAAGAAGTGAACAAGTTCTTCGAATCGGCGCTGATCGCGCTCGACGCGATCTGGTCCGCCAAGCTGCGGTCGTTCGATGACCGTGCTCGGCAACATCGTGGCGGTGACCTCGATCATCGCGGTGGTGTCGCTGATCCAGGGCCTGAACGCCTCGGTGCAAGGCGGCGATCCTCAACCAGGCGGGCGCCGACTCGTTCAACGTCCAGCAGTTTCCGATCACCCGCAGCGACGAGGAGTTCGAGAAGGTCCGCGGCAACCCGCGGATCACGATGCAACGACGCGCGCGCGATCCGGCGCTACAGCGAGCTGGTCAGCGCGGTGATGCTCGACTCGAGCGGCGGCGGCCGCATCACCTATCAGCGACCGGTCGATCGACCAGACCCGATCACCGGCGTCACCGGCGACTACGTCAACTTCTCGAGCTACGACGCCGAGCGCGGCCGGCTGATGAGCCCGACCGAGGTCGACACCGCGCGGCCGGTGACGGTCATCGGCTGGCGGCACCGCCGATCGCCTGTTCGGCACGGACATCGACCCGCTCGAGAAGATCATCCAGATCGAGGGCGTCCACTTCCGCGTCGTCGGCGTCAGCGCCAAGCGCGGCTCGGTGCTCGGACGATCGCAGGACGAGTTCGCGGTCATCCCGCTCGGCCAGTTCCAGATGCTGTTCGGCTCGCGGCGCCAGCCGTCGATGGTCGGTCAAGCCGCACGACGCTCGCCGACATGAAGGCGGCGATGGACGAGGCGACGGTGGCGCTGCGGCGTGCGCGCGGCGGCTGAAGCCGAAGCAGCCGGACAACTTCGGCATCTTCACGTCGGACACGATCCTCGACATCTACCACTCGGCGACCAACGGCATCTTCGCGGTGCTGATCGGCGTGCGTCGGCCTGTCGCTGGTCGTCGGCGGCATCGTGATCATGAACATCATGCTGATGGTGGTCAGCGAGCGGACGCGGGAGATCGGGCTGCGCAAGGCGCTCGGGCGCGCAGGCGCTCGACATCATGGCGCAGATGCTGACCGAGTCGGTCGTGCTGTCGATCTTCGGCGGCGTCATCGGCACCGCTGCTCGGCGCCGCGATCGCGCTGACGATCGCGAGGTTCACGCCGATCCCGGCGTCGGTCGAGTCTGTGGTCGGTCGGCGCTCGGCATCGGCATCACCGCGCTCGTCGGCCTGTTCTTCGGCCTCTATCCGGCGATGCAGCGCGGCGCGCCTCGATCCCGATCGAAGCGCTGAGGCGCGAATGATGACCGTTCCGCGTGCGCGCCTGCTCGTCGAAGTCGTCGTCATGGCGTTCGACACCGTGCGCACGAACAAGATGCGCTCTGGTCCTGACCGTGCTCGGCGTGGTCATCGGCATCACGTCGATCGTCGGCATGACGGCGCTCATCCGCGGGTTCGACCAGTCGCTGCGCGATCTGATCGCGCAGAGCGGACCGAACATCATCTACCATCCAGCGGTTCGGCGTCACCAGCTTCGCCAACGGCGCCGAGTTCAGCGAAGCTGCTGAAGCGGCCCGAACCTCGACGATCTCCGACGCGCGCGCGCTCGAGACGCAGAGCCGACACGATCGCTGCGTCGTCGACATCGCAGCTCGGCGCCGGCCCCGGCCCGGTCACCCAGCGGCGCGTGTTCTACCGCGATCAGAAGACCAAGCAACCTGATCGTGTTCGGGCACCGGCGAGATCTTCGCCGACGGGCACGCAGCTGCCGATGCTCGCGCGGACGGTTCTTCAACGGCACCGACAGTTCAGTACCGCACGCAACGTCGTGCGTGCTGGGCAACACCGCCTACAAGCTGCTGTTCGAGGCGAGCGGCATCGATCCGCTCGGCAAGTGCGTGCGCGTCGGCAGCGAGCGCTTCGAGGTGCGTCGGCGTGTTCGACAAGCGGCCGTCGCCGGGCGGCTTCAACGTCGGCCAGGACGACTTCGTCGTCGTGCCCGCACACGACCTACCACGCGGCATTCGGGCTGCGCGGTATCGCCGGCCGGGGCGGGCGCGGCGGCCGATCACCAACGTCATGATCTCCGTGCTGCCGCGGCGACGGCGTCGATCAGCCGACGCGCGATCGCCGACGTCGAGCGCATCATGCGCATCCGCCACGGGCTCAAGCTCGACGAGCCGAACGACTTCGACCTCAGCGACGCAGGACTGCGTTCCTGAAGCTGTGGGACTCGGATCAGCCAGGGCGACGTTCTTCGCGCTGGTCGTGATCTCGTCGATCGCCCTGATGGTCGGCGGCATCGGCGTGATGGCGATCATGTCGATCTCGGTCACCGAGCGGACGCGCGAGATCGGCGTGCGCAAGGCGCTCGGCGCGCGCCGCGCGCGAGATCCTGTTTCAGTTCCTGATGGAGGCGGCGTTCCTCACGTCGCTCGGCGGCCTGCTCGGCATCGTCCTCGGCAGCCGGCATCGGCTGGGCCGTCCACCTCGTGTCCGGCTTCCCGATCTCGCTGCCCTGGTGGTCGTTCGCGATCGGCCTCGGCTTCTCGGCGTCGGTCGGCATCTTCTTCGATGTATCCCGCCGTCAAGGCGTCGCGCCTCGATCCCATCGAAGCGCCTGCGCTACGAATAGATCCGGCCGCGACGTCCTGACTGCTGATCGCCGAACCCGCTGCCAGTCCGATCTGGCGCGCTTGATGAGTCGCTTCACTGCAATATGATGCCGGGGCTACTTGACCGAGGGGGACCCCGCCATGAAGGTCTACGACGCCGCCAGCATCAGAAACGTCGCCCTCGTCGGTCACAGCGGCTCCGGCAAGACGCAGCTCGCGTCCGCGATCCTCGCCGACGCCGGCATGATCAACCGCTTCGGCAAGGTCGACGAAGGCACGACCGTCACCGACTTACGACGAAGAGGAAATCGCCCGCAAGCACACGCTGTCGGCGAGCCTCGCCTACGCCGAGTGGAACAAGCAGAAGATCAACCTGATCGACACGCCCGGCGTCGGCAACTTCCTCAGCCGACGCGCGCGCCGCGCTGCACGTCGCCGACGCCGCGCTGGTCGTGTCGTCGACGCCGTCGCCGGCGTCATGGTGCAGACCGAGAAGGTGTGGGCGCGCGGCCGACGGAGCTGGGCTGCCGCGCCTGGTCGTCGCTCAACCGCCTCGATCGCGATCGCGCCAGCCTCGAACGCTCGCTGGCGTCGCTGCGCGAGATCGTGCAGACCGCACGGTGATCCCGATTCAGCTGCCGATCGGCGAGGAAAGCGACTTCAGCGGCGTCGTCGATCTCGTGACGAAGAAGGCGTTCATCTTCCAGACCGACGAGAGCGGCAAGTTCACCGAGGGCGCCGTGCCCGGCCGACATGACCGCCGCGGTCGACGCGGCGCGCGAGGCGCTGATCGAGATGGTCGCCGAGAACGACGAGAAGCTGATGGAGAAGTTCTTCGAGGCCGGCACGCTGACCGACGACGAGCTGGTCGCCGGCCTGCGGAGCGCGACCGTCGCCGGCAAGCTGTTCCCGCTCGTCTGCACGTCGGCGCTGCTGCAACGTCGGCGTGCCAGCAGCTGCTCGACGCCGATGCGTCGCCTACCTGCCGTCGCCGGCCGACCGCGCCGTTCACGGGCATCGACAAGGCCGGCGACGAGGTCGCGCGCGCCGGCCGACGAGAAGGCGCCGCGCTGCGCGCGTTCGTGTGGAAGACGATCGCCGATCCCTTCGCCGGCCGCATCACGATGTTCCGCGTCGTCGTCCGGCGTCGCTGAAGGCCGACTCGACCGTGCACAACAAGACGAAGGACGCGCCCGGAGCGGCTCGGGCACCTGATGCTGCTGCAGGGCAAGACGCCGACGCACCGTGCCGGAGATCAAGGCGGGCGATCTCGGCGCGGTCGCCAAGCTGAAGGACACGCTGACCAACGACGTCCTCGGCGACAAGAGCCGATCCGATCACCTTCCCGCCGATGCAGTTCCCCGAGCCGGTGCTCGCGCTACGCGATCGAGCCGAAGAGCCGCGGCGACGAGGACAAGATCAGCACGTCGATGCACCGGCTCGAGGAAGAGGACCCGTCGATCCGCTACAGCCGCGATCCGCAGACCAAGGAGCTGCTGCTCTCCGGCCAGGGCCAGCTGCACATCGAGGTCACGGTCGCGAAGCTGAAGCGGCGCTTCGGCGTCGACGTCAACCTCAAGCCGCCGCGCATCCCGTACCGCGAGACGATCAAGGCGTCGACCGAAGCGCACGGCCGCCACAAGAAGCAGACCGGCGGCCACGGCCAGTTCGGCGACTGCAAGATCAAGGTCGAGCCGCTGCGCGCGCGGCGCCGACTTCGAGTTCGTCGACGACATCTTCGGCGGCTCGATCCCGCGCCAGTTCATGCCGGCGGTCGAAAAGGGCATCCAGGGACGCGCGGACGCGCGGCTATCTCGCCGGCTATCCGATGGTCGACTTCCGCGTCACGGTCTTCGACGGCTCGTACCACGACGTCGACTCGAACGAGCTGTCGTTCAAGCTGGCCGGGCTCGCTCGCGTTCAAGGACGCGATGACGCGCGCGCGGCCGACGATCCTCGAGCCGATCATGAACGTCGAGGTCTACGCGCCGTCGGATTTCGCCGGCGACCTGATGGGCGACCTGAACGGCCGGCGCGGCCGCATCGCCGGCATGGACACGCGCGGCGCGACGACGATCATCAAGGCGCAGGTGCCGATGTCGGAGATGCTCACCTACGAGCAGCACCTGACGTCGGCGACCGGCGGCCGCGGCTCGTATCACATGGAGTACTCGCACTACGACGAGGTGCCCGCGCACCTGCAGTCGAAGATCATCGCGGCCGCGAAGGCCGAGAGCGGGCAGGGTGTCGAAGCTGGAAGAGGTGTGAGCGTCACCGCCGCTAGCCTCGTCGGAGTCCGGGTTCTGGGCGCTCCACGCGGCCGCGCCTTTGCCCGACCCGGGCGTGCGGGGGCCTTCGGCCTGCTCTTCCGCCGGTACTCCTCAGCAGCCGGCTTCCGCGTCAGCGCTGACGTTCGGCCGCGCCGCGAGACGCCCGGCGACGCCCTTCTGTCGCTGGCGCCTTCGGCTCTTCCGTCGGCCGCTTCGGCCTTCGCTGCGCGCGGGTTGAACTCGCTGCCGACGAGCCTCGACCTGGCGCGACTTCGGCGGCTGTCGCCCTTGCGGAAGCCGAGCCGCAGCAGGCGGGTGTAGCCGCCCGGCCGCGACTGCGAACCGCGGCGGCGATCGTCTCGAACAGCTTGCGACGACCTCGCGATCCTGCAGGTCGTGCATGCACGAGGCGGCGGGCGTGCAGCAGCCTTGCGCGTCGCCGGCTGCCGTCGGCGACGCCGCGCTTCGCGATCGTGATGATCCGCTCGACGAACGGCCGCAGCTCCTTCGCCTTCGGCACCGTCGTCGTCAGGTGCTCGTGGCGGAGCAGCGCCGTCGCCTGGTTCCGCAGCATCGCAGATGCGATGCTCGGTGACGCGGCCCAGCTTTCTGATGTGCGACTCGGTGTCTCATAGCTGTATTCAGGCTGGTACGGGCTGGGCTGGTCGCTGGACGGCTGGACGTGGCACAACCCCGCCTGTCCCTAGCCCTAGTCACCTGCCCCCTGTCCTGCTCGCCCGTCTATTCCTGCGCCGCCGTCGCCGGCTGATCGACCCGCATGCCGAGGCTCAGGCCCATCGTGTGCAGGATTTCCTTGATCTCGTTGAGGCTCTTGCGGCCGAAGTTCTTCGTCTTGAGCATCTCGCCTTCGGTCTTCTGCACCAGCTCGCGAATCGTCCGGATGTTCGCGTTCTTGAGGCAGTTGTACGACCGGACCGAGAGCTCGAGCTCCTCGACGCTCTTGTCGAGGTTCTCGTTGCTCGACGCCGGCGCGCGGCTGATCGCCCGGCGCCTCGGCCTGCTGCGTCCGGCGCCCTCTTCGAGGTTGATGAAGATGTTCAGGTGATCGCGAATCAGCTTCGCCGACGAGCGACACCGCGTCGCGCGGCGTTGATCGAGCCGTTGGTCCAGACGTCGACCGTCAGCTTGTCGTAGTCGGTCGTCTGGCCGAGGCGCGCGCGCCTCGACGAGGTAGTTGACCTTCTTGACCGGCGAGTGGACCGAGTCGATCGGGATCCAGCCGATGCCGAGATCCTCGTCGAAGTTCTTGTCGGCCGAGACGTAGCCGCGGCCGCGCTTCATGCGCATCTCCATGTGGAGCTTGCCGCCCTCGGCGACGGTCGCGATGTGCGCGTCCGGCTCGAGGATCTCGACGTCGGCGTCGGCCTCGATGTCGCGCGCGCGCACTTCGCCCGGCTTGTCGACGCGCAGCGTCAGCGTCTTGGTGTGATCGACGTGCAGCTTCAGCGGAATCTGCTTCAGGTTGAGGATGATGTCGGTCGCGTCCTCGACCACGCCCGGGAATCGGCGAGAACTCGTGCAGCACGCCGTCGATCTTCACCGCGGTGATCGCCGCGCCCTCGATCGACGACAGCAGCACGCGCCGCAGCGCGTTGCCGATCGTCGTGCCGAAGCCGCGCTCGAACGGCTGCGCGTAGAACCGGCCGAACCGGTCCGTGAGCGTCTCGCGCTCGAACTCGAGCCGCTTGGGTCGCTGAAAACCTTTCCAGAGCATGTGATCTGTCCTTTCGCTAACGGGCCCGCAGACGGGCCTCCAGACCTGCAAGTGACCGCCGGCCTCCCGCCGCAGGTCTGTGTAAGGCTGCGGGCCGACGGTTGACGAAAGTGTCGAACGGCTGACCTTCTGCCTACTTGAGCCTTGGCTTACTTCGAATACAGCTCGACGATCAGCTGTTCCTGCACGGGCAGGTTGATCTGCTCGCGCGTCGGCATCGACGACGATGCGCCCCGTGATGGTCGTTCGGGTCGAACGAGAGCCACTCCGGGAATGCCGCGGCCCTTCACTTCTTCCATCGCGTGCTCGATCGGTCGGGTTCTTCTGGCTGCGCCCGAGCACGCGTGACGACGTCGCCCTGCTGCACCGAGTACGACGGGATGTCGACCTTCTTGCCGTTGACCAGGAAGTGCCCGTGGCGCACGAGCTGCCGCGCCTGCGGCCGCGAGCGTCGCCAGGCCGAGCCGGTAGACGACGTTGTCGAGCCGCCGCTCGAGCAGCTGCAGCAGCGTTTCGCCGGTGATGCCGCGCGTCCGCTCGGCCGCCTCGAAGTAGCGGCGGAACTGATCCTCGAGCACGCCGTAGATGCGCTTGACCTTCTGCTTCTCGCGCAGCTGCAGGCCGTAGCCGGCGAGCTTGGCCTTCCGCGTCTTGCCGTGCTGCCCGGGCGGGAAGTTGCGCTTCTCGATCGCGCACTTCTCCGTGTAGCAGCGCTCGCCCTTCAGAAAGAGCTTCATCGCCTCGCGGCGGCACAGACGGCAGACGGGTCCGATGTAACGAGCCATTCAATAATCCTCGCATCGACGATTTGCGATCGCGTGATCGACGATCATGGACGATCGGCCGATCACCAATCATCAATCACTGATCGCAGATTCACACCCGTCTACGCTTCGGAGGCCGGCAGCCGTTGTGCGGAATCGGCGTGACGTCGCGGATCGACTTCACCTCGAGGCCGACGGTCTGCAGCGCGCGGATCGCCGACTCGCGGCCGGACCCGGGCCCTTCACCCGCACGTCGAGCGATCGCATGCCGACGGTCTTGGCGGCGTTGCCCGGCGTTGAGCGCCGCCTGCGTCGCCGCGAACGGCGTGCCCTTGCGCGAGCCCTTGAAGCCGATGCCGCCGGCGCTCGACCACGCGACGACGTTGCCTTCGGTGTCGGTGATCGTCACCGTGCGTGTTGTTGAACGACGCGTGGATGTGCGCGCAGCCCGTGGTGGACGATGCGCTTCTCGCCGCGCTTCTTGAACGTCTTCTTCCGCTTGCCCGCGGCGCCTTCCTTTTTCTCTGGCTGTGGCGCCTTCAGGCGTCGCTTCGGTCTTCGGCCATGTGTCCTTCTTGCCTAAGCTCACTCTCGCAACCTTGGCGCATCTAGATCGTCTTCTTCTTCGCGATCGCGCCCTTGCGCGAGCCCTTGCGCGTGCGCGCGTTGGTGCGCGTCCGCTGCCCGCGCACCGGCAGGCCGCGGCGGTGGCGCATGCCGCGGTAGCAGCCGATTTCCATCAGCCGCTTGATGTTCATCGAGATCTCCTTGCGGAGGTCGCCTTCGACGCCGCCCTGCTCCTCGATCACGCGGCTGATCTTCCGGACATCGTCTTCGGACAGATCCTTGACGCGGACGTCGGGGCTGACGCCGGCGTCCTTCAGGATGCCGTTCGAGCGGACCCGCCCGATGCCGATAGATGTAGGTGAGACCAATCTCGACGCGCTTGGTCCGGGGAAGATCGACGCCTGCGATACGTGCCATAGTGCTCTATCCCTGCCTCTGCTTGTGCTTTCTGGTTCGAGACAGATCACGCGCAACCACGCCGCGGCGGCGGCACGATCTTGCACTTGTCGCAAATCCGTCTTCACCGACGCTCGGACCTTCATTGCTATACCCGTTCACATCGACGGATACGGAGGATGCTGAGCGAGCTCCTCGTACGGCCTCCGCTGCATTCTACGTCATCCGCTCCACGATCCGCCCGCGCCCCGCAGTCGACGCGGCGACAGCTCGATCCGCACCCGATCGCCGACCAGCACGCGGATGAAGTTGCGATCCATCGCGATCCGCGATGTGCGCCGTCACCGTGACGCCGCCTCGCAGCCTCGACGCGATACAGGCGCTCGGCAACTGCTCGACCACGACCCCGATCACCTCGCGCCACCCGGCCCCCGCCTCGCGGACGTCCGCCTGCGCGCGGCTACTGTCGCGCCGCCACCGGCACGTCCTGCGCCGTCAGAATCCACGGCTCGCCCGACGGTCACCGCCACCGTGTGCTCGAAGTGCGCCGACAGGCTCCTGGTCGCGCGTCACCGCGGTCCAGCCGTCGCCGCAGCACCTTCACCGCCGGCTTTGCCGGCATTCACCATCGGCTCGATCGGCGAGCACCATCCCTCGGCCAGCCGCGGCCCGCGCCCCGGCTCGCCGTAGTTGGGCACCTGCGGCTCCTCGTGCATCTGCTGCCCGATGCCGTGGCCGACGAACTCGCGCACGACCGAAAACCCGTACGCCTCGACGTGCTGCTGAACCGCGTGGCTCGATGTCCGACACCGCGCGCCGCCCGGGCGCACCCGCTCGATCGCCTTGAAGCAGCGACTCCTCGGTCGACGCGCAGGAGCGTGGCGGCTTCTCCGACACCGGCCCGACGGGCAGCGGTGATCGCGCTGTCGCCGAAATAGCCGTCGAGCGACGCGCCGACATCGATCGAGATGATGTCGCCCTCCTGCAGCACGCGCGCGGCCCGACGGAATCCCGTGAATCACCTCGTCGTTGATCGACGCGCAGATCGTCGCCGGATACCCGTGATAACCCTTGAACGCCGGCGTCGCGCCGGCGCGCGGCAATCCGCTGTTCCGCGAGCTCGTCGAGCTCCGCGGTGCTGACGCCCGGCGCGACCTTGGCCGCCAGCTCGGTCAGCACCTCGCCGACCAGCCGGCCGGCCTCGCTCATGCGCTCGAGCTCCGCCGCCGATCGGCAGACAATCACCGCGCTGACCCCGTCTTGGCCGACGTCGTCGATCGCCGCGGCCGAGATCCGCGGCGACGCCATCCGGCGCCTGCGCCCCGTTCACCGCTCGGAACGTGGGCCGCGTCCGGTAGTAGTCGACGAGCGGCTGCGTGTCGCGCCGGTACACCTTCAAGCGCTCCGGACGACCGCTTCCTTGTCGTCGCCCGCTGCTTGAGCCGGCCGCCGCACTCTGCGCAGCGTCGTCGCTGCCGGTCTGCGCCTCGGCGTTCGTGCCGCAGTCCTCGCAGACCACGCGTGACGCCGAGCCGACGCACCAGCTCCGGCTCCGGCGACCGCGATGTCCGACGACGATCAGCGCGTCGCGGCCGTCCATCAGGCCGTCGAGCGCCGTCGCCTGCGCCACCGTGCGGGGAAACCCGTCGAGAATGAACCCGGTCTGCGCGTCCGGCCGGTCCAGGCGCTCCTTCACGATCCCGATCATCACGTCGTCGCTCGACCAGCTCGCCGCGATCCATGATCGCCTTGGCGCGCAGTGCCGATCTCGGTCCGCGCCTTGACCGCTTCGCGCAGCATGTCGCCGGTCGAGATCTTCGGAATCCCGCGCGGCTCGCGCGAAGCGCTCCGCCTGCGTGCCCCTTCCCGGCGCCCGGGGGCCCGAGCATGATCAGGTTCAGCGCCATCGGTTCTACGCCGCGGCGGCCTCGAATCCGCGTCTTCTTCATGAAGCCGTCGTAGTGCCGCATGATCAGCTGCGATTCGACCTGCTGCACGGTGTCCATCGCCACGCCGACGACGATCAGCAGCGACGTGCCGCCGAAGTAGAACGGCACGTCCATGCCCTGCGGTGATGAACCGCGGCAGGTTGGCGTCGAGCCAGTCGCCGATGAACGGAATCGGCGCCACCCTGAAGCCGCTCGATCAGGAACTGCGGCAGGATCGCGATGAGCGCGAGGTAGACCGCGCCCGGCCAGCGTGATCCGCGCCAGAATCGTGTCGATTTACTCCGCGGTCCGCTTGCCGGGCCGGATGCCCGGCATGAAGCCGCCGTATTTCCGCATGTTCTCCGCGACGTCATCCGGGATTGAAGATGATCGCCGTGTAGAAGTAGGCAGAAGAAGATGATGCCGGCCACGATACAGCAGGTTGTAGAGCGGCATGCCCGACGTTCAGCTGCTGCGGCGATCGACTCGGCCCACGGCGCCCTTGAACGCGCTGCGGCGATCGGTCGCCGGAAACGCGAGGATCGACGACGCGAAGATCACCGGGATGACGCCGCCCGTGTTCACCTTGAGCGGGATGTGCGTGCTCGAGCCGCCGCACATCCGGCGGCCGACCACGCGCTTGGCGTACTGCACCGTGACCCGCCGGTGGCCGCGCTCGACGAAGATGATCGGCGGCGACCACCAGCGCCATCAGCACCGATGCAGGACGCAGGATCGGATCAGGCCGATCTGGCCGGTCCGCATCTGCTCGATCGTCTGCATCACGGCCCGCGGGAAGTTGCACGACGATGCCGGCGAAGATGATGAGCGACATGCCGTTGCCGATGCCGCGCTCGGTGATCTGCTCGCCGAGCCACATGACGAAGCAGGTGCCGGTCGTCAGCGTCAGCACCGTCATCAGGCGGAACGCCAGCCCGGGTTGTATCACGAGCGGGAGGCCGCCCGGCGACTTCGTGTCTGTGCTCGAGGAAGATCGCGATGCCGAGCGCCTGCACGACGCTCAGCAGCGATCGTCCCGTAGCGCGTGTACTGCGTGATCTTGCGCCGCCTGAGCTCGCCTTCCTTCGACAGCCGCTCGAGATACGGGCCACGACCACCGTCAGCAGCTGCAGGATGATCGACGCGCTGATGTACGGCATGATGCCGAGCGCGAAGATCGTCGACCTTCGACAGGCTCGCCGCCGGAGAACATGTCGGCACAGGCCGAACATCGCTGTTCTTGCCATCTGCCGGGCAAGCTCGTCGAGCGCCGCGGTGTTGACGCCGGGCGTCGTGATGCGTGCGCCGAGCGCGGTACACGCCGAGCAGCCCGAGCGTGAACAGCACGCGGTTGCGCAGCTCCGAAACGGCGAAGATGTTCTTCAGGCTGTTCGCCATATCGATCCGGGGATTATGCCGCTCATCCCAACTTCGCGATCCGAGTGCTTCCGCCTGTCCCGCCGGCGGCCGGCGATCTTCTCGGCCGCCTTGCCGCTGAACTTGTGCGCGCGCACGGTCAGCGCCTTGCCTGACCTCGCCGCGGCCCGAGCACCTTCACCAGGCTGCCGCCGCCCGGCACCAGCCCGTGCTCGCGGAGCAGCTCCGGCGTGACGACCGTGCCGGCCTCGAACCGCGCGGCCGAGCGTGTCGAGGTTGACGACCTCGTATTCGACGCGGAACGGGTTGTGAAACCGCGCTCGGGCACGCGGCGGTGCAGCGGCATCTGGCCGCCTTCGAACCCGCGCTTGAACTTGAAGCCCGACCGCGACTTCGCGCCCTTGTGGCCGCGGCCCGCGGTCTTGCCGTTGCCCGACCCCTGGCCGCGCCCGATGCGCTTCTTCGCGTGCTTGGCGCCCTTGCGGCGGCTCTGCAGATCTCGATCAGAGCTCCATAAGCTGTCTACTCCGACCGTCACACAGGTGACGCACCTTGTGAATCATGCCGCGCGTCGCCGGCGTGTCCTTCAGCTCGACCGTGTGGCGGATGCGCCGCAGCCCGAGGCTGCGTGACCGACCGTCGCCTGGTTGCGGTTGAACCCGGTCGGGCTCTTCGACGCAGCGTCACCTTGACGGTGCCGCCCTTCGTGTCCGTCCGTTCGGTTGGCCATGGTCTGTCGCTTCCGTATCGCGTCTGGTCCAGGCCGTCGCTCGCGTCCAGCGTGCCAGATCCGAGGTCCTTGCCGCGCAGCCGCGCGATCAACGCCGGATCCTTGAGCGACGTCGAGCCCGGCGATCGTCGCCCGCACCACGTTGTGCGGGTTCGCCGATCCGAGCGACTTCGTCAGGATGTTGGTGATGCCCGCCGCCTCGACCACCGCGCGCACCGCGCCGCCGGCGATGATGCCGGTGCCGTCGGGCGCCGGCTTCAGCAGCACGCTGCCCGCGCCGAAGTTGCCGACGATCCGGATGCGGAATCGTCGTGCCCTGCCAGCGGCACGCGAATCAGGTTCTTCTTCGCCGCCTCGATGCCCTTCTTGATCGCCGACGGCACTTCCTTCGCCTTGCCGATGCCGAAGCCGACCACGCCGTGGCCGTCGCCGACGACGACCAGCGCGCTGAAGCTCAGGTTCTTGCCGCCCTTGACGACCTTCGTCACGCGGTTGATCGAGACGACGGTGTCCTTGATGTCGAGCTGCGACGGGTCGATGCGTTCACGAGTGCTGCACATCCTAGAACTCCAGACCGGCTTTGCGCGCGGCGTCGGCGACGGCGCGAATCCGCCCGTGATACAGGAATCCCGCCGCGGTCGAAGACGACGCGCTTGATGCCCTTTTCGATCGACCGCTCGGCGATGGCCGTGCCGATCGCCTCGGCGCCCTTGAGGTTGCCGCCGCGCACGTCCTTGGCGAACGCGCCCTTCAGCGCCGGCTCGACGCTCGACGCCGACACGAGCGTCTGGCCGCTCAGGTCGTCGATGACCTGCGCGTAGATGTGCGCGACGCTGCGGAACACGCTCAGGCGCGGCCGCTCCGTGGTGCCCGCAGATCCGCTTGCGCTGGCGCAGCTGAATCCGGCTCGCGGCGATCGTCCTTGGTCTATGGATCTTCATGTCTATTTCGCCCCGGTCTTGCCGGCCTTCTTCTTCGAGCACTTCGCCGGTGTAGCGAACGCCCTTCTGCTTGTAGGGATCCGGCTCGCGCAGCCGCCGGATGTTCGCCGCCACCTGGCCGACGAGCTGTCGATCGACGCCGGTCACGGTGATGTGCGTCTGCTTCTCGATCGCGACGTCGATGCCCCGTCGGGATGTCGAAGACGACCGCGTGCGAGTAGCCGAGCGCGAAGATCACCTGCTTGCCCTTGACCTCCGCGCGGTAGCCGACGCCGACGATGTCGAGCTCCTTCTTGAAGCCGTCGGTGACGCCCGCGCACCGCGTTGGCGATCAGGCTGCGCGCCAGGCCGTGGAACTCTGCCGAGCGCCGGATCGTCGGTCGCCGCTTCGCCGAGCAGCGTGGCCGTCGGCGAGCTCGCGAAGTTGATGCCGGCCGGGAACGCGCTCGCGCAGCTTGCCTTTCGGGCCCCTGCACTTCGACGCGCGCCGTCGACGCACCTTGACGGTGACGCCCTTTGGGAATCGTGATCGGTTTCTTTGCCGATCCGAGACATATGTCACTTTCGTAACTTCGGGCGATGGCACCCAGAGGCTGCTCTACCAGATGTTGCAGAGCACTTCGCCGCCGACGCCCGCCTTCACGGCCGCGCGTCGCCCGTCATCACGCCGCGCGACGTCGTCAGGATGCTGGTGCCGAGGCCCGCCAGGACATCCGGCACATCGTCGCGTGCCGAAGTAGACGCGGCGGCCGGGGCGGCTGATGCGCTCGATGCCGGTGATCAGCTTCTCGCCGTGCGGACCGTATTTCAGGAACAGGCGCAGCGTCTTGACCGGCTGCTGTCGTCTTGACGGCCGCATCGTCGAGCAGCTTGAAGCCCTGGATGGTAGCCCTTCGTCCTGCAGCGATGCGCGCGATCTCCGCCTTGAGCCGCGACGACGGGCATGTCGACGCGCGGTGTGCTTGGCGCGTCACCGCGTTCCGAATCCGCGTGAGCATGTCTGCGATGGGGTCTGTCATA
>ERZ1370068.4543-contig-361_pt1 | contig 18994 bp, 20 predicted proteins | sample MGYA00561227_ERZ1370068 | MGnify/ENA primary metagenome ERZ1370068 (study PRJEB38410, sample SAMEA6850437) | metagenome | study: Metagenomic assessment of the ecological functions of the soil: analysis of the soil microbiota associated with the...
CGTCATGCCGTCGACGAGAGTCACCTTGCCTGACGCGAGCAGGTTGGGGCGCAGAGGGTTCCGGGCCTCCTCCGCCTGGTTGGCGGAGCCGATGTAGTGCTTGATCTCCTTCTCGGAGGCCCCGTCGAACACGGGGCTCGCGAAATGGAGGCCCAGCACCTTGGCCGCCCAGCCCAGGTGCGTCTCCAGGATCTGGCCGACGTTCATGCGCGAGGGCACGCCCAGCGGGTTCAGGACGATCTCCACGGGCGAGCCGTCCGGGAGGTACGGCATGTCCTCCTCGGGCAGGATGCGCGCGATCACGCCCTTGTTGCCGTGCCGTCCGGCCATCTTGTCGCCGACCGACAGCTTGCGCTTCATGGCCACGAAGACCTTGACCAGCTTGATCACGCCGGGGGGCAGCTCGTCCCCGCGCTTGAGCCGGCTCTCCTTCTCCGCGAACAGCGCCTTCAGCACCTCGATCTGCCGCTCGGTCTTGTCGACGATCTCGTTGAGCTCCTCCTCGACGTCCTCGTCGCTCGCGCCCTTCACCCGCAGCTTCAGGATGTCGGAATGGCGCAGGCGGCTGAGCACGTCCCGGGTGAGCTTGTCGCCCTTCTTGATCACCTTGTCGCCGCGCACGTTGACGAGGTCGGTGGTGGCGATCTTGCCGTCCAGCAGGTCCTCGATGCGCTTGTCGCGCTCGTCCTGAAGGATGCGGATCTCGTCCTTCAGGTTCTTCTCCATCATGAACAGCTCGGCGTCCTCGATCTGCCTGGCCCGCTCGTCCTTCTCCACGCCCTTGCGCGAGAAGATCTTCACGTCCACCACGATGCCCTCGATGCCCGGGGGCACACGCAGCGAGGCGTCGCGCACGTCGCCCGCCTTCTCGCCGAAGATCGCCCGCAGCAGCTTCTCCTCGGGGGTGAGCTGGGTCTCGCCCTTGGGCGTGACCTTGCCCACCAGGATGTCGCCCGGCCGCACGCTGGCGCCGATGCGGATGATCCCGCTCTCGTCCAGGTTGTTGAGCAGCGACTCGGACACGTTGGGGATGTCGCGGGTCACTTCCTCGGGACCGAGCTTGGTGTCGCGGGCCTCGATCTCGAACTCCTCGATGTGGATCGAGGTGTACATGTCCTCCTTGACCAGCTTCTCGCTGACCAGGATGGCGTCCTCGAAGTTGTAGCCGCGCCAGGGCATGAAGGCGACCAGCACGTTGCGGCCCGAGCGCCAGCTCGCCCATGTCGGTGCAAGGGCCGTCGGCCAGGATCTGGCCCTTGGCCACGTGCGTCGCCCACCTTCACGATCGGCTTCTGGTTGATGCTCGTGTTCTGGTTCGAGCACTTGAACTTCGTCAGGTTGTAGATGTCGGCGCCGATCTCCTTGCCCTTGTCGGGGCCGTCCTGCGCCTCGACGCGGATGATGATGCGGCGCGAGTCCACCGAGTCCACGACGCCGGCGCGCCGGCAGACGGTCGCGGCGCCGGAGTCCTTGACCGTGATGTGCTCCATGCCGGTGCCCACCAGCGGCGCCTCCGAGCGGAGCAGCGGCACGGCCTGGCGCTGCATGTTGGAGCCCATCAGCGCGCGGTTGGCGTCGTCGTTCTCCAGGAACGGCACCAGCGAGGCCGCGACCGACACCAGCTGCTTGGGCGAGACGTCCAGGTAGTCGACCTCCTCGCGCTTGGCCAGCACGAAGTTGCCGGTCTTGCGGGCGGAGACGCGGTCCTCCACGATGGCGCCGTCGTCGTCCAGCTTGATGTTGGCCTGGGCGATCGTGTACTTGTCCTCTTCCCAGGCGGACAGGTAGAAGCAGAAGGGCTCCACGTCGGCCGGCCGCTTCTTGCGTGCCTTGACCGCGTTGTTCTCCTTCTCCATCTCGTCGCGCTCGACGATGTCGCCGACCTTGTAGCCGGTGTCGCCCGCCTCCAGCACCTGGTAGTAGTCCAGCACCCGCCCGTTCTTCACCTTGCGGTACGGGCTCTCGATGAAGCCGAACTCGTTGATGCGGGCGAAGGTGGAGAGGCTGGAGATGAGGCCGATGTTCGGGCCTTCCGGCGTCTCGATCGGGCAGATGCGGCCGTAGTGCGTCGGATGCACGTCGCGCACCTCGAACCCGGCGCGCTCGCGGCTGAGCCCGCCCGGCCCCAGGGCCGAGAGGCGCCGCTTGTGCGTGATCTCCGACAGCGGGTTCGTCTGGTCCATGAACTGCGAGAGCTGCGAGCTCGCCGAAGAACTCACGGATGGAGGCCATGACCGGCTTGGCGTTGATGAGGTCGTGGGGCATGGCCGTGGCCATCTCCTGGTAGACGCTCATCTTTTCCTTGATCGCGCGCTCCATGCGGACGAGGCCGATGCGGAACTGGTTCTCCAGCAGCTCGCCCACGCTGCGCACGCGCCGGTTGCCCAGGTGGTCGATGTCGTCCACCTCGCTCGGGTTGCGGCGCAGCTTGAGCACGAACGCGATGACCGCGGTGATGTCCTCCTGGTGCAGGATCTTGTCGGACAGCGGCGTCGAGAGGCCGAGCTTGGTGTTGAGCTTCAGCCGGCCCACCCGCGAGAAGTCGTACTTCTGCGGGTTCAGGAACATGCCCTCGAACAGGTTCTTCGAGGAGTCGAGGGTCGGCGGATCGCCCGGCCGCATGCGCCGGTAGATCTCGATCAGAGCCTCTTCGGTGGTCTTGATGCTGTCCTTCTTGATGGTGGCCGAGAGCATCTGGCCCGATCTCGTCGCGTTCGGGGAAGAAGACCTCGAACGACGCCGACCTGGCTCTCCGGGTCCTGGATCACGGAGAGCACCTTCGGGTTCAGGGGCTCGTTTGCCTCCAGCACCACCTCGCCCGAGCGCGGGATCGACGATGTCGGTGACCGTGAGGCGCCCTTCCAGGTCCGCCTCGGTGACCTCGATCTCCTCCACCTCGAGCTTGCGCATCTGCTCGAGCGCGCGCCGCGGTGACCTTCTTGCCCGCGTGGACGATCTCGTCGCGGTGGCCCTGCGCGTCCTTGGGGCCGTGGATGGTCTTGGCCAGCTTCAGGCCCTGCAGGTTGTCCGACACGCGTCAGGTGCAGCCGGCCCTCGTGCACGGTGACGCGGTCCACCTTGTAGAAGGTGCGCAGGACCTCCGCGTCCGTCTTCAGCCCCAGCGCGCGCAGGAACACGCGTGGCCAGGAACTTGCGCTTGCGGTCGATGCGCACGTGCAGCAGGTTCTTGAGTCGTACTCGAACTCCACCCAGCTGCCGCGGTACGGAATGATCTGCGCCGCGAACAGGCCCTTGTCCGGCTGCGAGAAGAACACGCCAGGCGAGCGGTGCAGCTGGCTGACGATCACGCGCTCGGTGCCGTTGATGATGAAGGTGCCGTTCTCGGTCATGAGCGGGATGTCGCCGAAGTAGACCTCCTGCTCCTTGATGTCGCGGATCGACCTGGCGCCCGTCTCGCGGTCCTTGTCCCAGACCACCAGCCGGATCGTGACCTTGAAGGGCGCGGCGTAAGGTCATGCCGCGCTCCTGGCACTCGTCGACGTCGTACTTCGGCTCCTCGAGCGTGTAGCCGACGAACTCGAGCGACGCCGAGTCGTTGAAGTCCTTGATCGGGAATACCGAGCTGGAACACGGCCTGCAGGCCGGCGTTCTCGCGCTTCTCCGGCTCGACGCTGCGTCTGCAGGAAGCGTTCGAAGCGTGCTGCTTCTGGATCTCGATCAGATCCGGGATGTCGAGGATCGGCGGGATCTCGAGAAGTCTCTTGCGACACGCGGAGCGCTGGTGTCGGTGAGGAGAAGTTCGCGTTCACGGGTTCGTCTCACCTCCGGATCGATAGCGGTGTTAAGTGAACGACGCCGGATCAGCGCGTCGCGCGTGCCGGCGCGAAGCTGGACTGCGCCGCGACTACTTGATGTCGACCTGGCCGCCGGCGGCCTCGACCTGCTCCTTGATCTTGGCGGCCTCTTCCTTGGAGACGCCTTCCTGAGCGGCTTGGGCGCGCCTCGACGAGGTCCTGGCCTCCTTGAGGCCGAGGCTCGTGATCGCGCGCACTTCCTTGATCACCTGGATCTTCTTGTCGCCCGCGGAGATCAGCGATCACGGTCGAACTCCGTCCTCTCCTCCACCGCGGCCGCCGGCGCCACGCGGCGACCGTGCCGCCGGCCGCGACGGCGACCGGCGCGGCGGCCGAGACGCCCCACTTGGTCTCCAGGCAGCTTCGCGAGCTCCGCGGCTCCATGATCGTGAGGCCCGACAGCGTGTCGACGATTTGAGTTCGAGATCGGCCATGACTTCGCTCGCCACCCTTCCGGCTGTGCCCGGAGTCACCGGGCGGATCTGGCTGGACACCGATTCGTGCGGCGGGCCGCTGACTCAGCCCGCTATCGACGCCTGCCTGCGCGTCGATCGCCGCGCGCCCCGCTGAGCCCGCCCGGCGCGCTCGACCGAGCCGCGAGCTGCGCCGCCGACTGAGCCAGCGCGCGCGAGCTGCGTCGCGGGCGCCAGCGAGCAGGCCGATGATCTTGCCGCGCAGCGCGTCGAGCGACGGCAGCGTCGCGATGCGCTCGCGACGCGTCTATCGCACGCGGCGCCGTCGAGCGACGCCGCCGCTGCAGCTGCGAGCTTCTCGTTGTCTCTTCGGCGAACTCGGTCGAGGATCTTCGCGAGCCCCGCCGGATCGCCGAACGAGATCGCGACCGCGGTCGGCCCGACGAAGTGCGCCGCGATCGCGCGCGTAGTCGGAGCCGTCCGGCCGCGCGCCGCAGCGACCGTGTTCTTCGCGACGCGGTACTCGTACGCGCCGTCGCCCTTCGCTGCGGACGCGCGCGGCGCAGCTTGTTCACCGACTCGACGTCGAGGCCGCGGTAGTCGGCGACGATACACGCTCGTCGCGCGGCTGAACTTCTCCTTCAGCTCGCTCGACCTGCTCGGTCTTCTGCTGCGCGTAGCAAGCACGTGCCGCTCTCTGCCGCCGCCTGCGCGGTCACGCAGCTCGCCGGATCGATGCGGATGCCGGGACCCATCGTCGTCGAGATCGAGATCTTCTTCAGGTAGATGCCCTTCGCCGACGCCGGCTTCGCGCGCACGATCGCATCGAGCAGCGCCGGCGCGTTGTCCGACGAGCTTCTGCCGCGTCGAACGAGAGCTTCGCCGATCGACGAGCGTGGACGATGCCGGCCTTGTCGACGCGGTACTCGACCTTGCCGGCCTTGTGCTCGCGCACCGCGTTCGCCGACGTCCATCGTCACGGTGCCGAGCTTCGGGTTCGGCATCAGGCCGCGCGGGCCGAGCACCTTGCCGAGCCGGCCGACCGACGCCCATCATGTCGGGCGTCGCGATCACGCGCGTCGAAGTCGAGCCAGCCTCGTCCTGATCTTCTTGGCGAGGTCGTCGCGCGCCGACGAAGTCGGCGCCCGGCCTCGCGCGCCTCCTGCTCCTTCGTCGCCCTTCGCGAACACCACGACGCGCGTCGTCTTGCCGATGCCGTGCGGCAGCGACGATCGTGCCGCGCACCATCTGGTCGGCGTGGCGCGGGTCGACGCCGAGGTTGCATCGCGAGCTCGACGGTCTCGTCGAACTTCGCCGGCTGGGCGTCCTTGAGCAGCCCGACCGCCTCCGTCGAGGCGGATAGAGCTGCTCGCGGTCGATCGCCTCCGCGGCCGCCTGCGTAGCGCTTGCTCGTGCGCCATCGGCTCAGCCCTCGACACGTCGATGCCCATCGAGCGCGCGGTGCCCGCGATGATCGCGCATCGGCGGCGTCGATGTCGTTCGCGTTCAGGTCGGGCGCCTTCAGCTCCGCGATCTCGCGCACCTGCGTCGCTGGTGACCTTGCGCGACCTTGTTGCGGTTCGGCTCGCCCGAGCCCTTCGCGATCTTCGCGGCGCTGCTTGAGCAGCACCGCCGCCGGGCGGCGTGCTGCAGCTCGAACGTGAACGAGCGGTCGGAGTAGACCGTGATCACGACGCGGGATGATCAGGCCCTGCTTGTCCTGCGTCGCGCGCGTTGAACGCCTTGCAGAACTCCATGATGTTCACGCCGTGCTGGCCGAGCGCGGGGCCGACCGGCGGCGACGGATTCGCCGCGCCCGGCCGGGCACTGCAGCTTCACGATCGCGACGACCTTCTTCGCCACGCTGGAACTCCTAGGCCTTCTCCACGTTCGTGTAGTCGAGCACCACCGGGGTCGCGCGCCCGAAGACGTGCACCATCACCTGGAGCTTCTCCTTGTCGGGCATCACCTCGTCGACGAAGCCGGAGAAGTTCGCGAACGGCCCGTGACCACGCGCACGTTCTCGCCCTGCGTCGAACAGGATCTTCGGCTTCGGCTTCGCCGCGCCGTCCTTGATCTGCTGCGTCATCGCGCGCGACCTCGCTCGTCGGAGATCGGCGGCGGCTCGTCGTCGCCGCCGACGAAGCCGGTGATCTTGCGGCGTGCCGCGCACGATGTGCCACGTCTCGTCCGTCAGCTCCATGTGCACCAGGATGTAGCCGGGGAAGAACTTTGCGCTTCGACGTGCGCTTCTGCGCCCTTGACCATCTCGACGACGGTCTCCTCGGGGATCAGCACCTCGTCGAACAGCTCCTCCTTGCCCAGCGCCTTCGCGCGCTCGAGCAGCGCCTGCATGGCCTTCGCTCTCGTGCCCGGAGTACGTGTGGATGATGTACCACTGCTTCGCCATCGACATCTCCGCGGGAACCTCCTGCGCTCAGGGCAGCACCAGCTGGATCACCTTGCCGAGCAGCCAGACGTCGACGAGCGAGAGCGCCAGCCGTGATCAGCGCCGACCACGATCAGCACGCCGATCGTTCCCGCCGATCGCCTCCTGCTGCGTCGGCCAGGTGATCTTGCGGAACTCGGCTGCGCACCTCGATCAGGAACTGCCGCGCGTCGGAGTCGACCCAGACCCGCCGGGCTTCCACTCTGCATCGCTACCTTCGCCTCGTACTCGTTCGCGACCGTGCTGGCAGGCGCGGAGGGACTCGAACCCCCAACCCCCGGTTTTGGAGACCGGTGCACTACCAATTGTGCTACGCGCCTGACCGATGCGCGGCATGCTACTCGACGATCTCCGCGACGACGCCGGCGCCGACCGTGCGGCCGCCCTCGCGGATCGCGAAGCGCAGCTCCTTGTCCATCGCGATCGGCGTGATCAGCTCCACCACCATCTCCACGTTGTCCCCGGCATCACCATCTCCGTCCCCTCCGGCAGCTTCACCACCCCGTCACGTCCGTCGTCCGGAAGTAGAACTGCGGCCGGTACCCGTTGAAGAACGGCGTGTGCCGGCCGCCCTCCTCCTTCGTCAGGATGTACGCCTGCGCCTTGAACTTCGTGTGCGGCGTGATCGAGCCCGGCTTCGCCAGCACCTGGCCCCGCTCCACGTCGTCCTTCGCCGTCCCGCGCAGCAGGCACCCGATGTTGTCGCCCGCCTGACCCTCGTCCAGCAGCTTGCCGGAACATCTCCACCCCCGTCACCACCGTCTTCGTCGTCGGCTGCGATCCCCACGATCTCGCACCTCGTCGCCCGTCTTCACGATCCCCTGCTCCACCCGCCCCGTCACCACCGTCCCGCGGCCCGTGATCGAGAACACGTCCTCGATCGGCATCAGGAACGGCTTGTCCAGCGCCCGCTGCGGCTCCGGGATCGACGCTGTCCAGCGCCTCCATCAGCTCGTCGATGCACTTGTTCGCCGCCTCGTCCGTCCGGGTTCTCGCAGCGCCTTCAGCGCCGAGCCCTGCGACGATCGGCATCGTCGTCGCCCGGGAACTCGTACTTCGACAGCAGCTCCCGCACCTCGAGCTCCACCAGCTCGAGCAGCTCCGGGTCGTCCACCATGTCGCACCTTGTTCAGGAACACCACGATGTGCGGCACGTTCACCTGCCGCGCCAGCAGCACGTGCTCGCGCGTCTGCGGCATCGGACCGTCCGCCGCCGACACCACCAGGATCGCGCCGTCCATCTGCGCCGCGCCCGTGATCATGTTCTTCACGTAGTCCGCGTGGCCGGGGCAGTCCACGTGCGCGTAGTGGCGCTTCGTCGTCTGGTACTCCACGTGCGCCGTCGCGATCGTGATCCCGCGCTCCCGCTCCTCCGGCGCCTTGTCGATCTGATCGAACGCCACCGAACGTCCGCCAGCCCCTTCTTCGCCTGCCGCTGCGTGATCGCCGCCGTCAGCGTCGTCTTCCCGTGGTCCACGTGACCGATCGTCCCCACGTTCACGTGCGGCTTGTTCCGCTCGAACTTCTCCTTGCCATCGTCTCGTCTGGTTCCTTCTCATGTCGCCGTGTCTGTCGCGGATGACGTCGATTCTTGGAGCCCACGAGCGGGCTCGAACCGCTGACCTCGTCCTTACCAAGGACGTGCTCTACCACCTGAGCTACGTGGGCCTGAATCTGTCGTTGACGGGCGCCGTCGACGTGGAGCGGGAAACGGGATTCGAACCCGCGACCCCGAGCTTGGAAGGCTCGTGCTCTAGCCAGCTGAGCTATTCCCGCACCGAATCGATCCCCCATGGTGCTCAGTTCGCTCCACCCGATCTGGTCTTCTGCTTCGGCGCGCTTTGGCGTCGCTCCGCCCGCTCGCACTCTTCGAGGAAACTTGCTGTCGGATCGAGGCGCGCGCGGCGTGGTGGAGAGGGAGGATTCGAACCTCGAAGGCGTAAGCCAACAGATTTACAGTCTGCCCCGTTTGACCGCTTCGGTACCTCTCAGCTGAAATCAGCTGGGCGCGCCATCTCGCTCGACCGTGTTCTGAAGTGGAAATCAAGAGTGACGAAATACCCTGCCCTCGCGGTCGCTCTTGCCGGCGATCGTGAAGGAGGAGCGGTGTGGCCCTGCCCGATTGGCCGTCCCGTTGTTCGAAGCCGCGCCCGCGTCGCCGCGGCTCGCTCGCTGGTGGTTGTTGCATGCCGGTGTGGTCCTGCTGGTCACGCTCGCGTTCGCCGCTGCGCAGCTGCCGGGTGCGATGTGAGCGATCGCCAGACCAGTGTCGGCGCGCCGCTTTTTCAGGTCGTGATGCCAGTTCGGCGCCAGCTGGAGCTGGCGATGGGACTCGAACCCGCAACCTGCTGATTACAAATCAGCTGCTCTACCGATTGAGGCTACGCCAGCGCGGAGACGATCGATCCGTGACTATAGGGGCCACGCCCCGGCGGTGGCAACGCCCCGCGCGCCGGAAGTTGACCGGGAAATCCATGTGGCCCGCTCGACTAACCCGGATCCGACCGCGCGCGCCGGTCGAGCTCGAACAGCACCACCGAGCGCAGCGGTCGAGACGTTGAGCGAATCGACGCGGCCCCTGAGGAGAATCCGCAGACCTCTGGTCGAGCCGGCTTCGCCACCCCGGGCCGCATGCCCGCGGCCCTCGGCGCCGAGCACGACCACCCGGTCGGCGCGCGCAAGCCGTTCGGGCAGGTCGTAGAAGGAGTCGGCCGGCCTCGGCGTCGGCGCCGAGCATCCAGAAGCCCTCACCTCTGTAGCGCCTCGAGCGCCCGCGCCAGGTTGGGGACACGCGCCACCGGCAGCCACTCGATCGCGCCGGCGCTCGCCCGCGAGACCGCCGCGGAGAGCGGCGGCGCGTGGCGAGTGGGTGAGGATCAACGCCTCGGCGCCTGCCGACTCGGCGACCCGCGCGATCGCACCGAGGTTCTGGGGGTCCTCGACGCCGTCGAGCGCGACCAGCGTGCGCGGGCCGGAGCGCTCCGAGCGTCGGCGATCAGGAGGCTCCTCGAGCCCGAGCTCGGGCAGCGGCCCCGGCGTCCAGCTCGATCGCCCGGCGAGGCGAGCCGCTCCGCATCGGCGCTCGGCCAGCTCGCGGACTCGGACCCCGAGCTGACGCGCGCACGTCCGACGAGCTCGGTCACGCCCGGGTGGGTGCGCGCCGCGCGCGCACGTCGAGCTGGCGCAGCTCGCGCCGCCGGGCGGCGAGCGCCTCGCGGATCGGGTTGAGCCCGGTCAAGACGCTCGGACCGCCGCCGCGCGCGCCGCAGGCTCGCGGCGCTCCGGACGAAGATCGCTCACCGCGCTCGCGCGCTTCCTCGCGCGCGGATCAGGGCAGCCGCCGGCGCATCAGAGCTCGGCGCGCGCAGCGCTCGAGCGCCTCGAGGAACTCCTCGGCGTTCTTGACCTTGGGATGGTTGAGCAGCTCGAACTCGGTGTACGAGACCAGCTCGCCGAGCGCCGCCCGCACCTCGCGCTCGCGATCCCCGGGAAGCAGAGTGCGCGCTCGATCAGCGAGCTCCGGGCTCGAGCGCGCCGCCTGGACCCGAACTCGAGCCCCGCGAGCAGCTGCGGGTGGCGCTCGGCGGCCTCGCGCGCGACCTCGGCCAGGCGCAGGCGCACCGGCTCCGCGCCCTCCATCGCAACGACCGGCGCAGTCAGCTCGGCGAGCAGCCGCACGTGGCTGCGCACGCACTCGCGCAGCGCCGTCACTCGGCGCCCGGCGCGTCGGCGACTCGGCGCCCGCGCGCGCACCACGCGCAGCGCGCCCATCTGATCGAGCAGCGCGACGGTGCGCGCGCCCGAGAGCGGATCGATCCCGACGCTCTGGCACACCGCCACGAACGAAGCTGCCGACGCGGCCGAGCGCGGCGACGATCGCCGCAGCCGTGCCGTCGAGGTGGCGAGCGCGCCTCGGACCGCTTCGAGCCGCACGCGGTTGTCTCTCGAGCTGGGCGAGGAACGAGAGCAGCTCGTCGCGGTGCTCGAGCCCCTCCTCGATCAGGCGTCCGGTCGGCAGCGCGAGCCGCACCACGTTGTCGGGCCGCACCTCGCCCTCCCAGAACAGCACCTGGCCGGTGCCGAACGCGAACAGCGAGCGCACGATGTCCTCGACCTGGCGCTTCACGCCGTCCCAGAGCTCGCGCGGCGAGAGCACGCCGCGCTCGACCAGGAAGCGCCCGAACTGGCCGGGCGGGCGATAGGCGGCCGACGCCAGACGCTCAGTCCTGCTGCGAGATCACGCCCGCGCGCAGCGCGTTCGCCCGAGCCGGTCGATCGTCTGGTTCGAGCTCGCGAACACCACCTCGCCCGCGTGCAGATACACGCACTTCGACGCAGTCGGCGTGCTCGAACATCAGGAAGCCGGACTTTCCGGACGCGTGCACGAGCTGCATCACGTCGGCGAGCGAGAACGCGCACGTCGGCGCACAGCACGAGGTCGCGATCCCAGGGCACCGCGCCGCCGTCCCCGTCGAGGCGCTCGAGCAGGACCGTGCGCGGACCGCTCGCGAGCGCGCGCACCGATGTCGGCTGATCACCGAAGCCGAGCCGCTTCGAGAGCTCGCGCCGGCACCGCGATCGGTGCTCGCAGAACGGTCTCGCATCCCTGCCTCCCCCGATCTGGCGCACCGGTTCGCGCTCCTGGGTCGGCGGATCGCGGCGTGCGCTTGAGAGTGCGGCGCACAGAAGGGCTTGCCGCACTCAAGTTGCGCGCGGACTGCTGACCGATAAGACCGGTGTGGGAGGGGCCTCCCGTGTCCGAGATCTCCGACTCGCACCGACGCCGGTCCGAGCGCGTGCGCGCAGACATCCCGGTGCGCATCTCGACGATCGAGCCGGATCTCGATCCGCTCACCGGTCACGCCTACTTCCGCGCTTCGCAGGAGCGCTGCGCCAATCTCTCGCGCGGTGGCGTGTTCATCCGCACGCCGAACCGCTCGACCGCCGGACGCCGCGTGCTGGTGGAAGCTCTCGCTGCCCGACGGCCAGCGAGGTCGAGGCGATCGGCCGCGTGGCGTGGGCGCAGCATCCGATGCGCGCCGCGCCGACCACACGGACCAGGACTGCGGCGTCGGCATCGAGTTCCTCGGCGGGGCAGCCGAGCAGCTGCGCGCGCTCGACGAGTTCCTGAGCGCGCGGTGCACGGGGCGAGGCCGATCACTGATCGCTACGCTCGTGCCCCCGATGAAGCCCCACGGCACGTACAAGATCCGCCACCAGCGCGACTCCGATGCTCTTCGCTCGGCTTCGCCTCGCGGCGCGAAACTGCCGAGCCCGGACTCGGCGCGCGCGTGATCCCGCGCGTCGCTGCGCCGATCCGATCGAGCGGGCGCTACGCGGCGTCGCGCGTCGCGGAGCGGCGTACGCCAGCGGATCGTCGACTCGATCTGCGACGAGGTCCGGGGCGGCGGCGGAGCGGTCGACGCGCTGCGGATCCGCCGCGTCTTCGTCGCGCCGCGCGAGATCTTCCGCGTCGAGCTCGAGCGCCCCGGATCTCGGCTACCAGCGCACCACGCTGCTCGGCCGCGAGGCGGTCGAGGCGCTGCTCGAGAGCGACGGCGTGCAGCAGCGCAATGGAAGCTACGCTCGAGCGCCTAGCGCCGCTGACGAAACCAGCGGCGCTCGGCGGTGCCCGGGGCAGGACTCGAACCTGCACGGCTCTCAGGCCAGGCGATTTTAAGTCGCCCGCGTCTACCCATTTCGCCACCCGGGCCGGGCGCGTGAGTCTATACTCCACGCGCCCGGAAATGGAGAGCCGCCCTCGTGTTCCACGGCAAGAAAGTCGTCGTCGTGATGCCGGCGTACAACGCCGCGCAAGACGCTCGAGCGGACGTACCGCGAGATCCCGCATGGATCTCGTCGACGACGTGCGTGGTCACCGACGACGCCAGCCGCGACGACACGGTCGAGGTCGCGCGGCGGCTCGGCCTGCACACGCTCGTGCCACGAGCAGAACCGCGGCTACGGCGGCAACCAGAAGACCTGCTACACGCGAGGCGCTGCCGCTCGGCGCCGACGTCGTGCGTGATGCTGCACCCCGACTACCAGTACACGCCGAAGCTGCTGCCCGCGATGGTCGGCGCTGATCGCCGACGGCGCCGTTCGACGTCGTGCTCGGCTCGCGCATCCTCGGCGGACGCGCGCTCGCGGGCGGCATGCCGCTCTACAAGTACGTCGCGAACCGCGCGCTCACCGCCGCCGCAGAACCTGCTGTGCGGCGCCAAGCTCTCCGAGTACCACACCGGCTACCGCGCGTTCACGCGCGAGTGCTCGAGATCGCTGCCGCTGCTCGAGAACTCCGACGACTTCGTGTTCGACAACCAGATGCTCGCGCAGATCCTCGTGCGCGGGCTTCGAGATCGGCGAGGTGAGCTGCCCGGCCGCCTACTTCGAGGAGGCGTCGTCGATCAACTTCTCGCGCTCGGTGCGCTACGGGCTCGGCGTGCTGTGGACCTCGTTCCAGGCGTTCTTGCAGCGCAGAGGGCTCGCGAAGTTTCCGCTCTTCGATCCGCACGGACGCCGCCTCGACCCGAGCGCAGCCGCCGCTCGGCGCCGCAGTCGCGGGCGCGACCGCACCTTCACGGTTAGCGGCGGAGCGGAGACTGATGGCGGCGCCCGATTTGAACCGGGGATGAGGGTTTTGCAGACCTTGCCTTACCACTTGGCTACGCCGCCGGAGCCGGGAACGGTAGCGTCTCCGCGCGATGAAGTGGTGGCTCCTGTTCGCGGGCGGCGGCGCGGGATCGATGCTGCGCTACGCGCTCGGCCTCTGGGTGGAGGCACGCACCGGACCGGGGTTTCCGTGGGGCACGTTCGCCGTGAACGTGACGGGCTGCTTCGCGATCGGCGTGCTCGCGACGCTCGCCGACGAGCACGCTGGATCTCGCCCGCCGCGCGGCTCGCGCTCGTCACCGGCGTGCTCGGCGGCTTCACCACGTTCTCCGCGTTCGGGCTCGAGACCTGGCAGCTCGTGGAGGACGGCCGCGCGCTGCTCGCGCTCGCGAACGCGGCGGGCGAGCGTTCTGCTCGGCGCTCGCTGCGGTCGTCGCTCGAGCGTCGCGCTCACGCGCCAGCTCGTCTGAACGATCAGAGCGCGGGGACGCGCGCCACTCGCCGCCGACGCGCAGGCGCATGCCAGTCGGCGCGCGCGTCGACCGCGTGCAGGAGACTCCGCCTGCGCCGCGTGGCGTGAAGCGCGCGAGCAGACCGCTCGCGGCGCGAGCGCGCGCTTCACGCGGCACAGGAGCGCGCCGTCGATCGGCGACGGCGCGAGCGTCGCGGGGTCGAGCGTCTCCTCGCTGCGGTCGGAGAGCGCGATCCGCGCCGTGCCGGGCTCGAACGCGCGCACGAAGAACGCCGCCTCCTCCACGGTGATCTCGCCGCGGAAGTGGCGCAGCGTCACGACGTACTTCCGCTCGTCGGGCAGGTACACGCACGCTGCGATCGAAGTGCTCGCGCAGCTTCGCGTGCGTGATCGGATGACCCTCGTGCGTCCAGCGAGCCGTCGTGGTGGAGCACGAGCCCGAACGGGCGCAGCGGCGGCAGTCCGCCCGCCTGATGGCGCTTGCTCGGCTTCGCCTCGCTGCGCGAAACTTGCGCAGCCGAGGCTCAGTCTTCGCAGACGGCGAGCGGGGTTCCGTCGGCGCGCAAACGCGCCCACCAGGTCGTAGCGCAGCCACAGCACGATCTTGGCCACCCGGGACGTCTCCTCGTCCAGGTAGATCCACTTCTCGTTCCAGCTTGCGGCCCGAAGTCTTCGTGCGTGCGCGGATCGTTCACGCTGCCGACCTGCTCGGTCGGCGCGCCGAGGCTGCTTCGCAGACGCCGATCGCGGCTCGCGCTCAGCGGTCGCACTCGCCGCCGATCATGTTGATGAAGTCGAAGGTCGGGATCAGGTCGGCGAGCATCGCGCCCTTCAGCATCTCGCGACATCGGCGCGAGGTTGATGAAGCTCGGCGGCCGGCAGCGCACCTTGACCGGCACTGCCGCTGCCGTCCGAGACGACGTAGAAGCCGAGCTCGCCGTTGGCGCGACTCGAGCGCGACATAGCGCCTCGCCCGCCGGCACGCGTGATGCCCTCGGTGACCGACTTGAACTGCTGGATCAGCTCCTCCATGCTGGTTGAACACGCGCTCCTTGGCGGGCCAGCGGACGCGCGGGTCGACGACGTTCACGGGCTCGCCCGGGTCTTCTCGAGCACGCGCGAGGCACTGCTCGATGATGCGCAGCGCTCTGGCGCATCTCTTCCTGACGCAGACCAGGAAGCGGTCGTAGTTGTCGCCGACCGTGCCGACCGGCACGTCGAAGTCGATCTGGTCGTAGACGAGGTAGGGCTCGCTGCTTGCGCAGGTCGAGCGGCATCGCCGGTCGCGCGCAGGATCGGGCCGGTGACGCCGTAGCGGAGGCACGTCTCGACGGTCGAGTCACGCCGGTGTCGCTTGAGGCGGTCGACGAAGATGCGGTTGCTCGTGACCACGTCGTCGAAGTCGCGCGAGCAGCTCGCGCGTCTTCGCGATGTAGCGCGCGGCAGCTGCGTCGGGAAGTCCGGCGGCATGCCGTGCTTCAGCGCCGCCGATCCGGATGTAGTTGGTCGTGACGCGCGCGCCGCACAGCATCTCGTGGAGGTCCCAGGTCAGCTCGCGCGCCTCGATCCCGTACAGGAACGGCGTCATCGCGCCGAGCTCGAGGCACGCCGCGCCGCGCCGGGTCAGGTGGTCGCCGATGCGCGGCTGATCTCGCTCGCCAGCACGCGCAGCCACTGGCAGCGCTCGGGCGTCTCGATGCCGAGCAGCTTCTCGACCGCCATGCAGAAGCCGAGGTTCGCGAGGATCGCCGAGTTGTAGTTGAGCCGGTCGGTGTACGGGATCGCCTGGTACCAGGTCCCGCTCTCGCACTCCTTCTCGAAGCCGCGGTGCAGGTAGCCGACCTGCACGTCGATGTTGACGATGTTCTCGCCGTCGAGCTCGACGCAGGAACTTCACCGTGCCGTGCGTGGCCGGATGCGACGGACCCATGTTGAGCAGCTGGTGCTCGGTGTGGAGGTCGCGCTCGAAGTCGTCCTGCGTCCCGGAGCGGCTCGGTCGGGAAGTCGGCACGCGCCACTCCTAGTTCCTCGGGCCGACGAGCGGCTGGCGCCGCTCCTTCGGGTAGTCCTTGCGCAGCGGATGGCCCTCGAACTCGTCGTAGAGCAGGATCCGGCGCAGATCCGGATGGCCCTCGAAGCGGATCCCGTACGAGGTCCCAGACCTCGCGCTCCATCCAGTTCGCCGACGTCCCAGAGCGCGATCACGCTCGGAACGCTCGGCGAGTGCCGTCGACGAGCGACCTTGATGCGCAGCCGGTGGTTCTTCGCGACCGAGTAGAGGTGGTAGACCACTTCGAAGCGCGGGACGCGCGGCGAGATAGTCGACCGCGGCAGACGTCGGAGCAGCATGTCGAACTGCAGTCGCGGGATCGTCGCGCAGGAAGCGCATCGCCTCGACCAGGTAGAACTCGCGCACCACCGCAGTCGCGTCGCCGAGCCGCGCGTGCGTCGACACGACCGCGTCGGGCACCGCATCGAGCAGCCGGCGCAGCGCGCCCGACCCATGGTCGCTCGCCTCGGCTCGCTGCGCGAAACTTGCTGGTGGTCTTCCATCAGCTGCGCTTCTCCGGCGCGTGCTCGCGGTCGTACTCGCCGCGCAGGAAGTCGAGCCGGCGCTTCAGCAGCTCCTCGGGCACGAGCAGCCGCTCCTTGTCGTAGAGCATCGAGTCGCGGTCGTAGGTGGCGAGCTCGACTTCGCGGCTCATCACGATCGCCTCTTCCGGGCACGCCTCCTCGCACAGGCCGCAGAACATGCAGCGCGACATGTCGATGTCGAACGCCTCGGGATAGCGCTCGATCCGCGAGCCCGCGAGCTCTCCCGGGCACGATGCGTGATGCAGTCGGTCGGACACGCGAACTCGCACAGGCCGCACGCGACGCACTTGGGCTCGCCGTTGTCGAGCTGGACGAGCACCGGCATGCCGCGGAACGAGCGTCGGGAAGTCGACGCAGCTCTTCCGGGTACTGCACCACGAAGTCGGTGCGGTTCTTCCCGGATACGAAGCCGCGCAGGTTGCGGAAGAAGTGGCCGGCGGTGACCGCGAGGCCCTTCAGGATCATCGGCACGTAGAGGCGCTCGAGCACACCCAGCTTCTCGGCGCGCTTCACCACGATGACCTTGCCCGGCATGGGCGGCAATGTAGCGACCGGTCGTGGCTTTGCTCACGGTCTCCGGCTACTTCTCCGCATGCCGAACCCGCCGAAGGAGCTGAACGCCGCGCTCTTTGCGCAGCCTCGCCCGACCGCGGCCCGGTCGTGATGCTGAATCTCGTGCGGTTCAAGGAGCGCTCGGACGACGGAGACGGATCGGGCCGGGACGCCTACGAGCGCTACAGCCGCGCGGTGGTGCCGCCCTTGCTGCGACCGGTCGGCGGAACGGTGCTGTGGGCGGGAACGGTCGAAGCGCCGGCGTTCGGCGATCCGGCCGCCGCGTACTGGGATCACGTCGTGCTGGTCTGGTATCCGTCGCGCCAGGCGTTCCTCGACATGGTGACGTCGCCGGCCTACGCCGAAGCGAACGTGCACCGCGAGAACGGCGTCGCCGACCACGTCATCCTCGCGACGACAGAGACCTACTCGAAGCTCGCCGCGCCGAAGTCGTCGCGCTAGTGCGCATGCGCCGCCTGAGTAGCGCGAGCGGGCGTTCGCGCAGCACGCCGCGCGCCGCGATGCGCGCACACACCACGCACAACGCGGGAATGCCGAGCAGCGGCACGGCGAGCGGCGCGAGCGCCGGCGCCCACGGCACCTCGATCACGAAGCGGGCGAGCACGGCCGCGGCCACCACGCTCGCCGCACTGGCCCGCGAGCGCAGCGAGCCCGCCCAGCACTGCGAACTCGACGTCGAGACTGCGCCGCAGATCGCGCAGCTCCGCACCGAGCACCTTGAGCAGGTTGATCTCCCAGCGCCGCTCGCGCGCGGCGTCGCGCGCGAGCGCGGTCACGAGCAGCCAACCCACCACGAGCGAGAGCGCCGCCGAGCCCGCGAGCGCCCATTGCAGCTGGTCGATCAGGCCGAGCAGACGCTGCACCGCGCGCGTCACGTCGATGCTCGACACGTTCGGGAACGCGGCCGCGAGCGAGGCCTGCAGCGCGTCGCGTTGATCGGGCGGCAGCTGCGGGATCGAGGCGAGATAGACCGCGGGCGCCTCCTCGAGCACGCCGGGCTGGAACACCACGAAGAAGTTCGGCTGGAAGCTGTTCCAGCGGACCTCGCGCAGGCTCACGACTTCGCCTTTGACCGCGACGCCCTGCACGTCGAACGCGAGCGTGTCGCCGATCCCGATGCCGAGCCGCTCGGCGAAGTCGATCTCGAGCGACATCTCGGCGGGCCGACCTGAGTCCGGGTTCCACGTCCCCGAGAACGCGCGCCCGGAGAGCATCCGCTCGGAGTCGTTCAGCGCGGGACGGTAGGTGAGGTTGTAGCGCCGCGACCGCAGCCGGCGCGCGTCCTCCGCGTCGTCGTCTCTCGTCGCAGCGACCGGCTTGCCGTCGACCCGATCGAGCCGCGCGCGCACGAGCGGCGCGAGCCGCTGCAGCGACGCACCGCGCGCGGCCACGTGCGCGGCGAGCGCATCGAGCGCTGCTCGGGCTGGATGTCGAACAGGAACAGGCTCGGCAGCGCCGCGCCTGCGCGGCGTCTCGAGGTCGCGGTCGAGCACCGAGCGCAGCTGCGGCACGAGGCTCACAAGCAGCGCGCACAGGCCGAGCGAGACGAAGCCCGACACGGTGCGCAGCCGACCGCGCGCGAGCTCGCAGCGCGAGCCGCGCGGGGAGCGGCAGGTGCGTGGAGCTCGCGCGAGCAGCGCCAGTCAGCGCGAGCGCGATGCCACAGAGCACCAGCGCGGACGCGCCGAACAGCGCGGTGAATACGCTGCCGGTCGCGAAGCTCTGCGCGCGCCAGCACGCGATCGCCCAGAATCCCGCCGCGGCCGGCGCCCACCAGACGCGCATCGCGCGGCGAACTCGCGAGCGACGGCGTCGCCTGCTCGGCGAACAGCTGCGCGGGCGCAGCCGGCGCAAGCTGAGCCACGGCGGCAGACACGCTGCGGCGCTGCCGAACACCGCGAGCAGCGCGACCGTCGTCGACCGCTGCGCAGGCCGGCGCGCGGTGCGAAGCCGGGCGGCATCCGCCTCTCGGCGATCGCCGTGAGCGAGGCAGGAGCAGCGACCCGAGCGCGACCGCACCGGCCGCCGCCGCACAGGCCGAGCAGCGCCAGCTGCAGCGCAAAGA
>ERZ1370068.5869-contig-4873_pt1 | contig 18986 bp, 20 predicted proteins | sample MGYA00561227_ERZ1370068 | MGnify/ENA primary metagenome ERZ1370068 (study PRJEB38410, sample SAMEA6850437) | metagenome | study: Metagenomic assessment of the ecological functions of the soil: analysis of the soil microbiota associated with the...
GTTACGTGGCTATGCGTCTGCGCTACCGGTCGCGCGAAAAGCGTAGAGGCTCGGTCCTCGCGCCCGCTACGGGCAGGCCGACGGCCTCGGCGCGCCGTTTCCGTCCGGTCCCGAGCGAGCCGCCTCCGCCGCAGCCCGCGTCGTGGCCGCGCACGAGGTAGAAGAAGCCTCCGTCCGCCGCGGGGACAGGTCGAGATCGTCGTACGCCGTCCCCGGCACCGCGGACGCGAGGCAGGCGCCGTAGCTGCCCGCTCGCAGCTCGTCGAGGGTCCCGCGCTGAACGTCGTAGGACTCGGCGCGGGCGGCCGCGTCCCAGGTGAGCTGCGCCGCGTCCTCCGAGCGCTCCAACGCTCAGGAACGTTGACCAGCCCGGCGCGCCCTGGGAGGCATCGAGCGGACGCGCAATCGTCGACGTCGGCCAGGCCGTCGTTGTCGTCGTCGGGGTCGCACGCGTCGCCGGCGCCGTCGAGCGTCGAAGTCCGAGCTGGGCCGGGTTCGCCGCATTCGCGCAGTTGTCGTTCCGGTCCGGGACGCCGTCGCCATCCGCGTCGGCGAGCGCGATCACCGATCTTCGACGCGTCAGGATCCAATCCTGATCGTCGAACAGCAAGGCCGGTCAACGGCGCCGTCGTGTCGAGCGATGAAGTCCTGGTCGAGCTGGTCGTTCGTGACGGTCCGCACCTCGGTTCCGCTCGCGGTCACGAGCGTCAGATCGACGGGCATCGTGAAGAGGCCGCCCGACGGTCTGCGTCTGCCGGATGCGCGACGTAGTTGCGGCTAGTGCCGTTGCCGAGGTCGGCCGTCGTCCAGCCGTACTCGTAGCTCGGCTCGCCCGTCCCGTAGACCCATTCCTGGAAGAAGAAGTCGAGCGTCGCGCCGTAGCGCGCCTCCTGGGTGGCCTGGTACAGCGCGGTGTTGCCCGGTGCCGTCGGTGTGGTTCGCGTACCAATCGCGCAGGCGCGTTGAAGAAGTTGGCGTCGCCGACGACGTGCCGCAGCATGTGCTGCACCCAGCCGCCCTTGTCGTAGACGGTCGATCCGAAGCAGGTTCGACGGGGTTGTAGACCGAGCCCGGAAACGACGAGTTCCAGAACGAGTTCATGTAGTTCCGGTAGCCGTCGGCGCCGCCGAGGTTCTCGGCCCAGAGCGCCTCGCGAGTAGGTCGCGAACCCTTCGTTGAGCCAGACGTCGGCCCAGGTCTGCGGGCTCACGGAGTCGCCCCACCACTGGTGCGAGAGCTCGTGCGCGATGATGTAGTCGTAGTTGTGACCGCCGTTGACCAGCTGCGTTCCGTAGCTGGTGTTGGTCGAGTGCTCCATCGCGCCGCCCCACGAGAACTCGCTCATCCCGTACTTGTCCTCGACGAACGGGTACTCGCCGAATTTCTGCGCGAAGAACGCGATCATCGCGGGAGCGGCGAGAACGACGCCTGCGCGTTCGCCAGGTGCTCCGGGTAGACGTAGTGATCGATCGGCATCGTGCCGCCGGCGAGCGTGGTGTACGATCTGCGAGAACTTCGCGAATAGACGGTCGCGGCGATGCTGACGAGATAGCGTCGTCAGCGGATCGTGCATGCCGCCACTGGTACTGCATCTTGCTCCCGGCTTTGGCGACGGTCGCCGATGAGCACGCCCGTTGCCGGTCGCGGTCCACGTGCTCGGCACCGTCCACCACTCCTCGACGGTGGCCTTGTCGTCGGGCCGATCCTTGCAGGGCCACCAGGTCTCGGCCCCGTCGGGCTCGGACGAGGGTCGAGACCATCGTGCCCAGCGTGCCTCGCGCTCGTCTTCCGCCAGCTGATCGAGCCGAATCCGGTGGCGTCGGGGACGCCGTTGTAGAAGACCTGCACGTCGAACGTCTGGTCCGCGTCGAAGGGCTGATCGAGCGTGATGTCGAGCAGGTTCGTCGGACGGGTGAACGTCAGGATCGTCGCGCCCGCGCCGCACCTGCGTGACCGTCATGTTCGTCGCCAGGTCCAGGACGAGGTGCTGGAAGCCGTTGACGAGGCTCTTCCCGGTGACGGTCACCGAGCCGGTCACGCGGCGGGTCGACGGGATGAACTCGAGGTCGAGGAAGTAGTGCTGGACGTCCACGTCGTCTTGCGCCGCCGGCGACCGCGGCCTGCAGCGGCCGCGAGCGGCGGCGTTCATCCCGCCGATGCGCATGTGCGCCTTCCGGAACTCCTCGCGCTGCTCCGGCGTCGGGATGGGGAACGATTCCGGCTCCGGACGCGCTGCGCGGACGACACGGCGAGACAGACCGAGACAGGCACACGCCAGACACACGCGCTCGGCGACATCGGGACCCCCAGTGATGTTGCTGCGAGCGCCGCAGTATTACGGCGAAACGGGCGTTCGCCGCCAACGGCGCGGCTTCCCTTCCGGGCCTGGCGATGGGCGAGGTAGGTCATCGTCATCGCGCCGAGGCCGAGGAGCGCCGTGAAGAACTGAGCGAGGATGCCGAGAAGCAGAAGGGATCATGAAGACGAGGTAGAGCACCACCAGCCCGACGAACAGGGCCAGGTAGCGGGCCGGAGGGCGCGGTTGACCTTGCCGAGGATGAAACGGCCCAGCCAGATCGCGACCGGGATCTTCGCCAGGTACGCGGCCACGACGTAGGCGAGCAGGTAGATGACGATGAACGGGATCGTGATGAGCAGGATCACGGAGAGGCAGACCGCGATCGTCACCAAGATCGACACGAAGCCGATTCCGGTGCACCGCAGCGCGTCGGTGCCGATCGCCTGGCGTCACCTTGGGCTCGTGCTCCCTGAACACCGCGAGGAGCGCGCAGCCGAACAGGAACGATGCCGTGAAGAACGCGATCCACTTGCCGACGCCGAACGTCGTCGGCCGGAGCTTCTGCTCCTCTTCTCCTTCTTCCTTCTTCGTCGAGGACGTGGGCTCTCGTCGTAGGACGACGTCCCCGCCGGCGATCGCCTTGAGCTCCGTCGTCCATCCGCTTGCGCGTGGAATAGCGTGATGTCGCCCTCGACGCGCGCGCCCGGGCTCGATCGCGATGGCGTCGGCGGTGAGCGTGGCGTCGTCGAGCACCTTGCCGCCGAGGCTCGCGGTGCCGCCGGTGAAGGTCGAGCGAGCCGTCCACGACGCCGTGGTGCGTGAACTGGCCCGTGTAGGCCGATGACGCTTCCCTCGACGTGCGCCTTGCTGCCGAGCGATGAGGTTGCCGCCGGTCACGAGGACGTTGCCTTCGACGGTGCCGTCGACCGACGACGTTCCCGGCCGCGGCGCGGAAGGACTTCTTGACCTTGCCGGTGAGGTCGACCTGGCTGCCGGCGGCGAAGACGTCGCCCGTCACGACGCCGGAGATGCGCACCGTCGACGCCGTCGTGTACAGGTCGCCGTCGAGCGTTCCTTCGATGGCGACCGAAGGGGCGAACCGGACGATGTTCCCTTGTGCGTTTCGCCGGGCCGGATCGTGAATCCCTTGACCGACACCTCCGGCGGGCTCGGGGGCTCGGGGGCTCGGGGATGGCGGGATCCGGGATGCTCGGCGGCCCGCACGATGGTCGCGAGGGTCAGCGCCGCGAGCGAGCATGGCGAGCCGCGATTCGCGTCGTCCGCGCGTCGGCTGCTCTCATGGCGCTTCCTCCTTCCCTTCGGCGCACGAGTTGTAACGTCGCTGTCGCACGTCCGCTACGGTTTCCGGGCGAGCGGTCGATTCCGGGGGTCAGTGGCGATTACCACGGGATGATCTCCCGCAGCTTCTGGGCCTGCCGCCGCGACAACGGGAGGGCGGTGTGGGCCTCGTCCTTCATGACGACCCGGTAGGTTCCGCCGTCCTCCGGCACGATCGCCCCCACGCGCGACAGGTTGACGAGGTAGCTCCGGTGGATGCGGAAGTACGATCCGGCGAGGAGCTCCTCCAGCTCGCCCAGCGGCCTCTCGACGAGGCGCCCGGCCGTCGGCGGTTCTCGCATGCACCAGCTCGCCCTCCGATTCGAACCAGACCACCTCGGCCGGATCGAGCAGCAGGATCTTCGTCCCGCGCTTCGCGGGGATGCGCTGCGGGGTCGACGCCGGCCGCTGCGCGCGAATCTCCTCGAGGAGCCGCTGCACCGTGCCGGAGTCCGGCGGCCCCGCGCTCGCGGGCCGTGCTGCGCGCGGCGCACCGCATCCAGCGAGCCGGTCCCGGTGGACGGGCTTCAAGAGGTAGTCGAGGGACTTCACCTCGAACGCCCGCACCGCGTAGTGGTCGAACGCGGTCGTGAAGACCACCTGAGGCATGTGCGCCACCAGACGCAGGACGTCGAACCCGTCCCCCCGGGGATCTGCACGTCGAGCAGGCAGCAGGTCGGGCTTCTCGCGCGTCGATCAGCTCCACCGCGCGACGCGACGTCGCCGGCCTCGCCGACCAGCTCGACCTCCGGCATCGCCGCGAGGAGCCGCCGCAGGCGGTCCCTCGCGGGCTGCTCGTCGTCGACGATCGCCACGCGCAGCTTCACAGCGTGATCCTCGCGAGCGTGCCGCGCCCGTGCGGCGACGGGCCGAGCTCGAGCGTCCCGCGCCCTCGCGTGGCGGTCGCGATCCGTCGCTTGACGTTGCCGAGTCCGTGGTCGTCGCGGATGAGCGTCGCCGCGTCGCGCCGCAGCCCGGCGCCGTCGTCCTCGACCTCGACGACGAGGCGGTCGCCGTCCAGCCGCGCCCCGATGCGCACCGTGCCGCCGCCGGGAACGGGCGCGATCCCGTGGCCGACGGCGTTTTCGACCAGCGGTTGGAGCAAGAGTCCCGGAATGCGCGCGGCGCGCGCTCGGGGTCGATCGTCCAGTCGCACCTGCAGGCGGTCGCCGAACCGAGCGCGTTTCGACGGCGAGGTAGCCGTCCACGAACTCGAGCTCCTCGGCGAGCGGGACCGCGCCGGCGTGGGTGCGCCTTGAACGTGTAGCGGAACAGATCGGCCAGGGTCTGCACCACGTCGTCCGCCTTGGCGGGTCCTCGGCGAGAAGCGCCGAGATCGTGTTCAGCGTGTTGAAGAAGAAATGAGGGTTGATGCGAGCCTGGAGCGCGGAGAGCTCGGCCTTGGCCGCCTGCTCGTGGAGCTGCGCTTCGACCAGCCGAACCTCCTCGACCTCCCGCAGCGACTCGGCGAGACGCCAGCGCATGCCCTTCGTAGGCGTGCGCCAACCCTGCCGACGACGAGGGCGAGAACGGCGTTCAGCGTGAACACCGCGAGCGCCTGGCGCGTGTCGGAGAGCACGAAGAAGAGAAAACGCCAGACGACCGCCGCCGTCCCCGCGGCCGAGCCGGCGAGGAGGCCGACGACCAGAAGCCCCCAGCGGACCCAGGGGCTGAGATTGCGCAGCACCGGGTAGAGCGCGACCGAGCAGACGAACACCGTCAGCCCGACGACCGTTCCGAACAGGAGGCTCATGAGAAACAGCGTCGAGTCCGGCGGCTTGTCGAGGAACAAGCCGACGGCCAGACCGATGACCGCGCCGGCCGCCGAGCTCCCGCTGCCCACAACATGACCTGGGCGGGGAGCGAGAATGCGCCCGGCCGCCTCATCGCGTGCGGGCCAGAACCAGGGTGACGTCGTCGTGCGGCGGTCCGCCGCCGCTCCATCCGTCCACCGCCTCGATGACGCGCGCGAGCATGTCGGCGAGCGAGGCGTCCTGGTGGCGCGTCAGGATCTCCACGAGGCGGGCGCTCCCGAATTCCTCCCCGCCGGCGTTCGGGGTCTCGACGACGCCGTCGGTGTAGAGGGCCAGAAGATCGCCGAGGCCCAGCTCGCGTCGCCCTTCGCCGTAGAGCGAGCTCGGCATCAGCCCGATCGGCAAGTCCGCCCTGCGACAGGTACGCGACGTGCCGTGCGCGCCGATGTGAATCGGCGGGAAATGGCCCGCGTTGCTGTAGTGCAGGCTGCGGTCCTGCGGGTCGTAGAGGCCGAAAAACAGCGTCGCGTACCGCGACGCCGACGTCGACTGGTGCAGCATGTCGTTCAGGCGGCGGTTGACCTCGCACGGCGCGACACCGGGAAGGGCAAGGCTCCGCACCGAGGCCTGAAGACCGGCCATGAGAAGCGCCGCCGGGATTCCCTTTCCGGAGACGTCGGCGATGACCAGGCCGATACGCTCGTCCTGCAGCGGCAGGTAGTCGTAGTAGTCCCCGCCGACCCCGATCGGCCGGGATGCAGATGCCGGCGAGCTCGAGCCCGCGCACGATGGGCGCGCCTCGCGGGAGCAGCTCCCGCTGCACCTCGCGCGCGATGGCGACCTCGCGCTCCAGCGCCTCCTTCACGCGCAGCGAGCGGAAGTTCGCCTCCAGCTGCCGGCGCATCGCGTCGTAGGTATGGAGCAAGATCCCGACGAACGACGGCGAGCACGGCGTTGATGAGGACGATGACGGCGACGAGGCGGAAGTTCGCAAGGAGGTAGAGCGGCTGCGCGGCGAAGATCGCCCCCGACCCCGCGACCGTGCCGACGACCAGGGTCAGGATCTGCAGCACGACCCTGAGGGCGAACGGGAGCCTGGCGTAGAACGGGAAGACGAGCCGCGCGGAGACGAGCGGCGGTACAGCCGACGACCTCGGCGAACAAGAGGCTCGAGATCAGGAGCGGGACGAAGGCGGACGATCCGCGCGAAAACGTGATGCCCGCCGCGACGGCGAAGCCCGCCACCGCCCAGCCCAAGGCCCACAAGACGGTGAACCGCCAGGCCCCGGCCCCGGCGGGCGTCGCCGGCTCGAACTGGGACGCGATTCCGCCCGACGGAGAGAGCGGCACGTTCCGTCGCGGCCAGAAAGCTCGCTCAACGCCGGCCTCTCCACGCCAGTATGAGACGCGCGACCGCGCGGTGCGGTTGCGCAACGGATCATCTTATACGCGACGTTGCGGCGTGGATCTCAATCGGGAGACGCGATCCGGAGCGAGACGACGATGCAGACGAGGGCCGCGACGGCGCAGCCCAGCGCCAGGCGCTCCCATCGGGCGAAATCGTCGGCCTCCGGCGAGGCCGGAAGGCGCCAACCCGCGAACGACGGCCACGGCGAGGGGCAACAGCCGCCGCGTGCGCCCACGGCCCGTACTCTCCGTCGCGCGCGGCGACGACCACCGCCAATGCGGCGACGACCGGGAGCGCCACCGAGAACGAGCCGCGCCTGGTCCTCGCCCAGCGCGACGACGGGAGTCACGCGGGCCAGTCGGCTGTCCGCGTCCTGCTCCGTGAAGTGGCGCGCGAAGAGCACCGCCGCGGCGATCACACCGGCCGGAAGGCCGGCAAGAAAGGCTCCCGACGAGCCGGTCCCGGCCTGCGACGCGAACCCGGCCAACGCGGCGCAGGGGACCCAAGGCGAGGATCGTCGCGAGCTCGCCCAGTCCCCACCCGAGCGTGTCGAGCCCGAACACAGGCGCGCGTCGCACCACGCCCAACGACCACGGCGATCGAGGCCGTAGCCCAGCGCCGCCGCGCCCGACAGGGGAACCAGCCCGAGGCCGCAGATTCGCCGCGACCCCGAGCGCCAGCCCCCCGCCGATCAGCGCTTCTCGGGACGTCAGCGGCCAATCCGCGTCGGAGCGCACCGGCCCGCGTCCGGGGGCGGCGCACCGACGCCGTCCCAGCCGTTTTCGATGAAATTGACGCCCGAGACCGGCCGCGAAGGACGCGACCGTCACGATGACGTGAGCGGAGAGCCCCGGCCCCGGCTGCGCGTCGAAGTGGGCGTAGGACGATCCCACCGCCACGCCCAGGGGCGCGAAGAGCGCCTGAGCGGGCCGGCCCGCTTCGAGCCAGGGACGGAAGGGAGCTCATCGGAGCCGTATACTACCCGTGCGAGGTACCCGCGTGGCATTCGTCGACACCTTCGGCCGCGTCCACGACGATCTCCGGCTCTCGATCACGGATCGCTGCAACCTGAGGTGCGCCTACTGCATGCCGCGAGGAGCCGGTGTGGTATCCGCACGAGGCGATCCTGAGCTTCGAGGAGATCACCCGCGTTGCGCGGATCGCGCGTCGCCGAGGGCGTCGCGCAAGCTCCGCGTGACGGGCGGCGAGCCGCTGGTGCGCCGCGACGTGGCGACGCTCATCGGATCGCTCGCGCAGCTGCCCGGCCTGCCAGGACCTTTCGCTGACGACGAACGGCGTTCTTCTCGAGCCGCTCGCCGGGGATCTGGCGCGGGCCGGGACTGCGGCGCGTCAACGTCAGCCTCGACACGCTCGACCGGGACCGGTTTGCGAGGATGAGCGGCCGCGATCGCCTTCCTGACGTTCTCCGCGGACCTGGCCGCGGCCGCCTGCGGCGGGGATCGGCCCGATCAAGATCAACGCGGTGCTGTTGCGCGGCGAAAACGAGCACGAGGCGGTCGACCTCGTGCGGTTTGGCCGCGATCACGGCTACGAGGTGCGCTTCATCGAGTTCATGCCGCTTGGAGAACGACCGTTCGTGGGATCCCGGCCGCGTCGTGCGCGGAAGCGAGGTTCGCGGCGCGCGATCGCCGCGGTCTGGCCGATCGTCCGCGATCCCGCCGGCGATCCTGCACGCGCCGCGCATCGCGCTTTCTGTTCGAGGACGGATCGGGTGCGGTCGGATTCATCGATTCCGTGTCGTCCCCGTTTTGCGGCGCGTGCAGCCGGATCAGGCTGACGAGCGACGGAAAGTTCCGCGTCTGCCTCTACGACGACCTCGAGGCCGACCTGCGCGCCGCGCTGCGCGGCGGTGCAGTCGGACGAGCGGATCGTGGCCCTCATGCGGGACGCGCTGGCGCGGAAGGGACGCGGCGGCGCGCTCGACATCTTGGAGTCCAAGACCGCGATCCCTCTCGCGCGCACGATGCATCAGATCGGCGGCTAGGCACGCTTTTGCAAGGCTCCTCGGATACCGCTTTGAGAAAGCGAGCCTCTAACGCCGTCGGCTCCGTCATCCGGAAGGGGTCGAGCGCCGCGTCGAGCTGCTCCGCCGTCAGCGATGTCGACTCGCGGGCGACCTCGCGGACCGTGCGTCCCGACTTGGCGGCGTCCTTCGCGATGCGCGGCCGCCGCGTCGTAGCCGATGAGGGGGACGAGGCCCGTGCAGATCGCGAGCCCGCGCTCCACCAGCTCCGGGTCCGCTGGCGGTCGCCTGGATCCCGCGCACGCAGCGCTCCGCGAAGTTGCGCGTCGCCGCGCCCGAGGATCTCGATCGACTGCACGAGGTTGTGAGCCGCGAGCGGGAGCATGGTGTTCAGCTCGAAGCAGCTCCACTGCCCGGCCTGGAGCACGGCGACGTCGTTCGCGATCGACTGCGAGGCGGCCTGGATCAGGGACTCGGCGATCACCGGGTTGACCTTGCCGGGCATGATCGAGCTGCCGGGCTGCACCTCGGGGAGCGCGAGCTCGCCCAGGCCGCAGCGCGGGCCCGAGCCCAAGAGGCGGACGTCGTTGGCGATCTTGAGGAGGCTGACCGCGACGGTGCGGATCGATCCCGAGGCCTGAGACGACGGCGTCGATCGTGGCCTGGGCCTGAAAGTGATTGTCCGTCTCGCGGACGTCGATACCGGCGTCCTCGCGCCACGATCGCCAGCACCCGCCGGGCGAACTCCGGGTGCGTGTTGACGCCGGTGCCGACGGCGGTGCCGCCGAGCGGAACGAGGGCGAGCTCTTCTCGGGCGTGCGCGAGACGCCGCAGCGACTTGTCCATCTGTCCGGCGTATCCGAGGAACACCTGGCCCAGGCGGATCGGCGTGGCGTCCTGAAGGTGGGTGCGTCCCGTCTTGATCACCCCCAGAACTCCTTCGACTTGGCGGCGAGCCTCCGCGCCGAGGATCTCGACCGCCGGCTCGAGCTGCTCGTGGATCGCCAGGAGCGCCGCGATGTGCGAGCGCGGTGGGGATGACGTCGTTGGACGATTGCCCCAGGTTGACGTGGTCGTTCGGGTGGACGGCCGCCGCGAGCTCCGCCCAGGATCTCGGCGGCCCGTTGGCGATCACCTCGTTGGCGTTCATGTTGGTCGAGGTGCCCGGAGCCGGTCTGGAAGACGTCGAGCGGGAAGTGGGCGTCGAGCGCGCCGTCGGCGACCTCCTGCGCCGCTTGCGCGATCGCCTCGGCCAGCCGCGCGTCGAGCAGTCCCAGATCGCGATTCACCTGCGCCGCCGCCTTCTTGATCAGCCCGATGGCGCGAAGGAACCGGCGCGGAAGGCGGATCCCGCTGACCGGGAAGTTGATCACCGCCCGCTGCGTCGAGGCTCCGTAGTAGGCGTCCTTCGGGACCTCCATCTCGCCCATCGTGTCGCGCTCCACGCGAGTCGTCGTGTCCGACATGGCCGCTCCTCCTCTGACCTGCCGTAAGCCCCGGGCCACGATAGCAATGTTATTCTGCACCGTCTTGCCGGGAGAGACGCGATGAGCGGTCCTGCCACGCTACCTTGCTTCAAGGCCTACGACATCCGCGGCCGCATCCCGACGGAGCTCAACCGCGAGCTCGTCGTCACGATCGCGCGCGCCTACGCGGCGTGGCTGAAACCCAGGTCGCGTCGCGGTCGGCTACGACATCCGCCTCGTCGAGCCCCGAGTTCGCGGCGGCGGTTCGCGAGGGGCTGACGGACTCGCGGCGTCGACGTGATCGACATCGGCCGCTGCGGCACCGAGGAGGTCTACTTCGCGACGTTCCACCTGAAGCTCGACGGCGGCGTGATGGTGACGGCCAGCCACAACCCGGCCGACTACAACGGGCTCAAGCTCGTGCGCGAGGACGGGAAGCCGATCAGCGCCGACACCGGGCTGCTCGACATCGAGGCGCTGACCCTCGCGCGGCGAGTTCCCGCCGGCACCGCGCAAGGGAGCCGTGCGAGCGCGTCGACATCCAGCCGCGACTTCGTGGAGCACCTGCTCGTCATCCGTCGACGTCCCGCGCTCGCGCCGCTCAAGGTCGTCGTGAACGCCGGGAACGGCGGCGCCGGGCGCGTGATCGACGCGCTCGAGCCGCACCTTCCGTTCCGCTTCGTCAAGGTCCACCACGAGCCCGACGGCCGTTTCCCGAACGGCATCCCGAACCCGCTCCTGACCGAGAGGCGCGACGACACCGCGCGCGCCGTGCGTGGCGGCGGGCGCGGACGCGGGAATCGCGTGGGACGGCGACTTCGATCGCTGCTTCTTCTTCGACGAGAAGCGGCGGCTTCATCGAGGGGTACTACATCGTCGGGCTGCTCGCGTCGCAGGTGCTCAAGCAGTCCAAGGGAGCGCAAGATCGTCCACGATCCGCGCCTGACCTGGAACACCATCGAGATCGTGCGCGAGATGGGCGGCGTTCCCGTGCAGAGCAAGTCGGGCCACGCCTTCATGAAGGAGGTCATGCGCCGGGAGGACGCCGCCTACGGCGGCGAGATGTCCGCGCACCATTTCTTCCGGGAGTTCGCCTACTGCGACAGCGGCATGATTCCCGTGGCTGCTCGTGCTCGAGATCATGAGCCACACCGGCAAGCCGCTGAGCGAGCTCGTTGCGGCGCACATGCGGCGCTTTCCGACGAGCGGGGAGATCAACCGGAAGGTCGCCGATGCCACTGCGGTCATCGAGAAGATCCGCGCGCGTTACGGGCCCTCAGCGCTCCTCGATCGACGAGACCGACGGCGTCGGCATGGACTTCGCGCTCTGGCGCTTCAACCTGCGGATGTCGAACACCGAGCCGCTCGATCCGCCTGAACGTCGAGTCGCGGCGGCGATGCGGCGCTGATGAAGGAAAAGACGGACGAGCTGCTCGAGGTGATCGGCGGCGAGGCGCCGCGGCTAGCGGCGGCGCGCGATCAGGACAACCACTCGGCCAGCGACGGCTGAAGCGCGAGTTCGGCATCACCACGTCGAACCCCGCGTCGCGGGCCGCAGCGAAGGCCGCCTCGTCGACGTGGCTGCCGAACGCGACGAGCCTGCGGCGGCGGCGACGCGGCCTTCCACCGTGGCGCCCACGCCCGTGAGTCCACCGATCGCGAGCCGAGATCGACGATGACGCGGGCGACGCCTCCCGCGCGGAACGCCGCGTCCATCGCGGCCTCGTCGCCGACGCGGACGGCGTCGCGTCCGAGGGACTTCGGCGAGCCCATGGACCCGGGCCCAGAAGAAGACGTCGTCCGAAACGAACAGAATCTTCCCGGTCATCGAGAGCCTCCGAACGCTCCCATCCTTGACTTTCGACGCCGTCCTGCAAGATTTAGGCCGCCTTGGAAGACTCGAGGGGAGGACCGGTTGAAGCTTCGAGATCGCCAGCCGCTGTTCGTCGGAACGCAAGATGGACAGCCAGGTCCGCCGCCGCCTCGAGTCGATCACCGGGACGCGACCGAGAAGTACTTTTCCCACGAAGACACGACCTTTCTGACGATCTGCCAGCTGGGTGAGGACGAATACGTCGGCAAGGTGATCGACGAGCGGCTGTCGACCGAGCGCGTGGACGACATCCGCCGGAACGTCTTGAGCATCCTCCAGCGGCTCTGCCCGGAGACGCGCTTCCCCGCGGTGCTGGACATCCTTCCCTGCGAGGTCCCGGGGAGTCGATCCGGAAGACGTGGTAGCGCTACGGGAATCGAACCCCGGTCTGGTGGCTGAGAACCACCCGTCCTGACCCCTAGACGATAGCGCCGTCGCGGATTCTAGCAGGCGCTTCGGGCTGACCAGACGACTCCGCGCCCGGTTGCACGACGGAATTCCAGACCTATATTCGGCCAAGTCCTTCGTTTGCCTGGGTTTGTGAATCGGTCGAAGCGCCGCGGTAGGGGGACGATGATTCACGGGGCGATGACGACTCGTGGCGCTCGAGTCGCCGGCGTCTGCTCGACGGCCGCGTTCATCGCCGGGCCGGATGCTCGGCGGCGAAGCACGCGCGAGGCGACCCGCCGCGAGCACCGCGAGGTGCGGGCGGTGCTCGACATCACCGAGGCCGTCAGCGGCAGCCTGACCTCCACGAGATCATGAGCCTCATCGTCAGCCGCGTGGGCGAGCACGTCGGCGCCCAGCGCTGCTCGATCGTGTTCGTCGACGAGGGCGCCGAACGCTGCTTCGTCATGGCCGCCAGCGACAACCCAGGGGCGGACATGCTCGCGATCGATCTCGGGAAGTACCCCGAGATCCGCCGGGCGATCGAGACGCGCGGAGCCGGTCTTCGTCGAGGACGTCGGCCACCGATCCGACGCTCGCGCCGGTCCGGGAGATTCTGCTCCGAGCAGGGCTATCGCTCGCTCCTGGTGATGCCGCTGGTCTACGGCAAGGAGGTTCTGGGCACGCTGTTCCTCCGCGCCAGCCGCGAGCTGCCCGTTCACCGACACCGAGCTGCGGTTTCTGCCGGATCGCCGCTGGCGGCGTCGGCCAACGCGCTCAAGAACGCGCTGCTCTATCGGGACGTGGCGCAGGAATCCGCGCGCCACCGGGCCACCGGCGAGAAGCTGCGCCGTGTCCTGGACGGGACCCCCGACGTCATCGTCGCCACCGACGCGGCGGGCCGCATCACCGAGTTCAATCGCGCCGCCGAGGACCTCACGGGCTGTTTCGCGCAGCGAGGCCCTCGGCCGGCCGCTCGGCGGAGGTCCTCCCGGCGGCGGCGTCCGCACGCCGAGGTCGGCCGCGAAGGGCCGGGAGGTCTGTCCTGCACGCGTCCCGACGGCGCGGTCTGCGAGATCCACCTCGTGTGCGCGCCGCTGACCGATGACTCGGGCGGTCTCGGCCGGGCGCGTCTTCCTCGGGACGGACGTCGACCGACCTGCGGCGCGCGGAAAAGAGCCTCGCGCAGGCGGAGCGGCTCTCGAGTCTCGGCGAGGTCGTCGCCGGCGTGGCGCACGAATTGAACAACCCGCTGTCCGCGGTGCTCGGCTACGCCCAGCTTCTGCAGTCGGGCAAGGGGCGCGACACCTCGGAGAGCGATCTGGATCGGCATCGTCGAGTCCGCGCGCCGCTGCCAGAGGATCGTCGTCAACCTGCTCTCGTTCGCGCGGAAGCACCCGGCGAAGAAAATGCCGCAGGACCTGAACGCCTGCGTGCGCAAGATCATCGATCTGAAGACCTACCACCTCCGCGCCGGCGAGGATCGACGTCGTTCTCGAGCTCGTCGAGCCGCTGCCGCCGGCGTTGTTCGACTTCCACCAGATCGAGCAGGTGATCCTCAATCTGCTCAACAACGCCGAGCAGGCGATCGCGAGCACCGGAAAGCCCGGGCCGCGTCGTCGTCCGCTCGTTCGCGACCGAACGACATGGGTCGGCGTCGAGATCGAGGACGACGGGCCGGGCATCCCTCCCGGCGTGCGGCACCGCATCTTCGATCCGTTCTTCACGACCAAGGAGCGTCGGAACGGGGACCGGGCTCGGACTCTCCGTCTCGTACGGGATCGTCCAGGAGCATCAGGGCCGCATCGAGCTGCGCCCCGACCGGCCGGGAGGCGGCGCGAGCTTGTGGTGACGCTTCCCCGCGCCATCGGACGTCGTGGCCGAGGAGTCCGGCCGAGGGCGAGCCCATCGCCGCGCCGGCCGCTCGCGGGACGGCGCGTCCTCGTCGCGGAGGACGAGCCGCTCGTGCTCGACCTGTTCTCCCGCCTGCTCGAGCAGGACGGCGCCACCGTGACCCGGGCGCGCGACGGCGAGGAGGCGTGGAGCAGGATTCTCGAGACCGACTTCGACCTCATCGTCGCCGACTTGCGCATGCCCAACCTCGACGGCCGCGCGCTGTACGAGCGCGTCGTCGAGGAGAAGCCCTCGATGATGCGTCGCTTCGTCTTCGCGACTGGCGATCTCGTGCGGCAGGAGAGCCTCAAGTTTCTCGAGGACTGCCCAACCGTATTCTCGCGAAGCCCTTGGACGTCGACAACGTGCGTCGCGTCCTGGTCCAGGCCGTCGCCGGCTTCCGAGCGGTGTAGGGGCGGAGGATCGACCGTCACCCGCCGGACGCCCCGAGGGCGCCGACCGCGTTGCGTATGGACTCCGTCAACGCGGTGATCTCCTGAGACGACGGGTTGCGGCGAGCGGCGACGGGATCGGCTCCCCGATGCGTAGCGTGACCGGAACGAAGCGGGGCCACTTCGCGTCGCGAGGCAGCGCGTCGAACGTCCCGCCCATGTGGATCGGCACGACCGGAACTCCCATCTGCAGCGCGAGCAACCGCGGTGCCCGGCGCGAAAGCGGCTTCATCGCGCCGTCCCGCGTGATGCCTCCTTCGGGAAGATCCCGAGGTCCAGCCGCCTCTCCGGATCACCTCGGCGATGTGCCGGAACGAGCGATCATCCCGGCGTCGCCGCCGACGGGGATGGCCCCGAGCGATCGCAGCAGCGCGTTGAAGGCGCCGGTCCCGGTAGAACTCCGCCGCGACCAAGAAGCGGACCGGCCGTCTCGCGCGGAGGCCGATGAGGATCGGATCGAGAAACGACGCGTGATTCGGCGGCGAGGAATCGCGGCTCCTTTCCGGGGAACGTGATCCTGTCCGAACGTCTCGAGGCGGAAACGCCAGCGTGAGCGCCGGCTCTGAAGATCGCGCGCGAGCGCGAAGAACGCCAGGTCGTGAGCTCAGTTGGCCACCCGATCGGCGTAGCGCTTCACCAGGGCCGGAACGAGGTAGCCGGACATCGCCTCGGCCAGGCGGTGCTGCGGCGCATGACCCCAGTCCCGTCTCGCCCCCGCTGTCGTCCACGTCCGCCGGCCACGTGTCCACGATCGCCTGGCGCCACGGGACCGGCTCGAACGACGATGCGGCGTCGGGGAAGTGAGCGAGAACCGCGGCCCGGATCTCGGCGGCCGACGGGGAAAACGCTGCCGATGTTGTAAACGCGCGTGGTCAGCGCGATCGGCGGGCGCCGCGTCCAGGCGGAGGATCGCGCCGACGGCGTCGGGCATCGTCATGAACGGCATCCGGCGTGTCGGCGGAGACGAAGCAGGCGTACGGCTTGCTCTGCGCGGCAGCGTGGATCATCTCCGGGAGCGTAGTCGCTCGTCCCGCCGGAGGGGAGCGTGTCCGCGCTGATGAGCCCCGGGAACCGGATCGCGCGGAAGTCGAGGCCGGGCGTTCCGTCCTTCGCGCTCGCGCGGCGAAGTACGACCCGATCATCTCGCCGTAGAGCTTGTTGCAGCCGTAGATCCCGGCGGGCCGATCCACTCCTCTTCCTTGACGGCGCCCGCGGCGGTTCTTGGCCGCGCGCGTCCGGGAGGCCGTAGACCGCGATGCTGCTCGGGAAGTGGAAGCGCACGTCGCGACCCGACGTCGCGCGCCCGCTCGCGGCAGCAGGCGGAAGAGGCCCGAGCGTCGCCGGAGACGTTGACCTCGTGGGCGAGATCCGGATCGCGCTCGGCCTTCGACGACAGGAGCGCCGCCAGGTGGAACACCGACGTCGGGGCGTGCTCGCGGAAGAGATCGGCCATCAGCGTCGGGTCGACGACGCTTCCGACCACCTCGCGCGGCAGCATGCGGCGATCGTCGGGCGAGCGGCCTGAGATCGACCGCGACGAGCTCGTAGCCTCGCGTCCCGAAGCGCCGGGAGGAGGAGGTGCCCCATCTCTCCGTTGGCCCCGGTGACGAGTGCGGTGCGCGCTCCATCGTCAGATCCCCTGAAGCGTCGAGGTGCGATCCGGGCCACAGGATATCAGGAGCGCTCCGTCTCAGAAGGTCACGGGACGAGGACCGCCGGTCCCGCCGATGCCGTCGTCCGGCGAGCGCGAGCAGCGCGTCGTTGGCTTCGGTCAGGCCGAACGTCGTGACGCGAGGGCGGAGCGGGATCGCGGCGGCTTCGCGCAGCAGCTCCTCGCCATCCCGCGCGCGTGTTCGATCTCGACGCGAGGTCAAGCGTCTTTTCGTGGAAGAGACACGCGTCGTAGTCGCATCGGACGGGAGATCGGACATGTGAATGCCCGCGAGGGCCAGCGTTCCGCCCTCCGCCCGAGCGCGAAGCGCGGACGGAACGATCTCCCCGCGCGGAGCGAAGACGATCGCGCCGTCGAGCGGAGCCGGCGGGCGTGTCGAGCGTGTCGCCCGGTCCACGCGGCGCCCAGCGTCTTCCGCCAGCCGCCGGTGCGCGACGTCGCGCGTGGCGACGTAGACGTCGCAGCCGCGGTGTCAGCGCGATCTGCGCCACGATGTGCGCGGAGGATCCGAAGCCGTACAGGCCGAGCTTGCCGTCCGCTCGGACCCGCTGCGCGCCGCAGCGCGCGGTACCCGATGATCCCCGCGCAGAGGAGCGGCGCGGCCTCGGCGTCGTCGAAAACGCCTCGGGGATCGTGTAGGCGAAACCTTCGTGCACGACCGCGCGCGTCGGCGTAGCCGCCGTCGAGCGTCCCAGCCCGTGTAGCGCGAGCCGTCACAGAGATTCTCGCGACCCGCGCGCGCAGTACGCGCAGCGTCCCGCAGGTTTCGCGGAGCCAGCGCGATGCCGACCCGGTCGCCGCGGCGGAATCGCGACGCGCCGGAACCGCGGCGACGACGCGGCCCACCACCTGCGTCCCGGGCACGAGCGGGCAGCACGGCGGCGGAAGATCGCCTTCGATGACGTGCAGGTCGGTACGGCAGACGCCGCACGCCGCGACGCTGGACGAGGATCTCCGCTGGCCCCGGGGTCGATCGGCGAGGTCCACGTAGCGCGAGCGGGCGCTGTCGCGATCGCGCGCCTGCTGCGTCGAGAACCATCGGCCTCACGCCGGGACTGGCTGGGGAGCAGGGATTCGAACCCCGATTCTACGGTCCAGAGCCGCATGTCCTACCATTGGACGACTCCCAGCACGGCTCGAAAGAACGCCGAACTATAGCAAACCGGCTCTCGTGGCGGCCCAACAAGCGGCCGATTCGCGCGAGCGTCCGTTCTCTCCCGAGCGAGGTGACGACTTCGAACAGTCCGCGGCTCGCGGTGCGCCCCGTGACCGCCAGGCGCACCGGGTGGATCAGCGTCCCGCCGGTCAGCCCGTTGTCCTCGGCGACGTCGCGCAGTTCGGTCCTCGAGCGGGCCCGCGGCCCACCTGTGAACGTCGCCCAGCGGAGCGGAGAGCGCCGAAGCGCGCGCAATCGGTCGCGTCCGCGCCGAGGTGCTTTTTCACGCGCGGCGGGATCGTAGTCCAGACTCGTCCGAGGGGATCGAAGAAGAATCGGCCCCTCGGCCGGAAGAGCCAGGAAGGTTTTCGTCCGCGGCTGAAGCAGGGCCAGCACCTGGCGGAACCAGTCTCGACGCGAGCCGACGTAGGCGTCGTCCCACAGCCCCGCCTCCTGGAGCACCTCGCTCGCGGCGGCGGCGAATTTCTCCGGAGGGAGCTCCGCGACGTACAGCCCGTTCAGCCACTCGAGCTTCGCCGCGTCGAAGACCGCCCCGGATTTTCCGGACGCCGTCGAGATCGAACGCCGCGATCAGCTCGTCGCGGCTCATCTTCCTGCCGCTCGTCCCCGGGGTTCCAACCGGAGCAGCGCGAGAAAATCTGAAGAGGGCGGCCGGCAGAAAGCCCGGACGCGCGGTAGTCCAGAACCGAGGTCGCGCCGTGGCGCTTCGAGAGGCGCTTCTTGTCCGGTGCCGAAGATGAGGGGGGAGGTGGGCGAAGACGGGAGGTGGCGCTGCCGAGGCCGGTCGTAGATGAGGATCTGCTTCGGCGTGTTCGAGATGTGGTCGTCGCCCCGGATCACGTGCGTGACGCGCATCGCGACGTCGTCCGAGACGACCGAGAGGTTGTACTGTGGGCGTGCCGTCCGTCCGGAGCAGGACCAGGTCCTCGATCACCTCGTTCGGAACGACGTCGTCCCGTGAACGTCGTCCCACGCGGTTACGCCCGTCCGGGACCTTCAGGCGGACGACGAACGGGTCGCCCGGCCGCCGCGCGTCGTCCGATTCCGCCCGCGGGATTGCAGGCACGCCCGCGTAGACGTAGCCGCCGCCCGCTCCGCTCTCGCGCTCGGCGCGCGGGCAGCGCCTCCGCCGGCGCAGAAGCACCGGTACGCCTTTCCGGAGCGCCAAGAGCCGCATCGCGTCGGCGACGTGTTGCGCGCGGTTGGCTCGTCTCGGAAGAACGCGCCCCCGCGTCGGGGCCATCCCGAGCCACGCCAGCAATACGTAATCTGAACGAAGTACA
>ERZ1370068.11141-contig-9782_pt1 | contig 18975 bp, 17 predicted proteins | sample MGYA00561227_ERZ1370068 | MGnify/ENA primary metagenome ERZ1370068 (study PRJEB38410, sample SAMEA6850437) | metagenome | study: Metagenomic assessment of the ecological functions of the soil: analysis of the soil microbiota associated with the...
TTACGTATTGCTGCTGGCGGCTGCGGAACGTGGGCCCGAGCCGTCCGCTCGCGACCTTCCAGCGAAACCCCGTCGTGGATCCGGCCGGCCGCCGGCTCGGCATCACCTACGGCACCTGGCGGCGCGTGGTGGACGATGCGAAATTACCCGGACATCGCGCAGGACGCCGGGATCATCGCCGTCGATCCGGAACAGCCGGCGACAGCGCCGGCGAGCATCGTGCACGCCTCGGCGTCCGAGGATCAGGCGCTCTGCTGGTCGCCGAACGGCAAGTGGATCGCGTTCCACTCGCACCAGGATCAGTCCGACGACGTCTGGCTGCGGCCGGCGGACGGCGGACACGACCGCGCGCCGCGTCAGCTTCTCGGACGCGGCGCCGAGGTCGGCTGGCCGCGCTGGTCGCCCGACGGGCAGTGGCTGCGGTTCGACGGCGCGAGCCGCGGCATCGTCGCACCGTTCCAGTCATGTTCGTCGGCCGGGCGTCGATCAGGAATCGGGCGCGGCCGCCACGAGAACCGTTGCGAGCTTCGGGCTCCGTAGTGTCCGATGCGGAGGTCAAGCCGTACGGCGAAGTGGCTGGGCAGACTGCCGCCCACGCGATCGTGGCGATCGGCAAGGAGGAGCGACCTGGGCGCCACGTTCTTGACCGATGGGCCGCGACGGCGGCGCCGGCGCCGTGGTGCGCCGGTGACGCGTCCGGACACGGCGCGCGCGCGGGCTCGCGGCGTCGCCGGACGGGCGGGGACGAATGGCGTTCGTCGAACGCCGGCGGCCGGGCGGGTTCTTTCAGGTCTCGCCGCCTGCGGCTTCGCCGGCTGGCGCCGCCGAGTGCCGGGTCGCCTAACTGATGCGCTCGGACAAGACGCGGCCGGCGTGGTCGCCTGACGGCCGCCAGCTGGCCTTCCACGGTGTGGAACCACGTTACGCCAGTGCCGGGATGGCAATGAAGCAGACCTCGCGCTAGCTCGCCCTATCGCCGGCCCTGACGCTCACGCCGTCGTGCCGTGGCCGCGCCGCGTCGAGCGCGTCGGCGCCGCCGTCCGCGTCGTACGCACTGGCCAAACACTGGACGCGGAAACGATCGCGCTGGCGGGCGGTAGCGTGAAGATGATTCCTCGGTCACCGCGCCGAAGAGGGCGTTGCCCGCTGGGTCGTGGAGCGAAGCGGATCGGCGACAGTCCTGGCTGATGAAGCGTTGCCGCCGCTGCACTGGCGGGCCTGGCGCGACGCACGATATCACTGGAGGCGTTCGACTAGCTACTTCCCGGCGGCCGGCATCGAGTACTACTACTACGACCAGCTCGGCTCGGCGCTACAGCGATCAGCCGGATGACGCCGGACCTGTGGGAGTCTGCCGCGCTTCGTCGAAGAGGTGGAGCAGGTCCGCCGGCGCTCAGGCTGGATGCGAAGGCAACTTCTATCTCCTCGGCCAGTCGTGGGGCGGCATGCTCGCCATCGAGTACGCGCTGAAATACCAGCAGCAACCTGCAAGGGCCTGGTCATCTCCAACATGATGGCGAGCATTCCGGCCTACAACGAGTACGCGCAGACAGGTGCTGATGCCGGCGATGGATCAGACCGCGCTGCGCCGAGATCAAGCGGCTCGAGGCGCCGGACAGTACGCAGACCCGCGGTACAATGGAACTGCTGGTCCCGCACTTCTACACGCAGCACATCCTGCGCATGCCGCCCGACCAGTGGCCCGACCCGTGTTACCGCGCGTTCAAGCAGCTCAATCGAGAAGATCTACATGCCGATGCAGGGCCCGAGCGAGACTGGGCGCGAGGCGGCAAGCTCGAACGCTGGGATCGCGTCGCCGATCTCGGCGAAGCATCACCGTGCCGACCGCTGGTCATCGGCGCGACGATACGACACGATGGATCCCGCGCACATGGAGATGATGGCGAGCGGGTCCAAGAAGGGGCGATACCTCTATCTGCCCCAACGGCAGCCACCTCGCGATGTATGACGATCAGGAAGACACTCGACGGACTGCAGTCGCCATGACAGCCGACGGGAGGGCGCTTTCTGATGGCGGCGATGCTCACGATGACGCCGGCGCAGCGCGCGATCTACAGGCGGCTCGCCGCGGCGAACAATGATCGGCCGGTTCACGGAAGATCCGAAGAAAACGTCGATTCACCTCACGCGGAAGTCGGCCTTCGCGGGAGCTGCGACGCGCAAGGACGCGCTGCCGGCATAATCAAGGCGGGCGCCGATAGCCTCGCAGCCGGCATCGTCAAACACCAGCACGCGTCGGCGAAGCGCTGGTATCTGGACGTCAGGCTCGAGCGTCCGGAGGACGATAGCGCAGCTGAAATCGTGGCTCGCCGGTGCGATGCGCTTGGCCGATTAGCGCGTCGTCGCCGGACGGCTTTGAAGGCGCCTTGCGCCTCCACCCACTCGCCGTTGAGGCGGACGAGCCAGGTGCCGGTGCGGGCTCGCCGCTCCTTAGCCTTCCGGCCGGAAGCCGACGTCGCTCCCGGAGATGACGGCTGCCGGCGGGTCACGCCGGACCTGGAGCCGCCGCCAACCGCGCCGGCCGCGACGACGGCGACGAGCCACAGCAGAACAGGCGAGGACACAACGGGATTCTGGAGCGTCATCGCGTACTTCCGCATCAGACGCCGGCGACCGCGGTTCGGCCGGCGCGACGGCGCGGCTCCGGGCGCATCGGCGGCGACGCACCGCTATAATCAGCGCCGTTCTCTTTAACGCGTCCCTGCGAGGACGCGAAGAGGTATTCATGCCGGTCGTCCTCGACGCCAACGCGATCGCCCGCTCGCTCGCCCGCATCGCCCACGAAATCCTCGAGCGGAACCACGCAGATCGAGGAGCTCCGCGCTCGTCGGCATCCGCACGCCGCGGCGTGCCGCTCGCCCGGCGCCTGGCGCAGGCGATCCGCGAGATCAACCACCACGACGATTCCGACCGGCGCGCTCGACATCACGCTCTACCGCGACGATCTGATGCGCACGCCGTCGGCGCCGCAGCCGGTCGTCCGCCGCACCGAGATTCCGTTCTCGATCGACGACAAGCGCATCCTGCTGGTCGACGACGTGCTCTACACCGGGCGGACGATTCGCGCGGCGCTCGACGCGCTGATCGAGTTCGGCCGGCCGAAGGCGATCCAGCTCGATCGTGCTCGTCGACCGCGGCCACCGCGAGCTGCCGATCAAGGCCGACTACGTCGGCAAGAACCTGCCGACGTCGCTGTCGCAGAGCGTGCAGGTGCACCTCACCGAGATCGACGGCCGCGACGAAGTGGAGATCCTCGAGTCATGAAGAAGGATCTGCTCAGCATCGACGACCTGACCAGCGACGAGATCTACCTGATTCTCGACACCACCGAGGCGATGCGCGAGATCGGCCAGCGGCCGATCAAGAAAGTGCCGACGCTGCGCGGCAAGACGATCGTCAACCTGTTCTACGAGCCGAGCACGCGGACGCGGACGTCGTTCGAGATCGCCGAGAAGCGGCTGAGCGCCGACACGCTGAACATCGCGGTCGCGACCTCGAGCGTGCTCAAGGGCGAGACGCTGGTCGACACGGCGCTGAACATCGAGGCGATGGCGCCCGACATGATCGTCCTGCGCCACGCCTCGTCGGGCGCCGGCCACCTGCTGTCGCGCATCTGCCGGTCGCGCATCATCAACGCCGGCGACGGCATGCACGAGCACCCGACGCAGGCGCTGCTCGACGCCTTCACGATCCGCGAGCACAAGAAGCGCATCGACGGGCTGAAGGTCGCCATCGTCGGCGACCTGCTGCACAGCCGGGTGCTGCGATCGAACGTGCATGCTGCTGACCAAGCTCGGCGCCGAGGTCTGGGTCAGCGGACCGCCGACGCTCGTGCCGCGCCGGCATCGAGCAGCTTCGGCGTGCGCGTGTCGACGGCGATCGGACGAGGCGGTGGCCGGCGCCGACGTCATCATGATGCTGCGCATCCAGCAGGAGCGGATGCAGGGCGCGTTCATCCCGTCGCTGCGCGAGTACTTCAACACCTTCGGGATGACGACGGCGCGCGTCGGCGCGGCGAAGCCGGACGTGATCATCATGCATCCCGGGCCGATGAACCGCGGCGTCGAGATCGCGTCCGACGTCGCCGACGGCCCGTACTCGGTGATTCTCGAGCAGGTCGCCAACGGCGTGTCGGTCCGCATGGCCGTGCTCGTATCTGCTCGCGGGCGTCGACGTCGATTGACTGGATCTAAACGACGGACGTCGAGGGTGCGAACTCGCACGAGGCACGCACGGCGATACTCGTTACGGCATCTCTGATAAGTGCCCTCGGTGACGTCAGGGTGTAGATGTCGAAGTGGCTGCTGAGAGGCGGGCGCGGGTGGTCGATCCGGCGAACGGCCGCGACGGCGTCGTTCGACGTGCTCGATCGACGGCGATCGCATCGCGCGCGTCGGCCGCGACCTGGCCGATCGACGGCGACGTCAAGGTCGATCGACGTGCCGAGCGGGCTGGTCGTCTGTCCCCGGCCTGATCGACATGCACGTGCACCTGCGCGAGCCGGGCAGGAGCACAAGGAAACCGTGGCGACCGGCACGGCGGCGGCGGTCGCCGGCGGCTTCACGGCGGTGGCGTGCATGCCGAACACCGCGCCGGTCAACGACAACGCCGGCGTCACCGGCTACATCCTCGCGAAGGCGGCCGAGGCGAACCTGGCGCGCGTCTATCCGATCGGCGCGGTCTCGCGCGGCCAGAAGGGCGAGCAGCTCGCCGACATCGCCGAGCTGAAGCAGGCCGGCTGCGTCGCGCTGACCGACGACGGGCATCCGGTGGCGACGGCGATGCTGATGCGCCGCGCGCTCGAGTACGCCGGCATGTTCGACATGCCGATCATCGAGCACTGCGAGGAGCAGACGCTCAAGGGCGACGGCGTCGCGCACGAAGGCTTCCACGCCTCGGCGCTCGGGCTGCGCGGCATTCCCGGCGAGGCCGAATCGATCATGGCGCTGCGCGACATCGCGCTCGCCGAGCTGACCGGCGGCGTCGTGCACATCGCGCACATGAGCGCGCGCCAGACGCTCGACGCCGTGCGCTACGGCAAAGTCGCGCGGCGCCAGGGTCACCTGCGAGGTGACGCCGCACCATTTCGTGCTGACCGACGAGATGCTCGGCGGCGCCGATCGCCTACGACACCAACGTCAAGATGAACCCGCCGCTGCGCGAGGCGGCGGATCGCGACGCGATGCTCGCGGGACTCGCACGACGGCAGCGTCGACGTCATCGCCACCGATCACGCGCCGCATCACGCACGACGAGAAGCAGGTCGAGTTCGACCGCGCGCCGTTCGGGATCACCGGCCTCGAGACGGCGGTGTCGCTGTGCTTCGACCGCCTCGTGCACGCCGGCGTCGTGTCGCTGTCGCGGCTCGTCGAGCTGCTGTCGGTCAACCCGCGCGCGGATCCTGCGCGTGCCCGGCGGATCGCTCGCCGAGGGCGCGCCGGCCGACATCACGATCCTGGCGCCGGACCTGCAGGTCACGATCGACGGCGGCGTCGATGCGCTCGCGATCCAGGAACACGCCGTTCGACGGCTGGCACGCTGCGCGGCGGCGTCGCGGCGCACCATCGTCGGCGGACGCGTGGTCTACGTGAACGACGACGTCTACGGATCTCAGCGATCTCGAGATCTCGAGGCTCACAGGGACATCGATGGATAAAGCGCGACCGAGCTTCGCGAGAAGGCGCTCAAGGACCTGCAGCAGTCGGAGGTCCTGATGATCGACGGGCACTTCGACTACGGCAACGGCTATCACGGCCGCGTCTACCTGAACCCGCATCAGCTGTTCCGCCATCCGTCGACGATCTGGCGCTTCGCGCAGGATCTGATCGACGTCATGCCGGCCGATCTCGTGCAGCGCACCGAAGTCGTCGCCGGCCCGGTGACCGGCGGCGCGCTGCTCGCGCACACGATCGCCGGGCTGCTCGACAGCCGCCGCAGCCTGACGCATCCGCCGTGCAGCTTCGCGCCGTTCAACTACGACGCCGCCGGCGGCTTCGCGCTGCGGACGTTCTACCGCCGCGAGCTCGCCGGCAAGCGCGTGCTGCTCGCCGACGACGTGCGGAACACCGGCGAGACGTTCGCGCGCTGCGCGGCGCTGGTGCAGGAGGCGGGCGGCACCGTCGTCGCGACCGTGCGAGATCTACGACCGCTGCGAAGCCGATCGTCGATCTCGGCGTGCCGAACATCTCGCTCGCCGACTACCAGCGCGCCGGAGAACTACACGGCCGGCGAGTGCCCGCTGTGCGCCCAGCACATTCCGAATCACCCGCTTCGACCGCGTTTCGGTAGTGTCCGGCTTTAGCCGGACCGTGAAGGAGATCACATGAGAGCTGTTGCGCTGACCGTCACCGTCTCGTGCTGACCGGCATCCTCGCCGCGCAGCAGCCCGCCTTCAAACGCACCGTGCTGCAGCAGGGCGACATCTCCGTCCCCGGGCCGCGAGGTCGTTCAGCGCGGTCGCCGAGTTCGAGCCGCGCGCGACCCCGGGTCAGCATACGCATCCCGGCGAGGAGATCGGCTACGTGCTCGAGGGCACGTTTCCGGTCGAGCAGGAGGGAAGGCGCCGGTCACGCTTCAAGGCCGGCGGTACGTTCCTGATCCCGGCCGGCGCCGTCCACAACGCGACCAACGCGGTGCGGGCCAAGGACGATCCTGCGCGACCTACATCGTGGAGAAGGCAAAGCCCTCGCGACACCTGCCAAACAGAACTCGGTGGCTGCAACGAGCGCCTCGGCGACCCGCCGCGCGGGTCGACATGCCGGCGATCTGGCTATTCCTCCGGTCCCGCTTCGGCTCAGCGACAGCGACATGCTCGGCCAGCAGGTCGAAGCTTGCTCGTCCTGATGCTCGAACGAAGCTCCTCGACGTCGACGGCGCGAGCGCGATCCGAGCTTCCTCGCTTGGTCGCAAGGCTTCGGTTCATCTTGGTCGCCAGGGTTGGCAGAATCTCGCTCCAGCGTCGTAAGCCGCCGATCGATATTTTCGAGATGTTCGTCGATCATGGCGGCGTCCATCGGCCGCTATCTCCTTGAGAACAGAAGGCGGCGAGCGGACCGCCGATCCTAGCATCGTCCCCACCGAGCAACGCGCAAGCCGCCGAAGCTGAGACGTGGGGCTTGGGGCTTGTCAGGGCGTGAGCCGCAGACGTCCATCGGAGCGCGCCGTGCTCGATATCCGGCGCGATCCATTTTGCGCATCTTCTTGGCTGAATCATAATCAAGTCTCAACTTGTTGAAACTGAAACCCGCATCTCGACCAGCTCTACACCGATTCAACCACGCGGATTCCGCGACCGATCCGATCCAGATCGTCCGGCGATTCCGGCCGAGACGACGATCGGGAGATCGCCGGCGTTCATCGCCGCGGCGCTCGCGTTCGGCCGCGTGTCGAGCGTGCTGCAGTCGATCGAGCGGGTGCTGGCGGTGATGGGGCCGGCGCCGGCCGCCTGCGTGCGCGGCGCTTCGATCCGGCGCGCGCGACGCGCCGTCGTTCGCGGGCATCGTCCACCGCTGGACGCGCGAGGCCGACATCGTCGCGCTGCTGTGGCTGCTGCGGCAGATGATCGATCGCGCCGGATCGATCGAAGGCTTCTTTCTCGAGGGCTACGACGAGCGGCGCCGACGACGTCGGCGCGGCGCTCGACAGCTTTTCGACGCGCGCGCTGGCGCTCGATCTGAAGGCGGCGTACGGCCGCGTGCCGAAACGGCCCGGCGTCTGCTATTTCTTCCCGCGGCCGTCGGCCGGTTCAGCGCTGCAAGCGGCTGAATCTGTTTCTCCGCTGGATGGTGCGCCGCGACGCGCTCGACCTCGGCGTGTGGACGCGCGTGTCGCCCGCGCAGCTGATCGTGCCGCTCGACACGCACGTGATCCGCGTCGGCCGCTGCCTGCGGCTGACGCGCTACACGAGCCCCGGCTGGCGGATGGCGCGCGACATCACCGCGTCGCTGCGCGCGGCTCGATCCCGACGATCCGGTGAGTACGACTTCGCGCTCTGCCACCTCGGCATGATGAACGCCTGCGGGTTCAGCCGCGCCGCAGGCGGACTCCGCAGTGTCCGCTGCGTGGGCTCTGCCGGCCACGCGCGCAGCACCGGCGGCGGTCTCGGCGACCATCCGCTCGACGGTGAATCGCTCGTGCACGCGCGCGAATCCGGCCGTCGCCCATCCGCCGCCGGAGCGCGGCGTCGTTCAGCAGCGCGCACGATCGCCGTCGGCCAGCGCGTGCGTGATCGCGCGGCGGCACGAGCAGGCCGTTGACGCCGTCCTCGACGATCTCCGGAATGCCGCCGGCCGTGCGTCGCGACGATCGGCCGGGCGCAGGCCATCGCGTCGAGCAGCGACGTGCCGAGCCCTCGGTCACCGAGCTCATCGCGAACAGATCGAAGCCCTTGATGCAGCCGAGCACGTCGGTCCGGAACCCGGGCAGCAGCACGTGCTTTCGAGATGGTGCTCGTGGACCTGCTTCTCGAGCTGCTCGCGCAGCTCGCCTTCGCCGAGGATGACGAAGCGCGCGTCGGGCATCTGCTGGACGACGCAGATGCGCCGCCTCGATCAGGTAGCGCTGGCCCTTGTGCGGCACCAGCGCCGCGACGTTGCCGACGACCGGCGCGCCGTGCGGCAGCCAGAACGCCTCGTGCACGTTGACCGCCGGCGCGGCCGGCGACGTGCTCGACGTCGATGCCCTCGTGCACCGTGACCGTGCGATCCGCCGGGACGCCGTCGGCGACGCAGCATCTGCCGGATCGCCTCCGACGCGGCGATGAAGCAGTCGACCTGGCGGTAGCTTCCATCGCGAGAACGAGTTGCCCTTCAGATGAAAGTCGACGCGCCGCGACGCGACCAGCGCCGGCGCGCGCGCCGCCGCTGCGCCGCGCCGGCGCCGAGCGACAGCGCCAGCGACGCCATCGCGACGCCGTGCGGATCGTGCGCGTGGATGACGTCGGGCTGCGAGCCGCTTGACGCACGCGCGCGACAGCTGCCAGCGCGGCCGAGAGATCCATCTCCGTCCGCGGCGCGATCGGAATCAGCTCGAGCCCTTCCGCCGCGCGCGGCCGCAGCTCGCCGTCGGGATGCGCGACCAGCGCCGCGCGCTGGCCGATCGCGCGCAGGCCGTTGACGGTCAGCAGCACCTGGTTCTGGCCGCCGCGCCAGGTGCGCGCCGTGTCGACGTGAAGCGAGAACATCGTCAGAAGTCAGCTGATCACGAGCTCAAGCTGTGCATCGTGGTCTTCGGGCTGCGTTCGCCTGACTTCGAGCTCGGCGTCAGTGTCGCTGTAGCTCCAGAGCTTCGCGAACTTCAGGAACACGTAGTACGCGTTCATCGACGAGATGATGAAGCCGGGCACGCCGTCGCGGATGCCGCCGCGCGCGATGTAGTTGCGCAGGAAGCGCCAGCGGCGGGTGGCCGGCGATCTGCAGCAGGCCGGCGCGGCGCCCGCCTCGTGCATCTGCCGCGCCGCGTAGGTCGTGTAGCGGTCGATCGTCTCGAGGTGGTCGGCGATGTCGCGATAGGCGTAGTGCTGCAGCTCGCCGCGCAGCTGCCCGATCGTGCCGCGCACCGTCACCGGCTTCGTGCACGTAGCGGCCGGTCCATTCGCGCGGCGCGCCGATCGTAGAGCCGCAGCTGGTGGTCGGGATACCAGTCGGTCGACCGGATCCATCGCCCGAGGTGCCACGTCACGCGGGGATGCGGAACGCGACGTCGCTCGCGGCGTCGGCCGGCCAGCGTCGCGCCTGATCTCGTCGCGCCAGCGCCGGCGTCACGCGCTCGTCGGCGTCGAGCGACAGGATCCAGTCGTGGCTGCGCCAGCGACGCGGCGTAGTTCTTCTGCTCGACGTAGCCCGGCCACTCGCGCACGACGACGCGGTCGGTGCTGGCGGTGCGCGATCGCCACGGTGTCGTCGGTGCTGTGCGAGTCGACGACGACGATCTCGTCGGCCCAGGCGACCGACGCCAGCGCCGCGCCGATGTCCGCCGCTTCGTTTCTGGTGATGACGGTGACCGAGAGCTTCGGCACTCGGCGGAGTGTAGCGTGAGCGGATTGCGGGTAGTGCGGATAGGGCGGATCGGGCGGATTCAGGGCGGTTGCGGACGTGCAGGATGCGGATTCAGGCGCGGAACGCAGGAGCGACCGGATCGGCAACGACTATCCGCAATCCGCTATCCGCCGTCCTGCACTGTTCCGCTGCTGCTGCTGCGCTGTTGCTGCTGCCCGCCGTGCAGATGCTGCCCTGAGCCGGCGTCGTGCAGCTGTCCGCCGCCGCCGGATCGGCACCTGCTGCACGGCCTCGAAGTCGACCAGCGACTTGTTGTAGTCGGCGATCGCCTGGATCTCCGCGGTGCGCGCCAGCGAGAGGTCGCGCTGCGCCTGGAAGACGAAGAAGCTCGTCGACATGCCGGCGGCCAGCTTCTTTTCCTCCGCCTCGAGCTTCTTCTCCTGCAGCTCGCGCGAGGCGCGCGCCGACTGCACGCGCTTCTGGTTGGTCTGCACGTTGCGGCGCCGAGTCGCGCACCTGCGTGGCGACCTGCAGCTCGCATGTTCTTCAGCTGGGTCTGCGACTGCTGGTATTCGAGCCTCGCGCGCGCCAGGTTCGCCTGCGACGTGCTCGCGCCGAGCGGATAGCCGATCTGGACGCCGAAGGTCCAGTTGCGGATACGAGCTGCTGGAAGACGTCGCTCGAGCGCGGCGCCGTAAGCTGCGCTCGATCGGCGGTCGTGATGTCGCCGCGTGAACTCGCCGGTGAAGGGATTTCACCGGGCAGCTGCACGCCGCCGACGCCGATCGCGCCGTAGTTCACCTGGGCGTTCACGTCGGGCAGGATCTGGTTCCGCAGATAGCGGATGTCGAGGTCGCTGCGCTCGAGGGTGTTCTTCGCCGCGAGCAGGTCCGGTCCGGTTGTCGAGGGCGTTGCGCACCGCCGCGTCGATGTCGATCGCCTGTTCCTGGAACGGCGCCGCGTCGCTCGGCTCGAAGCACCGTGTTCCAGAAGTCGGCGCGCCGAGGAGTCGAGAATCAGCGCGCGGAGGTTGTCCTGCGCCCGCTTGATCAGCGCCTCGGCGACGATGACGCGCTCTTCGTTGCTCGCGACCTCCGCCTGCGCCTGCACGATGTCGATCGGCGCCAGCGTCCCGATCTCGACGCGCTTGCGGTTGTCCTTCAGCGACTGCTCGCGCCAGCGCCAGCGATTCCTGCTGCGCCTTGAGGTTGTCGATCGTCGCCGAGAGATCCCAGTACGCGTTCCGGACGGCCCGCGTGCGTCTGCGATGATGACCTGACCGAGCTGGATGTCCGAGAGGTCGCGGAACTTCCTGCTGCTGGCCACCTGCCTGCCGGATCTGATCGATCGATCGATTGCGGAGCAGCGGCTGCGTGAAGTTCAGCACGTTCAGATTCGACGAGACCCGCGGGTTGAACATGCTGGACAGGATCGCTCGAGGTGAACGCGCGCGTTGTTCCAGTTCGCCGCGTAGTTCGCGCCCCAGGGCAGCGTCTGGCTGAGCGAGACGCCGCTCGTGAACAGCCCGGTCGTCACGCTCGACTGGGTGCCCGCGAGGCTGGTGGTATTGGGCTGCGTTGTTGCGAGTTTCGCGAGAACGTCGTGCTCAGTTGCGGCGCCCAGAACGATCGCGCCTGCGAGACCGCGGTGTCCTGGATCTGCGGGTCGTAGCGCTGGATCTGGATGCCGAGGTTCTGCTCGAGCCCCAGCGTGACGGCCTCGTCGATCGACAGCCGCCGCAGCGTCTCGCCCGGCTGCAGCGGCAGGCCGACGGCGGCCGCCTGGCCGATGCTGGACGAGGCGCGACTGTCCGGTTTGACCGAAAGCGGACACCGAGCAGGGTGACGATAGTGGCCGCGATCGTGGCGATCCGGGCGCGACGAACCGGGTGGGGCAGAACATTTCTGACGACTCCATCGAAAACGGTCCGGATGACGTCCGACACTGGGAAAAGTCCAGCGGAAGCCGGACACTACGTACGACGCGTAACTAAGGGGCCTGAACTGTAGACGTTCGGCGGGGAAGTTCCGTTCACGATTGTATACTTTTCCATGCACTGTTTCCGCTCGCGCCGCCGCTGGCCTCGCCGCGCTGGCGCTGACCGCCACAACCGCTCACCTTTCGGGGTCCGCGCGGCGCCCGCCACGAACGGCCGAAGGCGGCCGGCGGCTTCGAGCTGACCGTCGACAGCATCATGCGCGGCCCGAAGCTGGTCGGCTATCCGCCGACCGGGCCTGCGCTGGGCCGGCGACTCGTCGCGGCTCTACTTCGAGTGGCGCCGTCCGGGCGACGGACGAACCGTCGACGTGGGTCGTCGCGCGCGACGGCGGCGCGCCGCGCAAGCTGACCGACGAGGAACGCCGCACCGCGCCGCCGGTCGGCGGCCGCTGGGACGCGGCGCACCGGCGCGTCCTCTTCGTCGATCGCGGCGACATCGTGCTGCTCGACTCGGTCGCCGGCACGCGCCGCCAGATCACGCGCACCACCGGCAACGAGGCCAACCCGCGCTGGGCGCGGCGCGAATCGGCCGTGACCTTCACGCGCGACAACAACCTGTTCCTCGTGCCGCTCGACAGCGGCGAGCTGACGCAGCTCACCGACGTGCAGCCGAAGAAGCGCGATCCGCGCGAGACCGACAGCCAGAAGTTCGTCAAGGCCGAGGAGCAGAAGCTGATCGAGCACACGCGCATCGAGGCGGAGAAGAAGAAGAAGGCCGAGGAGAAGGACAAGGCGCGCGCGCTGCCGAAGCTCGAGCTCGCCGATCGCCAGACGGCCAACCGATCTGCAGCTCTCGCCCGACGGCACGCACGTCTTCGTCCTCATGGTCGAGCGCCCGGACACGGCCAAGCGGCCCAACGTGCCGAACTACGTCACCGAGTCGAGCTACACCGAGGACATTCCCGCCCGCACCTTCGTCGGCGACGCGCAGGACCAGCGCCAGTTGTCGGTCATGAATCTCGAGACCGGCAAGGTCGTCGCGGCCGACCTCGAGACCGGCTCGGCGGACTCGCCGACAAGACGCTCGGCGGACTCGACGGCACAAGGACACAGAGGTGCAAAGGACGCAAAGCCGCGAAGCGCACGCTGCGCTGGAGCATGCCGCTCATGTCCGCCGATGGCTCGATCGCGGTCGCGCAGGTGCGCTCGCACGGACAACAAGGATCGCTGGCTGCTCGCCGTGGATCCCGAGTCGGGGCAAGCGCGCGTCCTCGACGCGCTGCACGACGATGCGTGGGTCAGGGACGTCGGCGGCTGACGGCCCGGACGATCCGTCGTTCGGCTGGCATGCCGGATCAGAAGCGCGTCTGGTTCCTGTCGGAGCGCGACGGCTGGATGCATCTGTACGCCGTCGACGCCACCGCGGCGCAGGCCGGCCGGCGCGGCAGCTGACGCAGGGCAAGTGGGAGATCGACGTCGGTCGAGCCTGTCGCCCGACCGGAAGACGCTTCTACATCACCAGCACCGAGGTCCGATCCGGGCGAGCGGCACCTCTACGCGCATGCCGATCGACGGCGGCGAGCGGACGAAGCTGACGTCGATGACCGGCGGCAGCGCCGGTGAAGTCGTCGCCCGACGACAGCACGTTCGGCGCTGATCTACTCGTCGAGCACCAGGCCGCACGAGGTCTACCGTGATGCCGAACCGCCCGGCGCCGCGGCGACGCAGGTGACGACGTCGACGAGCGAGGAGTGGCGATCGGCTTCAAGTGGATCGAGCCGCAGTTCGTCACCTACAAGACGCGCGACGGCGTCGACGTGCTACGCGCGGCTGTTCACGCCGGAGATGGTCGGCGCGCAGCGCGATCCGGCGGCCCGGCGGTCGTGTTCGTGCACGGCGCCGGCTACCTGCAGAACGCGCACAGCTACTGGTCCAGCTACTACCGCGAGTACATGTTCCACAACCTGCTCGCGTCGCGCGGCTACGTCGTCCTCGACCCCGACTACCGCGCGAGCGCCGGCTACGGCCGCGACTGGCGCACCGCGATCTACCGCCACATGGGCGGCAAGGATCTCGAGGACGTCGTCGACGGCGCGAAATTCCTGGTCGACGAAGCAGAAGGTCGAATGCCGAAGCGCATCGGCGTCTACGGCGGCAGCTACGGCGGCTTCATCACGCTGATGGCGATGTTCACGACGCCCGACGTGTTCGCCGCCGGCGCGGCGCTGCGGCCGGTGACCGACTGGGCGCACTACAACCACGGCTACACCTCGAACATCCTCAACGAGCCGCAGGCCGACGCCGAGGCGTATCGCAAGAGCTCGCCGATCTACTTCGCCGAGGGGCCTGAAGGGCGCGCTGCTCATCTGCCACGGCATGGTCGACACCAACGTGCTCTTCCAGGACAGCGTCCGGCTGGTGCAGCGGCTGATCGAGCTGCGCAAGGAGAACTGGTCGGTCGCGCCGTACCCGGTCGAGAACCACGGCTTCGAGGAAGAGACGAGCTGGGCCGACGAATACAAGCGGATCCTGAAGCTGTTCGAGGACACTCTCGAAGACCCATGACCCGCGACGAGCTTCTGATCTGTACCGGCGGTCCGGCGCGCTGCTCGAAGGCCACTTCCGCTCTGACCTCGGGGCTGCACAGCCCCGGCTACCTGCAGTGCGCGCTCGTGCTGCAGCATCCGCCGCACGCGGAGGCGCTCGGCCGCGCGATCGCCGATCGCACGCGCGATCTGCGGCCGACCGTCGTGCTGTCGCCGGCGCTCGGCGGCGTCGTCATCGGCCACGAGGTCGGGCGCGCGCTCGGCGTGCGCGCGATCTTCGCCGAGCGTCAGGACGGCGCGCTGACGCTGCGCCGCGGCTTCGTGATCGGCGAGAACGATCGCGTCCTCGTCGTCGAGGACGTGGTGACGACCGGCGGGTCGACGCGCGAGACGATGCAGGTCGCGACGGCGGCAGGCGGACATGGCGGTCGGCGCCGCGTCGATCGTCGATCGACAGGGCACGGGCGCTGCGAGCTGGACGTCGCCGTGTCGTCGCGCTGCTCGAGATCGCGCTGCCGACCTACGAGCCGGACAGCTGCCCGCTCTGCGCGCAGGGGCTGCCGGTCGTGAAGCCGGGGTCGCGGCCAGTCGCGGTCTAGGGCATGCAGGAGTCTAGGAATGCAGAAGTTCAGAAGGCGCTCTCGACGAAAGCGTCATCGAGCCTTCAGCTTCAGCCTTCGCAATCCTGTTCATCCGTTGCCATGCCGAGCTTCAAGATCATCGTCGCCTATGACGGCACCGACTACGTCGGCTGGCAGCGGCAGGCCAACGGCGTCTCGATTCAGGCGCTGATCGAGGATGCGCTCGCGCGCTCGACGGGCGCGCGGTGTGCCGTCGCCGGCGCCGGCCGCACCGATTCCGGCGTCCACGCGCTCGGGCAGGTGGCGGCGTTCACGATCGACGCGCGCGCTGACGCCCGACGCGCGTGCGTCCGCGCGCTCAACGCGCACCTGCCCGACGCCGTCCGCGTGCTGTCGGCGGACGAGCGTGCCGCCTGCGTTCCATCCGCGCTTCGACGCGCTGCGCGAAAACCTATCGCTACCGGATCTGGAACGGCGAGGTCGTCAGCCCGTTCGAGCGGCGCTACGCGTGGCACGTGACCGGCGCGCTCGACGTCGACGCGATGACGCGGCGGCGCGCGCGTGATCGAAGGGCGCGCACGACTTCGCCGCGTTTCAGGCCTCGCGGCGAGCGACGCGACCATCGAACGGCGGAGTCGCGTGCGTCGCAGTCTGCAGTCCGCCAATGAATCCGCAATCCGCAATCCGCAATCCGCAATACTCGTCATGAGAGTCACCGGCGACCGGCTTCCTTCGCCACATGGTCCGCACCATCGTCGGCATCGCTCGTGGAGGTCGGGCGCGGGCGGCGGCCGGTCGAGTGGATGGCGGAGGTCATCGCGTCGCGCGATCGCGCGGCGGCGGGCCGACAGCGCCGGCCGCGGGCCTGTTTCTGGTCGCGCGTCGACTACTCGGCGGCGCTGTCTTGCGGCCATGGTGTCCGTAAAAGCCTGTACACTCAGCGGTTTACTCGCGAAGGAACCGTAATGTCGCTTGAGCAGCTCCTGGCGTCGATTCCGCCGGGATCGCCTGACGAGACGCTGGCGCGGCAGGTCAACTTCGAGCAGCTGCCGCCGCACGTCGCCATCATCATGGACGGCAACGGCCGATGGGCGGCGCAGCGCCACCTGCCGCGCGTCGAAGGCCATCGCGCCGGCATCGACTCGGTGCGCGACGTCGTCGAAACGTCGGCGCGGCTCGGCATCGACGTGCTGACGCTCTACGCGTTCTCGGTCGAGAACTGGAAGCGGCCGCGCGCCGAAGTCAACACGCTGATGATGCTGCTCAAGCGGTACATCCGGCTCGAGCTCGGCACGCTGCTCAAGAACAACATCCGCTTCCGCGTCGATCGGCCGCGCCGAGGAGCTCGCGCCCGACGTGCAGCGACGAGCTCGAGATCGGCATCCGCCAGACCGCCGCGCAACACCGGCATGCTGTTCAACATCGCGCTCAACTACGGCGGCCGCGCCGAGATCGTCGACGCGGCGCGCCGCGCGATCGCCGCCGGCATCGCGCCCGACGACCTCGACGAGCGGCGCTTCGGCGAGTTGCTCTACACCGCCGGGCAGCCCGATCCCGATCTGCTGATCCGCACGAGCGGCGAGATGCGCGTCAGCAACTTCCTGCTGTGGCAGATCGCCTATGCCGAGATCTGGGTCACCGAAACGCTGTGGCCCGACTTCCGCCGCCGCGATCTGCTCGAAGCCGTCGCTCGCCTACCAGAAGCGCGATCGCCGCTACGGCGGCATCAAGCCGTCGCCGGTGGCGCTCGGCGCGGCAAGTGACCCGGCAGTCGTCCTCAGCGCGTCGCTCGTCGCGAGTCGTCAGTCGCGCTCGCAGTCGCCGTCATCGTCGGCGTCGTCAGCTGCCGGTCGCCAGTCGCTCGACGCGGACGCGCGATGACTCGCGTGCTGAGCGGCGCCGGCTCATCGTGCTCGTCGGCGTGGTCTGGTTCGCGCCGCCGTGCGTTGTTCCTGGCGTCGGCGTGTGCTCGTCGCGCTCGCCGTCAACGAGCTGGTCGCGCTCGCGCGCGCCAGCAGCTGGATGTCCGGCGCTGGCCGGTGCTCGCCGCGACGCTGCTGCGCTGCCGGCGTCGGCGTCGCCGGCGCGCTACCTGCGTCGACGCGGCGCTGATGACGGCGCTCGTCGCGCTGGCGTCGTCGACGCTCGGCGTCGTGGCGCGGCGGCCCCGACGCGCTCGCGCCTCGGTCGTCGGCCTCGCTGTTTCCGGCGCTCTACGTCGGGCTGCCGATCGGCGGCGATGGTCGGCATCCGCGCGCTCGGCGGCCGCGCGGCGCTGTTCCTGCTGATGCTCACCGTGATCGTCAGCGACACGGCGCAGCACTTACAGCGGCCGCGCGTTCGGGCCGGCCGCTGCGCGCCGGCGATCAGCCCCGAAGAAGACGATCGAAGGCGCCGATCGGCGGCTTCGTGTTCGGCACCGCGCTGTTCGCGGTCGTCGGGCATGTGGTGGCTGCCGGCGATGCCGCGCCGCTTCCGCGTCGCTCGCTCGGCCTGACGCCTGGTCGCGCTCGGCATCGCCGGCGACCTCTTCGAGTCGATGCTGAAGCGCAGCGCCGGCGTGAAGGACAGCTCGGCGCTGATCCCGGGCCACGGCGGCGTCCTCGATCGCATCGATGCGCTGCTCGTTCGCGGCGCCGGTGTACTACATTGTGCTCAGATACGTTTAACCGCGGAGCGACGCAGGAGATCGCAGAGAACCGAGGCTTTCTCTGCGTGCTCTGCGTTCTCGGCGGTTCAGGTCTTCGTCGTGAAACGCATCGCCATCCTCGGCTCCACCGGCTCGATCGGCCAGAGCGCGCTCGCCGTCGTCGACGCGCATGCCGATCGGCTGCAGGTCGTCGGCCTCGCCGCCGGCGAGCAACGCCGAGCTGCTCGCGCGCGCAGATCGCGCGCTACCGTCCGCGCGATCGCCGGCGATGGCGACCGGCGACGCGATCGATCGGCTGCAGCAGAGCGGGTCGACGGCGCGACGTGACGATCGCCGGGCACCGGCCGCGACGGGCTCGTCGCCGTCGCGTCGCATCCGGACGTCGACCTCGTGCTCTGCGCGTCGAGCGGCACCGAGGCGCTCGAGGCGGTGCTCGCCGCGATCGAGCACGGCAAGACGATCGCGCTCGCCAACAAGGAAGTGCTGGTGATGGCCGGCGGCATCGTCACCGAAGCGGCGCGCGCGCCGCGGCGTCGCGATCCTGCCGGTCGACAGCGAGCACAACGCGATTCACCAGTGCCTGCACGGCCGCGCGCGCACGCGAGGTCCGACGGCTCGTGCTGACCGCGTCGGGCGGACCGTTCCGCGGCCGCCCGGCGTCCGAACTGGCAGGCGTCTCGGCCGCACGAGGCGCTGAAGCATCCGACGTGGCGGATGGGGCGCAAGATCACGATCGATTCGGCGACGCTGATGAACAAGGGCCTCGAGGTGATCGAGGCGCACTGGCTGTTCGGCGTCGCGCGCCGATCAGATCGACGTCGTCATCCATCCGCAGTCGGTCGTGCATTCGATGGTCGAGCTGATCGACGGGTCGATCATCGCGCAGCTCGGCGTCACCGACATGCGGCCTGCTGATCTGCAGCACGCATTTTTACCCGGAGCGGCGGTCCGCTCCGCTGCCCAGGGCCTGCGACCAGCCGCCAGCGCCGACCGCTCGGAGCTCGAGGCGCCGGACACCGAGGCTTTTCCGTGCCTGGGGCTGGTTCCACGCGCCTCGACGCGGCGCGCAGCCTGCCGGTGGTCCTGAATGCCGCGAACGAGGTGGCCGTGGCACGGTTCCCTGATGGACGGTTAGGGTTCGCGGCGACCTCCGAGGTCATCGATCGCACCACGGCGGGCATGTTCCGGGCCGAGGTGGCGACTTTGGCCGCAAGTGACGAGCAATACGCAACCGAACGAAGTAC
>ERZ1370068.2622-contig-1760_pt1 | contig 18960 bp, 24 predicted proteins | sample MGYA00561227_ERZ1370068 | MGnify/ENA primary metagenome ERZ1370068 (study PRJEB38410, sample SAMEA6850437) | metagenome | study: Metagenomic assessment of the ecological functions of the soil: analysis of the soil microbiota associated with the...
TTAGTAATCGCTAGCCTTAGTAAAACTGAACCATATGCGGGAAACTCCTCACACAGCTGTCCTGTACTAACCTGCTCCCGCAGGAGAGTAAAAATCAGGCAGACATGGGGACAATCCGCAGGGAAGGCCCTGGATTGCACAGGGAACCCTCAGAGACTTGACGTTCAGGATCGATCGTCAAAGCTCGAGGCGGAATGGGTTACAGGTTTCGTGGATGGTGAAGGATGTTTTCATGTTGGAATCTCAGTTCATTCCGGCATGAGGGCGCACTGCCAGGTGCTCCCCGAGTTCACCGTCGTGCAACACGAACGCGACGTCCAGCTCTTGCGTGCGCTGAAGTCGTATTTTGGCTGCGGAGTCGTCCGGGTGAATCACGGCGACCGGGCAGCCTATCGCGTGCGAAGGCGCAGCGATCTTCAAAGGACGATCGTCCCATTCTTCATCGAGCATCCGCTCCGATCTCGGAAGCGCGAGGACTTCGAGTTGTTTCGTCGCGTTCTCCGAATGATGGAGCAGGACGTTCATCTCAGTGTGGCAGGCGTGGAGCGGATCCGCGTCGTTGCCAATCGGATGAATCGAGGTCGATCAAGGTAAAGTCCGGCCTCCTGGGAAACCTGGAGGAGATACCGAGCGAAATTCCTTGTCGGGTAAGTTCCGACCTGCACGAATGGTGTAACGACTTGACCGCTGTCTCCTGCAAGAGCTCGGCGAAACTGTAGTAGCGGTGAAGATGCCGCTTACCCGCGACTGGACAGAAAGACCCCGTGCACCTTTACTGTAACCTGATATTGGGTCTTGACCTTTCATGTGTAGGATAGGTGGGAGGCTTTGAAGCGGGGGCGCTAGCCCTCGTGGAGCCAACCTTGAAATACCACCCTTGAAACGTCGGGATTCTAACCCTGAGCCGTAATCCGGCCATGGGACAGTGTCAGGCGGGCAGTTTAACTGGGGCGGTTGCCTCCTAAACGGTAACGGAGGCGCCCAAAGGTTCCCTCAGCGCGGTCGGTAATCGCGCGTGGAGCGCAATGGCACAAGGGAGCTTAACTGCGAGACGGACAGGTCGAGCAGGTGCGAAAGCAGGGCATAGTGATCCGGTGGTTCCGGATGGAAGGGCCATCGCTTAACGGATAAAAGGTACGCCGGGGATAACAGGCTGATCCTTCCCGAGAGTTCACATCGACGGAGGGGTTTGGCACCTCGATGTCGGCTCATCGCATCCTGGGGCTGGAGAAGGTCCCAAGGGTTGGGCTGTTCGCCCATTAAAGCGGTACGTGAGCTGGGTTCAGAACGTCGTGAGACAGTTCGGTCCCTATCCATCGCGGGCGGAGGATCCTTGAGGGGAGTTGCTCCTAGTACGAGAGGACCGGAGCGAACGAACCGCTAGTGTACCGGTTGTCCTGCCAAGGGCACCGCCGGGTAGCTATGTTCGGACGTGATAAGCGCTGAAAGCCTCTAAGCGCGAAACACACCCCAAGATGAGGGATCCCGTGGCTTAAGCCACCTGAAGGCTCGTCGGAGATTACGACGTCGATAGGCGGGAGGTGTAAGACCCGTAAGGGTTTCAGCCGACCTGTACTAATCAGCCGTGCGGCTTGACCGGTTTTTCTTAGGCGCATTCCATGTGCGAGCCCGCGTCTCGTCATTCGGTGTCATTCATATTGGGGTGGCTTTGGCGGAGGGGAAACACCTCTTCCCATTCCGAACAGAGAAGTTAAGCCCTCCTGCGCCGATGGTACTGCCCGGGAAACCGGGTGGGAGAGTAGGTCGCCGCCCCTTTTTCTTGCTGAGGCCTCGGTGAACAACCCGGGGCCTCTTTTTCGCCCCCGCGCCATGTCCTTTCCGTGCAGGGCGTCCCGCCGATTCGTACCCCGAGGTTCAAGTGTGCTCGCCCTTCGCCCGAAACGCCTCGAACGGTTCTCGTGCAAGCCGATGAGAGTCAGAGGCATCGCCCCCGGCGCCCGATCCTGATCGCGGGCACGGTGGCTGCTCCGTGGCGCTGTATCCGGTGAGAACCTGGTATTCGTGGTTGCGAGGAGGAGGCATGCGTCCCGGTCGAGCCATCGTCATGCTCGTTGTGCTCGCCTGGTCGCTTGCGCCCTTGGGAAGTGCCCGCGCCCAGGGCACCGATTCAGGGTCGGTCCTGCAGAGAGCGCCGCGTGTGCAGGCGGCGCTCGATCGAACCGATCGACGCATCGAGCTGGCGCGCTCGCTGGTCGGTGGCGCGAAGGATCCAGCCCTCGGCGGGGCGGCCGATCTGCAGGCTCAGGCCAGAGCGCTCTGGGACAAGGCATCGGGCTCGGCGGCCGAACCGCGGCCGGAGTCCCTTCGACAGATCATGGCCCTCAGCCTCGAGGCTCGGCAGCGCGCCGATCAAGTCATCGCTCGCGCCCAGGGACTGCCCGATCCAGAGCGCGTCTCCTCGCAGGTGGATCGCACCCGCGAAGTGCTCGGCAACGCCCGGGCTCGCATGGTCGAGTGCACCCGTGTGCGAGCGCGCGTGCTGATCGAGACCGCCGATGGCATGCAGGCGCGCGCGGAAGCGGCCGTGGCGGAGAGCCGTTATCTCGCGGCCCTGCAGCTGACGCTGGGAGCGAGAGAGCGTGCGCTCCGCGCCTTGCAGGTGTGCAGCATCGAGGATGACCCGCAGGAGACTGCCGAGCGCGCCTTGGAGCGCACCGATCTCATTCTGTCACGCGCACGCGCATCGATCGGACCGGGCAGCCTTCCGCGGCTCCAGCGGCTGCTCGCGCGCGCCGAATCCAGCCAGGAGGAGCGCGCGGCGCCAACTGCATGCGGGAAACATTCGTGCGAGTCTCGAGCAGACCCAGGCGGCCCGTGGCCAAGCGCTTCGATCGATCCGTCTGAGCGGCGGAACTCCGTGACCGGATGGTTCGCGGATTCCTCCGAGCCCATCTCTTCCCCTCCTCGACGGGATTGCTCCGACCTCGATGAGGGGTCGGCTTTACTTCGCACCGCGGCCGCGTACACTGTCGCGATCCCAGTGGCTTCGGTTCGGGGCAAGAGACCATGTCCACCCGCCGCGGAGTCTTCGTTTTCATGCTGTTGCTGGCCCTGCTCGGGGCGGCAGCGGTGTTCGCCGCTTTTACACTCAGCCATCCCAGCGAATCGGTCCACGACACCAGCTATCTGGTGTTCGACGTTCCGGAAGATCTCGAAGAGTCCGGAGGCTCCGCTCGGCGATTACTCGGTCGATTGGTTCCACCCCAACCGGCCGCAGCTCTGGAAGATCGTCTTCGGTCTGAGGCAGGCCGCGAAAGACGACCGCATCGCGGGGCTCGTGCTCCACGTTGGGGACATCGAGTGGGGATGGGCCAAGGTTCAGGAAGTGCGTGATGCGGTGCTCGAGTTTCGCGCGCAGGGCAAGCCCATCTACGCGAGCTTCGAAGGCGGAGGGGAGCGCGAGTATCTGCTGGCCTCGGCGGCCGACGTCATCGCCGTTCCACCACTCACCACGCTTCAGCTCGACGGGCTGACCGCCTCGGCGCTGTTCTTCAAGGGCACGCTGGACAAGCTCGACATCAAGCCCAACTTCACCCACGTGGGCGCCTACAAATCGGGCTCCGAGAGCTACACGCGCAGCGGCATGTCGCCCGAGGCTCGGGATGCCCTGCGGAACCTCGTCGACGATCTGTACGACGGGCTCATCGACAGCCTGGCCAGTGCGCGAGAATTCCCGCGCGACACCATGGCCGCGCTGCTCGACGACGGTCCCTTACGACGCGCCGACGGCGTGGGAGCGGGGCCTGGTCGATACCGTGCTCTACGAATCGGAGCTGGACTCGATGGCCATCCAGGAGGACGACGGAGATCGACCCACGATCACCCTGAATCACTATCTGGATCACGCACGGCGACCGTCGGGCGCCAAGCACATTGCTCTGGTGCTGGCCTCCGGCGTCATCGACGAGGGCAAGAGCCGCAACAGCGCCGCCGATGGCGAAGCTGCTGGGCAGCGAGACGATGGCCAAGGTGATGCAGGAGATCCGCGAGCACCATTCGATCAAGGCGATGGTCCTGCGGGTCGACAGTCCCGGAGGGTCCGCCGAGGCGTCCGACGAGATCTGGAACGACGTCGAGCACGTCCACGCGGAGAAACCGGTCGTGGTCTCCATGTCGGACTACGCGGCGTCGGGCGGTTACTACATGTCGTCGGCGGCCAGCACGATCGTCGCGGATCCGACCACCATCACAGGATCGATCGGCGTCTACGGCGGCAAGCTCAACGTGCTGGGCCTCTATCACAAGCTCGGACTCAACGTCGAGACGGTCTCACGCGGCCAGCACGCGGAGATGCTGTCGCCGTTCAAGGACTTCACTCCCGACGAGGCGCGTCGCTTTGATGAGAGCATGCAGTACGTCTACGACACCTTCGTCCAGCGCGTCGCTGACGGCCGCGAGATGGACGAGAAGGATGTCGAGCGTGTCGCGCAAGGTCACGTGTGGAGCGGCCTCGCCGCGTCGAAGCGCGGTCTGGTGGACGAGCTCGGCGGTCTGGAGCGGGCCATCGAGATCGCGAAGCAGCTCGCCAACATCCCTGCGTCGGAGCCGGTGACCATCGACGTCTATCCCAAGTCCGAGCGCAACTTCCTGCGGCGACTCATCGGGGGCTATTCACGGACGAATGGGACGACACGGCGCTGCAGCGCCTCCCGGACTTCGCGCGGTGATCGAGGCGGCGCAGCTACCGTCGGGGAAGCCTCTCACTCTGTTGCCCTACCACATCGACATCCGCTGATCGATCCCTGGGCACGCTGTGGGCTCCGGCGTCTTGACCCGATCCGTCACCCAGTATTAGATTCTGCTCGCCCAAAGATTTACACGCATTGCCGGGTGCTCGGGAGCCCTCCGCTCCGGCCTCTCGTCGTCACACTGCACCCACACCGACGGGGAGGTGCCTTTTGAAGGAATTCGCAACCCCCAACATCCGCAACGTCGCCCTGGTGGCCCACCATGGTGTGGGCAAGACCAGTCTCGCCGAAGCGATGCTGTTCCTGGCCAAGGCCACCAGCCGGCTCGGGCGCATCACCGAAGGGACCACGCTGCTCGACTACGCGGCGGATGAAGTCTCAGCGGCAGATGACCATCAATCTCGGACTGGCTCAGTTCGAGTGGTCGGCTCACAAGGTGAATCTGCTCGACACTCCCGGGTTCCCAGACTTCGTCGCGGACGTCTATGGAGCGCTCAAGCGCGGCGGACTCCGCGGTCCTGTTGCTGCGGGCGAATGCGGGAGCCGAAGTCGGCACCGAGGTGGTGTGGGAGATCCTGCGCAAGCAGAAGACGCCGACCCTGGTGGTCGTGAACATGATGGACAAGGAGCACGCGAACTTTCAGAGCGCGCTGAAGTCGGTCCGGGATCGACTGGGCGCGAACGTCGTCCCTGTCCAGCTCCCGATCGGCGAGGCCGAGCAGTTCCACGGGATCGTCGACTTGATCGAGCAACAGGCCTACACCTTCTCCGGGAAGGGCATGGAGGCGAAGAGTCAGGAGTCCGCCGTCCCCGCCGACATGCAGGCCGCCATGGTCGCGAGGCGCGCGCGCACTTGATGGAAGAGGCGGCGACCGGCGATGAGCAGCTCATGGAGAAGTTCCTGGGGACCGGTGAACTCTCCGCCAGGCGAAATCCGCCACGGCCTCTGCGAGCGCGTGGTGCTCGGCGATCTGCTGCCGGTGTTCTGCTGCTCCGCCTACCAACAACCACGGCGTGAAGGAGATCCTCGACGAGGTGGTCGACATCCTGCCCTCGCCGCTCGAGGTCAAGCCGGCGCGGGGCAGGGTCGGCTCCAAGCAGCGAGGTCGAGTGCAAGCCCGACGTCGCGGAGCCCGCCGCGGCGGTGGTGTTCAAGGTGCTCTCGGAGCAGCACCTCGGGGACCTGTCGCTGCTGCGCGTCTATTCGGGTCGCCTCGAGCCCGGCCGCGAGCTCCTGAACGTCGTGCGGAGCCGGCCCGAAAAGCTCGGCGCGCTTTATCACCTGGTCGGCAAGGAGCGCAAGGAATCGACCACGGTGGCCGCCGGGGACATCGTCGCGGCCGTCAAGCTCAAGGAGACCCACACCGGCGACACCCTGGCCGAGAAGAGCCGCCCCGTGCTCCTGCCGCCTCCCGACTTCCCCGATCCGGTGACGAGCGAGAGCCTTCACCCCAAGAACAAGGGCGACGAGGAGAAGGTGGCCCAGGGCTTGGCGCGACTGCACGAAGAAGATCCGACCTTCGGCAAGCGCTTCGAGCCGAGCACCAAGGAGACCCTGGTTTCGGGCATGGGTGATCTTCACCTCGAAGTCATGGTCGATCGACTGAAGAAACGTTTCGGCGTCGAGGTGCTGCTCAGCAAGCCGCGCATTCCCTATCGCGAGACCATCCGCAACAAGGCGGAAGACCAATACCGGCACAAGAAGCAGACGGGAGGCCGCGGTCAGTTCGGAGAGGTCCATCTGAAGATCGAGCCACGGCGGCGCGGCGAGGGCTTCGAGTTCGCCGACGAGGTGAAGGGCGGCGTGATCCCCAACCAGTTCATTCCCGCCGTCGAGAAGGGCGTGGTGGCCGGCATGGAGCGCGGTCCGCTCGCAGGCTATCCAGTCGTCGATGTCCGGGTCGCGGTGTTCTTCGGCAAGCACCACGACGTCGATTCCTCGGAAATGGCGTTCAAGATCGCTGCCGAGAGCTGCTTCCACCAGGCGGTGCTCAAGGCCAACCCCGTGCTGCTCGAGCCGATCGACGAGCTCACCGTTCGCGTGCCCGAGGAGTTCCTGGGCGATGTGATGGGCGACCTGTCGTCCAAGCGCGGGCGCATCCTCGGCACCGAGGCGGACGGGCACTATCAGGTGATCCGTGCGCTGGTGCCGGAGGCCGAGCTCTACAAGTACGCGAGCCATCTGCGCTCGATCACTCAGGGGCGAGGCATGCACTGCCAGCGCGTGACCAACTACGAAGAAGTGCCGCGCGAGCTCGCCGATCGGGTGATCGCGACCGCTCGCGCCGAGCGCGAGGCGGCGGCGCACGCCTAGCGTCGCCCAGGATCATGTCCGGCCATTCCAAGTGGGCCACGATCCGGCGCAAGAAGGCCGCGACCGACCAGGCGCGAGGCAAGGTGTTCTCCAAGTACATCAAGGAGATCACCATCGCCGCCCGCCACGGTGGCGGTGATCCCGACGCCAATCCGCGGCTCCGCACCGCCATCAATGCCGCCAAGGCGGTGAACATGCCCGCCTCGAATATCGAGCGGGCGGTCAAGCGCGGCAGCGGTGAGATCGAGGGCGCGACCTTCGAGGAAACGCACTACGAGGGCTACGGGCCCGGCGGCGTGGCGGTGCTGGTCGAGGTGGCGACGGACAATCGCAATCGCACCACGGGAGACGTACGGCACTTGTTCACCAAGTACGGCGGCAAGCTCGGCGAAGCCGGCAGCGTCGCTCACCTGTTCAAGCCCTGCGGGTCCATCACCGTGGACAAGCGCCGCCGTGAGCGAGGAACAGCTCATGGAGACGGCGCTGGACGCGGGAGCGGACGACGTGATCACCGATGGCGAGATGTTCGAGGTCACCACGGCTCCCGGACGGCTCGAGAACGTGCGCGAGGCGCTCGTGGCACGCGGCATCGCGATCACGAACGCCGAGCTCACGCGGCATGCATCGCTCCACGTTCCGGTGGAGGGCAAGGAGGCCGAGACGCTCCTCAAGCTGGTCGAGGCGATCGAGGACCACGACGACGTCCAGAAGGTCTATGCGAACTTCAGCATCTCCGACGAGGTGATGGCGCGACTCGCGAAGTAGGAGCCTCCATGCTGGTGCTGGGATTGACCCTGGCAGCCGACGGACCGGTTTCGGCGTGGTGGAGCGGTCGGAAACCGGCTGCGCTGCATTCGTCATGGGACCATCGCGCCCCGCGCCCGCCTCGAGCTTCCGCAGCGCCTCCACGATATCGCCGCCAGCGTTGGCGAGGTGATCGAGGAGACGCGTCCCGACTGTGTCGTGATCGAGAAGGCCTTCTATCACGAGAGCGTCCATTCCACCCTGGTGCTCGGCCACGTGCGCGGGGCCTTGCTCGTGACCGCGGTCGCGCGTCAGGTATCGGTCGCGGAATACTCGCCACGCGAGATCAAGATGAGCGTGGTGGGAAACGGAGGAGTCCACCAAGGAGCAGGTCGCGATCATGGTCCGGCGCCTGCTGGGGCTCGCCGAGACCCCGCAGAGCGACGCGGCCGACGCACTGGCCGCGGCGGTCTGTCATCTGCACCGCGCGCGGATCACCGCTCCAGCACGCGCGATGTCCGCCGGCCGCCGAACGTCTGGCGGCGCTGATGGCGCGTAGCGCCCGCCGATGATCGCGTCCCTGCGCGGCACCTTGAACGAGAAGGCGCGCCGCGCACTGCGTGGTCGAGACGGCGGGTGTCGGATACCGCGTGAGCGTCTCGAGCCACACCGCGCGAGCGCTGCCCGAGGTCGGCGAGCACGGTGTTTCTCGCACACGCATCAGGTGGTGCGCGAGGACGCGTTGCAGCTCTTCGGATTCACCGACCTGGCCGAGCGCGGCTTGTTCGAGCTGCTCATCACCGTGAGCGGCGTGGGACCCGAAGGTGGCGCTGGCCGTGTTGTCTGGCCTCGAGCCCAGTGCCCTGGCCCGGGCGATCCGCGAGGAGAACCTGGCGGCCTTGGTGAGCATCCCCGGCGTCGGGCGCAAGACGGCGGAGCGTCTAGTGGTGGAGCTGCGCGACAAGCTCGAGCTGGCGGTCACGGCGCAGAGCCGTGCCCGCCGGCGGCGAGCGGCGCGGCGTCCTCCCCAAATCGGAGCGCTTCGACGACGCGGTCGCGGCGCTGGTACAGCTGGGGTACAGTGCGTCGCAGGCGCAGGAGACCATTCGCAAGGTGGCGGAAGCCGATGACCAGCTGGACCTCGAGGGACTCGGTGCGCCAGTCGCTGGCGCGCCTGTTGAAGGCACCGGCCGGCGCGCGCTAGGAGGAGCGGGTGAGTCAGACGCGCAAGGGAAGCGGTCGATCTCAAGAGGTGGATCACCCGGCACGCATGGCCGATCCCGGTGCGATTCAGCGAAGACGCGCAAGAGGAACCCCGCCTTCGTCCGCTCCAGTCTCGAGGATTTCGTCGGCCAGCCGAGCGTCAAGGAACAGCTCGGCATCTTCCTCCAGGCAGCACGCCGCCGTGGCGAAGCCCTCGACCACGTGCTGTTCCACGGCCCGCCCGGTCTCGGCAAGACCACCCTGGCTGCGATCCTCGCGCACGAGCTCGGCGTCGAGATCACCCAGACCTCCGGCCCCGTCGTCGAAAAGGCCGGCGATCTGGCCGGTCTGCTCACGAATCTCGGTCCGCGCGGCATCCTGTTCGTGGACGAGATCCATCGCCTCAGCCCGGTGGTCGAGGAGTACCTGTATCCGGCGCTCGAGGACTTCACGGTCGACATCCTGCTCGACCGCGGACCGAGCGCCCGCACGCTGAAGCTCAACCTCGAGCGCTTCACGCTGGTCGGCGCGACCACGCGTGCGGGGCTGCTCTCGTCACCGCTGCGCGCTCGCTTCGGCGTCACGTTCCGTCTCGACTACTACGGTCCCGATGACCTTGCGTCGATCGTGCGCCGCTCGGCGAGAATCCTCGGCGTCGAGGTCGCCGCCGGACGGCGGCCGTGGAGCTGGCGCGGCGCTCGCGCGGAACGCCGCGGGTCGCCAACCGGCTGCTGCGCCGCGTCCGCGATTTCGCGCTGATCAAGGCCGATGGCGCGGTGACGCTGCCGGTCACGCACGAAGCGCTGCGGCTGCTCGGCATCGACGCGCGCGGCCTGGACGACATGGATCGGCGGCTGCTCGACGCGCTGATCGTGAAGTATCAGGGCGGGCCGGTGGGCCTCAGCACGCTCGCCGTGGTGGTGGGCGAGGAGAGCCGACACGCTCGAGGACGTCTACGAGCCGTTCCTGGTCCAGGAAGGGTTCGTGAAGCGCACGCCACGCGGGCGCGAGGCGACGCCGCTCGCGTACGAACACCTCGGGCATCCGCTTCCCGCGGCTCCCGGAATGCCTGCCGCGCAGCCCGAGCTGCCGCTGCCCTAGGGTGCGACTCGAAGATCTCGACTACGAACTTCCGCAGGAGCTGATCGCCCAGCATCCGAGCCCGCGCCGCGAGGACGCGCGCCTCCTGGTGGTCGAGCGCGCGTCCGGCTCTCCTGCACGACGTGCGGATCGCGGACCTGCCGTCGTGGCTCCATCGCGGCGATGTGCTGGTGGTGAACGAGACCCGCGTCCGTCCCGCGCGCCTGTTGCTGCGCCGGATCCCGCAGGCGGCGGACGCATCGAGATGCTGTTCGTGCGTCCCGTAGAGGCGCGCCCCAGGAATGGCGTGTGCTGGCGCGACCCGCGCGACGCGCCGCGATCGGAACCCGGCTCGACGGCGCCGCAGGCGAGATCGTCGTCGACAGCGATCGGACCGGGGCGACGAGGGAGAGCGATCGTCCGCGTGATCCAGGGCGATCTCTCGAGCGCGCTGTCGCGGGCGGGAGAGGTGCCGCTCCCGCCCTATATCGCACACGCGCCCGACCGCCGAGGACCGCGAGCGCTACCAGACCGTCTACGCGCGTCGATGGGCGGTGGCGGCGCCCACCGCGGGACTGCACCTTCGTCGGCCGCTGCTCGAGCGAGTCGAGGGCGCGGGTGTCGCGCATCGCGCGGCTCCTGCTTCACGTGGGACCGGGCACCTTCCGCCCGATCACGGCGTCCGATCCCCGCGACCACCGCATGGACGAGGAATACTTCGAGCGTCCCGGACGATGTGGCACGCGGCGAACGCCGAGCGCGCGGCGGGAGGCAGAGTCGTCGCGGTGGGCACCACGGTCGTGCGCGCGCTCGAAGCCGCGTGCGGACGCGCATCGGGGCGCTCTCGGCCCGGCCTCGGGATGGACCCGCAAGTTCATCCATCCGCCTTACGAGTTCCGGGCGGTCGACGCGCTGCTCACCAACTTCCACCTGCCGCGCACACTCTTTGCTGCTGCTGGTCGCGGCGCTTCGCGGGCGAAGACTTGTGGCGCCGCGCGTACCAGCACGCGATCGCCATGCGGTATCGCTTCTACTCGTATGGCGACGCGATGCTGGTGATCTGAGCGCGGTCGAAGCGTCGCCTCAGAGCGGCGGGTTGCCGTGCTTCTTGAACGGCAGGCTCTGCCGCTTGCCGCGCAGCATCTCGAGCGCGGCGATCAGCTTCGGGACGGGTGTCCTGCGGCTCGATGACGTCGTCGAGGTAGCCGAGCTCGCCGCCACCCACGGGCTCGCGAACTTCTCGTTGTAGCTCTGCCACCAGCCGCCGCCGCTCCTCGGCGGGGTCTTCGGCTTTCGCGAGCTCGTCGCGATAGAGGATGTTGACCGCGCCCTCGGCGCCCATCACCGCCATCTCCGCGCTCGGCCAGGCAACGTTGTAGTCGCCGCGGATGTGCTTGCTCGACATGACGTCAGTAGGCGCCGCCGTAGGCCTTGCGCACCACCACCGGTGAGCTTCGGCACCGTGGCCTCGCAGTAGGCGTAGAGCAGCTTGGCGCCGTGGCGGATGATGCCGCCCCACTCCTGACGCGTGCCCGGCAGGAAACCGGGGACGTCCTCGAACGTCACGAGCGGGATGTTGAACGCGTCGCAGAAGCGCACGAACCGCGCGCCCTTCACCGACGAATCGATGTCGAGCACGCCCGCCAGCACCTTGGGCTGGTTGCCGACGATTCCGACCGGCCGGCCATTGAGCCGCGCGAACCCGATGATGAGGTTGGGGGCGAAGTGCTCGTGGACCTCGAAGAAATCGCCGTCGTCCACGATCGCCCGCACCACGTCCTTCATGTCGTAGGGCTTGTCCGGCGGCTTCGGGGATCAGCGTGGCGAGCGCCGAGTCGCGCCGCTCGATCGGATCGTGGCACTCGCGGCGCGGCGGCTCCTCGGCGTTGTGCGCGGGCAGGAAGGACAGCAGCCGGCGCACGTGGCGGATGGCGTCGGCGTCGTCCTTCGCCACGAAGTGCGCCACGCCGCTCTTCGTGTTGTGGGTCCATGCGCCGCCGAGGTCCTCGAAGCTGACCTCCTCCGACGTCACCGCCTTGATCACCTCGGGGCCGGTGACGAACATGTGGCTCGTGCCTTCGACCATGATGGTGAAGTCCGTGATGGCGGGGAGTACACCGCGCCGCCCGCGCACGGCCCCATGACCGCCGAGATCTGCGGGACCACGCCCGATGCCAGCGTGTTGCGCAGGAAGACGTCGGCGTAGGCTCCGAGCGAGAGCACGCCTTCCTGGATGCGCGCGCCGCCCGAGTCGTTGAGCCCCACGATCGGCGCACCGTTGTCCATGGCGAGGTCCATGATGCCGCAGATCTTCCGGGCGTTGGCCTCGCTCATCGGTGCCGCCGAACACGGTGAAGTCCTGGGCGAAGCAGTAGACCAGCCGACCGTCCACCGTGCCCCAGCCCGCCACCACGCCGTCGCCGACGATGCGCTTCTTCTCCATGCCGAAGTCCTGGCTGCGGTGGGTCACGAACGCGCCGACCTCGACGAACGAGCCTGGATCCAACAGCAGCTCGATCGCGCTCGCGCGCGATCAGACATCCCTTCTGGTGCTGCTTGACGACGCGTTGCTCGCCGCCGCCGGCCAGCGATTCCTGGCGCCGGCGGCGAGCTCGGCCAGGCGTTGCTCACGGTTCAAGTCGACCTCCTCGAGACGGACATGCGCGCGCGCGAGGGTAGGGAGCACTCTCGAAGCGGTCAAGCGACGAACGGCTCGCCCGATTTCGGAACGTCTCCGGCTCCTGCTAGTGTGCGGAGCTCGAACCGCGATCTCCGGGAGGCAGCATGACGGATTCGTCCATTCTCGTGCGCATCCAGACCGACCTGACCGCGGCGATGAAGTCGCAGGACGCCGACACGCTCAGCACGCTGCGCATGCTGAAGACCGCGCTCATGGAGATCAAGACCAAGAAGTCCAAGGATGCCGCGCTCACCGGGGACGAGGAGATCGAGGTGCTGCAGCGCTACGTCAAGAAGCGCCGCGAGACCATCGACGAGCTGCGCAAGGTGGGCCGCGAGGACCTGGTGGCGCGCGAGCAGCAGGAGATCACCGTCACCTCCCGTTATCTCCCGGAGGAGATCGGCGAGGACGAGCTGCGTGCGCTGGTGCGGCTCACGGTGGAGAAGCTGCAGGTGACCGGTCCCAAGGAAATGGGGAAGGTGATCGGCGCCGTGATGGCACAGGCGAAGGGCCGCGCCGACGGGGCCACCGTGTCGCGGATCGTGCGCGAGGTGCTCGGCACCTGGTCCGGCACCGAATCGGACCGGCGCGGTCAGGCTGGTGTCCTCGGGCGAGGGCGGCGGGCTGGATTCGGCCGGCGGCGAGCTCGGCTCCGGAGTCGCGCGGGTGCGATCCGAACAGCCACTCGAACGGGTTGAAGAAGCGGTGAGGCGGCTTGCCGATCGCGACCAGGTAATCGTCCTCCGTCAGATGAATCCGCGACGGCGCATGCGGCCGCAGGATCATTCGCATGCGGCGCTCGATCCGCGGCGCCGGGCTCTCGGCCGAATAGCGCCTGGGATTGATGATCACCGCCGCCAATAGCGCCGCCTGTCGCGGCGTGAGATCCGCGGCCGTGGTGCCGAAGTGCCGGCGCGCCGCCGCCTCGACGCCGAACACTCCGTCGCCCCATTCGATCAGGTTGAGGTACAGCTCGAAGATCCGCCGCTTCGAGAGCGCGCGCTCGAGGCGGCGCGCGAGCAGGACCTCGCGCAGCTTGCGCAGCAGTGGTGCGCTCCTCGCCGAGGTAGAGGTTCTTCGCGAGCTGCTGCGTGATGGTGCTGCCGCCGCGCACGATCGCGACCGCGTCGCAGGTTCACTTGTGCCGACGCGCGGATCTCGTTCCAGTCGAGACCGTCGTGCGAGAAGAACGCGTCGTCCTCGGCGATCAGGACGGCGCGCCGCAGCGTGGGCGAGATGCGCTCGTAGGGGACCCAGCGCTCGTCGATCACGAAGCGCCGGCCATCGCGGATCGCCTCCTGGGCCCGCGCCCGCATGAGCGCGGTGCGGCGCGGCGTGTGGTGCGTCAGGTCGCCGACCTCGGGCAGCCCGGTGAACGCCGCGACCACCACGAGCACCGCGAGCGCGATCAGCGAAGATGAGACGATCGCGACGAGGACGCGCAGCCCGCTCATCGCACCGGACCCGCCGGCTCAGGGCTCGGCGCGCGGTCCCACGACCAGGGACGGTGATGTCGTCGCTCTGGGCCTTGCGTGCCGCGGAACTTCACCACGTCCTGGATCAGCTGATTGGGAATGTCGCGGGTGGCCACGCCGGCCGAGCTCTGCCACAGCGCGCGGAGCCGATCCTCAGCGTACTCCTGGTCGCGCATGTCCATGGCCTCGGACACCCCGTCGCTGTAGAGCAGCAACGCGTCCCCGGGAGCGAACGCGGTCTCGCCGACCTCGAACACGGCGGATCCTCGAACGGCCCGAGCATCGGCCCACCGGTGCCGAGCTCCTCGATCTCGCCCGAGGCGCGGCGGAGCATCGGGTGGTTGTGGCCGGCATTGCTGAACCGGATCCGATTCGCCTGGGTGTCGACCTCGCAATAGAAGAGCGTGATGAACTTCCCCGGCATCGACGAGCGCGCCACGCTGCGATTCACGCGCATGAGCGCCTCGCCGATCGGAGTGACGCCGTCGCAGAACGCGCGCAGCGAGGCCTGCACGTTGGACATCATGATCGAAGCCGGCAGGCCCCTTGCCCGAGACGTCGGCGATCGCGACGCCGAAGCGGTGCTCGTCGAGCGGGAAGAAGTCGAAGTAATCGCCGCCCACGTGACGGGCCGGAATCACCTGGCCGTGCACTTCCCAGGGACCCATGGGCCAGCATCTGCTCCGGCACCAGCCGCATCTGGATGGCGCGAGCCTGATTGAACTCCGCCTCGTAGCGCTTCTGCTCCTCCTCGATGCGGCGCTTGTCCTCGGCCTCGGCGCGCAGTCGCGCCTTGTCGATTGCGTCGCCCGAGAATGGTGCGCCACGATCGAGAGGAGCTGGATCTCCTCGGGCGTCCAGTGGCGTCCGGGGGCGCGAGTGATGCACGGCCAGCATGCCCGTGACGCCGCCGTTCACCCGCAGCGGGGCCGCCAGCACCGAGCGCACCCGCGTGGTCACGTTCTTCAGGCCGGCGAAGCGCGGATCGGCGAGCAGGTCCGGCGTGCTCAAAGCCTCACCCTTGGTGAGCAGGTACCCCATCACGCTCATCGACACCGCCGGCTCCCACGAGCTCGGATTCTCGAGGCCGCGCGCGCGGCTTGCGCACGATCGTCGTGGGCGCCGCGCTCATCTCCGGGTCCGAGCAGCTTGGATCGAGCCTTCGTCTGCCGAGACCATGGCCGACGCCTCTCGACCATCCAATCGAGAATCGGCTGGAGCTGGGTCGTCGAGATGATCACACCTGCGAGAGCTCGCCGAGGAACCCGGGAGCGCGGCCTGGAGGCCCGAGGCGGAAGCTGGGGACGCGTGATCCTGATGCCGTCGGTCATGGAGCTCTCCCGTAGCGGGGGATCGCGAGCGACGCGATTCTACGGGCCGTGCGCTTCTGCCAAGGCGTGAGCGCGCCGCCGCTGCGCTTGAGAGCCCCAAGCGCGCCCCGGCTCTCCATACTGCTCGCTCCCATCCACCTTCCGCGCGCCCGAGGGACTCCACGGCGAGCATCGTGCCCTTTCCAACCGCTACAAAGAATTCGTAGTGAGTGGGCTGCGTGGGCCCGTCACCGTTCTCGCGCATTCACCGGCCTCGACGCGCCCAACGTGCGCTCACTTCTGGCGAGACGCTGGCGATCGAGGACTGCGCCCGCGGTTTCGTGGGCTGACGCCGAATAGCACGCGCTGATCGTTTACCACAGCGCGCTAAGAGCTTCACCATCTTCGGCGCGACATCAACGAGCCGGTGGCAGTTTGCTCTGCGCAAGCGAGGGGGATATCCTCGGTGGCTTCAGCCAGCGGGTAAAATGACGTGCTCGACAGTCGCCCAAGCTGGTGATCGCCGCCATACCAATGGTACGCCTTCTGGGTGGATGAGTGGCGCCTCGCCCGTTTCATCTCGCGGCCTGCGTCGGTAACGCGGTGCTCGGATCGCCAGAGGTCTCGCTCTTCCGATCATCCCGCCGATGCGGCGGTGATGCAGCGACCCCTGGCGGCTGGTCGGGTCAAGCGCGCTCGATCATGACCACCGCGGCAGGCGGCGCGTGAAGGGGCCATTATCAGAGTGGATGCTGATCAGCCTGGGGGAACTGCGTGGTGCCGCAGGACCGCCGTTGTTTCGCCGCCGAAGCGTGGAGGAAGCTGCGCTCGCCATCCTTAAGAACGAACTGCTCGCCGTCGCGCGTGGTGCTCGAGGTGGTGCGTAGCGTGGCATGGAGATGCCGCTCGCTGACGGCCTTGCGCTTCTGAGCGTTTTCTGGTATCCTCGCGGCAGCGGAGTGTTGAGTGACATGCACGAGGGCCTCAAGGCGTCTTGAGAAGCGCCCGGGCAGCATCAGTGCTGCAGCCCACGCCGTCCCTGGGGTCGGCACCTGGCGCGCCCCAGTTCTGGATATGAGTAAGCCTGATCTCGGTCGCCAGAGTCCTGAGTCCGAGCCACTTCATGGATCCGCCTGGCGCGGCAGGTTTCGCGATCAGTCCCTCGATCTGCGCCGCGGCGCGCCGCCTCGCCCAGTAGTCGGAGTATCATGCCTACCGCCATCATACGGCGTGGAGTGGATTCGCCGGCGTTCTTGCCGCGGAAGAATGGGGGCCGGCCAGAGCCAGGTGGGATCGGCCTGAAAGCCGCCAGGCTCACACGTGGCCAGTGGATGTTGCCCGACGCGATGCCCAGGCTCTGATCATCGCGGTTGTGGTCGGTGATGCTCGCCGGAATAAGTGGCAGATGACCGTGTCGATCCACTCGGGCTCTTCCGCACCGGCTACGCACGCGGCGCGCTCTGATAGGCGTGCTCAGTGGCGATGTCGGGCACAGCCTGACTTGAACGTTCAGTCCAGGATCCAACAACGCACGCAAATGCATCTTTCACCGTCGACCAAGAAGCGTGAGCTTCCTTCCTGCGCTCGGCGCTGCGCCAGCCTGAACGCCGCGGTAGCGCGGATCACCTCGCTCGACGCCCTTGCGTGGTGAAGATGATCCTGCGTGTTGCGACCTTCGTCGGCGTGCCTTCTTGAAGAAGCCGCGTCGGGCGTAGCGTCCCCAGTTCCCGCACCACCGCTGCGGGCGCCGACGTCCTCGGGCGCTTGTCCTTTTTGAGCGCGCAGGTGTGCTCGGTAGAGCTTGATGGCGCGGTGGTTCACAATGATCCAGCTCAGCGTAGCTATGACATCCCGGAACTCGGTTACACTGACCGAGCGCGCGATCGCCGATCGCTCGGAGTAGATGCAGCGCTGTTTTCACCTCGAGAATGCAACGCCTTTGGCCCTGGAAGATTCTTTTGTTCTTCGATAGTGCTCGGCTCGAAAGGGATAGCGCTCCGCACCTCGGCACCTCGATCGACGCCACGCGCTCGACATCGCGTGCGGTGAGTCTCTTTCGCGTGCACCATCAAACCGAACCCGGCCGTACCGTGCCCGGATCACGCGGTGATCGCGTATTCTCAGAGCATGGTCGGGCATCCCGGTCGGTGCGCCCCGGTCGCGTCAGTGGACTGAAAGCGTAGAAGCCGACGTTGACCGCAGATCGTGAAGGGGTATCTCCGTGGTGTGTGTGACCGGTATTAATTCTGGCGCCCCGGCACGCTGGGGCTGGTGCGTGACGGTGATCTTCCAGGGTCGGGATCGCTCTTGCGGGAACCAGGGAATCTCGTTGACTACGGCGCGACCGCGCTTCGTCGACCAGCGCAACACCGAGCATGAGCCGCTTCGGGCTGGTGCCGGCGGAATGGAACATGATCGTAAGCCGGTGAGTCAAGCGATCATGCCGACTGTCCACTCTGCACGAACCCCTCGGCCTGGGACGCTCCGGCGCCAGTCAGAGCGCCGCGCCGTGCGTGTTTTGAGTTGTGGAAAGCAAAAAGTGCCAGTAGGGAAAACCACAGCGCCAGGTGGCAGTCGTGTGCATCAACCCGCGAGCGCGCGGCTTTCGGTAATGAACGCCGAAAGCCGAGTGCCACGGCCTTGCGGAACTGAGTGCTGCCCGCCGCGGCGGCTCGGGCCCCTCCACTCCCACAGGTCACCAGGTGCTTTGCCCCCGGAAGCGTGGTCGACGTCAACGCCTGTCGGGGCGGCGGCATGGGGAAGCTTCTCGTCCTTCCTGATGCGTCCGCATACCGCCAGGACCAGCTAGCCTTTTCCGCCTGTAGGGCGCTTCGTTTCACAATGCTGCACAGTAGCCTCGTCCCAGTGCCTGGCCTCTGCGGCTATCCCGCGCGCGCGTGCGCCAGATGTAACAGCAGGGACCATCTGCCGAATCCGGCCATCCAGCCAGCCAAACTGCGTTGACATGGATACTCTGCGCTGGCGCGCGATCGGTGTAACGTAAAGTTTCTCTGATAATTGCGGTCTTGCCGAGCGGCCTGACAGACGCGCAAAGTGCCGAGCGATCCGACTCGATATGCGCCTCGCCGAGCGCCAAAGCGCCGCCTGAGGTGTTTGGCGTTTACGCCGACCTTTAGTATCGCATAGCGCGCGTGCAAGGAAGCCATGGATCGTTCTTGGGCCATAGGCGCTGGCGTCTCGTTTCAGCGCCCGGCGCGCGGCATCGGCGACGGAAGGCGCGCATCTGGACTCGCGCCTGGCCTGGCGGCTTATGGTCGGCTTGCCCGTGCTCGGACGCTTGCTGCTGGTCGCCGCCGTGCCTGGTTGCCGTGGGCCCGGCGGGTTTGAACTGTGGCTTGCCCCTGTCGCGGGATGAAAGCCGGGATTTGCAGCCAGCGCCGCGGCCAAGCAAAGTGGGGCCATGCAATCAGCTCCGGGGCGGCAT
>ERZ1370068.8228-contig-710_pt1 | contig 18959 bp, 40 predicted proteins | sample MGYA00561227_ERZ1370068 | MGnify/ENA primary metagenome ERZ1370068 (study PRJEB38410, sample SAMEA6850437) | metagenome | study: Metagenomic assessment of the ecological functions of the soil: analysis of the soil microbiota associated with the...
AGCGAAGCGCCAATCCATCACGCCACTGAAAGAAAGAAGATTGCTTCGTCGGGCCTGTAAGTCTTTTTCGTCGATTGGACCGGACAGGGACGGATTGTGATGATGGTTGGATTGATCGGCTGGTGCGGCATGCGAGGTCGGGCACGTCAGGTGGGCTTTGGTGCGCGGCGGCTGATTGCCCACATTAGATTGTGGGTCACGGCGTGAAGCAAACAGGCGGTGCGCACCTTGGCGAGGCCACGCAGGACCATGTGGTCGAAGCCTCGGTTCTTCAAGCGGGCATGGACATGTTCGGTGTTGCTGCGCCGTTTGTAGACAGCTTGGCCTTCTTCACTGTCCATGCGGGCGCGCCACTCCTTCAGGCATTGCGGTTCGGCGGCGCGGTTGCGTTCGTATCGTGCCTTGCTCGCTGGTTTGGAGGCATCCTTGCGGGCTGGTGGCGGGCTGAACACCTGCATGGAGGGGTGAGTTTGCGCAAAGCGTGATCGATGTCAGCGGCGGTCATCGCGCCGGTGTCGGCCAGCAGTCGATCCGGCAGCTTGCCGCAACGCTGTTTGACCTGCGCCACTATCGCCGGCGCAAGACCACGATCATTGCGTCGCTGGACGGGGTCGATCGCGACCACGAAGCCACAGGCGCTTGCCACCTGCACGTTGTAGGCGGGCCGCACCGCGCCGTCCGCCAACCGCATCAGCGGCGCATCCGGGTCGGTCGTGGAGACACGCTCTTCCTTGGGAGGCTTGCCGCTTTTGCCGCCGGCAGGCGGCTCATCCCCCTCGCTCTGATCTCCTCGTCGTCCCTCGGCGCTGTCTTAGGATTCTTCGCCAGCGCCGCCGCGACACGACGGGCGCGGTCCTCGGCCGCAGAGAGGCGACGCTTCGACAGCCGCCGTTCACCCGCGGCAGAATCGGCCTCCAATTCCTGCTTCAGCTCGGCAACCCTGGCACAGGCCTTCTCTTCCAGCTCGGTAAGGGTTTGCCTTCGCCGCATCGACGAACGGCTTCGCCGCCGCCCTGACCTTGGTGCCGTCGGTGATTACCTCATCCAGCGTGATCAGGCCTTCTTCCATCAAAGCCGCCAGGACTGCGCGTCAGAAGGCCGTCAAGGAACTCGCCGCTGTCCACACGGAACTCCGACAGCATCGTGTGGTTCACTCCGACCCCACCGCAAATCCACCGATAGATCGTATGATGCTCGCACAGCCGTGCCAGCGCGCGGGCCGACCCAATCCCGTCGGCCGTCGCGTACAGCCAAAGCGCAAGCAGAATGCGCGGGTCGGTCGCCGGGCGCCCCGGCGTCTCGCCCCGCGCCTTAATGCGGTCGTAAAACCATTGAAGGTCCAAGCCTTCAACGAAGGACCACACCGCCCGTACAGTATGGTCATCGACCACAAGGCTTTCGAGGTCCACCACTTCAAAGCCAGCCTGGCTACGCTCCGCCTGCCGAATGCGAATGTCCATCACGCGCTCCGAATCCAAGCCAGTATTGAATCACGCCATGTCACCAAAAAAATGACAGGCCCGTCGCTTCGCTCCTAGGAAGAAACGGATCGATGGATTGGAACTGGAGCAGGTCAGGCGGCCTCCACGGTTGGTTGAAGTTGGACGGTGAAGCCGAGCTTCTTGAGGCGAGTGACCAGTCGGCTGGCTTTGACCTCGATAGGGCGTCGATCGAAGTAGCCGGCCCCGAGGTCGTGGTGTTCGGTGCCGTCCTTGAGGATGTGATAGATTGCCGTGAGGATCGATGCGGCGACGGCACAGATGGCCTTTTGCGGTCCGCGCCTGCTTTGCAGGTGGAAGAACTGGGCTCGGTAGTAACTGTCTTTCTTGCGCTTGGCAGCCCAGGCGCATTGCACGAGCATGGTTTTGAGCCAGGGCGCTCCCTTGCGCAGGCGCGAGGATTTGCGCTTGCCGGCGCTTTCGTTCTGCCCGGGGCACAGGCCGGCCCAGGCGACGAGATGGCCGGCGGTCGGGAACCGGCCCATGTCGCAGCCGATCTCGGAAGAATCGCCGGCGCTGCCACGGTGCTGACCCCTGGGACTGTGTACACAAGTTCGATCAAGGTGCGAAAGGGCACTTGGTTGGCTCCGGCCTCGGAGTCCATGCACCCAATTCGCCGATCGATTTCCTGATCGATCTTTCGGATCGTGTCATCCAGGCCATCCCATTGGCGCAGGTGGAGTTCGAGCAGGAAGCGGTGGTGATCCGTCAACCGCCCATGCAGCGCATCGTAGAGCTCCTTCGGCGTCGCCTTGATCTGCTTGCTGGCGAGATCGGCCAACTTACGCGGCTGGCGCACGCCGGCGATCATCGCCTCGATGATCCGCCGCCCGCTCGCGCCCATGATGTCGGAGATCACCGAGTCGAGCTTGATATTGGCTTCCGCCAGCGTCTTCTCGATCCGCTGCACATGCCGCGTCTGCTCGCGTACCAGCTGCTTGCGGGTGCGCGTCAAGGCACGCAGCTCCTGCATCTCTTCCAGGGGGACGAAGCTCGCCTTGATCAGCCCGCAAGCCAAAAGGTCGGCGATCCACATCGCGTCGTTCATGTCGGTCTTGCGTCCGGGGACGTTCTTGATGTGCGCCGCATTGGCGACGGTCAACTCGAACTGCCCCTCGCCAAGGATCCTGAACACCGGCATCCAATAGACCCCCGTCGCCTCCATCGCCACGTGCGTGCACCGGCATTCTTCGAGCCACGCTCTCAGTTCCGCAAGTTGCTCCGTCGTGGTCGTAAAGGTTCGGCACTCTCGCTTCGTCTTGCCGTCGGCTTACAATCCGCACACAAGCCACCACCGTGTCCTTGTGCACGTCCAACCCAGCCACCCGCTCGTACAGGGATGTCCATGTTCTTCTCCTTCACCGCTGCGCCGGCGGCATAGGCGCCTGTTAGAAGAGAATCCTAGGAAGCGTGCTCCAGGGCGATGCTGCCCATCCGCGCCAGTGAGGGTCATCCAGGCTACCCGGGTCCAACTCGCAACCGGGCTCTCGCGCACCAGGGAGAAACCGACCTCTTTGCCGACGGCCTTCCAAAATACCGCACCGGCCTGCGATCGAACAGTTTCATCCAATCCGGGTCGGCTTCTCAACACCGGTCCCAACTCGCAATGACGGGTGGCGCCGATCATTCTTCCATCAGCGACGTTCATGTGCTCGACCGCCTCGACAAAATCTTCCTTGAACTCCTGCACCACGGCGCCGGCGGATTTGACGCTGTCGATCAGGCCGACGCCCTGGCCGACGAAATAACCTCACGAGGTCGCGAGCCTGCGCGTTGCCGGCAGCCGCCGCGCGATCGATCGAGCTTGAAGGCGTCGCGGCTGATGATGCTTGCGAGCGGCATCGGCAGCGCGCACGGGGCTGTCCGTCCGCGGTCCCAGCGCGTCGGTCCACACCGAGCGCAACTGCCGCGCAGTGCTTGCCGGTGCGGCCCTTGGAAGCGGACCGCGTCGCGCGAGGACGCCGCGATCTATCTTCTCGCGGAAGATTTCGGTGGTTTCGGACTCGACGGTCGCAAGCCACACCCGAGCCGGTCAGGCGCCGGCCGCGCCCATCGCCATCGCGGCCGCCATCTGCCGCCCGGTCATACGATGCCGCCCGCCGCCAGCACCGGCACGTCACGGATCGGCTTGATCGCCTTCGATCACCTCGGGCACCAGCACCATGGTCGACACGTCGCCGACAGTGGCCGCCGGCCTCGGTGCCCTGCGCGACCAGAATGTCGACACCGGCTGCGACCTGCCGCAGCGCGTGCTCCTGGAGCCAACGAGTGCGGCGACCGGAACATCGTGCTGCTTACGGCCCATGTCGATCATGGTCTTGGGTGGTACGCCAGAGCGCGTTCGCAATCAGCTTGATCCGATGGCGGAATGAAACATCGAGCACTTCGAGTGCACGCTGCGGCGTCTGAACGGCTGCGGCCTGGTTGTCGGGCGACATTGGTCGTCGTCAGCTCGATGCCGTATTTCTTCAAGAGGTTGCGCGTGAAGTCGCGATGCGCGGGCGAGATCCTTTGCTCCAGGCTCTTCCAGGTGACGTCCTTTGCGCGCCGCGGCTCGAAATGTTTTCGGGGATGAGCACGTCGACGCCCGTAGGGCTTGCCGTCGGCATGATCGTCGATCCATTTCAGTTCCTGCTCGATAGATCTGGGCGAGTGCGCGGTCGCGCCCAGCACGCCAAAGCCGCCGGCGCGGCTGACGGCCGCCACCACGTCGCGGCAATGGCTGAAGGCCAGCAGCGGAAACTCGATGCCCAGCATGTCGCAGATCGGCGATTTCATGGTCGTATCCACTCCCTGTGGCTGCTTCAGCGCCGCTCATTGTTGGTTTTCATTTGCGGTATTCGGTGAACGCCAGCCCATCGGGAGCGGAAATGCCAAGCGTGATTCCGGCACGTATTTCTACGCAATTCCACGCTCGCAAATATGTGCAACCCGGCGTCAGCCGATTTGTCTCTTGCGCTTTGCGCCGCTGGCAGTAGAGAATGCTGTCTCGGCAAATCAGTGAATTTCAGGGAGCCCGCATCACATGTCGCGCCTCGCCACATCAGTCGGCAAAGCCACCGAGAGCTACGACGTCGTCGTGGTCGGCGCCGGCTTTGCCGGTATGTACACGCTGCACCAGGCTGCGCGGACAGGGAGCTTTCGGCGCGGGTCTATGAGCAGGGCGGCGGGCGTCGGCGGCACCTGGTACTGGAACCGCTATCCCGCGCGCGCTGCGACGTCGAGAGCATGCAATGCTCCTATTCGTTCTCGAAAGAGCTGCAGCAGGAATGGGACTCGGAGCGAGCGCTAGCGCGCCGCAGCCCGAGATCCTGAAATACGCCAACCACGTCGCCGACCGGTTCAACCTGCGTCCGGATATTCAGCTCAACACCCGCGTCGAGCGCGCGGCGTTCGACGAGCTCACCAAATTGTGGTCGGTCACTTCAGTCATCGACGGCAAGACGGTCACCGCGAAATTGTCGTGCCTCGCCACCGGCTGCCTGTCAAACGCACGAATGCCCGAGATCAAGGGCTCGATCGCTTCAAGGGCAAAGTCTACCACACCGGCCACTGGCCGCATGAGGCCGTCGGATTTCACCGGGCAGCGGTCGGCGTGATCGGAACGGGATCGTCGGGGATCCAGTCGGTGCCTGTCATTGCCGAGCAGGCGAGCGCCACCTCACGGTGTTTCAGCGCACCGCGAATTTCTCGATTCCGCGCCCGCAATGCGTTGCTGAGCGAACGAAGAGCGGCAGGCGTTCCGCGCCAAATACCCGAAGTCTGGCGCTTTGCGCGCGAAGAGTCGCGCAACGGCATCTATACCGAAATGCCCGATCGCGGCGCGCTCGACGACGGCGACAACGAGCGCCGCGCCGAAATACGAGGCGCGCTGGAGCCGCGGCGGCCTCACCTTCATGTCGTGTCTACAACAACCTCGGGCTCGACAAGGCCGCCAACGACACCGCCGCCGAGTTTCGTCCGCGAAAAGATCGCGGAGATTGTCGAGGATCGCGCGACGGCCAAGCTGCTGCAGCCGAACAATCATCCGATCGGCACCGAAGCGCATCTGCATCGACACCGACTATTTCGCAGCATTCAACCGCTCGAACGTGACGCTGGTCGACATCAAGTCCAACCCGATCGAGGAGATCACCGCCAACGCCGTGCGCACGGGTGGCAAGGAGTACGAAGTCGATGCGCTGGTGCTGGCGACCGGTTTTGACGCCATGACGGGATCGGTCGCCAAGATCGACATCAGCGGCCGCAACGGACAGACACTGAACCAGAAATGGGCCGAAGGTCCGCGCACGTATCTCGGCCTGATGAGCGCCAGCTTCCCAATCTCTTGTCATCACCGGTCCCGGCAGTCCGTCGGTGCTGTCGAACATGATGGTCTCGATCGAGCAGCATGTCGACTGGATCGCGGACTGTCTCGCCTGGATGCGCGATCGCGATCTCGATGCGATCGAAGCGACGAGGGACGCCGAGGACAAGTGGGTGGCCCACGTCAACGAGGTCGCCTACACCACGCTCTATCCGCAGGCCAATTCCTGGTACATGGGCGCCAACGTCCCCGGCAAGCCGCGGATATTCATGCCCTATATCGGCGGCGTCGGGCCCTACCGGCAAATCTGCAACGAGGTTGCGGCCAAGGGGCTATGAGGGATTTGCGATGACGGAGAGCGGAGCAGCCGCACGCAAGATGGCGGCGTTCTTAGGCGCCGTCGTTGCGGTGACATCGTCATTGCAGGAGCGCAGCGACGAAGCAATCCATTGTTCATGCCGCGGAAAGATGGATTGCTTCGCTTCGCTAGCAATGACGGGAAATGCATGCGGCGCATGATGGCGCCGGTGAGTTATCCCCGCAGCCGCCGCGCCAGCGCCGCCACAAAGCGATCGGCATCAACCCTCGTCGTTATAGACGTGGGGTGAGATACGCATGCGGCCCAAACGGGGGCGCGACGTAGACTCCCTCGCTTGCCAGCCCCTTGATGGGGCCTCCGCCGGCGTCCCGCCCTTGAAGGTTGAGGCTCAATATATGCGGCGCCCGCAGGTGAGGCTCCGGCACGCTGACACCGATGCCGCGCACGCCTTCGGAAATCCGCTCCGTCAGCATCAGCAGACGTTGCGCTACGGCCGGAGCGCCCCACTCGGCCAGCATTTCCCATGCCGATCGAGCCATCTCCATCGAGATAAAATAATCGCGCTCGCCCATGTCAGATCGGCGCGCGTCGCCGACGTAGCTGAGATCGGTGGAAATACACCGCGTTCTCGGCGCGGATGTTGCGGCGGCCGAGCCGAGGTTTGCTCCAGCGGGACACCGCCCTGATGGCGTTTGGCAACGTACAGGAAGGGCGCGGCCGTAGGGCCCGACGCAGCCATTTGTAGGTCGGGAAGATCCACAAAATCCAGGTCGAGATGCTTTACATCCATCGCCAGCACGCCGGCGCCTTGCGTCGCGTCGACCAGGAAGGCGGCGTCCTGCTTTCGCAGCGCTGCCCCCGATTTTCTCGACGTCGATCAGCCCACCGTCCGACCAATGCACCGATGAGATCGAGGCGAGCTGACCGGTGGCGCGTCTAACCGCTCGATACTCGCGAGAACGGCCGACGTCCAGTCGCCGTCGTCCGGCCGCTTGATCGTCTCGACGGTGAAGCCCTGGGCTTCGGTCCGCACTTGCCATTCCAGCACCGGGGAGGAGTGATCGTCTTCAGGACGACAACGCGTGTGCCGCGGCCGATCGTCAAATCAACCTTCGCTGCGGTTGCGACGCCATAACTGATCGAGGGGATCAGCGCGATATCGGCGGCATCCGGCATTGATCAGGCGGGCAGCAGCAGCCCGGCGCGCTCATTCTGCTCGTTCGCGAAATCTGCGCTCGAGCGTCCAGGGCGTGCCCCTTGCGCCCGACAGCGGCGCGCCGGCTTCCAGCGTCCGCAGCGGCAGCGGGCTGTAGGAGGCGGCATTCAGATAGCATATATGGCGTGGTATCTCGAACAGGTCGCGCTGCGACGGAAGCATTTGGTTGCTCTCTTTATAGTGACCTGTCCATTATGGCCTATCCCGACCAGGCCAGCCACAAAGGCATTGCTCCGAGTTCTGGGAGCGCGTAGGAACGCGCCCCTAAACCTCCAGCCACTCCTTGCGGACGCCCGCATTGGCGGCGAGTTGCGCGGGCGTGCCTTCGAACGACGGTGCGGCCGTGGCCCAGCGACGTAGAGCCTTCGGGAAATTTTCAGCGCAATCGTGAGCTTCTGTTCCACCAGCAGGATCGCGGTGCCGCGGCGCGCGATTTCGTCGAGCAGTTGGCCGACCTGTTCGACGAGTTTGTTGATTATCTTGCGGTGCCGATGCGAAACCGTAACATGGATCCGGCGCGGACCGCCACGAGGAATTGATCGGGGTTGTGAAGCGGCAGCGTAACGAGTGGCGGCGACATGCTGAAGCGGTTGCGCTAAATAGGTGGCAGTAAATTCCGCCGCGCGGCAGATCGCCCAGATGTGACACGGCCGAAAGAAGCCTGGAGCCAAGAGAAATGAACGACAGCGTCATTGAACCTTCCACCTACACGCCGCCGAAAGTCTGGACCTGGAACAAGGAGAGCGGCGGCAGGTTCGCCGACATCAACCGCCCGATCGCGGGCCCGACGCACGACAAGGAGTTGCCGGTCGGCCGCCATCCGCTTCAGCTTTATTCACTGGCGACGCCGAACGGCGTGAAGGTCACCGGTCGATGTTGGAGGAATTGCTGGCGCTCGGCCATGGCGGCGCCGAATACGACGCCTGGCTGATCAGGATCGACGGCAACCAGTTCGGCAGCGGCTTTGTCGCCGTCAATCCCAACTCCAAGATCCCGGCGCTGATGGACCGCAGCGGGCCGATGCCGATCCGGGTGTTCGAGTCCGGCGCCGATCCTGATGCATCTTGCCGAAAAGTTCGGCGCGTTCCTGCCGACCGAGCGGGCAGGCACGCGCCGAGTGCCTGTCGTGGCTGTTCTGGCAGATGGGCAGCGCGCCCTATCTCGGCGGCGGCTTTGGCCACTTCTACGCCTATGCGCCGAGCCAAGATCGAATACGCCATCGACCGCTTCGCGATGGAGGTGAAACGCCAGCTCGACGTGCTCGACCGTCGTCTTGGCGAATAGCGAATATCTCGCAGGCAGCGAGTACACCATCGCCGACATCGCGGTGTGGCCGTGGTACGGCTCGCTCGCGAAGGGCGTGCTCTACGGCGCTGGCGAATTCCTGGACGTGCAACAGCTACACCAACGTGCAGCGCTGGACCGATGCGATCGCCAAGCGTCCGGCCGTCAAGCGCGGGCGCATCCGGTCAACCGCACCTGGGGCGACCCGGCGAGTCAGCTGCACGAGCGCCACGAGGCCAGTGATTTCGATGCCAAGACGCGGGACAAGATTGGAGAGCCGGCCGACGCGCCGCCGTAGCGCGCGTGGGCTATAAAATCAAACAAGGCGAGGGCGGCGATGATGGATCCGATCCGACGCACCATTCTGACCACGGGCGCCGCGGCCACCGCCATGGCTGCCGCACCCGCGCGTATTCGCGCAACAGACCAGGAGGAACCGCCATGGGCATGTTCGAAAAAGGCGCCGTTCGCATCCACTTCGAGGAGGCGGGTTCAGGCTTCCCGTTGCTGGTGATCGCCGGCGGCGGATTGAACTCGACGATCGCGGGACCTCACCGGCGCCAGCTCGCCGTTCAATCCGCTCGGAGGAGTTCAAGGCGCGAATACCGCTGCATCGCCGCCGACCTGCGCAACGCCACTGCCGGCCAGTCCTCCGGCCCGCTCGAGATCGACCGGCCCTGGGATTCCTACACCGACGATCACCTTGGCCTTGATGGATCATCTCGGCATCAACAAGTTCATGGTGCACGGCTTCTGCATCGGCGGCCCCTTGATCTGGAATCTGCTGAAGCGCGCGCCCGACCGCGTCGTCGCCGCCGTGCTGGCGCAGCCGAGCGGCTCGCGCCCCGAGGCGCGCGACCTGTTCTACGACAACAACATGAAGGGCTGGGGACCGGAGCTGGTCAAGCGCCGGCCCGACATCACGATGGAGCAGGTCGATAAATTCCTGACCAAAATGTACCGCACCAATCCCGACTTCGTGTTCACGGTGACGCGCGACTTCGTGCGCCAATTGCCAGACGCCGGTGCTGATCCTGCCCGACGATATCCCGGCGCATCCCTACGCGGTGGCGATGGAAGCCGCGATGCTGGCGCCGAAGGGCGAGGTCAGCATGTTCCCGTGGAAGGAGCCGAAGGAGCGGATTCCGCTGGCGATCCGCCAGATCACGGTCGTTCCTCCGCGCACATCGGTCGGCACAGGCGTAGGCGCGAGGCAGCGGGTCGTGCTACGCACCTGCCAGCAGGTCGTTGTATCTGAGGATGCTTGCTCATGAAACTCTGGATGAATTCGCATTCGACCGTGAGCGCTGGCGTCCCTGCGCACGCACCGCGTCGAGGGTTGCGCGCGCAAGCTTCGAGCCGATGCCTTGCCCGCCCAATTTCGGTGGCACCTCGGTATGCACCAGCGTGATCGCGCCAGGCGACTTCCGGTAGGCGACGAAGGCGATGTTTCCTCCGACATCGAGTTCAAATCGGTTGCGCTCTTCATTGTCACGGAAATTATCGGTCATGCGGACTCCTACGAAGCTACGTCGTGGTTACTTCGGGCGCCGCGGGAAACACAACCCTGTCGTCGGTGCGGCAATAGCGGTCGGCGAACATGCGGCCGATCGGATGGTAACGCTCCATGTGCACGCGCATGCCATCAGTATCCCACAGATCGTCGCGGATGTAGAAGTTGATGCCTTCGCCCATGATCAGCTGCCGGATGCCGTTGACGTCGATCGTCTTCCAGACCTTGCACTCCATCGCCCACGGCGCATCGGCGAGCCGCGGCACGGCGACTCTTGTCGATGGCGCGAGTTTCAAGCCGAGATAATCGGGCTCGCCGATATCGGGCGGAAAGTCGCCGCTCGAATCGTGCATGGCGCGGGCCAGCGGTTCATCGGTGAGGTTGACCACGAACTCAGCCGTCCGCTGGATATTGATCAGCGTATCCCTTGACGCGGCCGTCGGGGCGCAGGTTGACCGCAAACATGCAGAGCGGCGGATCTTCGCAGAACACGTTGAAGAAACTGTAGGGCGCGGCGTTGACCACGCCGGTTGGCCCAACAGTCGTCACCCACGCGATTGGCCGCGGCAGCACGAATCCCGCCAGCAGCTTGTAGCGCTCGCGCGGTTTGAGGTTTTCGGGGGCGTATTCCATGGGGCGACTCCTCAGGACTGGCGACGCGAACGCGCCTGACAGATTTCCGTCATGAACGGGCTCGTCCCGGCCATCCACGTCTTTCTTGCTTGCTTGCGTAATGAAGGACGTGGATGCCCGGCACAAGGCCGGGCATGACGAGCTTCTGAGCCTACGGCATGCTCAGTTCATGCCGGCCGACCACCATCCAGTGCACTTCATCGGGGCCGTCGGCAAAGCGCAGGTGCCGCACGTCCTGGTACATTTCGGCAAGCGGAGTCCACTGCGAAATGCCCGTGGCGCCGTGCATCTGGATCGCCTGGTCGATGATTTTGCAGGTGCGCTCAGGCACCATGGCCTTGACCATGCTGACCCAGATCCGCGCTTCCTTGTTGCCGAGCACGTCCATGGCTTTCGCGGCCTTGAGCACCATCAGCCGCATCGCCTCGATCTCGCAGCGCGCCTGCGCGATGATCTGCAGATTGCCGCCGAGATGGGCGATCTTGTTGCCGAACGCCTCGACGCGTCAGGCCGCGCGTGCACCATCAGGTCGAGGCGCCTTCTCCGCCTTGCCGATGGTGCGCATGCAGTGATGGATGCGGCCCGGTCCGAGCCGGACCTGCGAGATTTCGAAGCCGCGGCCTTCGCCGAGCAGGATGTTCTCCTTCGGCACCCGCACATTGTTGAAGCGCAGGTGCATGTGGCCGCGCGGCGCATGGTCGTGACCGAACACGTGCATCGGCCCGATGATCTCGACGCCGGGCGTGTCCTTCGGCACCAGGATCTGCGACTGCTGCTTGCTCGAGGCGCATCGGGATTGGTCTTCACCATCACGATCATGATCTTGCAGCGGGGATCGCCGAGGCCGGAGATGTAATATTTCTCGCCGTTGATCACCCATTCGTCGCCGACCAGTTTTGCGTGATGTCGAGATGTTCTTGGCGTCGGAGGAGGCGACATTGGGCTCCGTCATCGCGTAAGCCGAGCGGATCTCGCCGTTCAAGAGCGGCTTCAGCCATTTCTCCTTCTGCGCCTTGGTGCCGACGCGCTCCAGCACTTCCATGTTGCCGGTATCCGGCGCGGAGCAGTTCATGGTCTCCGAGGCGAGGGGATTTTTGCGCGAGTTCGACCGCGATATAGGCGTAGTCGAGATTCTTCAGGCCCTCGCCGGTCTCGGCGTCGGGCAGGAAGAAGTTCCACAGCCCTTCCTCCTGGGCCTTCGCCTTGGCCTTCTGCCAGCACCTCGAGCTGGCCATCGGTAAAGCTCCAGCGGTCGGTCTTGTTCTCGCCATGCCGTATGAACTCGACCGACATCGGGTCGACGGTTTCGCGGATGAACTTCTTCGACGTGCTCAAACAGCGGGCGGACCTCGATCCGACATTCTGAGATCGTTGAGTTCTTCGCCCGGGTTGAGGTTGTAGGTCGTGGTGCGGGGCACATAGGCGTGTTTCATTTGTTTTTCTCCCATTGGCGCGGATCGTTGTTCGTTGCCGGCAATCTAGACGGCCGACGGGGCCCTGCACAAGCAGCGGACGCGCTGCGCGCGGCAGCCTTGCAACTGCAAGTCAGGGCTATTTCAAACGGTGTTTGAAACGATTCCTCGACCCGGCAGACAGCTTTGTTGCGTGCCGTCACCCCACGCGCTCAAATACGCTGAACTGAAAAAGCTGGTGCGAGCCCCAGGGCGTGGCGTGGTCGTTCCGCTGGCTACGCAGCAGCTTGAATCCGGACCCGAGCGTCTGCCCGAGGCGCGCGGCATCGTAGCGCTCAACCGGCAGGCCGCTGCATTTTTCGGGACCGTCCAGCGCGAAGGTGGCGATGATGGCGTGGCCGCCGATCTTCAAGCCCTGCCTGAGGTGCGCGACATAGGCCGCGCGATCACGCGCTTCGGTGAGAAAGTGAAACGCGGCCCGGTCATGCCAGACATCATACGTCCGGGACGGCTCCCATGTCGTGGACGTCGGCAACGAGCCAATGCGCATCGCTTGCACGTTCAGCCGAGGCGGGCCTTCGGCGGTCTCCAATGCCGCCGCGGACATATCGAGCACCGTGACGTCATCGAAATCCCCGTTCGATCAGTTGATCGACCAGACGCGATGCACCACCGCCGACGTCGATGATCGCCGATGCAGGCGCAGCCCCGACCTCCGCAATCAGCGCCAGTGACGGGGCGGGGTTTTCCTGAAACCAGCTGACTTCATTCTCGCGCTTTGTGGCGTAAACGTTCTCCCAGTGGGCTTGACGGTTCTCACCTTCCATCGCGTCCTCCTGCCACCTGTCCACCGCGGCCGTACTGATAAGAGGCGCAAGACGGACTCTGGTGCAGGAATTGACGGGCAATCATGGCTTGCACTCCCGAACTACACGAGTTAACATTCAATCATTCTGCTGAATGTTTCACTGAGGCGAAGCCGTGTCAACCACCGGACCGAAGCAAGCTGATCTTTGCAAGCTTGGCTGAAGTGGCCCAAGCGCTCGGTCACCTCACAGGCTGGAACTTTTGAACACGTCGCCCAAGGCGAGCGTAGCGTCGAGGAGCTTTCCGCGCGGGCCAATCTGAACTTCGCCAGCCATCGCGACACTTGCAGAATCTTCGGCGCGCACGCCTCGTCGACGCCGAGCGTCGCGGCAAGCACGTGCTCTATCGGCTCGCTGGCGATGCCGAGGTAGTGGAGCTGATGCGGGCACTCGGACGCGTGGGCGAACGGAATGTCGCCGAGGTCAACCGCGTCAGCGACCGACTACTTCCATGCGCGCGATGCGCTGGAAGCGGTGTCGAGAGAGGACGATCTCCCGGCTGCGTAACGGCCTTGTCACGGTTCTCGACGCGGCCCGAAGACGAGTTTCGCGCTCGACATCTTCCCGGCGCCTCAATATCCCGCTTGGCAAGCTGGAGCATCGCTTGGGCGAAGTCCCGACCGACCGTACGCGAGGCGAATTATCGCTTATTGCCGCGGTCCCTATTGCGTTCTTTCGAGGCGGTCGCAGCGCTACGCGCGCGGCTACCTTGTCCGTCGACTGGAGGATGGTTATCCGGAATGGAGAGGCTGCCGGCTTGCCAATCGAAGCCGCAGCCTGAACAGGCTTTTCGTCAAGCGTCTGGGAAGCGGCCGCCAACAACAATACTAAGTCAGAGGGAGAGTACGACAATGAGTCCAAAACAAGGCACTTTGGGAAAAAGGCGACTTCACGCGCATTGCGGCGAGCATGAGGGAGAGCGGAGAGGCGCTCGGTCAAGCGACTCGGAATCACCAAAGGGCTCAAGGTCCTGGACCTCGGATGCGGCGATGGAACGACGGCATTGCCGGCAGGCGAAACTCGGCGCGGACGTGCTGGGCGTCGATATCGCGAGAAACCTGGTCGAGGCCGGGAAACAAGCGTGCAAGCGGAGCAGGCCTCACCAACTGCAAGTTTCAGGAAGGCGATGCGTCAATTTGCACGAGTTGAAGGATCAGACGTTTGACCTCGTCGTCAGCATCTTCGGCGCGATGTTTGCGCCCAAGCCGTTCGATGTCGCCAAGGAGATGGTGCGCGTGACCCGGCCCGGCGGCCGGATCGTGATGGGAAACTGGATTCCAATGATCCGACGCTGGTCGCTCAAATCTTGAAAATCAGCGCCGCGTATTCGCCGCCGCCGCCGGAAGGCTTCGTTAGTCCCATGACGTGGGGATCGAGAGCAATGTGATCGAGCGATTTGGCGGCGCAGGAGTTCCGAAAGAGAAAATAGCCTTCGTCAGAGACACCTTATGCCTTCAATTTCCCCGGCACGCCTATCAGAGCTTCGTCGGCGCCTTCAGAACATACTACGGGCCGACCATGAATGCATTCGAAGCTGCAGAGAAAAACGGTCGGGCCGGCTGACCTGCAGAAGGAGCTCGAAGTTCTGTTCAACCAGTCCAAAACAAAACCCTGAACAAGAACGCCACCTCGATTCCGGCAACCTTCTGCGCGTTACCGTCGGGGTTTAACAATCGCGTCCCGCTCGGAGCGGCTTCTTGCGTTGTATGGAAAGTTCCAGGCGTCGATTACGGGCCATCTCAAAATGCCGTGTACCCACCGTCGATCACAAAACAATCCGCCGTATGATACGACGACGCCTGGCTCATGATGTACACCGCGATGCCGCCGAAATCAGCTGGGCTCGCCGAACCGGCGCACCGGAATCCGCGGCATCACGTTGGCGACGAATTTGTCGTTGGCCATGATGCCCGCCGTCATGTCGCTCTTGATCCAGCCGGGCAGGATCGCGTTCGCGGTGACGCCGTAGCGCGCGAGTTCAACGGCGAGCGCGCGGCACAGCGCGTTTAGCGCCGCCTTGGTGCCGGCGTAATGCTCGTTGCGCGCGGTGCCGAACAGCGAGCGCGAGGCTCGAGGTTGCGACCAGCCGGCCGAACTTGTCGCCGGCCTCGGCGCGTTCGGTCATGTGGCGGGCGGCGACCTGGAACACGTGGAACACGCCGTCGAGATTGGTCGCGAACATTCTTCGCCATTCCTCCTCGGTGCGGTCGATGAAGGCGCGCCGTCCGCCGCCGCCGATGCCGGCATTGGCAAAGCAGCCGTCGACGCGGCCGAAGCGTGTCGAGCGTCGCCTTCATCGCGGCCTTGACGGAGGCGGGATCGCTGACGTCGCAGATCCGGGTATCGACCTTGCCCGGGCCCTGGCCGATGGTTGCCGCCGCGTTCGTGTTCTTGTCGGCGTTGCGGCCCCAGATCGAGACGTTGCAGCCGGCGGCGTTCAGCGCCTGCGCGATGCCGAGGCCGATGCCGCCATTGCCGCCGGTGATGACGGCGGCGCGGCCGGAGAGGTCGAAAGATGCTCATGGGTGTTTCCATTTCCTTTGGCTGAAGTCGTGCGCCCAGTGGCGGGCAGATGTTCTGGTCCAAGCATGGACAAGCGCATCAGGAAAATCAAATATGGGTCGAGACATCCGATCTGATCGCTGCGCAGCGGCCAAATAGCGCGTAAACACAACTCATGAGGAAACAATGCAGTTCAAGCACGTCACGCTCGATTTCGATGGACCGGTCGCCATTCTCGAAGCTCGACCATCAGGAGGTCATGAACGCGGTCTCGATGGACATGCTGGGCGGTCTCGGCGAGGCGCTCGATGCGATCGACGACAAGCGGCCGGAGGTGCGCTGCCTCGTGCTGACGGGCGCCGGCCGCGCGTTCTGCACCGGCGCCAATCTGCAGGGCCGCAACAACCAGAAGCCCGGCAAGGGCAATGCCGGCGATCGCTGGAGATCGGCTTCCATCCGTTCCTGCGGCGGCTGCGCAAGCTGCATTGCCCGATCGTGACCGCGGTCAACGGCCTCGCCGCCGGCGCCGGGATGAGCTTTGCACTGATGGGCGACATGATCCTGTGCGCGCGCTCGTCCTATTTCCTGCAGGCGTTCCGCCGCATCGGCCTGGTGCCGGATTGCGGACTCGACCTGGCTGTTGCCGCGCATGATCGGCAAGGCGCGCTCGGTCGAACTGTCGCTGATGGGCGAGCGGCTGCCGGCGGAGAAGGCGCTGGAATGGGGCCTCGTCAACCGCGTCCATGACGATGCCGTGCTTGATGGAAGAGGCGATGAAGCTCGCGCATGATCTCGCCAACGGGCCGACGATCGCGCTGTCGCTGATCCGAAAACTCTATTGGGACAGCCCGGAAAATTCCTTCGAGGAACAGCTCAACCTCGAATTCGAGATCGCAGCGCATCGCGGGCGCGGCGGAAGATTTCAAGGAAGGCGTCACCGCGTTCCTCGAAAAGCGCCCGGCCAAGTTCAGGGGCAAATGATCGAGGACGAACTCGGACGCTGCGTCGCCTCCTGGTATCCGGGCGCGACCGGCGTCGACTGGCGCCGCAAAACTTTCCGGCGGCGCCAGCCAGGAGACCTGGACGTTCGACATCGTGCACGCCGAGCGGCAATGATCGGCGCGATCCTGCGCCGTGCGCCGCCGGGTTATGGCGCGTCGCCGGGACGCGCCGCGGGCTCGATGCCGAGGCGATGCTGATGCAGCTCGCGCACGATGCCGGCCTGCCGTCGCCGCGCGTGATGCATGTGCTGACGCCGGAGGACGAACTCGGCACCGGCTTCATCATGCAGCGGATCGAGGGCGAGACCATCGCGCGCAAGATTCTTGCGCGACGAGCAGTTCGCCAAGAGCGCGCCCGATCCTGGCGCGGCAGCTCGGCGGCGTCGATCGCCGGCATTCACGGTTTGCCGGCGTCGAAGCTGCCAAAGCTGCGCGAGATGACGCGCGACCAAGGAAATCGCCGATCTCGAGCGCGAATACCGCAGCTTTGACTGGCCGCGGCCGGTGTTCGAACTGGCGCTGCGCTGGCTGCGCGAACGCGATCCCGGTCCGTCGAGCGAGGTGACGCTGGTGCATGGCGATTTCCGCCACGGCAACCTCATCATCGGTCCCGACGGCGTGCGCGCGGTGCTGGACTGGGAGCTCGCGCATTTCGGCGATCCCGATGGAGGATCTGGGCTGGATCTGCGTCAACTCCTGGCGCTTCGGCGAGATCGACAAGCCGGTCGGCGGCTTTGGCTCGCGCGAGGATCTGTTTGCCGGCTACGAAGAAGCCGGCCGCAAGGTCGATCCCGACCGCGTGATGTTCTGGGAAGTGATGGGCACGCTGCGCTGGGGCATCATGTGCTGCGGCATGATGCAGCGGTTTCGCTCAGGCCCCGATCATTCGATGGAGCGCGCGATGATCGGGCGGCGCTCGTCGGAGACGGAAATCGATTTGCTGCGACTGCTCGCGCCGAGGGGAAGTGAGATGCAGGACGAACCGACACCCACCGAACTGATCAAGGCGGTCGCGGATTTCCTGCGCAACGAGATCACGCCCGTCATCAAGGGCCACAACGCCTTCAAGCTCCGCGTCGGCATCAACGCGCTCGACCTGGTGACGCGGCAACTGGCGCTGGAGCAGCGGCAGCGATGCCGCGGAAGCCGCGCGGCTGAAGCAGTTGCTTGGCATGCGACGGCTCGCTGATCGAGCTCAACCGCGCGCTGTCGGACAAGATCGCCAAAGGCGAGGTCGATCTGCAGACGCCGGGGTTGGCCGAGCATCTCTGGCAGACCACGATGGACAAGCTCGCCGTCGATCAGCCGAACTACGCGTCGTACAAGAGGGAGTTGGGGAACGTAAGTAGATGACTCTAGCTCGTCATTGCCCGAGGATGCGTTGCGACGTAGCGATCCAGCAATCCACTACTCCACGTTGATGGCGATGGATTGCGTCGGCTCCGCTCGCATGACGGCGCATGGAATGACGGCGGAACTACCTCCCCAGCCATTTCGGCGGACGCTTCTCCGAAAACGCCTTCGGCCCCTCGATGTAATCCTGCGAGGCCGCCATCGCCTTCACCGCCGGATACTCGCGCTGCTCGGCGATCGCCTGTTCCAGCGACACCGTCAAGGCCCCGCTGGATCGCCTGCTTGGAGGCGCGGATCGACATCGGCGAGTTCTTGCAGATGGTCTCCGCCCAGCGCTCGGCCGCGGCCAGCGCTTCGCCGTGCGGAACCACCTCGTTGACGAAGCCGAGCTCGAGGCCTTCCTTGGCCGAGACGTGGCGCGCGGTGAGGATCATGCCCATGGCGCGCTTCAGCCCGATCTGGCGCGGCAGCCGGTGTACGCCGCCGGCGAGCGCGGCAAGGCCGACGCGCGGCTCGGGCAGCGCGAAGGTCGCATTCTCCGAGGCGATGATGAGGTCGCAGGCGAGCGCGATCTCGAACCCGCCGCCCATCGCAACGCCGTTGACGGCGGCGATGATCGGCTTGTCGCAGTCGAAGCGCGAGGTCAGGCCGGCGAAGCCGCCCTTGTCCCAGCCGCGCTTGCCGCCCGCCGCCTGCCATTTCAGATCGTTGCCGGCGCAGAACGCCTTGTCGCCGGCGCCGGTGACGATCGCGACCCATTGCTCGGGATCGGCGGAGAAATCGTCGAACACCTTGTTGAGCTCGAAATGCGCGTCGATATGCAGCGCGTTGTACACTTCCGGGCGCGACAGCGTGATGATCGTGATCGGGCCCTTGCGCGTCACCTTGGAGAATTTCAGGTCCATGTTTGCTCCCGTTGCGTTTTTCTGTGGCGAAGAATGGCTGCGATACTAGCGCCGTGCCCGCCGTCCGGTACCATCCAATTACGCAAGCGAGCCGCGCGTGCCAAGCGCTATTCGGCTGCTTGACTTAGGCGTGGTCTTCAACCTTAATCG
>ERZ1370068.1761-contig-11697_pt1 | contig 18958 bp, 23 predicted proteins | sample MGYA00561227_ERZ1370068 | MGnify/ENA primary metagenome ERZ1370068 (study PRJEB38410, sample SAMEA6850437) | metagenome | study: Metagenomic assessment of the ecological functions of the soil: analysis of the soil microbiota associated with the...
ATAATCATCTCAGCGCAGAACCGGAAGATGCGAATCTAGTAGTTCCCGGCGGGAATGGGCCGACGGGAGTCGAGCGACGCCAGACGAAGCCCGAAGGGTGAGCGTGCAGCGGAGCGAGCGAATCAATCGAGCCTGAGCTTCACGCATGTGCCTGAGTGTCAAAGACTCACAGGATTACAGCAAACCGTTCCCGGCGGGAATCGAACCCACATTTGGGGTTTAGGAAACCCTTGTTCTATCCGTTGAACTACGGGAACAGCGACAATTGCGATTTTAGATTTGCGATTGCCGATTGCAAATGGCGCAGGCGTGCCGGTGTAGACGCGTTGGTGGTTTCATTTCGGCGAGGCTCCGTGTGAGGTGATCATGCCTGAGGGCGATTCCCATACGCTGACGGTTTGCCCGGGGCTGATGCGAGATTAGCATGGACCGATCTCGATCGCGTGAGAACCCAAAATGTTGCCATCACTCGCTGGATAGCCGACGCGACTGTCGCGTTGCTGCCCGTGCTGGCCTGTTTCCTGGGCGGATCCACTCAAAAGTGGGAAGAGGGCATTGTCATTACGGTCCTCGCAATCTGCCTGCTGGTGCGACCGCCTCGGTTTTCACTCGGCGTGCTCACGAACCTCGTTCTTCTCGCCCTCCTTATCCTGGCGGCAGTCGCCTTTTTCCCAGGCCGCTGGTTTTCCAACCCGAGTGGCGTGCAGCACTCGTAAATGACTTCGGGATTCAGCTCCCATCGACGCTCACTCCGCAGCCGTGGATCACGCTGGGCTATCTGGTTAGCTTCGCTGCCGGGCTGAGTTGGCTCTATGTCGTCTCCACGCAAGATCTGGAGCTTCGCGAGGTGCGCTTTCAACTGCGCTTGTTTACCAGTGGAATTGCTCTCTTAGCCGCAATCTGCATCGCGCTTTACCTCGCACGCACCACGCTCGCATTCTGGCACAACGACCAAAATTTCGGTCCATTTCCAAATCGGAATCAAACCGGGGCTCTTTTCGCGCTCGCCGCGATCGTGATTCTTGCGTGCGCTCAGGACGATCTTCGCAAGCGAAGAAAACGGTGGATCGTCTGGGTCCTCGCGCTGGTCCTGATCGGGGCAGCGATCATTTTGAATTTTCGCGCTCTGGAGTCGCGATCCTCATGGCGGGCAGCGCATTTTGGTTTGGCACGCAGGCGTTCAGACAGCGTTCTCCCTGGCGACTCGCGCTTGGAATCTCTCTTTCTCTTCTTCTTTTACTACTCACGGCGGTGCTGCTTTTCGGCGGGCAAACACTCGAGAGATTTCATCTTCACGATTTCGGCAGTGCCGACATCTCATCGAATCTCCGGTGGCAAATTTTTCATGACACGCTGCGACTCATCCGTAATTCGCCGTGGTGCGGGATTGGTTTTGGAAATTTCGAACCGATCTTTGCAATTTTCGTGACGCTTCCCTCGGCGGCGCGCGAGCCTTGCATCCGGAAAGCGACTGGCTTTGGCTTTGGACTGAACTCGGGTGGCCAGCCGTGGTGCTTATCATCGTCGGTATTACGCTGCTTGCTAGTCGAGCTTTCCCGCTGCGAACGGGAACCAACCAAGGTTATCGTCTCGCCGCGCTTATCGCAGCGCTCCTGTTTGCGATCGATGGAATTGTCGATGTTTCCGGGCACCAGATGGGTACGGCGTTTGCGGCAGTATTTTTGCTTGGGCTCTCAGCGCATCGGCCGCTCTCTCTAAAAAGGAGCCGGTGGACGTCGATCTTATTTCGTTTTGTCGGGTTGGTATTGCTTGCTGCGGGCCTGTCATTGGTAGTCGCCGCCCGCGGTGAAAAACTCCTTCCTGGCTCAGTCGGTGTTGCCAGCGCGAAGCAATTGTCGGCCGCAGCGGATACCGAACGCAACTTTAGTGAAACAGTTGCACTGACGACTAACGCGCTTCGATGGGCGCCGCTCGATTGGGAACTTTACTTAGAGCGCGCGATCGCAGAGGTCGAACTCAAACAGACGAAAAACGCAGTCGATGATTTCCGCCGGGCGCGCTTTCTGGAACCGATCGCTTATGAAGTTCCGCTGGCCGAAGGAAATGCCTGGCTGCCGCACGATCCAGTTTTGGCCGTAGCAGCCTGGCGTGAGGCGCTACGCAGAGCCGGACCTCTGCGGCCGCAAGTCTACGCAAGCATGCTGAGCGACGCTTCGCTCAGGAGTCCAGAAGTCAGCCCGATTCTGGAGGCGATTGGACTTAACGAACACGATTTAGCCCTGCCCTATCTCAGCCGCATTTCCGGTGCTCGTTTCAATCGCGCTCTCGCGCAACTGTTGAGAAATGATCCGGACTTACGTTCGTTCGGTGAAACAGAAAAACTCGCGCTCTTCGCGTTTTGGTCCGAACGCGGCGACCCCGAGGAGATTTCCCGAGCCGTTGAACAGCATCCCGACTGGCTTCGTTATGCCTGGCTTGGCGTGGCGAAATACAAAGCCAGCAAGAATGATTTTCGCGCCGGCTACGAGTTGACCCAACGATACGGTGAACCGGTCGCGCTGCCGCGAGTCGCCACAAATTTCTCTCTTCAAGATTCGGAAAAGCGCTTCCAAGCCGCGCACGATAACTATGCCATTGGTTACGAACTTTATCGTGCGCAGATGCAGAACGGTCGGATTGATGATGCGCTCCTTACCGCCCGTCATTTTAGCGAACGGCCGAACTCACCGGCCTATTTTCATTTCTTGGAAGCGCAATGTTGGGCCGAGAAACAAAATTGGGAGCGCGCTTGGAATGCATGGCAGGCCTTTCAGGCCGCGCAGGCACCAGCAGCGAAATAGAGACTGCCGGCCTCGCCGCAGGACGCATCATGCGCGACCGGCAATTACGCGGCGATACAGCGCCTCGTACTGAGGAAGGATGCGATCTGCCGAGAAGCGTTCGAGCGCGCGATTGCGACTGCGTTCACCCAGTTCGCGCGCCAGATCCGGAGATTCGACCAGCGTATCCAAGCCAGCAGCAGCCGCGGTTACATCGCCGAACGGATACAGAGGACAAGAATCTCCTATGACTTCGGGAATGCCACCGACGCGGAAGGCGACGACAGGTTTTCCATAGAACATCGTCTCAAGAATGCTTAGGCCGAAGCTTTCGTATTCGGATGTGTAGAGTCCCGCATCCGCGGCCCTCACATACTCGTCCACCACAGCTGTGTTTTGGCGAACAATGACAATATCCCGAAGTCGCAATTCATCGAGCAGGGGTTCGTAAGGATCAAAAGGGCCGCCTGCCATAATGAACAACCGAATGCGTTCCCGATTCTTCGACATCGCGATCGTGCGCAGCAGTAGATCGATGCGCTTCACCGGTCGCAAACTCGACATGTGCAGCACAAGAAATTCGTCGGTGATGCCGAGTTCGCGTCGAACTTCATCGCGGCTTCGCTTCGGTTTATTCGGCGTGAAGAAATTCGGAATGACTTCAATCGGTCGTTTCAGACGGAAGGATCTCCTGCGTTTGGTTCCGAAGACTTTCGGAAACTGCCGTCACCGCATCGGAGTGCACGAGGGCGTGCTCGATCGCGGTGCGGTAATCGGGATCCTGTCCCAGCAGAGTGGTGTCGGTTCCATGCAATGTCGTGACGATGCGCGGAGCTGATGGGCCTAACATCTGCGAGGCCAAACAGGCGGCGAGTGCGTGCGGCACCGCGTAATGAACATGAAAAAGATCGAGCTGCTGGGAACGCGCGACCTCCGCCATTTTCACCGCGAGCGGCAGAGTGTAATCCGGCGATGGAAACAAAGGGTTGTGCGCAACATCGACTCGATGGAAATGAAGGTTGACCTGCGGCAGGTCCAGCCTAACGGGTTGAGCATAACTGAAGAAGTAAACTTCATGGCCGCGGCGCGCCAACTCTGACCCGAGTGCCGTCGCCAGGATCCCACTTCCACCGATCAACGGAAAACACGCGATCCCAATTTTGAGCGGCCCCGATTTCATCACCCCTCCGTGTAGGATTTGCCGGAGTCGGAAATCTCGTCGCGCCTGACGAATTTCACCTCGGGAGCATCCGCCTTGTTGACGTAATCCTGCTCGCTCGCGCCGGCGACGTAATGGGTGCACCGAATCACTGATTGCATCCAAACGAAACGCGTGTCTCGGGTCGGGCTGATTTGTTCCGGACCGAATTCGCCTCCGGGAATTTCCAGAAACCGATCGCCGCCTTTGTGCAGCAGCAATTTTCCGTCGCGATAACGTGCACGAACGATTTCTCCTTCATACGGCTGATCCACGAAATAGTCTGAGACCGCCGCAGCACGTGCTCTGAACTGGGGTGCGCTGGAGCGCTCTACGCGGACGCCGTCCAGCAAACCCATTCGGGTGTACATCTCGAGACAGAAATCGGCGACGTTCGACGATCTAGTTTCCTTGAAGTGTTCCACCAGAGTCTGCGTGCATAACTTGGAAGTTGGCGCGCAGTTTTCTCGTGCCATTCCGGAAGAACGCGTTTGGCATAGAGCGGGGAAAACTGCTTTTGGATCCGATTCTCGAACTGAAAATTCAGAGCTACTTCCCGGTTGCCGTGGTGGTCTCGCAAAATGGTAGTTGTCTCGCGCGGGTCATGATCGCTGTCGTGACAGAAAAAGACGATTTCTCCGCCGATCTCCTTTTGCAGGCGGCGAGCGCGTCACAATTTTAGCGAATAAGAATCGCTTGGGAAAAATCCGCACGGTTGCTGGCCGAAACAAATAATCGGATGATCCATGGCTCAGAACGAGCTTCATACCCCGGCGGAGGCTTCCGCGCTGCGAAACAGAGTTTGCTGCAGGATCGGCGCGAGAATCAGTACGGCCGCGCACCCAATAAAATTATACCAGAGGTAACCGATATTCGTCGTCGCGAACAGGACGAAGACGAGCATTTGCGCAATCAGCGCCGCAAAAACACCGCTGATCCGGTGACTCGGCGAATAAAGAAAGCTGTCAGAAAAAGACCGAGAATGCTGCCGTAAAAATCGAGCCCAGAATGTTGCCGGCTTCGAGGAGATTTTCGACCAAACTCGCAAATGAAGCGACGCCTATGGCGATCAAACCCCACGCCGCCGTCAGCGCCTGGGCCGCGACTACGTAATGATGGTCGCTCGCGTTCGGTCGAATCAACGGCCGATAAAAATCGATCGCGGTAGTAGACCCGAGAGCATTTAGAGTTGCTGCCATTGCGGACATGGTGGCGCACAAGATCACTGCGATGAGTAATCCGACAATTCCGTGCGGCATCTGTTGAAGAATAAAAGTGATGAATACGTAATCCGATTCCTTGCTCTTCGGATCCACGCCCGCTTGCACGAGAACTGCCTTGGTTTGATCCCGTAACGCGTGCGCCTCTGCATCCAGTTTGCGTAGCCCGTTCATCGCCGCATCGCGCTCGCTTGAGGATGCAGTGGAAACAGCGCGAATCGCTGTGCGCTTCTGCACGAAGACCTCATCGGATCGCGTCTGCAAATCCGTTAATTGTGGCGCATAGCCGCTTTCCATCGCGCGCTGGTACGCAGGTTGATTGAAGTAAATCGGCGGCTTTTCGAATTGGTAAAACATGAAAACAATCGCGCCGAGCAGCAGAATGAAAAACTGCATCGGCACCTTCACCGCGGCGTTGAAGAGTAACCCGAGGCGACTCTCTTTGAGCGAGCCTCCCGCGATATATCGTTGCACCTGTGATTGGTCGGCACCGAAATACGACAGCGCGAGGAAAAACCCGCCAATAAGGCCCGACCAGAATGTATATCGCTTGTGCGGGTCGACCGAGAAATTAACGGCTTCCAGTTTCCCCATTTTACCCGCGATCGACAGCGTGTTTTCAAAGGAGAGATCGGGCGACAACCGGTAAACCGCGACCGCAAATGCAATCGCCATACCGACCAGGATCACAATCATCTGGTAGCGTTGCGTGATGCTGACAATTTTTGTCCCGCCGATCACTGTGTAGACAATGACGAGGCCACCCGCGAGCCAGATGGTCAGGTTCAAGCGCCAGCCGAGCAACGCGGAGAGAATAATAGCCGGCGCGTAGATCGTGATCCCGGCCGCGATGCCGCGTTGGATGAGAAACAAAAATGCGCCGAGTAACTGCGTCTTTCGATCAAAGCGTTGGCCAAGGTATTGATACGCCGTGTAAACCTTCAGCCGCTGATAGATCGGAACGAACACTGCGCACACGACGATCAGTGCGAGCGGTTGCCCAAAATAATTCTGGATAAAACCTATACCGCTTTCATACGCCTGGCCGGGCATGGAAAGGAACGTGATCGGCCCAGCCTGCGTTGCGAGGACAGACAGACCGATAGTTGCCCAGCGAATACTCGAATCGCCCTTGAGATATTGGCCTAACGAGGCGCTGCCGCGCGTTCGCCAAAGGCCGTAAAGCGGAATCGCCAGAATCGTGGCGATGAGAACAAGATAATCCAGCCGGTTCACGAGAACCGGAGAGTAAACAGGTGCAGGAGCACCACCTCCACCGCAAAAGTGAAAGCGACAGGCCGTACGCTTTGCGCCAGGAACGCGCATCTGCGTTGTCATCTCGTGCGCTCATTGTCCCAACGACAACATGTTCGCGAATAAGCGGTAAGCTCCAGGGACTCCGGCTGGCAACTGCCGGAACCAGGAATAGCTGGTGTAGACAAAGAAACCTTTGCCTGACTTCGCAACCAGCAGACCGCCGTCGAGTGGTTTTTCCTTTGGATCGTTGCACGACAGGATCGGTGTCCAGGCGGGATCCCACTTGTTAGGAAAATAAAGTCCGCGTTCCTGAACCCATCCGTCGAAATCCTTCGGCGTGATTTTGTTTGGGATGTTCATGAGCGGATTATCCGGCGCCAGAACACGCACCTGTGCATTTTCGTCGGTGACGCGGTCGCGTGAAATCTCCAATGGATACGGCCCCAGTTGGTTGGTCTTAAGATCCGCGAGTTGTGTTGTACTGCGCGATGGCAACTCCGCCTTCTTTTACGTAGGCAAACAATTCCGGCAACCAGTTGGAAATTCGATCCTGCGTGTTGTACGCGCGAATCCCCAGAACGACGGCAGAGAACTGCGCCAGGTTCTTCGCCGTGATGTCCGGTTCGCTCAACATCTTCACTGAATACCCGATTTGTCTCAGGCTTTCCGGAACATCATCGCCGGCGCCGGGAATGTAACCGATGCGCGTCGCCTTTCTTGCGGATATCTGCGCGAACTAGTTTGGCTTGCGCCGGTGGCATCAGCGTCTGCACGCCGATGTGCGGATAGGAAATGCGCACGCGCTCGAGCGAATAGTCGCGGCCGTCGATCGAAACGATTGCTCGCAACGTGCCTTCGCCATCTTGATTCGGTGGTTTGATGCTAAACGTAGCCACCATCTCGGCACCGGCTGCCTTCAGGTCTACCGGGATAGACGCCGGAGAGATTTCCCATCCCTGCGGTGCAGCCAGTTTAAGTTCTCCTTTCACAGGGCCCGGTCGCCGCGGTGACGTGCACTGTAACAGGTCTTCGATTCGTTCGTCGGGAACACGCAGCACGCTAGTTCGTCACGTTCGCGAAAACTGGCGGCGCAATGACCAACGGCCGGGGCACTTCACTCGGGACGCGTCATCAGCTGTACGATACTTATGTGTCCACGATGTACCGCAGTTCCTGTCCGCTGACTTGCAAAACTATCTCGACCGGAAGAGCAGGGGGATTCTCGGGCAAACCGATAAGCTTTTGATCGTCGACAGCGAAGGTGCCGAGCGCCTCGGGTTTTCGAAGCCAGTGACGGCTGCGAATACGGAGCGTCGTCTGGAATCTTGTACGACAGATCTTTCGTAACGAGTTCGTTCGATGGAAGCGCCGCATCGATTTTGTTTGAATCGCCAGTGTTGGGGAATCGCAGCTTCTTGCAGTGTAACCGGAACGTTCGAGCGATTGATTGCCTCGAGTTTTATTGTTGCGGTTTGCCCGGGTGTAAACGTTTCAGTCGCTGTCGACGCTTCCACATGCAAGCCGAGACATGCAGCGATGATCTTGTCCAGCTGTGCTTTTTCTCCGCTATCCAGGACTCATCCTGAAGTCCGCTCATCGTCTGCCGTAACTTCAACAACTCAGGCACCGACGCAGCCGGATCTGCGGGATTGAACTTCGAAATGATCTGACGAATTTGTGCGGCAACGGATTCGGAATTCGCGACGCGCGACCAGGTCGATGTCGACGCCTTCGAAAAGCGAGCTCGTCATCGGCTGACCTTCTAACGGTTTGAAATATTCCTTTCGCGCGCCGCGTCGCGGCAGCCCGCCAACGCCCTGGCTCTTGTGCATACTGATACTGGCCGCCGCGATTTCCGTGTACGCTTTGCCGAGAAGCGGATTGTAACCGCCGGCTTCTAAAACGGTCAGACCCGTCGGATCGAATGGGAGATTGCGGTTCGTAAAGAAAAACGGCGACGTGTTCCAAACCAGCCGTGTCGCTTGCCACGGCTTCACGAAAGCCAGTTGCTCTGGAAAACGATTTGGGTCGGCTGCTGCCGAGAATGCTTCCTGCGCCAGAATCGCCGACGCCGTGTGATGGCCATGCGTCTTTTTCATCCTCGGGACTGAAGCGCGTCACGATCACGTCCGGTCGGAAATTCCGGATGATCCACACGACGTCAGCGAGAATTTTGTCGTGACCCCAGATGCGCATCGTTTCGTCAGCCGTCTTCGAAAACCCGAAATCGATCGCTCGTGTGAAGAATTGCCTGGCGTGGTCGATGCGCCGCGCATCGAGCAATTCCTCTGTTCGAATAACGCCGAGCCGCTCGCCCAGTTCCGGGCCGATCAAATTCTGGCCGCCGTCGCCGCGCGTCACCGAAAGATAAGCGGCGTCGTAAAGCGAGCCGTTCGCCCAGAACGCCATCAGATTTGTGTTTTCGTCATCCGGATGCGCCGCGATGTAAAGAACGCGGCCAAGCACGTTGAGCTTTTGCAGTGCGAGCTGAATCTCGCTCCCGTTCATCTGGTCTGGAGACAACAACGGCGGCGCATCGGCGGAATTGGCCGTGCCCGCGACAGCGAGGATCGCGACCACGACGGCTGCTCGCCAACAGCGCTTCTGTAGCGGCGGTCTGTGACCGCCGATCGTGCATGCGGTCACCGCAACGGCGCACTTTCCGGTTCTGAGCGTCCCATCGAGGCTATCGTCCCAAGTCCGAGATAGCCCGCGTTACTTGTTGATGTCCTGCTTCGCCTCGAGCCGATCGATGAGCCCCTGGATAGCCTGCTTCTGGCGCATCACTAGGAGCGGCAGCTTGCGCCTGTTTCGGCATCGCTCAGCGCGCCGGCGAAATCGCCAGCTGCGGATTTGATGCGAGCCTGAGCTAGATATCCGAACACTCCGTTCGGAAATCGTTTCGCAACCTCTTTAAAGATCTCCATCGCTTCAGCTCCCTTTTCTGATTCTGCAGCTGTCGACCATACGTATAGAGATTGCGGCGCTTTGGCCTTCTCGAGCGCCTTGTTCCAGGTGGTTTTCGCCTCATCCTGGCGATTCAGCGCTTTGAGGATATCCGCTTTGAGTGCTGAGATTTTCGAACCTTTCCTCGTTCTGAATTGAGGCATCGGCCCAACGCAGCGCCTTCATCCAGATTAATCTTTCTGGTTAGACAAAATTGCGCCGCCTGGTCCGGAGCTTGCCAGGCAAACTGACCTGCGCCTTTCATTTGGGCTCGAATATTCTGCAACGTCTGGTCCGCGTCGTTGACGGAGACAGTGAAAGGAACACCCAGCTTTCTCCCACTTCAGCGTCACCGCCGTCGAAGTTGGCTTCAGATCTTCAAACTCGAATTCAAGCGCCTCGTCGTTCTCAGCGAGCGGTCTTGGTTTCACATCCACGCGCAAAGCATCGTCTTTCTGGTCGTAGCTGTAGCTTCCCCATCGCCGTGTTGGTTTTCGAAAAAATCACCGTCCACGAATCCTGGTTCGGGATCATATGCAAACCATAAACTCCTTTAGGGAGCGGCTTCCCTTCCACCGAAACTGCATCGCTGAATTCAATGGTCGTGTTTTCGTCAGCGCCCGCGCGCCAAACTTTGCCGTAAGGAACGAGGCCGCCCCAAATTTTTCGCCCGTTCACCAATGGGCGGTGGTATTTGACCGTGATATCCGTCAGCGCAATGCGCTGTTTGGCCTCGGCAGCCTGGCTGACATCAGGCGGCTTCAAATCGCTTTGTGCGGAAGCGATTTGGCCGAGCCCGACAATGGCGAAACAAAGAGCGAATGGCTTAAGCGTGATTGTTTTCATATTGTGGCGGTTACCCTTCCCAGATTTTCGATACTCCGCTACCAGATAATTCACGATTTGAGGACTATCGACTGATCCTCCCGGTTCGGCGTTCAATGCCAAAAGCCGGTCGCAACAACCGTGTCTCTGTCTGCAGCGGAAAAACACAACGAACTGCTGCGCCCGCGTCGCTGTGACGCACCAAGTGTAGTGCGACCGCATCCCGTTGGCTGCAAGCTCGGATGACAGCTTGCCCGACAGCAGCAGTGTCCTTGCGCAATTTCGCTCGACATGACAAAGAGCGCAGGATGCGCCGCGCTACTCGACCTCGTACGTCGTAATCTCGAGCTGGTGGCCGTCGGGATCGCGGAAATAAATCGAGTGCGCGATTTCGTGATCCTGGAATTCGAATTTGATTCCGCGCTTCTTGAGTTCGCGCTGCGCAGCGAGAAAATTTTCCCGGTCCGCGCGAAACGCCAGATGAAGCATTCGAATTTCGCGGTGCGCAGACGTTTTCGGTTCCTCGTTCGCGGGGAACAAGGCGATCCCGGTATTTCCTTTGCCGATAAAAGTCGGCACCCCATTCCACATGCCATCGTGAAGTCGCTCGAACCCGAGAACGTCGATGTACCATTTGGCCGATCGTTCGATGTCGCGCACGCCCATGGCTACGTGATCAATACCTTCGAGTTGCATGAGATGTTGGACAGAATGTTCAGAATTTACAGTATCGCTCAGACGATACGTGGAAGCGTTGTCCGTCAACCGTCGCCGGCGGGTTAGCAGGCTGGGAAGCCTGCTCTACCTGTCAGGCAAGATGCCTAATTTACATAACCACGTGCGCACGGCATTTAGCAGCGCTTCGGCGCAGCGAGTTGCATCAGATGAGTCGTAAAGATCTGCACCAATTCGCTCGTCGCCATCCGGCGGCATGCGCTCGGACTGGGAAGTGAAGCCTTTCAGAGTTACTTCGCCAAGGTCTTCGAATGAAAGGCCTTCTTGCCGAGTACAGAGCTCGGCGCCATCGCGGCAGCGATGGGCGCGGATCTGGTGAACCAAAGCCGCTGTGAGGTCCGTCACCGACGTCCGCGAGCGATAGCCCTTTGCCGATGCACGGCTCGGCGATTGCGTTTGATACCAGAATTTGCTCGGGATGCGCGTGAGCGCATAGGCGCGCCGCGAGTTGAACTGTCGATCCAAACAGATCGTTATTTTGCTCGACCGGTTCGCCGGCTGCCGCGCCGACTCGCACCTTGAGTGGATGTTCAGAGTTCGTTTGGGCGTGCTTGTCCAATTCCCGCTGAATCTGAATTGCGCATCGCACTGCGCTAGCTGCCGAAACGAACGATGCCATGATTCCGTCCCCGGTATGTTTTACCTCGCGTCCCCCAGCGCGGACAACGCATCTCGCACGATCGTGTCGTGCACGCCAACGATTGCAAGTGCGGCTTTGTCACCCAGCGATTGCGTTAACGTTGTTGAATTCACAACGTCGGTGAACAGGACAGTTCGGATCCCCGGATCGCGCACGTCGGTTCCGCCACCGGGAAAATAGCTGCTCCCGCCGCGATTGGTTTCGACACCGCCGAGAAACCCTTCTGCGAGCTCGGGCTGCACCTCGATAATCTTCTCGGCCATCATCCCGTGAGCTTCGCGATGCACACACTCTGCCGCCTCTGCGTTTCGGCGCATGTGCAAGGCAAAAAACTTTGCTGCCATCCTCGTTCACCCAGTAGCTGTGATACTCGACGCCATATTTCTGCTGCGCCTCCATATCCTTGCTCGTGAGCCTTTGCGACGTCTTCCGGAGTAGTTCCCTCCGGAAGATTGTGAATGTCCATGTATAAGGGCATAGGCGCTGAATTTAGCGTGATACACCGCGGTGCAAAACGCTTGATCTCAGCAGGGTTACTCAAGGTTTGGTAAACGACGCAGTAGCGTTCGGTCAGACGAAGCAGTGTCGCGATCTGCTCTTCGCTGGCGTCGGTGTCCAAATCGAATTGCAATCGAATTTGCTTAAACCCGACGGGCACATCTTTCGAAACGCCGAGCGTGCCGCGAAAATCGAGATCGCCTTCCGCGCGAATTGTCGCGTCACGTAACGAAATGCCAAGAGCGGTAGCGACTGCGCGCAATGTGACGCCTGCGCATCCGACCAGCGCTTCGAGCAACATGTCGGCGGAACACGCGCTTTGCCCATCGCCGCCGGTCGCCGGATGAAGACCGGCTTCGACGCGCGCTTTTCCGGTTTCGATTTTGCACGTCATGTTTTCGCCGACGCGTCCCTCGGCGCTGCAGCGTGACCAATGCCGTCTCAGGACGCTCGCGATACTGCGCTTTCAGGGGGCTTGCGATGATCTTAGCTCGTCAGCAGTCATTGCTTCATTTTCACGTGTTGAGGCCTGATTTTCAAAATTTGAATAGGTAACGACTCGTTTACTTCGCGAGTGTTCCGCCTCTGCCTTCAGTAGGGTGAGGGTCCAGCCGTCGCGAGGAACAGTCTTTTACCCTCACCTCAGTCCTCTCCCTTCGTAGGGGAGAGGCGGCTTCACTCGAACCGGCCGGCAGGTGATTATGTCGGCTTAATGTTTTGATTCACACGGAAGAAATTATCGGGATCGTATTTCTTTTTGATCGCGACCAGCCGTTCGTAATTGCCGCCGTAGGTTTTCTTCACGCGTTCCTCGCCTTCGTCGCCCATGAGGAAGTTTACGTATGCTCCGCCCGCGGAAAACGGATGCACCGCATCGTAATAGCTCTTCGTCCACGAAACGATTTTCTCCTTGTTCGCCGGATCAGGATCAACGCCGACGATGACCTGCGCCCACGTTGCATCGCGATAATTCCACGCCGTATCATTTTTGCCGACGCGTGCTGCAGCGCCGTTGATCGGATACATATGCATGGTGGAATGCATCGTTGGAAGCGCTTCACCGAAGCGAATGTGCTGCGAAATCGCGTCGTCGCTTATTTCATTTACGAAATCGGCGCGCCAGTACCATTGCAGACCCGGCGGATAAAGCGCGTCGAACATGCTTTGCAACGCCGGCTGCGGCAGCGGCCCCACGAAATCCAGCGCAGGCTTTTTGAAGGCCCGGATCGGCGCGAATGTTTCTTCTGCTTTCTCCTGTGGTCCGGCGTATGCCCAGACGACGCCGCACATTTTTTCATGTGCAGATGTTCGGGGAACGGCGGAGCTGGCGGCACAGTAAGAAAGGCGAAGAAGCCATTCAGATCATCGGGCGCCGACGGAATCAGATCGCGATACCATTTCATCACGTCGGCTGTCTCGCTCAGTTCGTAGAGCATCGGGCCGCCATAGAGCGTGTCGATCGGATGCAGCTTGAACGTAAACGACGTGACGACGCCAAAATTGCCGCCGCCGCCGCGAAGCGCCCAGAACAAATCCGGATTTTCGTCGGCGTTGGCTTTCACAAATTTGCCGTTCGCCAGGACAACATCGGCCGAGAGCAAATTATCGATGCTCAGACCGCATTTGCGGGTGAGATGACCGACGCCGCCGCCCAAAGTCAATCCGCCGACGCCAGTTGTGGAAATGATTCCGCTCGGGGTCGCGAGTCCGAACGCATGCGTGGCATGATCGACGTCGCCCCAGACGCATCCGCCGCCGGCTGTGACGGTGCGAGCCGCAGGATCGACTCGCGTGTATTTGATCGACGCGAGATCGATCACCAAACCGTCGTCGCAAATTCCCAGCCCGCCTGCGTTGTGACCGCCGCCGCGGATGGAGACAAGCAGATCGTTATCCCTGGCGAAGTTCACTGAACGGATGACATCTGCGACGTCAGCACACCGCGCGATCAACCGCGGTTTCTTATGGATCATTCCGTTGTAGACCTTGCGCGCTTCATCGTAATCTGCATCGCCCGGCTCGGATTAGTCTGCCTCTGAGGCTTCGTTTTAGTTCGGTAATGGAATCTTCGTTGAGCATAACAAGAGAATTGTAACCGAGACCGTTATACCTGCTAGCTGAACGGTCAAGGAACGACGGCTTCCCAGCCGTCGATTTTAGATTTCGGCGGCTGCCCCGCGCCTTCGCCGATCCAGCCTTCGCAGCTGCTTCGGCGGAGTAGGCGGCTACGGCGGGCAGGCAAGCCGCCGCTCACTGGCTGCGTCGGCACGCCTTTTCCATTGAAACTGAGATTCATTTACGGTTAGCCTCTCGGCAGAGGCCACCCGCAATGTCTCACCCATACAGATCCTGGACGCGGCGCGATTTCTTGAGACTCGCCGGTCGCGCGGGATTGCTCGGTGCTTTTCCGACGCTGGCGAGTGCCGCTGCCGCGCTTGAGCCGGACACAGTCTGCATCTCGATCCTGCACACGACGGATTTGCATGGCCATATTTTGCCGACATCTGATTACGACGGAACTGCTGATCGCGGCGGTTTGGCGCGTTGCGTCACGCAAATTCGGCGATGGCGGCAGGCAAAATCCGAACTCGATCCTGGTCGATGTCGGCGACGTCTATCAAGGCACAGAGGTGAGCCTCCGAAACAAGGGCGAACTGATGATCGATCTTTTCAATCACCTCAAATACGACGCGTGGGTGATTGGCAATCACGAGTTCGATTGGGGAATGCGAGCCGTTTACTAATGCGCTGCAAAAATCGGCAATGCCGGTGCTGGGTGCGAACACAACGTTAGACGGAAAACCCGCCGGCTCATGTTCCGATTCGCAACATCCGTTCGCAAAGGTTCAGCCATTTATCGTTAAGGAAATTGAGGGCATCAAAGTCGCAATTATCGGAATCACAACGCCGGGCATGTCGTTCTGGCTTCCGCGGGAGTTTACGGTTGGAATCGATTTTCAATATCCCGTTGAATCTGTACGCCGCGCAATTGCGAAAGCGAACAGCGAAGGCGCGGACGCGATTGTGCTCACAGGTCACATGGGACTGAAGCCGCGCACGGGCGGCGATGACTTTGCGAACACGGTGATGGCGTTAACTTCCGAGTTCCCGGATGTCGCAGCTTTCATAGCGGGCCATACTCATCAGGCGATTCCAAGTCGCCTAACGAATCGCGTGCTCTTCACGCAGGCGGACCACTTCGGAATTCACGTGGGCCGCGTCGATCTGTTGTTTGATCGACATTCGAAAAAATTGCTACGTCGTGAAGCGATCTGTGAGCTGATGGATAACCGTTTCGATCCGGATCCGGTTGTCCTTTCAAGAGCAGGATCGCAGCTTGCGGAATCAGAGGCGTCGCTTGCACAGCCGATCGGCGAGTTGACGGAGACGTTGCACGCTCGCGGCCGGCGCGGTCACCCGAGTGAAATCGAGAAGCTGATCGGCGCCGCGATTACAGAGACATTGGCGGAACGAAGCATTATGGTCGATGCCGTCATGCATGGCGTCTTCGATGAAAACGCTAAACTTGCTGCAGGCCTAACGACGGTAAACGACATTTGGAATATCATTCCCTACGAAAACCTCATCGTTACCGCCACGCTCTCCCCTGATGAAATAAAAGGCGTGATGGAAGAAGTGTATGCCAGCCGTGAGCCACGAAGTTTGCTGGGGATCGCAGTAAGAGTGGAGGGTCGCGGTCTGGATCGCAGGATCACTTCAATGACATTTCCAGATGGACGCGAGCTGGAGCGCGATAAGAGATACGTAATCGCGGTCAACAGTTTCGACGCGCGGAGCGGCGGCCATCATTTCATGAAATTGCGAGCGTTGCTTGACAGGCCGGAGTCGAATTGCGTTCTGCATCCCGTGCAAACACGCGACGCGATCATCGATTATTTCCGGCGGCACAAAGTTGTGCAAAGGATTGCCGCGATGTGCGCGCGTGGGAAGTCGCCGCCTGATTAGCCCGTCATCCTGAGCCCGAAGCGCATGCGGAGTCGAAGGATCCCGCGGCAATGCGCAATAGTTCCGCCACGGGGTTTACCTCCGACTTCGCCGCTGCGGTGGAAGCGACGCGCTCGAATGACAGTTCGCTCTTGCAAAAAGCACGGCATTTCGCTTGCCTATGTCGCCATGCGACTTCGGATTTTTGCTTTGTTGGTTTGTTGCTGAGTGCTGATCTTGCGTTGGCGCAGACGCCAAAACCCGGATCACCATCACCGTCACCGCGGCCAACGCTGCCAGAGGTTCGGCCAGCGTTGGTCGGAACCGCTCCAAATTCGCTGATCAACACGATAGACACCGCCGACCTGATCAAGAAGGGTCAAAAGGAAGCCGCCGTAATGTTTTCCTGTCTCGTCGCGCCGACTGGCCAGGTCGTTACTAGCGGCGCGTATCGCGGCACACGCGGATCTGAGCTGCTGGAGCAGGAATTACTCAAACGCCTGGCCACTGCCAAGTTCATCCCAGCGATTCACAATCACGAGCCGGTCATCGCCGTTTTTTATGGGACAGTGAAATTCGCAGTCGTGAACGGCAAACCGCGGCTGCGCATCTTCGCCAATCAGCAACTGAATGAAGTGGACAAGGAAACTGATTTCATTGATCCCCAACCGTACGTCGGCCAGGACTCGAAATTCACTGGCCTGCATTATCCCGAAACGGGCAGCACGGTGGCGGTCACTGGCGTTGTGGAGCTCGCGCTGAACGTCGATGCGAAAGGAAATCTGACGAACGTGCAGGTCTTATCTGAGGAACCGCCGCTGCTTGGTTTCGGCGACGCGGCGCTTACGGATTTCGATGGCGCGAAATTCATCCCGGCCTTCCGCAACGGCCAACCGGTCGAATCCAACGTGAAGATTCCGGTTTACTACAAGCCGTCGGCTTAACGTGTCGTGAGTCAGACCGGTAGGACACACTAGTGGTCCGTTATCATGGTCGCCGTCGCGGATGAATATCCAGCGTCCGTACGGGTCGCTTCTACCTCTGGAGGGAGAAGGGGAGGATGAGGGTAGGTCGAAAGCAACTGGCTCCTACAGCGATCAAACCCCTCACCTCAATCCTCTCCCTTCGCTAAGGGAGAGGCGGCTTTCGCCGAGATTGAATAATGAAGAGGCACTACCAACCTGAGAAGAGCACTGAGAAGATTGTCCGCTCCGCTTTCTTCAAGCGCGATCCGCTTACGTGTGCGCGCGAACTCATCGGCACCGAACTGATTTGGGGCCAATGCTCCGGGATCGTCGTCGAGGTGGAAGCGTATGCGGCGATCGATGACGAAGCCGCGCATACTTTTACGCGCCCGAGCGCGCGTAGCTTTATCGAGCGTAACAAAGCGGGCGCGCGCGTACGTCTATTTCAACTACGGCGTTCACTGGATGTTAAACGTGCTGGTGAAGGGCGACGCGGACGGCTTTGTTTTGATTCGCGCGCTCGAGCCACGGCGAGGGGTTGAACTGATGAAGCGACGCCGTGGCGTTAACGATCTCCGTCAGCTTTGCTCCGGTCCGGGCAAACTCACACAAGCGTTTGCTATTACCGGCCGAGATCATGAGATGGATCTGTGCAGTCGATTCGCGCCACTGCTTCGTCTCCAACTCACGCGCGTCTTTCGATGTTGTGGCAGACAAACGCATCGGCATCAGCCGCTCTGCGCATCTGCCGTGGCGATTTACGCTGCGCGGGGAGTCCGTTCGTGAGCCGAGCGGTAAAGTCTGGGTAGCGCGCGCGTCTCGGCGCGCTGGCGATGGCACGTCCTCGCCATCGCGGACTCTTCAGGTTATTGCGCTCGACGGCTCGCGATATTCGAGCAGAAAGATCGTTTCGGCGCGACGCCGAAACCAACACGCGAGACGCGTGCGCTACCCAGATGCGTATTTGACCCGCGATTGTGAACGTTCACGTTACAGGTGCACATGAACAAAACTAAACAGCGCGTTCTTCTTGGCATGAGCGGTGGAGTGGATTCCAGCGTCGCCGGATATTTGCTGCGCGAACAAGGCTACGACGTGATCGGCGTGACGATGAAGGTCTGGCCGCAAGATTGCATCTCCGCGCGGAGGACAAATGCTGCGGACCGCAGGCGGTCGCCGATGCGCGCGGTGTAGCGCATGCGCTCGGCATTCCGCATTACGTGGTTGACGAGGCCGATCAGTTCGAGCGCGTCGTGATTGATTATTTCGCCAGCGAATACCAGGCTGGCCGCACGCCGAACCCGTGCGTGATGTGCAATGAAAAACTCAAGTTCGGCAATCTCTGGAGTAAAGCGGCAGCGCTCGGCTGCGATTACATCGCGACCGGTCATTACGCGATCATTGAACATGGAGCCGGGACGCCCTCGTCCCGTCGTGGCGATGGCGCCGCGGCTCCATATGCCGTGCTGCGCAAAGGCGTCGATCCGCGCAAGGATCAGTCGTATTTTCTATTTAGTTTACGGCAGCCACAGCTTCGGCGCGCGCTCACGCCGCTGGGCAAAATGACCAAGCCTCAAATTCGCGAGATCGCGCATTCGTTAGGCCTGAAAGTGGCCGACAAGATCGATAGCCAGGAAATTTGTTTCGTACCGGGAAATGATTACAAAGCGTTTTTGCGTTCGCACCTCGGCGAAAACGAATTTCATCGCGGCGAGATTTATGATGTCGACGGAAACTTCGTTGCCGAACACGGCGGCATCGAGCTCTTCACCATCGGCCAGCGCAAAGGACTTCCGGGCGGATCGCTGCGGCCGCGTTACGTTGTCGACCTCGACCCGGCAACAAATCGCGTCATTGTTGGCGACGCCGACGACCTGGTTTGCGAGGAGTTCGACATCGATCGTGTGAACTGGCATCCCGTGGCCCGGATCAACTCATCGCACACACCC
>ERZ1370068.8495-contig-7343_pt1 | contig 18956 bp, 21 predicted proteins | sample MGYA00561227_ERZ1370068 | MGnify/ENA primary metagenome ERZ1370068 (study PRJEB38410, sample SAMEA6850437) | metagenome | study: Metagenomic assessment of the ecological functions of the soil: analysis of the soil microbiota associated with the...
CGTGGCCCTTCTGCGCGGACGTTTCGACGGAGACGAAGCTGGAGAGCGAAATTCTCCTTCGCTTCGTTGGCGAACGCGGTCATGACCGGCACCACCGTGGCAAGCGCGATCATGGAGAGAGCAACGGCAGTTCCGAGTCGAACGCGCGTTGTATCCGAGGCATCGTCATCAACATCCCCCGTTCATTCGTAGCGTGGATCAGAACTCTGGGGAGACCTGTACGGTGAGCGCACGCGAGCGTCAAGCGGGTTCTACCGGGAATGTCGATCCGGCGGATGCCTCGCCTGCCAGCTCTTCCCAGCGCGCATACAGCGTCGCAAGACGAGACTCGATCTCCGGATCGCTCTCGACCCAAGAGCTTCGACCGCTCGAGTCGCGGTAGACCTCGGATCCGCTTGAAGCGCTGCGATCTCCTTCTCGCGCGTCTCGAGACGTTGGATCGTCCTCGACAGGACGGATTCGAGCCTCCATGGCCTTGCGCTCGCGGTAACGCCGATTGCGATCCTCCGCTTCGGCGCGCCGGGCGTCGCGCTTGTGATCGCGGCTGCGCAGGTCGGCGGCCGCTGCACGATTCACCGCGGCCCGCATCGGCAGTTCCTTCCGCGACAGTGGCGCTCGAGGAACGTGTCGTAGTCGCCGGTGAACAGCACGGCGCGGCCGCCGCCGACCTCCGCGATCGACGTCGCGATCCGGTTGATGAAGTATCGGTCGTGGGAGATGACGACGAGCGTCCCCTCGTAACTCGTCGAGCGCCTCCTCCAGGACCTCGCGGCTCTGGAGATCGAGGTGGTTCGTCGGCTCGTCGAGGCATCAGGTTCGACGGGCGGATCAGCATGCGCGCGAGGGCGAGCCGCGCCTTCTCCCCGCCGGAGAGCACGCCGACCCGCTTGTCGACGTCGTCGCCGGAGAAGAGGAAGGACCCGAGCAGCGTGCGCAGGCGCTGCCGCGAGCCGGGCTCCGCCACGCGCTCCGAGCGTCTCGAGCACCGTGTCTTGCGGGACGAGCGCCTCCAGCTGGTGCTGCGCGTAGTACTGGACCGTCACGTTGTGGCCGAGCTCGAAGGAGCCGCCGTCCGGGCGTCACACGCCCGACAGCAGCTTGAGGAGCGTCGATTTGCCCGCGCCGTTGGGCCCGACGAGCGCGACCCGGTCGCCGCGACGCAGCAGGAGGCCGAGGTCGCGTGAAGACGCGGGTCTCGCGCGTAGGCCTTCTGCACGCCCTCGGCGCGCACGACGACGTCGCCGGAGCGCGGCGCGGGCGAGAATCCGAACCGCACGCGCTTCGCCCGGCTCGGCGCGTCGATCCGCTCGATCTTGTCGAGCGCCTTCACGCGCGACTGAACCTGTCGCGCCTTCGTGTTCTTGTAGCGGAAGCGCTCGACGAAGCGCGTCGACCCGCGCGATCTCCTTGGCCTGGTGCTTCGCGGCCTCCTCCTGCGCGTCGATGCGGGCCTCGCGCTCGACGAGGTAGTCGTCGTAGCCGCCCGGAAACTCGGTGAGGCTGCCGCGGTCCAGCTCGACGATCCCTCGCACCATGCGGTTCAGGAAGTAGCGATCGTGCGAGACGACGATGAACGCCCCGTCCCACCCGTCGAGGAATCGCTCCAGCCAATCGATCGCCTCGAGGTCGAGATGGTTCGTGGGCTCGTCGAGGAGGAGCAGGTCCGGCGCCGCGAGCAGCAGCCGGGCGAGCGCGACGCGCATGCGCCAGCCGCCGCGAGAGGTTCTTGAGCGGCTCGTGGAAGCGCGACTCGGGAACGCCGAGCCCGGAGAGGATCGCGCGGGCCTTCGCTTCGACGCGATCGCCCCCATCGTCTCGAAGCGGTGGCGGAGCTCGCCGTACGCCGCCGTGAGCTTCGGCGAGCTCGGGATCCGTGGGACGCAACGCGGCCAACCGGTGCTCGTAGGCTTCGAGCTGCTCTTCCATGAGCGCGGAGCTCGGCGAACCCGTCGAGCACGGTCGCGAGCACGCTCCCTTCGCCCACGGTTTCGACCTCCTGCGGCAGGTAGCCGATGCGGACCGTCCCGGTGCGGTGGATCGTCGCCGGCGTCAGCTGCGTCGTCGCCCGACGAGGATGCGCAGGAGCGTCGTCTTTCCGCGCCGTTCGGGCCGACGAGCCCCCATCGCGCCGCGCGCGGAATCATCCACGATCAGGCCGTCGAACAGAACGCGCGCGCCGAAGCGGCGCTGGATGCGGTCGACGTGGATCATCGACCGACGATCACGAGGGACCTTGTCCCAGAGCTCGCGGAAGAGCCGGGCCGAGTCCGGCGCGAACCCGGCGTAGTGATTGTTGAAGTAGGCGAGCACCGGGCCCGCGACGCGCGGAGCTTGAGCACGGCGGCCCAACGCTTCATCTCGGCGGTGCGGTCGACGGCGAGCGCGCTCCAGTCTCCCGCCCGCTTCCCTTCGCCTTCGAGCTTCGCGACCAGGGCGTCCATCTTCCTGTGGTCGCCGATGAACCGGACGTAGGCGAGCTCCGGTGGTTCGCGGATCGGGTCCCGCGAACAGCTTCTCGGGCGCGGGCATCGTGTAGTACGCCGAAGAGCGCCAGCGCGACGCCGCGCTCGCGCAGGAGCGTCGAGGAGCGGAGGCGCGATCCAGGTCGCGTTTCTCACCTCGACCGCGAGCATGCGCTCTCGCGGCCAGCAGCGCGAGGAACGACGGCGAGCCGCTCGCGGAACGAGGCCCCGGTCGCGTACTCCTGCGCGTCCTTCCCCTTCGCGACGTAGGCGAACTGCGCGAGGATCGGCCCGAGCTTGTCGCCGAGGCGCTCCATCACGCGCGAGGAACTCGCGCAGCGGGGTCGCGCAGTCGACGAGCCCTTTCTCGTGCGTGATCTCCTGCGGGAGCTTCGCGGCGAAGAGGAACCCCGGCGGCGTCGGTCGCGCCACCCGTCGACCGTCTTCGCGGAGGGAATCCGGTAGAAGGTCGCGTCGCACTCCACCGTGTCGAAATGAGTCGCGTAGTGGGCGAGGAAACTCGCCGCGTCCGCCGCCCTCCGGGTACAGCGGGCCGCGCCAGTCGGCCGACGACCAGGACGACGTGCCGATACGCAGGGAAGGCGCGTGGACGGGATGCTTCTGGCTCCTTGGGAGCCGGGGATTATATTCGCGGCGATGCGCCTCACGCCTGCGCCTCTCGTTCTCGTCGTCGCCTGCGGCCTCACCTCCGCCGCGGCGACGTCGTGGGACTACACGATCTCCGTCCCCGACGGGCGCGAGGCCACGTTCGAGCTGCCGTTTCCGGTCGAGTACGCCGGGACCGGTGACGATCGAGGCGAGCTGGATCGGGCCGCGCCTCCTCTTCTTCGGAGTGGAGGGCCCGGGGCATGTCGTGCTGGCGCGACGCTCGGGGCCTTCGCCTCAGCGACTCGATCTCGCGGCGGACGCCGCCGCACTGTCGTCGGGGAGCCGCCTGGAAGCTGACGATCAAGGCGCTTCCCGCGCGGGGCGAGGCGTCCGGCCGCCTGCGCGTGACGGCGCCCGACGCGCCCGGAGGTGGTCGCCCGGCGCGAGGCCGAGCTGCATCCGCCGCCGCCTCGCCGCCGCCTCCGCCGGCGTGGACGCTCCTCAGGCCGGCGCCGCAGGGCGCGAGCGCCGGACGATCGCGCGCGTGTACGCGGCGGTCGAGGCCTTTCGAGCCGCGGTGCATCGACGCGAGGAACGGCCACCGCCGATGCGTGCACCTGGCAGATCGATTTCCTCAAGTCGCGCGGTCGCTGCCCGTGACCGGATGGGCGATCGCGGCACGGCTCCCGGACGTACCGACGCTCCGGTACTTCGGACGATTGGCCGAAGCGATTCGAAGCGTCGATCGGCTGCGAACCGCGAACGAGCCGCGCGATCGCGGGTCCCGTGCCCGCGGACCGGGACGACGCGCCGCGACTGGCTGATCGCGCGGAACGAGATCGTGCGTCCGATCGAGCGGTCGCTCGACGAGCTGACCGAGCTCTTGCGCGGCGGGCATGCGCCCGCGCTCGAAGACGAGTCGTGGCTTCCGCGACTTCACCGCGTGCCTCACGGCTTGCGAGCGCTTCTACGACGAGCGCGTCCGCCTCGGCGGCGACGAGAACGCCCCCAACGGCGAGCTCGCCGCCGCGCAGTGGGACCGCATCCTCGCCGCCGGGCGCGTCTTCGCTCTCGTTCGGACCGTTCCTGAGGGAGCCTCGCCCGCCGGATCGGTAGTCGGCCGCCTCGGCTTGACGATCACGGGCCCTCCCTACCGTGATCCGCCGGAAGGAGACAACGGAACAGATGAAGTCCAAGGTCGCCGTGATGCGCGTCGATCCGGAGCGCGTCCTCGACCCAAATCGAGCGGCTTGTGCGACCTTGCTGGGCTGCAAGCAGGCCATCGCCCCCGCCTCGACGACCATCCTGAAGGACAACATCTCCTGGCACTTCCCGTTCCCCGCCGCCAACACCACGCCGTGGCAGCTCGAAGGCACGATCCGCGCGCTGCACGGTGCGGGGCTACAGGATCTGGTCTGCGTCCAGAACCAGACGGTCGTCACCGACGCCTTCAAGGGCGAGGACCTGAATCACTACCTCCCGATCCTGAAGTCGTACGGCGTCCCGGTCCGCTACAACTTCCGCCCGTCGGACATGACGTGGGTGCCGTTCACACCGAAGGCCGAAGCTGCACGTGCTCGACAAGATCTTTCCCGAGGGCATTCACGTCCCCGACTTCTTCTTCGGGAAGAACATCGTCCACCTCCCGACCGTCAAGTGTCACATCTACACCACGACGACCGGCGCGATGAAGAACGCCTTCGGCGGACTCCTTCACAACCACCGGCACTACACCCACTCGTGGATCCATCGCACGCTCGTCGATCTTCTGGCCATTCAGAAGGAGATCCACACGGGCGTCTTCGCGGTGATGGACGGCACGACCGCGGGGAACGGCCCGGGGCCGCGCACGATGTTCCCGGAGGTCAAGAACGTCGATGCTCGCGTCGTCGGACCAGACGGCGATCGACGCCGTCGCCGCGAAGCTGATGGGCTTCGACCCGCTCTCGATCGAGTACATCCGCGTCGCGCACGACGACGGCCTGGGGGTCGGCGATCCGCGTCAGATCGAGATCGTCGGGGACGTCGACGCCGCGAGCGAGTCGTGGGGTTTTCCGTCGGGAACAACGGCGCGTCGCTGGTCGGGAATCTCCTCTGGTTCTCCCCTCTGAAAAGCCTCCAGAAGCTGTTCTTCAGGACGCCGCTCGTGAACGTATTCATCCTCGGCTCCGAGACCTACCACGACTACTACCGATGGCCGATGAAGGACCGCAAGGTCTTCGAGACCTGGCGTACCGGCACCCCGTGGGGCCGGCTGTTCGATCGCTACGGCGAACGCCCAACGCCCTAGTCCTTCCCTCCCCGTTACGTAAAATATTCATTTCTAACAATTAAAGTATTTCTTTCTTGTTTTGTGAATATGCATAACTACATTTCTGTACGATGTGGGGCAACAAACATCGAGAACAGCGGCCTGTCTCCTGGCCCTCGCCGTGGCGTCATCCGTGAGCCGCGCCCTCGTTCTCGACCTCGATCACGGTCGACGGCAACATGAGCGATTGGTCCGCGGTCAATGCCGATCCGTTCAATTCGCGCAGGACGGGCCGGCGGGCGGGCTGATCGACCGGGACGCGCCGGTCGGCTCGACCGGGCGAGACCTCACGGCGTTCTCGTGGACGTGGGACTCGACCTACCTCTTCTTCTACGTCGCCCGCGCGGCAGCAGCGTACGCGCTAACCGCCAGCGGTGGTGGTTCTACCTGGATCTCAACGAAGACGGAAAGATGTCGTCGACCGAGTACGTGGTCGGCGTGTCGTGGCAGGGAAGCAATCGCGCGACCGACGACGACGCTCTACCAGTACGTCCCCGTTTCGAGCGCCGGCGATTCGCTGGGTGATGCCGCCGGGTTCGCCGACGGCTGGGACATGCCGGGCTCGGCCACGAGCATCCTCACGATCGAAAGCGGATTCGGCGGCGCCGCGAGACGGCGTCGAGATGGAGGCGCGCATCGCGTGGTCGCGCCTCGGCGTCCCGTCGGGAACGCCGGTCAAGTTTCACGTCTCGGCGTCGAACAACACGAACCTCCCGAGCGGCATCCTCGACAACATGGCGGGGCCGGGGAAAGATCGGCTGGATGCGATCGTTCGGGGTCCGGCTGGACCCGGACCGCTCGACGACCTCCACGTCGCCCGGCCACGTGGTCTTCGCGCACACGGCCTCCAACCTCGGATCCTCCGGGGACACGATCAACTTCGCCTGGTCCAGCGAGCGGCGGCTTCGCTCCGGCCTCCCTCGCGTTCTACCGCGACGCGAATGCCAATGGATTGCTCGACGCCGGCGATCCCGCGCTGACCGACACCGACGGAGGACACGCGGCTCGACTACGGGAGCGATCGCCGCCGGTGGCGCGTCGGGAGTGCTCTTCGACGAGCAGGTGCCCGGGGACAGCCCGAGGGGCGGACGGCTTCGATCACGGTGATCGCGTCCTCGTCGAAGGGCCCTGCCTACACCGACCCGGCGACCGACACCGTCACGATCGCCACGCCCGCGCTCACGCTCCTCAAGTCGGTCGACAAAGCCGAGGCCCATCCGGGCGAGACGCTCAGCTACACGATCCAGTACCTCGCGGCGGGGAGCACGCCGTCGTACGCCGTGAAGATCATCGACCCGATTCCACGCCGACGTCGCCTACGTCGCGGGGTCGGCCGCCGGCGCCGGAATGACGATCACCTTCAGTCATGACGGCGGCGTCGCCTATGACGGGTCCGACGCCGCACCGGTCACCCACATTCGTTGGCAAAGGACATCGCCGTTGGCCCCGGGGGAGCGGAACGACGTCGTTTCAAGCGGCCGTCCGGTAGACGCCGCGGTCGGAAAAAAGGGGAGGACAGATGAACGGATGCAGTCGGTTGAGAAGCGCGGGGCTGGCGGCGGTCGCGCTTGGCCGTCGCCACGGGAGCCGTCTGGGCTGCGGCCCCCAAAGGTGGACATCACGGTCCAGGCACAGAAGGAAGTCGTGACGGTCGATGCGAGCGGAAAGCGCAGCGTGACGCTCGCCGCGGCGAAGGACGCCGCCAGCGGCGACGTGCTCGTCTACACGCTTCGCGCGGCCAATAACGGGACGGGACCGGCGGTCCATCCTCGCATCGAGGACCCCATCCCCGAAGGGACCGTCCTGGTCCTCGAGTCCCTCAAGAAGGTCGCCTACGGCGTCGAGGCGAGCCTCGATCACGGCAAGTCGTGGCAGCCGTTTCCCGCATCGCTGACCCGCGTCGGCGCCAACGGCTCGAACGAAACCGTCCCGGCTCCGCCTGAGGCTACACGACAGCTCCGCTTTGTTCTCGACGGTCCGCTCGCTCCGGGCGATGGCCGCGACGTGACATTCAAAGTCCAGATTCGCTGAACGCGAAGACCAAGGAGATGAGGCTCATGATCAAGAGGACCCTGAACCGGGGGTTGTCCGCAGCGCTGCTGCTTTGCGCAGCCGTCGCGGTCTCGACTCCCGCACTTGCGATCGGCACGCGTGCCGGGACGGCAATTTCAAACAGCGCGACCGTCAACTTCCAGGACGTCAACGGAAACCCGCTCTCCGGCAACATCGCTGCCCGCGGTCACGACCGTGCTCCAGGTTGCGGGAGCGCTGGTGGACCTGACAACGCCCAGACGATCACGCCGGGCGTGACCTACTACTACTCGCATACGGTGACCAACACCGGCAACTTCGACGACACGGTCAACCTCACCGCGGCCAGCTCGCAGTCCTGGTCCGTGCAGATCTACCGCGACAACGGCGTCGTGGGCACCTACGAGCCCGGTATCGACGTCCTCTTGACCGACAGCGCGGCCGATGCGGACGCGATTCCGGACTCCGGGCTCCTGGTCAACGACACCTCGATGAACATCCTCGTCGCGGTCAGCGTGCCTCCGGGCACGCCGAACGCGACGGTGGACGTCACGACCATCACCGGCGTCTCGTCGTACAACGCCGCCGGGCCCGGACATCGCCCGGACACGACGACGATCAACGCGCCGACCGTGGTCGTGACCAAGTCGGTCGACCAGCCGACGGCGCTTCCGGGCGCGACGCTCACGTACACCATCACCGTGACGAACACCGGGTCGGGGCCCGCGAACGCGAACGTCCTGACCGACCAGATCCCGGCGAACACGACCTACGTGCCGAGCTCGATCACGCTCGACGGCGTGGCGCAGGGCGACGGCAACGCGGACGGCGACAGCGGCGAGTACATCGCCGGTCCTCCACGGCGCATCTCCGTGGCGCTCGGCAACCTGGCCGCGGGCGCACCCGCGCGCACGGTGACGTTCAAGGTGACGATCAACTGATCGTGCCGCCCAACGAGCTCGAAGGCGGGCGGGACGTCACGGCTGACGTCCGCCCGCTGTATTGCGATCTTCAGGCTCCGAGCAAGGGCGTGGGGCCCCGTTCACGCGCTCGAGGCCCCATCGAGGGCACGCGCGGTGCTGCGGGACTCGCCGTGATCATCGCGCGCTGACGCCGCCCCTTCATTGGGACGCACGCGCGGTATGCGCGCGCACCTCACCTGCCTGCCTGTTGGCCCTGGCCGCCTTCGGCGTTCCCGGAGCGTCCGCGCCGCGCCGACGCCGCCGGAACGGTCGTCGAGAACGTCGCGCACGCCGAGCACACGACCTCGCAGGAGATGCCCGTCGAAAAAGCTCGAACGCCGCGACCACGATGATCGCGACGTCATGTACGCTGGATCCCTTCCTGCTCTCGGTCGCGCCCTCGGGCCCCGTAGCGCCGGGAACCGCTTCTGACCTACACGGTCACCGCCACGAATCGGACGGGCGTGGCGCTCCCCGCGGTCAGGATTCACCGTGACCGTGGACGCCGCGCTGACCGAAATCGCCCTGCTTCCCGCTCCCGCGCCGCCCCGGAACCGCCGTCGCCGCGTTCGACCCGACGTCGCGGGTGATCGCATCAGAGCTCGCCTCACCTCTTCCGCCGACGCGACGATCGCTTTGGGATTCCAGGCGCGTGTCCGCCCGGACGCCGTCGCGGGCTCGACGGTGACGATCGGCGCCGCGCAGCGCTCCCCGGCGTGCGTGGGGTTTGCTCGCGAGCAACTCGCTGGCGACGACGCTGGCCACTTCGGCGCTCACGCTGGCCCTGAGCGCCGACCGAGGCGCGGTCGCGCCGGGCGACGGCGTCGAGTTCGCCCTGGCGATCGAGAACTCCGGGGCGGCGTTCACGCTCACCGGTGTCGTCGTCACCGACACCGCTGCCCGGCGCGCTCCGCTACGTCCAGGAACGACGCGAATCGGGTCCGCCGCCGCTCCGGATCCCGCGGTCGGCTCCGACGGCCGCACGCTGACGTTCCCGGTAGCCGACCTCGACCCCCGGAACCGCGCGCACGATCCGTTTCGGGCGCGCGGACGCTTCCGACGGCGATCGAGGGGAGATCGTGAATCGCGCCGTCGCCAACGCCATCGCGCCGCCGGGCGTCCCGGTCGCATCGCTTCCGGTTTCAGCGGGGGTGCGCGTCGTCCCCGGTCCGTTCCGTCAGGAGGCGGTCGTGATGGGACGCGTGTACGTCGACGGCGACCGCGACGGGATCGATCGATCCGGGCGAGCCCGGCGTTCCCGGCGTGATCGTTCTGCTCGAGGACGGCCGGGGCGCCGTGTCCGACGTCACGGGCCAATTTCACGTGGACGGCGTGAGGCCCGGGCCTGCACGTCGCGCGGGTCGATCCGCGAACGCTTCCCGCTCCCCTGGCGACCTCTGCTCCCGGCGTCGCATGGGCCGGAGACGCCGCAAGCCGCTTCGTCGAAGCCCGCGCTTCGGCCATCGAGGTCGTCGACTTCCCCGTCGGCCCGTCGGGCACGCCGCGGTGCCGGCTGAAAAACGGTGCCGCGAGCCTGGACGTGCCCGCTGCGGCGCTGTGCTCGCGGATGCCGGGACGGCGGCGAGAAATCGCGCTCCGTCGTCGACGGGCTAGCGGGTTACTTCGCCGACCTCGGCGAGACCGATCCCGAGGCATCGCGGTGACCTGCCGCGACGCCGATCTCGATCTCGGACGCACTGCGCGCGCTCCTGCGGCAGGCGTTCGTCGCCCGAAGCACCGGCGATCCCTCGGCACGAGCCTCCGTGCCCCGCCGGCGGCGCCGGCGGCCGACGCCGCCGCCCCGCCGAAGGATCCGTTGGAGGAGCTCGCCCGGCACGCGGAGCGCAAGGCGGCGATCGTGTACCCGGCGGACGGGTCGCGCGCGCCACGGTCCGCGACCTCGATCGAGGTCGCTCTATCCGTCCAACGCGCGCATCGAGCTCTTCCGCGACGACGAGCCTGTGCGGATGGACTTGATCGGGCTGACGACGACCGTCCCGGCGCGCGGCGTCTCGGCGTCTCGTTTCCTCTCGATCAAGCTCCGGCCGGGGCCCAACGTGTTCACGTTCCGCGCGCAGCCATCGGAGGAAGGCGCCGCGCTCCAGACCGACGTCGTCACCGTGCACCTCCGGGACCCACGGTCGCACTCGCGATCGCACAGCCCGAGGTCCCCTGCGTGGCCGACGGCGTGACTCCCTGCGCGCTACGGGTGGAAGCGCTGGACGAGGCCGGGATGCGCGCATCCGACGACGGCGTCGTGACGCTCGTGATCGAGGGCGCGCGTTTGCTGGACGCCGACGCCGATCCTCGCGCCGAGGCGCATCAGGTGCGCCTGGTGGACGGGGCGGCGGTCGTTCGATTCGCGCCGCCAGCGACTCCCGGACGGCTTCGCCTGGCTGCGGATGCGAACAACGCTTCGGTCGAGGCGTTCGTCGAAACCGTTCCTCAAAGGGGCCCCTGGCGGGCTCCACGGCCTCGCGGAAGCCCACCTCGCCGGGGACGCCGGCGTCGAGGGGATGGAGGGCTGCCGCCTGGAGTGGTGGACGCCGTGACATCCGACGGGGCCCGCCTCGCCGTGCTCGCCCAGGGGCCGGTGCTGAAACGCTCGCACCCTGACGCTCTCGCTCGACACGGCGCGAGAACACGAGCCCTACCGGCTGTTCGATCGCTTCGCCCCCGACGCGTTCTTCCCGGTGACGGGCGACACTTCGGCCGAAGTCGCGATGACACCTCGCCAGGGACCGCTGTACGTCCGCCTCGACGGACCGGCCGGGTTCATCGCCGCGGGCGACCTCGAGACCGGCTTCACCCACGTGGAGCTGGCGCGCTACGACAGGCGGCTCACCGGCGCTTGGGGACACGTCGGCAACCGCGCGGTCATGCTCGACGGCTTCCGCGGCCTCGACCGAGGCAAAAGCAGGCGCGGGATCATCTTCGCCCCGGACGGCACGTCGGGCCCGTACCTTCTCAGCCATCGCCCGGTCGTTGCGTATTCCGGAGTCCGTGATCGCCGAAACGCGGGATCGCTGGCATCCGGAGGACGTGATCCGTCGCACGGTCAAGCTCCCGAACCTGGACTACGCCCTCGATCCCGATTCGGGGACGATCCTGTTCCGCGGCCCGATCGCGCCCTTCGACGAGGACCTCAACCCGATCCGGATCGTCGTCGTGTACGAAACGCGCGACGGCGTCGAGGATCGGATCACCGCCGGCGTCGGCGTCGTCGGGCGCCCCGGCCCGCGACGTCGAAACCGGCGCAACGATCGTGCACGAGACGCGCGAAGGCTCCGACTACGGCCTCTACGGGCTCGACCTCCTCTGGCGACCGAGGCCGGGAACCACCGTGTCCGCCGAGGCCGCAGCGTCCGCGCAGGATAGCCGGTACGACATCGCGTATCGCTTCCAGGCTCTCGCAAGCGACCGAGGCGCTTCGTTGGGAGCTGCACTGACGACGACCTGCCGGCCGGGTTCGCCAATACGTCGCTGCTGTCGGCACCCGAGGTCGGAGGGCGGCGCGCCGGGGCGAACGTGCAGTGGCTGCCGCGCGGACCCTGGCGCCTGCACGGCGAAGCGCTCTGGCAGAGACGATCAGGCGAACGCCTTGACGCGCTCCACGGCGTGTCCTGGCCGAACGCAAGGTCGGCGGGGGCCCTGCTGAGCGGCGGCGTCCGTGGCGTCGCGTTCGAAGGAGGGGGCACATCGGTCACTTCCGCGCTCGCGGAGGTGGGTGTCAAAGTTCCCATTGGAGCGCGCTGGACCGGCGGAGCTGTTCCGCGCTCAGGTCTTGAGCCCACGACGTGGCGCCCGGGTACCCCAACCGCACGGCGATCGGGCTGGGATGGGAGTGGAAGGAGGGTCGGCGTTTCACGGCCTGGCGCAAGATCGAGTCGGGAGGCGACTTTCCGACGAGGTCGCGCGACCCTCCTCGGCTCGGAAAGCCGCATCGGCTGAACACGCCGCTCGCTCGTGGGCTACGATCCGAGGGGCGGCGCCTCCGGTACGACGATGCGCGCATCGAGCGGCATCGAGACGACCTACCGGCTGAATCCGACGATGTCTTTGCTCGGCTCGGCGGCAGTCGTGGACACCACCGCCGGAGACGGCAGCGCGGATTTCGTGGCGTTCGCCGGCGGGTGCGAGTACTGCCGGCGCCGGCTCCTCGCTCGTCGCCGCGCGGTACGAGGTCAATTTCGGAACGACCGAGACACGGCATCTATGATCACCGCGTCCGGCGTCTTCCGCGCCGCCGCGCCGTGGACGGTCTTCGTCCGCGAGAGCGCCTGTTCGTCTCCGACCCCAACCGGCAAGCGCTCGTCATGCGCAGCGAGGGGCTATTCGGCGCGGCGTTCCGTCCGCTCTCCGGGCCGGTGCAATTCCTGTTGCAGGTGGATCACACCCTCGGCGACGCGGATCCGTGTCGACGCCGGGGGTGTCACGCCGGGCGGCGTTGCGTCGGCGCCGCTCGACGCCACGGGCACGCCGGCTCGACAGCCGGGAGACGCCTGGGCTGGGGATCGACTACGCGCGTACTACGGCCCGATGGCCACGCGCGACGCGATGGCGATCAACCTCGCGGCGGGCTTCCGTATCGACGGGGCGCAACCGATTGGCTTCGACGCTTGTCGCGCGTCGCGTCGGCGAAGAGGCCGCCACGGGGATCGGCGCCGCCACCACCTGGCTTCTCTCGCTCCACTACACCGCACAGCTGCACGATCGCTTTACTCTCGGCGCGAGCCTCCGAGGCGCTTCGCCCAGAACGACACGCGAACCGCGAGCTACGGGCATGGCCTCGAGCTGGAGCTATCTGGCGTTCAAGAACTTCTGGCTCGCGGGCGGCGGCTACCTTCGCCGGTTTCGTCGACCGCACGTTCCCGGCCGCGGACGGCACGGCCAGAGGGCCGTTCGTCTCGCTCCGGTTCAAGTTCGACGAGGCGAGCCTGGCATCGCTGAAGGACGTGAGACTCGACCGTCCGTGAAACGGTCCCGTTAGACGCTGAACCGGGCGCCTTCCGGCCGCAGCGTCCGTCCCTCGTTCTTGTGCAGATACGCCTCGATCGCGTGCCGGTCCTCGGCGCCGAATCGCTCGAACTCGACCCCCATTCCGGGCGCGCGGCTCGGCGGCGGCTTCGGGATGGGCGGAACCGTGCGCACGACGCGGCCGATGACGTGGACGTTCCCTCTGCGCGTCGGCAGCGGGAACGACAGCGCGCATCGCATGCCGACGTCGATCGGCGCCGGCGTCGCGACGAAGAGTCCGGAGGGCGACAGGTCCTGCGTGTACCCCAGAAGGAGCGGCGACGACCCTTCCAGGTACACCGGCGTCCTCACGGGGACGCGCGGCCGGCGCACGTAGCACCAGACGCGGTTGCGGCCGAGCGAGCGGGCTTCGTCGAGCGCCTCCATCGCGCGCGAGAGCAGGTCGGTTTCGTTGTCGGCGTCGGTCGGGTAGGACGCGCGCGCCGAGGCTCAGCGTGACGAAGAACGGACTCGCCGCCGTCCCATGTCGAGGTGAATCGGAAGCGCTCGATCGGTCGATCGCAGGCGCGCCGCCACCTGGCGCGCGCTCGCCTCGCCCCAGCCCGTTGAGGATGACGGCGAAGTCGTCGTCCGCGAATCGCGCGACGAGATCGTCCTCGCGGACGGTGGCGCGGAGGATCCCGGCGAGCTTGCGCAGCACGGTCGCGGCGGCTTCGCGGCCGCGCGTGTCGGCGACCTTGCGCAGATGGTCGACGTCGGCGACGACGAGCGCCAGCGGCCGGCCGTTCGCTCGCGGCTTCGCGCATCTCGACGCCGAGCCGCTCGAGGAAGCTCTCGCGCGTCGCCAGCCCGGTCAGCGGATCGTGCCCGGCGGCCGGAGCGACGCGCCTCCCTCGTTGCGGGCGATCACGCGGACGCACCGAGACGCGTGGTCCGATCCCCGCGCCCGCGGAACGGGCTCAGCGATGCCTCGACGTCGAGTGACGCTGCCGTCGCGCGCGAAGCGAGCGCGATTTCCGCGGACGTCGTGCCCGCGTGACGGGAACGAACGGGCCGTCGAGAAGGATCGGCGCGCTCGCGGAGCGCCCGACGACGTCGGCGGCCGTCCAGCCGGTCAGCTGCTCCATCCCGCCGTCGAAACCGACGATCGTCCCCTGGCCGTCCACGAGAAACGATCCTCCGTCCCCGCTCCCGCGCAGGCCTCGCGGCTATCGCGCACGCCCCTCGTGAGTCGTGTCGTACCGCATCGCCCCTCCGTCATCGGAAATCCGGATTTGTAATCGCCGCGGAACATAGGGCCCGACCCTCGGAAGAGCAACTACGCAGCCCGGGCGAGCGCAGCGAGGCATTAAGATCCGCCGGTCATGCGTTGGCCGAGCTGCGCTCGTCTGGCTTCTGGTCGCCCTCGCGGCGGCGCGTCGTTCGCCACCATCGCGTTGGTCCGGGGCGAGACCGGTCTCCGCAGGACACCTGCTTGCTCGCCGCGGTCTGCACCTACCTGATCGGCTACCGGTTCTACTCCAAGTTCCTCGCGGCGAAGGTGTTGGCGCTGGACGACCGGCGCGTCACGCCCGCGACGCGACTCGACGACGGGCGCGATTTCGTTCCGACGCACCGGTGGGTGGTCTTCGGTCATCACTTCGCCGCGATCGCCGGGCCCGGTCCGCTGCTCGGCCCGACGCTGGCGGCCCAGTTCGGTTACCTCCCGGGACGATCTGGATTCTCGCGGGAGTTCTTCTCGGCGGGGCGGTTCAGGACCTCGTGATCCTCGCCATCTCGCTCCGGCGCGACGGCCGGTCGCTGGCCAAGCTCGCGCACGACTACACTGGGCCGCTGGGGCGCCCTCGCCGGGACGACCGGCATGCCTCCTCATCATCGTGATCCTGATCAGCGGTGCTGGCGCTCGTCGTCGTCAACCTCCTCGCCGAGAGCCCCTGGGGATTGTTCACCGTCACGGCCACGATCCCGATCGCGATGCTCATGGGGCTCATCATGAGAGGCCGCGGAGGCGGCCGCGTCGCGGCCGCGACCGCGTTCGGCTTGGCGCTGCTCGGCGTCGCCCTGGCCTCGGGCCACGCGGTTTCGGCGCACCCGGGCTGGGGGCCGGCCTTCACGCTCTCGCGCATGCCCTTGGCCGGAGCCGTCATCCGGCTACGGTCTCGCCGCTTCGATTCTCCCGATGTGGCTCCTTCTCGCCCCGCGCGACTACCTCTCGACGTTCGTCAAGCTCGGCACCGTGATCCTGCTGGCCATCGGCATCGCATGCGTGCGCCCGGAGCTCAAGCTCCCCGCGGTCACGGCGTTCGCCGAACGGCACGGGGCCGCTCTTCGGCGGCAAGATCTTCCCCTTCTGCTTCATCAACATCGCCTGCGGCGCGATCTCCGGGTTTCACGCGCTGGTCGCCAGCGGAACGACGCCGCGACTGCTGACACGCGAGTCCGACGCCCGCATGGTCGGCTACGGCAGCATGCTCCTCGAGAGCTTCGTCGCGATCCTGGCGATGATCGCCGCGGCGTCGCTCCCGCCGGGCAATTCTTCGCGATCAACTCGAAGATGAGCCCCGAGTGGATCACGCAGCACGGCTTCCCGGTGACCGCCGGGAGAGATGTCCGCTCGCTCGCGACACGTTTCGGCGAGACGACGCTGATGGCGCGCTCCGGCGGGTCATCCTCCCTCGCCGTCGGGATGGCGTCGATCTTCGAGCGGCGTGTTCGGAGGACGCGGCGCGGCCGCTCTTTGGTACCACTTCGCCGTCATGTTCGAGGTGCTGTTCATCCTGACGACGCTCGACGCAGGGACGCGCGTGGGACGGTACCTGCTCCAGGACGCCCTCGGCACGCGTCTCCCCGCGCCTCGCCGGGACGAGCTGGGCGGCTACCGTCGCGACGAGCGCGCTGTTCGTCTCGGCATGGGGTACTTCCTCGTCGCGCGGCGTCGCCGACCCGCGGGGCGGCATCCGCGTGCTGTGGCCTCTGTTCGGCTTGTCGAACCAGCTTCTCGCGGGAACCGCGCTCGCCATCGCGACGACGACGCTCGTCCGCACGGGACGCGCGCGCTACGCCTGGGTCACGGCGGCGCCGCTTGCGTTCCTCCTGACGGTGACGATGACGGCCGGCGTCCAACTGATCGCGAGCCCCGACCCGTCGCTTGGGGTTCCTCGCGAAGGCCGCGTCCGCTCGGCGCGCAGCTCGCCGAGGCGGTCAACGCGCGCGATCGATGCGGTCGTGGCGGGGCTGTTCCTGCTCCTCGTGGCGACGGTGGTCGTCTCGGCGGCGCGCCGAGTGCTTGCGCGTCGCGTTCGGGCGTCCTCCCGATCGAGCCGGACGAGCCTCCCGCAAGGCGGGGGCGGAGAGCTCGCGTTCGGCGAGGTTCCCTCCGTGGGCGGGCGCACGCGGTGTTGCTAGCATGCGGCGAACGAGGTGACACGATGAGCGTCGGCGATCCCCTGATTCGCGAGAAGCTCGAGCAGATTCCCAAGATCCTCGACGAGTTCGGCCTGGACGCTTGGTTGCTGCTTCTCGCGCGAGAGCGCGACCGTTCACGACCCGTCGTTCGACCTGGTCGTCGGAACGAACGTCACGTGGCACTCGGCGTTCATCCTCACGCGAAGCGGCGAGCGCGTCGCGATCGTCGGAAGCCTCGACAAGGCGAACATCGAGGCGCACGGCCACTATCCGGAGATCGTCACCTACGTCGACGGCATCACCGACGACCTGCGCGAGGTCTTTCGCCGGCTCGACCCGCAAGCGGATCGCCGATCAACTTCTCGGTCAACGATCCGGCCGCGGACGGCATCACGCACGGGCAATGGCTCGGCTTGACCGCGATCCTCGAGGGCACGCCGTACGCGACGCGGCTCGACGACCGCCGAACGCGTCGTCGCCGCGCTGCGCGGACGGAAGACGCGCGAGGAGCAGACGGCTGATCGGGAGGCCTGCGACGCCACGGTGCGCATCTTCGAGGCGGTGACGTCGAAGCTGCGCGCCGGGCTGACCGAGAAAGCAGTTCGCGGCGATGATCGTCGAAGAGATGAAACGCACGCCGGGGCTGACGCCCGCGTGGGAGCCCGACCACTGTCCCGGCGGTGTTCACGGGACCGAATTCCGCCGGGCGCGCACGCCGGTCCGACCGACCGGCCCGATCGAGCCGGGCCACATCGTCAACGTCGACTTCGGCGTGCGCCGCAACGGCTACTGTTCCGACCTGCAGCGCACGTGGTACGTGCTGCGAGCCCGGCGAGACCGAGGCGCCCGCCGCCGTGCAGAACGGATTCGACACGATCCTGAAGTCGATTCGAGACGCCGCCGCCGCGATCCGGTCCGGCGAAGACCGGGGCCGAGATCGACGACGTCGCGCGCGCGGTCGTCACCTCGGCGGGCTACGCCGAGTACCCTCACGGGACGGGGCATCAGATCGGCCGCGTCGCGCACGACGGCGGCGGCGGGCTCCTGCCGCGCTGGGAGCGTTACGGCAACACGCCGCTCGCTCCCGATCGAGGCCGGCCAGTGCTACACGATCGAGCCGCGATTGACGGTCGAAGGCCACGGCGTCGCGACGTGCGAGGACATCGTCGGCCGTCGACGGAGCAGGGCGCCACGTTCCTCTCGCGCCCGCAGGACCGCCTCTGGCTGGTGAGGACGACCTAGCCGGATGAAACGGGTCGTCATCCATTCCTTCGAGAACTCCGCTCCGCCTGAAGAACCGGTCTGATCGGCGTCGGTCGAGCACAGGGAGCCGTTCCGGCACTTCGGGCGCCGGCGGCGTCGCGGAAGGCCGAGGCGCTGTGCGCACGACGCGAGCCGGGACCTGCTCGCATTCGTGCGCCCTCCGGACGCCGCGGCCGCGCGGGCTAATCTGGTCGTCGCCCCGGTGCGGCGAGGGCGCGTGCGGCTCCGGCGTGATCGAGATCAGCTTCGACTCGCCGCGATCCTTCAGGGCACGCGGCCAACGATCGCGTCGTCGCGCGCGTGATCCCCGGCGCGCCACCCGCGCGCCGACCGGAAGGCGCTCGTCTTCCATCACGCGCTGTTCCAGCGGTACTGGGGGCTGTGGGAGTGGTTCCTGGCGCCCGTTCGCGCAGCGTTTCCCGATCGTCATGATGGCGGCGCCTTACTCACTTCGAGCGCACGCCGCGCGGGTGGTTCCCCGGCGAGGGCACCGTCAACCCCAACCCCGTGGCGGCTGTTCGAATCCATCCGGCAGTGGTGCTGGGACCAGAAGGCGCTGATGGGTGCGCTCCCCGATGCCGGTCGGACGGCTCGAGCCGGTCGCGGTCGTGGGCTTCAGCCTCGGCGCCTTCCAGTCGTTGCTCGTGGCGTCGGCGGGCGATCTCGCGAGCGTGCCGCTCGTCTCGGTGGCGGCGACCAACCGGTACGCGTTCGGACTCCGTCACGGCATTCTCGGCCGCGGGACGCTGGCGCGGGCTGCGCCGCGCGGGAATCGACGGCGACCGCCTCGATCGCATGGCGGACGCCATTCAGCTCGAGCGCTACGTCCCGCGCTTGCGCGGGCGACCGGTGCTCTACGTCGCCGGGCGCCACGACCGCGTCGATCCGCCGCCGTCCCCGCATCGGCTCGAGGCCGCGCCTGGGGCCGACGCGCTC
>ERZ1370068.1157-contig-11056_pt1 | contig 18954 bp, 26 predicted proteins | sample MGYA00561227_ERZ1370068 | MGnify/ENA primary metagenome ERZ1370068 (study PRJEB38410, sample SAMEA6850437) | metagenome | study: Metagenomic assessment of the ecological functions of the soil: analysis of the soil microbiota associated with the...
AGTATGCTTCGTTTCAGTTGCATTATTTCCAGCGAGATGGACGCGCGGGTGACGCGATCTCGGGGGCGAAACACGTGCACTGGGGGCGCGTCCGAGACGTGACCGCCCGCGGATCGCTGATTGCGGCGATCCGCTCCAGCTTTCGACCGACTGGAACGCCGCGATCGGAACGCCAATGGCGAGCGGCGATTACCGCCATCGTCGTGCCCATGATCGAAGGCGCAGCGGTCCAGGCGGCCCTCGTCGCCGAACAACTGGCCGACGAAACGTGTCCTGGATTAGGCGCTCTTCGGCTCGAAGCCAGTTACCGGGGCACATAGCCGTCCGGAAGCAGCTCGATCGCGACGGCGCAGGTTTGGAGTACTGGCGCCGGCGATCGGTGCCGCCATCGGTCCTGAATGTCGCGAGCACGCGATACGCCGGCCGCTGCGGTCCGCACGAGACCGAGCCGGGCGTGCTCTGGCGATCAGGTCGGGAACTCGATCATCTTCGAACCGACGGCGGCGGCGATGCTCACCGGCGCCATTTTCCGCGTCAATCTGGGACGATGGATCCCTGCGCACATACCGCTTCCGAAAGAGCGCCACACGCGCGTTTCGCCCGCGAGCCACGGGACGAAGCGTCGGCCTGAACGCACCAGGATTGAGCGGTTTCACGTCGCGGCGCGGAAGGTTGCGGCGGCGGCGGGATCCGGCGTGAGCGACGCGACATCTGGGATGCTGACCGAAGTCGCGTTACCGCGCATTCATCTCGGTCGACAACCGTCGCGAGCAGCTCGCCACGCCGCCTGCTTGGCTTCTCCGGATTTCGTGCGCGGCCCACGCAGCGGACCGAGGATAACTGGTTGCTGCCGCGTAGTCGCGCTGCTGCCACTAACGCTGCTTCCAGACGGGGCGGTGGGATCCTCTCACGAGCGGGCGACGGCCTTGACAACCTGCTACCGTCCAGCGCGACCGCTGTTGCGCGCACCAACGCATTCTGCAGCGTTCGATGCGCGCCAGCGTGCGCGGCGGTCGCCGCGCTTCCGGGTTGAGCTCATGAGCGGGCGCGAGAGCGGTGCGGGCGCGCGCAGGCGAGCGCGGGGACTTCCAGCCTGCCATCTCGGCCTGGGCCCAGAGCAATCGGCCATGCGAGCGCTGCCGCCACGTGCCATGTCGGGGCTGAGCAGACACAGCGCGCTCGAGCAGCGTGCGGCGCTTCTTCGGCTGTCCCCCTCGCGTTGTTCGAGCCGGCCCAAGCGCAGCGGTGGGGCGGCGCATCGCTGCCACTGCTCGATGGCGCTTTCGCGACCGGGCAACGCGCACTCTTCGGTCACGATCGGGAAAGCGCGCGATGAGCTTCACAGAGATAGCCGGCAGCCTCTGGTCCAGAGATCACCAACGCGCCCGTAAAGCCTGCGTCGGTGGCGATCTTCTCGTTCGAAATCGAAACGCCGCGTGTTGGAAGCCCATTCGGCGCGCATAGCTGAACTAACTCGCGCTGAGCTGCGTCGGTGTCGCTGCCAGAAATGCCTGCTGAAGGCTTCTGCGCTTTCGACGCGCCTGGCTCGCGGCAGCATGGGACGAGGCGAAGCTGGCTCGCTCGCGTTCGGGTGCTCGAACGTCGAGGTATCACACGAGCGCCCAGTTGCGCGTAGAACACCCCGCGGCGATTGCCTTCGTTAGCATCGCCGAGTGCTGCGTGAGGACGAGCAGCTGCGGGATCGGGAGGAGCGTGTCTCCTGCCAGCAGCTGAAGATGTCTCGATTCGGCGCCCCGATCACGACAGACCTGTTGCCGATCACGACAAACGTCGCGTAGAACTCCGCAGGGCCCTTCGCGCCGGCCCACGCCGGCGCGTCGCCGAGCGCGTTGTTCGCAGGAAGTGCGTTACTCGTGGAAGATCAGACCGTGTGCCTCCGTGATCCTGTTCAGCGTTGACGGCGACATAATTCACGTCGTCGCCCTGCGAGAAATATCCCGCCAACTCTATCGGTTTCCCGTTGAACGTCGGACGAGTACGGCCCGAACGATCTGGGCATTCTGAAACACGATCACGACAGTCAGGCACGGGTGAGGCAGTCACTCTGACTGGAAAAGATGCGACCGATCACACTCCTGAAACGGTTCGAGGCTGCCGCGCGATGTTTCTGATGGTCGCTTCAGGGGCGTCACCGGTCGAAGACGAAGTGCTCCGACGTCAATCGGGATCCATCTGGCGTCGGCCAGGGCGGCGTGAAGAGGACTGCCAGCCACACGATCAGGGCCGTCGATCGTTCGCTTCATGTTTCACCTCCAATGTCCCGGAGTGAAACTTCCGCCGCGAAGCTCAAGCGTATAGCGCGACCTGAGCGCGCACGGCGGGTGATTGATCGGTTCTGCCTGCCGATCTCTCATGCGAAAAAAGCGGGAAGAGGGCTCACGTCACGCTCTGGTTCGCTCAGCCAGCTCACAATCGTCAGGGCGATCTGTCGTCGAATGCAGGCACTCATCAGTCGACACTTCGTCCCGGATTGAAAGGAGCGCGAGGTATGCGACTCATCGGTGCGGCACTCGCGGTGTTCCTGCACGACATTCGCGCATCCACGTTTGACTTCGACGGCCCGAGCGCAGCGAGAACGTCGATCAGGCTGCGACGATCGAAGGGCTGCGCATCGGGCGCAGCGATCTTCCCGATTCGACACGATTCGGCGACGAGCAGCTCTGAGACCCGCGTGCTCCGGATGCACGAGGCGCTCGCCAACGATCGATCCGGCAACGGCGCTAGCCGTCGGCCTCTAAGGTGGATGTCGACGCGCTGCCGCCAGAATTGATCCGAGGCGCTGAAGAATGGAGAGGTCGACCTCACCGACACCGAGTGTGAGCGCACGAGCTCCTGCGGCTGAACGCCGTCGTCGGCGTGAAAGGCCGCGTGAACAGGACGGCGAGATCGTCACCGTCGGTATCACCTGCGCCGCTGTGTCATTCGACGGTGGACAACTCGCTTCACGACCGGCATCGGCCATCGTCTCGACAGGATGGGCGAACACCACCGCTGAATGTCGGAGCCATCGTCGGCGCTCTCGCCGGCGCTGGACGAAGCCACCAGGAGGAGTTCGGCAAGTGGGGACCCGGCAAGTGCGATCCGCGCCATCACGCGTTCGACGGCACGAACCTCATTCCGTTGAACAGTCCCTCGCTCCCGATCGTGATCCCGTCGATTTACGGGCTGCAAAGGCGTTGGCTTCGAGACCTTCACGGCCGACGGGCCCGATTTCGTACTGGAACCGCTACGTGGGCGTCGGACAAATGGGCGGACACGGAAGCTTTCACGATCCGCGGATCGATCTGTCGCATTGTCCAGTCTCCAGATCTCGTCGGGCCGAAATTGCCGGCACTGCTGCAGCGTATCGAGCTGAGCCTGCACACGCAGAGCCGCCGGCTGGGAGCTTCGATCGATCCGCTGCCGGATCGCGGGCGGCGCGTCTTCTACAAGGAAGGCCGCTGCGCCACTTGTCATCAGGGCCGCGCACTTCACCGATGTCGTGAGCAGTCCGCCGAGGAACTGGCCCGTTCTGCGATCCGGCTGGAGGCGGGCACGGAGCCGGGATACGCGTCACGAAGTGCAACAGGCAAGTGCCCGGACGACGCCGTTGCGCGGTCTGTGGCAGCATCCGCCGTATTTCACGACGGCAGCGCGAAGGATCTTCCGGCCGTCGTCCAGCACTATGACGATCGGTTCGATTTGAATCTCTCGGCGCGGCAGAAGGCGGATCTCGTGGAGTTCTTGAAGACACGCTCTGACGAGAGGGCCCGCACATGCCGACGCGCGCCCCAGACGTGGACTCGACCACTTTCGGTCGAAGCGCTTGCGCACCTTCTATTTAAAGGATCTCAGAGTCTCGTCCAGCAAGCCCGGTCTCGAATCATGTCTGCAGAAACGCTTGCGCATCTCTGCCGACCAACTCGATCCCTAGCTTACTGCTCCGAGCCTTCGGTTTCCCGTCTCAAGAAAAACGCTTCGTCCTGTTCTGTTCCGTCGCTGCCAATCTTCTTGCGAAAGACTCGCTGCTACTTCACTGATCAGTTCGCTTCGTCTTCCGAAGTCCCGAACTTGGCTGCGCCCGCATCTGGCGCGCGCAGCGAAGGCACAATCTAGGTGTCAATCCTGCGATTTGTCAAGGCGGTGGAAAAACTTTTCAAGTATTTTTGAAGACGAGACCGCTACAGCAATCTTGCGATGATGAACGCGGCCATGGCCGCGATGATCAGGCCAACCGACGACCAACTGCGATCTTCATTTGCCTGCGCCGGCGCTCGCTCCGAGATTCGAAGCTCTGCGATGTTCGCCCAGAGCGCTTTGTGCAGGCGCGGATCCGTCGGGACCGCCGCGAACGAGGTTCTCGCCGGGCGTCACGATCTCGACTGGGGCAACGAACCTATATCCCGCGCTTCGGGACCGTTTGTATATATAAGGACCGCTCGGAGTCGTCGTCCAGCGCCTCGCCGGACCTGCTTGATCGCGAAGTTCACACCCTGGTCGAAGTCGACGAAGGTATCGCCCGTCCAGAGCGCCGCTCGAATCTCGTCGCGCGTCGACCACGCGTCCAGCTTCATTCACCAGCAATTTCAAAAGCTTGAACGGTTGCGGCCTAGGCTTGATGGCCAGCCCGTTCTTGAGCAGCTGCTCGGACTCCGCTATCGAGCTCGAATACGCCGAAGCGGTGGATCGTTGCCCTGTCGCCGCTCGCTCATCTCTCCGTGCAACCTCTCATGTCTCCGTGAAAACCCCTGTCGGAATTGATCTTATGCTCTCAGCGGATTCTCACAGACTGCAAACTCTTCGCATATGGCCGATCCGCGCCTCGTTGTGTATGTATCCGAAAAGGTCGAGCCCACGTCCGGTCCTCACGCCGGATAGGCACGACCAGTATCGAGGATGGACATGACCAGGGACCCCGGACGGAATCTTTCGAAGAAATCCCTCTTTCGGCAGACTTTCGGGATGGCTGGACCCGGGAGCTCCACGCCGATATCGAAGTAGCCGTCAGCCATGCCGCACCGGTGCTGATTACAGCGCCGATGCCGTGCGCGCAGGCCATCGTGCACGCGATCGTGTCATCGCACCACCATGTCGAAAGCCCGGAGATGGTGAGCTACGAGGTGGGAAAGGGCGAGCTGGCCGACGCGCTGGCGGAGGGCAGGCGCGCCGCCGCACGCCGCGGGCGCGCGGTTCTCTGGCTGAAGGAAGTCCATCGGCTGGAAAGCGATGCTCAGCGATCGTTGATTGGGGAGATGACAGAGGACCCCGCCGACAGCGAAATCCTCCAGATCATCGCGTCATCAACGGCGGATCTCTATCCAGTGCGTGAACGCCGGGTCGTTCGATGCCCGGCTTCTTCTATCGGCTCAATACGATCCACATCGTCGCGCCGCGGAGGACAGATAGGGCAGGAAGGGCAGGAAGGGCCTTCCTGCCTTCGTGGTTATTTCGTATCTCTCGGTTGTCAGCTAGCGTGCTGGTCGTTGCTGACCTGCACGGTATCAACGAACGTGCGCCACGCCTGTTCGGCCGCGGTTCGGTTCTGCGCGAGCGTTCCGCCATACCAGGTCGCCGAGGCGCGATTGGGTGACGGCCGGTCCATACGCGCTGCACCGTGACCGAGACGCCAAGGTGCGGAACGCGGACGCTGCAAATACGCGGGTAAGGCCTGCTTGCGTCCCGCCGCAATTTCGAGCCGGAGCCCCTCGTTGCTGACGTCAAGAATCCGGGTCGGCAGGCCGTTCACGAACGCATCGACCTTGGCTGCACAACTTTCGCGGCGACCGGCGGGCTGGACGTCCGTCCAGCATCGCCATGGACACGTAGCACATCAGCATCGCCCGCTCGACCGGTCTCGAAAGACACATCGTCTGCGTGCTGGCCGCTTCGTTGGGCGGCACCGTGTCGGTATCGCCGATCACGACCGCGGGAGTGAGCGGATTGCGCGCCCGGCCTGTCGTGCAGGCCGTCCCGATACGCGAAGATCGAGTCGGCAATCAGCAGGTCGAACGGCCGGGCATGCATTTCGTCAACAGCCGTTCGTGTGTTCCAGAGCTGGACAGGATCGAATCCTTCGGCCACGAGCCAGTCGGCGATCGCCGACCCCCTCGTTGAGATCAGGCAGTGCTACGAGAACGCGGGGCTTTTCGTGCATAGCGCGCGGGCATTCTGCACTGAGTGTGCCAGCACGAAACATTGGGAATTTCACGCGTGCGCGTCCGTGCAGCCCACGGAAATCGCAGTCGCCGCGAAAGAAACGTAATCACGCGGGAAACGCGAATCAAATAGCTCCAGATCAGACACGAACTTAGCCGTTTCTGTAGGTATCGGCGCTCAGCGGGATTGGTCACGAGCGCCAGCGCCTGACCGCATCGCGGCTGCGGCTTCTTCCAAACGGCCGAGACGACGAAGAACGTTCGGCCTTCGAGGCGGGGAGCAGATGATAACGAGCGAGATCTGCCTTCATTTCGAGCCGCTCGATCCAGGCAAGCGCGCCTTCGAGGCTCGTCGCCAGCCCGAACGCCACGGCGGCGTTGAGCTCCACGACGGGCGTCGGCGTCGATTTCAAAAGCGTGATGTACTAAGGCTGAGATCTGCCGCCAATCGGTTGCCTCGGATGTGGGCGCCGTCGCGTGGAGAGCGGCAATCGCCGCCTGCACCTGATACGGTCCGGGTGCGCCATACGCAAATGCCTCGTCGAGAATGCGCACGCCTTCGTCGATTTCTGCGCGATCCCAGAGCGATCGATCCTGCATGCTCGAGAGGCACGAGCTCGCCGTCCTCCGAGATGCGGCCCGGCGGCGCGAATCTGTGAGGAGCATCAGCGCGAGCAGGCCCCGCGCTTCGGGTTGTTCCGGAAGCAGCGCGACGCTCAGGCGGGCGAGACGGATCGCTTCGCGCACGAGATCCGGCCGGAGCAGCGACGGCGCGTCGGTCGACGCATACGCCTTCGTTGAAAACCAGGTAGAGAACCGCCAGCACCGATTCGACGCGCTCGGCAAGCTTGTCCCGCGGCGGGATTTCGCACGGAATTCGAGCGTCGCGAATCTTCTTCTTCGCGCGGACGAGCCGCTGCGCGGTCGTGGCCTCCGGTTCGACGAACGCACGGGCGATCTCGCGCGTGGTCAGGCCGCCGAGCGTGCGGAAGCGCGAGCGCCGCGCGCGAGCCGTCGGGCAGCGCGGGATGGCAGCAGACGAACAGCAGTCGCAGCCGATCGTCTTCGATCCCCGACGGATCATCATCCTCAGGAGCTGGCGGCGGCGCTGCGACATCCGATTCGAGCGGCCTCGTCCGATTGCGCTCGAGCGGAAACGGTCGATCGCAAGCCGCCGCGACACCGTGTTCAGCCAGCTCCCGGGATTCTGGGGAACACCGTCGCGCGGCCAGGCTACCAGCGCCTTTCGCGTAGGCTTCCTGCAGCACATCCTCGGCGATGTCGAAGTCGCCGGTCAGCCGAATCAGACCGGCGAGGACGCGCCGGCCGTCGGTCCGCACGAGACTTCGTCGAGGATGCGCGCCAGGACCATCAGCTCATCGTCGCGCCAACGCCGAGCGGCCTGATTTCGACCGCACCGTCCGTCATGCCTGGCATCTTCTCTGCCCAGTGAATCGCCTGCTCGAGATTGTCCACCTCGATGACGTAGTAGCCGCCCAGCTGTTCCTTCGTTTCCGCAAACGGCCCGTCCATCGTTTTTGGTTTGCCGTTGGTGAAGCGGAATGCTCGTCGCGGTCGTGACCGGCTTCAACTCCGCGCCGCCGCGAATGACTCCGGCGTTGGCCATGGCCCGGCCGTACTCACCAGTGCCCGGCGAGGACTTTTTCGATGATGTCCTGTGGCTTCCGTCCACTGCCGCTCGTTGCTGTAGATCAGCAGGATGTGACTTCATGGCGTCGATTCTCCTCCAGTCTGTTGACGGGACCGCGGCGGAAAATCGACAGGGCTTTGGGATTTGGGCTCCGGGATTCGTCGGTCCAGAAACAAAGGCGGGTCCGAAAGGACCCGCCTGACGTAACTTATCCCTCGAGCCCTTACGCCCTACGCTCTTTGACAGCGAAGCCGTCCACGTGCATATCCAGCACATGGTTGATGCGGACGCCGACGAGGCCGTCGGTTTTCGCGGTCATCCCGGTCTTGGGCGTGGTGTGCACGACCGTGCCGTTCACGACATAAGAGATCGTGTCTCCGGCGACGCGGACTTCCAGGGCGTTGACCGACTTGCCGTCGGCCCCGGGCACCTTCACCGCTTCGTGTTTGGTGTAGCCCTTGACGTCGTGCGTCTGCTCGCCGGCGCGGTGTTTGATCAGGTAGGTCCCGTCCTGCGCGACCATGAAGTAGATGTAGCTCTGATTCGCGGCGGCGAGGTCCGAACCACCGATCACGAGACCGTAATAGTTTGCATGGCTGCTAGGCTTGGTCAGCGTGAAAGGTGGCGGACGCCGTGAAGTTGCCCGTGGCGGTGTTCGCGGGATTCCAGAACACGCCAGCGGGTCCCCCCCGTCACATGAAACCCCGGTGCCCATCCTCGCGAACTTCAGATTCGGCGTGTTGTCGGGATCGGACGGGCTCGTACTGCGGTCGACTCGAACGCTCCAACCGGCCGGGGCCTGGGCGGCTACCGACACGACGCTCAAGGCCACAATCGCTAGTACTGCGAAACGTCGAAGCATCGGCAATTCTCCTTGGCGGCTATCCTAACATCGCGTTTCCCGTTTAAAGCTCGAGCGATGGAAGGTCCGCCTCACGCCAAGGCTACGGCGGACTCGCCGAAGCGCGAAGCGCGAAGGCGGTTCAGCTGGCCCGCTGTGCATGTAGAATGCGCGAAGAATCGAGGTCCTATGACGATGCCGCGATCGATGACCGGGTTGATCGTTCTGGCCGGCCTCTCTTGCCCTTGCCGCGATATCGCAGTCGCCTGGCCTGAACGCACAGCGACCGGCGGCGCCAACCTCCGTCAACTGGGCACTCCACAACCTGGATCTCGCCGGGACCCGGTACTCAACGCTGGATCAGATCAACCGGTCCAACGTGAAGTCGCTGACGCCACGCTGGCTGTTTCAGCACGGCGTGATCGACGGCGTCAGCAACCAGACGACGCCGATCATCGTGGACGGCAGCGATGTATGTGACCGATTCGCGCGGCAGCGTGTATGCGGTCGATGCCGCCGACGGCCATCTCCTCTGGACCTACGACGTGACGAGCCTCTCGGCGGCGGCTCGCGCGAAGGCTATGTCTTTCGCAACCGCGGCGCTGTCTACGCGAACGGCGTCGTCTACACGGCGGGCGGATCGTTCCTCTTCGCGCTCGACGCCAAGACCGGCACGCCGCTCCAGGGATTCGGCAAGGGCGGCCAGGCGAGCGTCATCATGGACGTGCTGACGCCGCGCTACCCCGGAAGTGAAGACGGCCATCAGCATGGGCTACTGGTTCACCACGGCGCCGCAGTTCTACAACCGGACGCTCTATATCGGCAGCACTCGCAGCGAGAGTCACATTCCCGGCGGTCACGTGCTGGCCGTCGATGCGAGAGACCGGCAAGGTCAAGCTGGCATTTCAACACGGTCCCGCAGGATGAAAAGGATCAGGGCTGGGCGGTGGCGGGTCCGACCTGGGTCGGCGGCGAGAGAAACGGCGGCGGAATCTGGGAAACCGCCGCGATCGATCCGCAGCTGGGCTTGATCTACATGGCGGTTGGCAATCCGTTCGGCGACAGCACGAAGCGAGCGGGAACCAATCTGTTCAGCGATTCGATCATCGCGCTCTCGCTCGACACGGGCCAGTTGAAGTGGTATTTCCAGGAGACGCACCACGATGTCTGGGACTACGACTCTGGCGGTCCGCCGACGCTGTTCGACATGCAGGTTGGCGGAAAACCGTGCGAGCGATCGCCGCACGCCAGCAAGAACGGCTACCTGTACATCCTGAATCGGGAGACCGGGCAGCCGGTTCATCCGATCAAGGAAATGCCGGTGCCGACGACTCCGGCTCGTCCCGGCGAACAACCGTGGCCGACCCAGCCGATTCCGTTCACGGCCAGCGGCAAACTCGATGGAGCCGGTGTGCCCGATCGTTCCGCTGGAGATCCCGCCCGAGCAGCTGGCCAAGAACAAGATCGTGCCGCAGTACACACCGAACAACCCGAACCAGATCCAGGCGCCGGGACCGGTGGAGGCGCGAGCTACAGCCCGATCTCGTACAGCCCGCAGACAGGCCTGCTGTATGTGGCCGCGATCGACAGCCCGACAAACCCGGGTCGTGGGCCGAAGGGATACTTCTCCGCCTACAATCCGACGACCGGCGAGCTTCGCGTGGCGGCAGATTTTCGAAGGCTACGGACAAGCCGGCTCAGTGGTCACCGCCGGCGGTCTGATCTTCGTCGGCGCAGGCAGCAACCTCGCCGGATATTTCTACGCGTTTGACGCCAAAACCGGCGAGCAGCTGTGGAAGTTCAATACCGGGGCGGGGATCTTTTCTTCGCCGTCGGTGTACATGGTCAACGGCGAGCAGTTCGTCACGGTGGCGTCTGGCGGCGGCGAGAGAGGCCGGCGCGGAGGGGACTTGATTCTGTCCTTCGCACTGCCGCCGCGTTAGGTTGAGGTAAGGAGTAACGGGTAAGGAGTGTGCGGCGTGAGTGTTCACGCCGCACACCAGCGAAGAACCTACTGGGCTCCGGCGGCCGTCGAGCTGCTCTGTAGAATGCGCTGGAAGACCGCAGTCGCCTGCCTCATTTCTTCCATCGTTCCGAGCGAGATGCGCGTGTGTGACTTCCGAACGGCGGGAAATCACGTCCGATGGTGACTTTCTGCTTGGCGCAGGCTTCGCGGAACTGCTGCGCGCTGCGGCCCTTCAAGTCAACGAAGATGCAGTTCGTGTGGCAGTCTGCCGCTTCGTAGCCCATCTTCTTGAACGCCGCCAGCGTGAAGTCGCGCACGCGGGCGTTTTCGGCTTTTTCCTCGGCGATGTGCGCCGTGTCGATCATTGACGCGATGCCCGCCGCAGCCGTCAGCGTGTTGATGCTGCCCAGGCTCCATGCGCGCGAGATCTGCTGCATCGTCTCCTGCTGACCGATGCCGTAGCCGAGACGCAGGCCCGCCATCCCGTGAGCCTTCGAGCACGACCGGGTCACGAACACGCCCGGCAACTCCTGCGTCAACGCCATCGCAGTCTTGACGGCATTGTCGTGCGTGTAGTCGATGTACGCCTCGTCGAGCAGGATCGCCGTATTCGGAGAGTTTTGCTTCACCTTCCGAACGAACTTTTCGATGTTCGCGGCATTGTGCACAGTGCCCGTCGGGTTGTTCGGGTTGCACACGTAAACCATCCCCGCGCCTTTGGCCGCTGTCGGCCATCGCGTCCAGATCCAGCCCCAGCGATTTGTCGACCGGAACCAGCTTCACGGGCGCGCCAATGCGGCGGGCGGTCTGTTCACACGTTGCGTACGAGGGGTGCTGCGCTGACGAGCGGCTTGTCGGCGGCGCAGCACGCGCGCGCGTGGCCGCTTCGAGGATCGGGCCCGAGCCGGTGCCCATGATGACGCGATCGTTATTGACCCTGTAGAAGTCGGCGATCGTCGCTCCGAGCTGGTTCATGTTGTCGGGCGGATAGTCCTCGCCCGTTGCGCGGCGAGATCGCGGCGTGCAGGGCGGCAATCGTGCTCTTGCCGGGGCCTCGCGCATTCTCGTTCGAGCTGATGCAGAATGAAGCTCGTCGTCGAAGACAGCCGGCGCCTGCTCGGCGCCTTCGAAGGCCATGGCTTCGTGGCCGCGGCCGACGATGAACGAGGTGGTGAGCACACCGGCGCCGCTCATTCCCACGTTCCTGAAGAAATTACGACGAGATAGTGACATGGGCCTCTCCCTGCCTCGAACGAACCTATCTCCGCTGGCCGAACGCTCGAGGACAACCTCGTCCGGCTGCGCAACGCCCAGTATAGCGGCATCCAGCCGAACCGACGACAAACAGTTATTCAGCCCCAGGTTCGGGTCGCCCACCGTTGCACGCCCATTTACGGCGCGCCCCGGCAGGGAAATCGTGTCCGGCGCGCAGTATCATCACGCTCGTGGACGAGCTGCAGGCCTGTGGAGCCGAATCGGCCGACGAGCCGTTCTGGCTGGCGCACTGGGTTTCGGCGCGTCACGCCGTGCTGGACGGGCTGGCAGGACCAGGGCGCGTCCAGGCGTCCGGCGCCCGGCGACCTCCTGGTCAAGGTGGACGATGCGACGCTGAAACCGCTGGGGCCGGACGACATCCTCTGCAATCAGCGCCGGTCGAAGCGTGGCCGCTCGAGCCGACCGGAAAGATCGTCCGCAGCGGCTCGCGCCTGAACAAGATCCTGATCGTCAAGCTCGATGCCTGCGGCGCTGACCGCGGCGACGCGCCCGCTCGGGGCAGACGGCGTGGTGGCCTACACGGCCATCTGCACGCACGAAGGCTGCGACATCGGCGGGCTGGATCGCCGCCGAGCATCTGCTGTACTGCGAGTGTCACGAATCGAAATTCGACCCGCGCGACGCCGCTCGCGTCGTCGACGGGCCGGCGCCGCGCAGTCTGCCGGCGCTGCCGCTCAAGGTCGTGGACGGCGTTCTGGTGGTCGCGAAGCCATTCACCGCTCGTGTTGGCGGAGAGAACGTGTAGCGACACTGCAGGCTAGCTTCGCCGCAAGCGCAGAGAGCGGCGCAGCGGAAACGATCACGCAGCAGCGACTGAAGGATACGCGCGCGCTACGGTGATTCGACTCGCTTCGCCGTCAGGGCCAGCAGATGAACAGTGACAGCGGGTCGCGCGAGTACTAACGATCTCACGCAGCGCGACAGTGAAGGATACGCCCGGAGCGCTACGGCGCGAAGGGCGTCGCGCGTGGGGGTGGGGCCCCACGCCGCAGCTCGCGGGGTGGGGGCCCCGCGAGCATATGAAAAGTTGATCAGCAACGGGAGTCGTCGATGAAAGCCAGGCGCATCGCAGAAGCTTTGGTCGCGGCTGTCGTGGCCGGGACCGCCGTTCTTACCGCACAGCAGGCGCAGGCGCCGGCACCTCCTCCGCCGCCGCCCCTCCCGATGCCGGCGATCCTCAGAGCGCACAAGCCGGTCACGGCTGAACGGCTGCTCAAACCGGATCCGGCCGACTGGTTGATGGTCCGCCGCACCTACGACGGCTGGGGCTACAGCCCGCTCGATCAGATCAACAGCCGGCAACGTGAGCAAGCTGCGGCCGGTGTGGTCGTTCTCGACCGGCATGACGAGCGGTCACGAAGCACCCGCCATCGTCAACAACGGCGTGATGTTCGTCTCGACGCCAGGCAATCAGGTCATCGCGATCGACGCGAAGAACCGGCAGGCAGCTGTGGCGCTACCGGCGCGCAGCTGAGCGAGGACGCGATCGTGCTGCATCGCGACGAACCGCGGCGTCGCGCTGTACGGCGACAAGGTGTTTCTCGCCGCCGAGCGAAGCGGTGCTCGTCGCGCTCGACGCGCAGACCGGCAAGGAAGTCTGGACGGCCGAAGTCGCCGACAACAAGAACGGCTATTACATGTCGCTCGCGCCGCTCGTTGCCGACGGCAAGGTGATGGTCGGCACGTCGGGCGGCGAGATCGGGCATCCGCGGCTTCGTCGCGGCGTACGACGTCGAGACCGGCAAGGAAGTGTGGAAGGATCTACACGATTCCGGCGCCCGGCGAGCCGGGCAGCGAGACGTGGCCGCAAGGGCGATCAATGGAAGACGGGCGGCGCGATCGGTCTGGGTGACCGGCCAACTACGATCCCGAGACACACCTCGCGTTCTGGGGCGCCGGCAACGGCGGTCCGTGGATGGGCGATCAGCGGCCCGGCGACAATCTCTACACCGCGTCGACGATTGCCATCGACGTGCGCGACCGGCACGATCAAGGGCCACCATCAGTACCATCCCAACGATTCGTGGGACTGGGACGAGGTGTCGCCGCCGATTCTCGTCGACTTCAAGCGCGACGGCCGGACGGTCAAAGGGCTGATCGACGTCGCGCGCGACGGCTACCTGTGGTTCCTCGAGCGCACCGACGGCGAGATCAACTTCGTCGAGGGCATGCCGTACGTGAAGCAGAACGGTGTTCAAGAGCCTCGATCCGAAGACCGGCCGGCCCGACGTCGATCCGGCACGCAAGCCCGGCACCGGCAAAGTGGCCGACGGATTCTGCTCCGTCGCACTGGGGCGGCAAGAACTGGCCGCCGATCGCGTTCAATCCCGAGACGCGGATGATCTACATCCCGGCCAACAACAACCTGTGCACGGTGATCACGGGTTCGGCGGTCACCTATACGCCGGGCAACCGTTTCATCGGCGGTCAGTCGGCGATGCTATCTGAACGCCGGTGCCGATCATATCGGCGAAGTGCAGGCATGGAACGTCGACACGGGCAAACGCGCATGGACCTACGAGCTTCGGACGTCGATGAACTGGGGCTCGATGATGACGACCGGCGGCGCGTCTCGTGTTCACCGGCGGCACCAACGATCGCAAGCTTCACGCGTTCGACGCGCAGAACGGCACAGCTGCTCTGGGAATTCCCGACCAACTCCGGGATCACTCGGCCCGCCCTCGACGTTCACGATCGACGGCAAGCAGCATCGCCGTCCAATCGGGCTGGGGCGTCGACTCGCGCTCGATGCAGGCCCGGTTGAATACGCTGACGATGGGGAACTATCCGGAAGTGCCCGAAGGCGGCGCAATCTGGGTCCTCGCGCTGCCGTAAAGCGAACGCCCATCGCGAACGCGGGCGTGGGCGGTCTCGCTCCGGCGTGCAAGGTCGCCTCGCGAGCAAAACGTGCCGCCGGCAACTTTCGCTTATGCCAGGGCGCTCGGGTCAAGCTTGACCTCCGCGAAGGTGGCCGTCGGCACGTTTTGAGTGCTGACCGCTTGTTGCCATCTCGGCTCCCACGCACGCCTCCGCGAGACCGCCCCCACGCCCGCATGGTGCCGACGTTCGACCGATCGCGGCGGCGCGTTTCTGCAGGACACGGTCCGCGCGGCGCTCGTTTGACGCCGACTTCGAACTCACGCGACTCGCGAAGCTGGGTAAAACACGTTCGCAGGCCAGGCTGCCGCGTCGATCGTCCCCGCCCGTAATGAGCGGTGGATTAACCCGGATGCGACCGGTTTTAAGACCGAACGGTTGAATCAGCTGAATCGACGCGGTCCATCGACAGGTCACGCCGGAGAGACGTGTTTTCCGCGTGAGTTCGCTTGAGGCGTCAAGCGAGTTGCCCGCGGCGCGTCTCACGCGCGGACGTCGCGGGGGAGATCAGCGCCGTCACGTGAATCGCCGGGTCTAAAGACCCCGGCCTACACTAGTCAGCAATTGACAGTTGGCGCCTCCCTATTTCAGGCGCCTGGCAGCTGAGTTCCGCGGCGTCGATTGGTGCTGCCGGTGCCTGAGTAGATCGCGACCTTCGGGTAGACGCACAGCGGTCGCGTCCTGTCCTGCACGCCGTTGGTCGAGTGCGACGCGATGACGCGTTCGGGCGCGCGTCCCTGCTCAACCCATTCCTCGAGCGCACCCAGCATGTCGAAGTTGCTCGGTCCCGGACCGCCGCTGCAGTGCAGCATGCCCGGCTACCATGAACAGCCTGACTTGCTGCTGCGCCTTTGCCTCGGCTTCCTCGCGGCTTCCGTTCTTGCCGTTCATGAGATGGCCGACGACGCGGCGGTGGTACTCGATCGTGTTCCGCGGCGAGATCGACGGGTCGTTCCAGCCCGTGATACATGATCAGCTTGTTGCCGCGCTGGCGGAACCTAGTCAGGTCGGCGTCGAACGCGTCGAACGTCTATGCCCAGTTTCTGCACCGCAGACTCCAGGTCCCTGTTGTAGTCGAACGTGCGGAAATCCCAGGACGCGATTCTCGAAGATGAAATACTTCAGCGTGTTATCGGCCTGCTCCCCAGTGGTTCCCGGTCAGCGGGCCCGTGCCGGTCATGTAGAGCGCCCATCCTCCCGGCGGCTTCCGCCCCGGCATGTAGCCCGGATACACGACGCCGATGCGGTTGCGCGAGCCGGACCAGATCGTCTTCACGGCGCGCACCTGCTTCGGCGTGAGGCACGATGGCGCGTCCTTGCCGTCGCGGCACATCAGCACTTCGGGATCGAACTTGCACTGTCGCGGATCGTCGAGGCACGCCGTCGCTGATGCCGTCAGAGCATGTCGCACGCGGCGTTGACCGCGTCTGCCAGGATCGGCAGCTTGCTCGCGGGCACGTAGCTCTCGGGATCCATTGTTCATCGCCAGCGCGACCCAGAGATGGCCGCCGGTCTGGAACCGTGTCCAGTTGGCCGCGGGTGCGCCCGCGACGATGCCGTTGTAGTCGTCGGGAAAGCGCTGCGCCTCCATGAGCGCCTGGCGTCCGCCCGTCGAGCACGACATGGAAGTTACGACTGGCTCGCGCGCTGGCCGTAGTAGAGTGGACACTGATGCTGCTTGGCGTTCTCGGCGGTCACATGGATCGCACGGCATCCGAAGTCGACCGAGCAGCTCGGGATGTCCCACCGCCCACTCGCCGTCGCGCGCGTTGGTGGTCGAATGTCCAGTGTCGGTGCTGGCCGTCGCGTACCCGCGGCGGAGCGCCGCCGCCATCGCGCCGCATACAATCGATCCCACCGTTGGCGCCGTTGCCCACGCCTTGATACTTCCCGGTTCCATTTCTCGACCGGAAGCCAGACCTCGAAATTCACCGCGGTCTTCGTCGTGCCGGCGACGCGGCAGAACTTCGGCAGGCCGTTCAGCGCGGCCTGCCACCTGGCGGCGTAAACGAAGGTCCGGCAACTTCTTCGGCCGTCTTGATCGTCGTGTCGGGCAGCGAAATCGACGCGAGCGTGGCGCACGAGGCGGCCGGTGCGGCCGTCAGCAGGAACCTGGATCTGGAGCGCCACGATCAACCAGGCGAGACCGGCGCCGATGCAGGAACCGAGAGAGCAGGCGTGCTTCATGAGTGCATCCTTCTCTTATCGCGACGCCGTCGCGAGGCTTTTGTCAGGGCCTGATACACGAGCGCGCTGCAGAACGACGCTGGCGGCCGGCGAGTCCGGGTAGCGCTGCACCATCATCACGGCCACCAGTTCCTCTTTGGGATCGACCCAGAACGTGGTGCCGTAGATGCCGCTCCATCCGTACATCCCGCCGGAGCCTTCGGTTCATTGTGTCGCCGCGACATCCATCACCACGCGGAAGCCCAACCCGAAATTCGCGCCGGCCCTGACGAGGCCGCCGGGCCGGTAGATCGGCGGTGTGGCTGGCGGTCATGAGCGCGATCGTCTTCCGACTGAGCAGGCGGATCGCCGCCCGAGGACGCCGCCAGCGAGGAGCATGTTAGCGAACCGCGCGTAGTCGCGCGCCGTGGATGTGAGACCGGCTCCCGCCCGAGAGCGTTACGTCTTCGGGGCTTTAGTACGAAGTCAACCGGCGACATGAACGTGTTGCCGGAAACTGCTCCGGATCCCTTCATCGGCCGGATGCCGCCCGAACCGTCCGGCGAATACGCACGGTCGCCATGCGCGGCCACCTTGCGTCCGCCACTTCGAAGGCGGTATCGATCATGCCGAGCGGCTTGAAGATCCGATCGGCCAGGAACCGCTCGAACGGCATGCCCGACGCCACTTCAACGACGCGGCCGAGCAGACGTCGACGCCCAGGCTGTAGTTCCACGCGGATCCCGGCTGCGCCACCGCGGCTGCGCCGCCAGCTTGTCGATCGCCTGCGCCGTGGTCATCGTTCGTGATGCTCAGGCCATCGGTCACGCCTTCCTTGCGATAGGCGTCGCCGACCGGACCCCCATTCAGAAATCCGCACGACAATCCCGATCGATGCGACAAGAGATCGCGAATCGTGATCTCGCGGCGCGCCGGGTACCGTCGTCGCCTTCTCGGCGACTTTCATGGTCTTGAACGCCGGGATGAACTTCGAAACCGGATCGGTGAGGAGCAGCTTCTTCCTTCGCACAACATCATCACGGCGACGCCTCGTGATCGGTTTGGATCATCGAGGCAACGCGGAAGATTGTGTCGGTCTTCATCGGCGTCCGGCTCTCGACGTCCTGAAAGCCCGAGGCGTGGAGATCGACGACCTTCCCTTCGCGCGCGACGAGCGTCGACGTATCCGCCGACTTCGTGACGGTCCGAGAGCGCCTGCATGCCGGCATGAAGGCGGCCGAGGCGCGTTCGGTCGAGATGCCCACGCTCTCGGGCGTGACCGTACCGGCCGCAGCCGAGCTTGGCGCCGCGGCGCCGCCTGCTGCGCCGAGCGCCACGCTGCCGCCGATGACGATCACGATCAACGCGCGGATCAAGGCTTCATCCGGCACTCTGGTAATTTGAGCGTCACTGTATAAGCGCCCCGGTGGTATGCCCGTCGCTGGCGGGCGGCTCGAGGAGTAGAGATCCGCCGGAGGTTGCTCCATTCGAGTCGCTGCGATGTGTGATCGGGGCCTGCTCGCTTGCCGTTCCTGGAAGCGCGCGGGCGCAGACGCCGGTCGACACAACAGCAGCGAGGCGCGGTTTCAGCTGGATGTGAAGGTGAACGATGCGGCGCTCGCCGCCTATCTCCCGCCGGGATGGACGCCGAACGTCGCCGCGCAGGGGGCCGCGAAAGACTGCAACCTTCGGGTCATCTTCATCGATCGCGTGACCGTCAACGCGCCCGACGGGCAAGCCTGTCGGAGAGGATCCAGCCGCCTCGGTCTACCTGGCGGCGCCGGTCAATGATCCGAGCGCGGGCGACCGTGCAGCTGATCATCTGGCGGACTGATTGACGATCCGGCCGCCGCGCCCGCCTCGTTCGGCAACCACCTCGCCGCGGCGACTGAGCTCGGTGCAGCGATCCACCGCATCGACAGGCGGCGGCCCGGTGCTCGGATTCGCAGGACTGGGTGTTTGCGGCGCCCACTGGCGAGCGCCTCGAGCTGCACATCAGCAATACGTAACTGAACGAAGTACA
>ERZ1370068.6688-contig-5657_pt1 | contig 18935 bp, 19 predicted proteins | sample MGYA00561227_ERZ1370068 | MGnify/ENA primary metagenome ERZ1370068 (study PRJEB38410, sample SAMEA6850437) | metagenome | study: Metagenomic assessment of the ecological functions of the soil: analysis of the soil microbiota associated with the...
ATGAAAACTGAAGACGAAGAGTCACTCATCAGCAGAGCGACCTCTCCGATTATCTGTCGAGAATCGACGAGAATCCGAACTCATCTGTCTCCTCCGACGCAGGCGACGAAGGAGACCAAGGTCCGCGTACTATTCGCTTTTCAAAGACCGAGGTGTTCGAGGCAGAGTGTGCTCCGAGAGCCGACACCGTCGAACGGCTGCGCCGACGAGGTCGAGAGGGGGCGTACTCTATGCCAACTCGTCCGACCTGTCAAACTCTGAAAATAGTCAATGAATCCAGCATGGTTAGGTCGAGACGACGCGAGCCCTGTATGAAGCGGCGCTTCCCCGCTTGCAACAAATGCTCGCCCGGCGAGAGCCACGCTTCGAGGTCGTTCGCGCGCTGTTCGTCGACCCGCACGCCGCCCCTGGCCGACCAGCCTTCGCGCGTCCTGACCGACTGGTCGCGAAGCCCACGGCGACCAGCGCGTCGACCAAACGAAGCCCGCGAGCCTCCGTCGCCGGGCAGGTCGCGGCTCGGAACATCCTCGGGCGCGCGGTGCTGCCTGAAACACGCGGTCGAAGTGCGCTTCCGCTTCCTTCGCAGCGGCGGATCCGTGGAAGCGACTCGACCAGGCGAGCCGCGAGGGCCGCCTTCGGTCGCGCGGGTTCGCAGGCGCCCGGCAGCCCCACTCGGGCCGGCCGAGGAGCTCGATCCAGCGGCGGCAGCAGCGCGTCGGGGAATCGACATCGTCTTCCCGTACATGTCTTCCGGCGCGTCGCGAATCCCGATCGAGTTGCCGAGCGACTTCGACATCTTCTCGCTGCCGTCGACGCCCTCGAGCAACGGCAGCGTCATCACGATCTGCGCCTCCCTGCCCGTAGGCGCGCTGGATCTCGCGGCCGAGCAAGAGGTTGAAGAGCTGATCGCGTCCCGCCGACCTCCACGTCGGCGCGCAGCGCGACCGAGTCATAGGCCTGCACGAGCGGGTACAGGAACTCGTGGATCGCGATCGACACCCCGCCCTGAAGCGGCGCTTGAAGTCGTCGCGCTCGAGCATCCGCGCCACCGGCTGGTGCGACGCGAGCCGGATGAACTCCGCGGGCGACATCGCGTCCATCCACTCGCTGTTGAACCGGATCTCGATCCGCGAGGGTGTCGAGCAGCGCGCTCACCTGCTGCGTGTAGGTCTCCGCGTTCGCGCTTGACTGACTCGCGAGTGAGTGGCGCGCGCGTCTTGTTCCGGCCCGTCGGGTCGCCGATCATCGCCGTGAAGTCGCCGATCAGGAAGATGATCGTGTGCCCCAGCTCCTGGAGCTCAGCGCAGCTTGTCGAGCGGGACCGTATGGCCCAGGTGAAGGTCCGGCGCCGACGGGTCGCAGCCGTACTTGATCCGCAGCGGCGCGCCCTTCGCGAGTCGGGCGGCGAGCTCCCCGTCCGCGACCAGATCGACGGCCCGCGCGCGAAAGCGCTCGAGCAGCGGCGTCGGTGCCGAAGGGCTCACGGCGCAGCCACGCGCAGAACGAAGCGAGCCGCGACGACGACGTGCATGCGCACGTCCCACGGGTCCTCTGGCAGCTCGTCGGCCACGCGATCGTCGTAACAGATTCCGACGAGCCACGCATCCGCCCGGCGGCGCGCCAGCAGCCGGTCGTAGTGGCCGCCCCGCGCCCGAGCCGCCGCCCGCGCCGGTCGAAGCGCAACGCCGGCACGACGAACAGGTCGACCTCGCTCGCCGGCACTCGCTCCGGCCCTCGCCGGGTCGGGCGCGAGCTCGAGCTCCGCCCCGACCACGACCGGATACACCACGCACGCGCCCGCGCGCGACAGGCTTCCGGCAACCGGCCTCGAGCGGGACCTCGTCGCCGATGGCCGAGTACACGGCCACGCGTGCGCGCACGACTCGAGCTCGGGCAGCCCCGAGAGGCGACGCCTGCGCAGCCGCGCGCAGCCGCTGGCGTGCCCACCCGCATGCGCCGGGCCTCGGCGCGCAGCGCGGCCTTCTGCTCTGCGCGCGGCCTCGCTCAGGCCGAGTCGACCAGGTCGATCAGCGCCTGGATGCGCTCGCGAGGCACCGCGACCATGTCGCTTCTGCCGCAGCAGCTCGCTCGCGATGTTGAGCGCCGCCAGCACCGAGGCGTCCTGCGTGTCGGGCGTCGAGCGCCGCACCTCGCGCAGCACGCCGTCGACGTAGGCCGCGACGGCCTCGAGGTGCTCGCGGTCCGCGTCGGTCCGCACGCGGTACTCGCGCTCGAGGATCTTGATCACGCGTCCGGACCGCGCGCTCATCGCTCGCCCGCCGCCGGCCGGCGTCGGCGTCTGCCGCCTTCATCATCTCGTCCACGTCGGCCAGGAGCGCGTCGATGCGCGCCACCAGCTCGCCCCGCGCCCGCTCCGCCCGCGCCCAGCTTCGCGTCGAAGCTCGACGATCCGCCGGTCGCGCTGGGCCACGGCCTCGCGGAGCTGTTCACGGCGCGCTGCGTCGCGCGCTGCCGCTCGACGCAGCCGCTCGCACGCGGCTCGCCGAGCTCCGCCCAGAGATCGCTCCCGAGACGCTCCCGCCGATGCCCGTCGGAGCTTCGAACAGGTCCGCCGGATTCGTTGATCACGACCGACATCCCCTCGCGCGCGCCGGCGCGCTGCAAGTCACTCTGGGGGTAGACGCATGGTTCACCGGCAAGCGCGCGTCGTCAAGCGCCGCAGGCCCGACAGAAAATCGAGCCGGGCTGCCGCGTTATCGCGACTTTCGCGTTGCGCTCCGCTCGCAGCATCGCAGGCCAATGTCACTCACTTGCTTGACACGCTCGCGCGCATTCCGCTAGTTTGCCCGTAGTCAAATTCCCCGGAAAATCGCGCACTTCCGACCGACTGATCCCGGCGGGTGAGAGCTCGAAGCGAGCGCTGAACGGCCCCTCGAAACGGATCTCGGCTCGAAGCAGATCTTGGAGTGGGATCTCGAAGCCGCGCGAGCTCGGTGAGGTTGACCTCCGGAACGCCCCTCCTCCGGCGAGCTCGGCCGCGCGCGGCGGTGACTCGCACTCTGGACGCGGCGCGCACGGAGTCTTGCGAGGAAGTGCATGGCATGGAGCGTGCCGGAGCGACAGGGACTCTACGATCCGCAGATTCGAGCACGACGCGTGCGGCGTCGGATTCGTGTGCAACATCGACGGACGGCCGTCGCACGAGATCATCCAGCGCGGCCTGCAGGTGCTCGTCAATCTGACGCACCGCGGCGCGACGCGGCTCGGACGCCGAGACCGGCGACGGCGCGGCATCCTCATGCAGATCCCGCACGCGTTCCTCGAGCGCGAGTGCGCGAGCCTCGGCATCCGCCTGCCCGAGCCCGGCGAGTACGGCGTGCGGCGCGGCCTTCTTGCCGCACCGATCCGGCGATGCGCGCGCGCTGTAAGTCGCTGCATCGAGCGCACGGTCGCCGACCGAGGGCCAGCACTTCCTCGGCTGGCGCGACGTGCCCGTGCACCCCGAGCACATCGGCGACACCGCGCGCGACGTCGCATGCCGGCGATCCGCCAGTTCTTCGTCGCTGCGCGGCAGCGGCCTCGATCGCCGCCGGCTTCGAGCGCAAGCTCTTCGTGATCCGCAAGGTCGTCGAGCACGCGCTGCGGGCCGAGGGCGTCGGCGCCGCTTCCACGTGCCGAGTCTGTCCAGCCGGACCGCTGGTCTACAAGGGCCTCTTGCTCGCCTACCAGGTCAAGAAGTTCTACCCGACCTGGCCGACCCGGCGGTCGAGAGCGGCGCTCGCGCTCGTGCACCAGCGCTACAGCACGAACACCTGGCCGACCTGGGATCGCGCGCACCCCTACCGCTATCTGTGTCACAACGGCGAGATCAACACCGTGCGCGGCAACCACAACTGGATGCGCGCGCGCGAGGCGGTGATCCGCTCCGGCGTCTGGGGCGACGACCTGCCGAAGCTCCTGCCGCTCGTGAACCCCGACACGCTCCGACTCGGGCATGCTCGACAACGTGCTCGAGTTCCTGGTGCTCTCCGGGCCGCGACCTGCGCGCACGCGATCATGATGCTGATCCCCGAGGCCTGGGACCGCGACCCGCTGATGCGCGACGAGAAGAAGGCGCTTCTACGAGTACCACCAGTGCCTGATGGAGCCGTGGGACGGCCCGGCGTCGATCGCGTTCTCCGACGGCACGCGGATCGGCGCGGTGCTCGACCGCAACGGCCTGCGCCCGTCGCGCTACTGGGTGACCAAGGACGGCTTCGTCGTGCTGTCGTCCGAGTGCGGCGTGCTGCCGATCAACCCGCGAGGACGTGAAGTACAAGGGGCGGCTGCAGCCGGGCCGCATGCTGCTCGATCGACACCGGCGAAGGGCCGCATCATCCCCGACGAGGAGCTGAAGGTCGTACTACGCGCGCCGCCGCCCGTACCGCGCAGTGGCTGCGCGACGAACCTGGTCAAGCTCGAGCGACCTCGCGCGCGCGCAGCCGCACCCGGGCCGCGACGGCCGAGACCGACCGGCTCACCCGCCAGAAGCTGTTCGGCTACACGCTCGAGGACCTGCGCATCCTGCTCGCGCCGATGGCCGCGAACGGCGTCGAGGCCGACGGCTCGATGGGCAACGACACGCCGATCGCCGCGCTCTCCGAGCGCCCGCAGCTGCTGTTCAACTACTTCAAGCAGGGCTTCGCGCAGGTCACGAACCCGCCGATCGACTCGATCCGCGAAGACAGCGTGATGTCGCTGATCAGCACGGTCGGCGCCGAGCGCAACGTGCTCGACGAGACCCCGAGCACGCCGCGCCTGCTCGAGCTCGAGCAGCCGATCCTGTCCGCGAGCCGAGCTCGAGAAGATCCGCCAGATCGACCACCCGCGGCTGCGCGCGCGCGACGCTCGACTGCACGTTCGAGCCGCGCCGAGAACGGCGACAGCTCGCCGCCGCGGACGCGGCGCTGCGCGAGGGCGCTCGACCGGCTCCGCGCGGAAGCGCGCCGCGGCGGTGCGCGGCGGCGCGTCGATCCTCGTCCTCTCCGACCGCGCGGCGGCGCCGGCGCGCGCGGCCGTACCGAGCCTGCTCGCGACCGCGCGCGGTGCACCACCACCTGATCGCGCGAAGGCCTGCGCATGCGCTGCGGCCTCGTCGTCGAGACGGGCGACGCCGCGCGAGGTCGCGCACTTCGCGCTGCTGATCGGCTTCGGCGCCGCCGCGATCCACCCGTACCTCGCCTTCGAGACCATCGCGCCAGCTCGTCGCGGAACAGACCTGGGTGCCCGCCGAGCTCGACCGCCGACGAAGGCCGCAGTACAACTACGTGAAGGCCGTCGGGAAGGGCCTGCTCAAGATCTTCGCCAAGATGGGCATCTCGACCCTGCAGAGCTACCGCGGCGCGCAGATCTTCGAGGCGGTCGGCATCGACGAGCTCGCGTGGTGCACGAGTTCTTCACCGGCACGGCGACCGCGCATCGGCGGCGTCACGCCTCGGCGTGCTCGCGCGCGAGGCGCTGCTGCGGCACGAGTCGGCGTACCCGCACGCGGTGGCGCGTCGGAGCCCGACCTCGATCTCGGCGGCGAGTACCAGTGGCGGCGCGACGGCGAGCGCCACCTGCTGAACCCGACGACGATCCACCGCGCTGCAGAACGCGGTGCGCCGCAACGACTTCGGCCAGTACCGCGAGTACGCGCAAGGCGATCAACGACCAGAGCCGCGAGCGCTACACGATCCGCGGTCTGCTCGCGCTTCAAGGCCGGCGCCGCGCCGATCCCGATCGAGGAGGTCGAGCCCGCCGGCGAGCATCGTGAAGCGCTTCTGCACCGGCGCGATGAGCTTCGGCTCGATCAGCGCGCGAGGCGCACGAGACGCTGGCGATCGCGATGAACCGGATCGGCGGCAAGTCGAACACCGGCGAGGGCGGCGAGGACCCCAAGCGCTTCACGCGCGACGCCAACGGCGACTGGCGGCGCAGCGCGATCAAGCAGGTGGCGTCGGGCCGCTTCGGCGTGACGAGCTGGTACCTCGTCAACGCCGACGAGCTGCAGATCAAGATCGCGCAGGGCGCCAAGCCCGGCGAAGGCGGCCAGCTGCCCGGCTACAAGGTCGAACCGCTGGATCGCGCGCGTGCGCAACGCGACGCCCGGCGTCGGCCTGATCTCGCCGCCGCCGCACCACGACATCTACTCGATCGAGGACCTCGCGCAGCTGATCCACGACCTGAAGAACGCCAACCCGAAGGCCGACATCTCGCGTGAAGCTCGTCGTCCGGTCGCCGGCGTGGGCACGATCGCGGCGGGCGTCTCGAAGGGCCACGCCGAGTCGGTGCAGATCGCCGGCTTCGAGGGCGGCACCGGCGCGTCGCCGCTCACCTCGATCAAGCACGCGGGCGTGCCCTGGGAGATCGGCCTGGCCGAGACCCAGCAGGCGCTGGTGCATGAACGACCTGCGCGGCCGCATCCGCGTGCACGTCGACGGCCAGCTGCGCACCGGCCGCGACGTCGTGATCGGCGCGCATCCTCGGCGCCGACGAGTTCGGCTTCGGCACGATCGCGCTGGTGGCGCTCGGCTGCATCATGATGCGCGTCTGCCACCTGAACACCTGCCCGGTCGGCGTCGCCACCCAGAACGAGCAGCTGCGCAAGAAGTTCACCGGCGAGCCCGAGCACGTCGTGCGCTTCCTGCGCTTCGTCGCCGAGGAGACGCGCGAGATCCTGGCCTCGCTCGGCTTCCGCAAGCTCGACGACGTGATCGGCCGGACCGACCTCGTCGAGGGCGACCCGACGATCCGCCACTGGAAGCTGCCCAGCGGCCTCGACTGGAGCGGCGATCCTGCACCGCGCCGACGCCGCCCTACGAGGGCGTCGCGATGCCGGCGCGTGTGCGGCCAGCAGCACGGGCTCGAGAAGGCGCTCGACACTCGAGCTGATCCGGCTCTGCCGGCCGGCGATCGAGAACATGGAGCCGGTCGAGCTGTCGCTGCCGATCCGCAACGTGAACCGCACCGTCGGCACCATGCTCGGCTCGGCGGTCTCGCTGCGCCACGGGCTCGAGGGCCTGCCCGACAACACGATCCGGATCCGCTTCACCGGCAGCGCGGGCCAGAGCTTCGGCGCGTTCCTGCCCAAAGGGCATCACGCTCCACGCTCGCGGGCGACGCGAACGACTACACCGGAAAGGGTCTCTCGGGCGGGCGCATCGTCGTGTTCCCGCACCCGGAGTCCACCTTCGACGCTGCGCAGAACATCATGATCGGCAACGTCGCGCTGTACGGCGCGACCAGCGGCGAGGCGTACTTCCGCGGCGTCGCGGGCGAGCGCTTCGCGCGTGCGCAACAGCGGCGCGCGCGCGGTGGTCGAGGGCGTCGGCGACCACGGCTGCGAGTACATGACCGGCGGGCGCGTGGTCGTGCTCGGCGGCGTCGGCCGCAACTTCGCGGCGGGCATGAGCGGCGGCATCGCCTACGTGCTCGATCCCGCTGCGCGCGTTCCCGGAGCTGTGCAACCCGGGCTCGGTCGACCTCGAGCAGAGTCGAGACCGACGACCGACGAGCGCGAGCTGCGGAGCTCGTCGAGTCGCACTTCCGCCACACGCGCAGCGAGCGCGCCGAGCAGGTGCTCGAAGTGGGCCACCACCCTGCCCAACTTCGTGAAGGTCTTCCCGCGCGAGTACAAGCGCGCGCTCATGGGCATCGAGTTCGGGAAGGCGAACTACTGATGGGCAAGGCCACGGGCTTCATGGAGCTCGGGCGCAAGACCCCGCCCAGGCGCGGCGCCGAGGAGCGCATCCAGGACTACCTGGAGATCTACGCGGAGCCGCCCGAGGAGGCGATCCGCGACCAGGCCGGCGCGCTGCATGGACTGCGGCGTGCCCTTCTGCAACAGCGGCTGCCCGCTCGGGAACATCATCCCCGACTGGAACGACCTGGTGTACCGCGGCAAGTGGCGCGAGGCGCTCGAGCGGCTGCACCGCACGAACAACTTCCCCGAGTTCACCGGCCGCATCTGCCCCGCGCCGTGCGAGTCGGCGTGCGTGCTCGGGCATCAACGACGACCCGGTCACGATCGAGTTCATCGAGAAGACGATCGCCGAGCGCGGCTTCGCGCGAGGGCTGGGTCACCCCGAGCCGCCGGCGCGGCGCAGCGGACCGGAAGGTCGCGGTGGTCGGCTCCGGGCCCGCGGGCATGGCGTGCCGCGCAGCAGCTGAACCGCGCCGGCCACGAGGTCGTGCTGTTCGAGAAGCAGGACCGGATCGGCGGCCTGCTGCGCTACGGCATCCCCGACTTCAAGCTCGAGAAGTGGACGATCGACCGCCGCGCTGCGAGCTGATGATCGCCGAGGGCGTGCAGGTGCCGCACCGGCGTGCACGTCGGCAGCGACATCTCGGGCCCGAGCTCCTGCGCGAGTTCGACGCCGTGCTGCTCACGGGCGGCGCCGAGCAGCCGCGCGATCTGACGGTTCCCGGGCGCGAGCTCGACGGCGATCCACTTCGCGATGCCCTTCCTCGAGCAGCAGAACCGCCGGGTCGCCGGCGACGCGGTGTCCGGACAGCGCGCTCGATCCTGGCGACGGGCAGGAACGTGCTCGTGCTGGGCGGCGGCGACACCGGCTCGGACTGCATCGGCACCAGCCACCGCCAGGGCGCGAAGCACGTGTTCAACTTCGAGCTGCTCGAGCGCCCGCCCGAGACGCGCCCCGGCGACGCGCCGTGGCCCGGTGCACCCGGGCCCGTCGCAGATCCTGCGCACCTCGAGCTCGCACGAGGAGGGCGGCTCGCGCGACTGGGGCGATCTCGACCGTGGCGTTCTCCGGCTCGAACGGCCGGGTGCGAGAAGCTGCACGCGACGCGCCTGCGCTTCGGCGCGCCCGACGCGACGCGGCCGGCGCAACATGGAGACCGTGCCGGGCAGCGAGTTCGCGCTCGACGTCGACCTGGTGCTCCTGGCGATGGGCTTCCTCGGTCCGGTCAGGACGACATGCTGAAACAGTTCGGTGTGGCGCTGACCGACCGCGGCAACGTCGCGACCCGCGGCTACGCCACCACGGTGCCCGGGCGTCTACGCGGCGGGCGACATGCGCCGCGGCCAGTCGCTCGTGGTGCTGGGCGATCGCCGAAGGGCGCGCAGGCCAGCCGCGCAGCATCGATCGATCGGGACCTCTCCGCGCCGACTCGCTAGCCTGTCCGCCGTGATTCGCAAGCACAGCGAGGTGCTGCGCGGCTCGCTCGCGCTGGTCGACCTGGCGCTGGTCGCCGGGGCCTGGCTCGCCGCGACCTGGCTGCGCTTCAGCTCCGGGCTGGCTGCCCGAGCCGACCCGCAGCTTCGACCTGTCCTACTACCCGTCGCTCCTGCTCGGGATCCTGCCGATCTGGCACATCCTGCTGCGCTGGCGCGGTCTGTACGACGGGCACCGCGTGCACTCGCTCGTGTCCGAGAGTCCGGCGCATCGTCGAGGTCTCGCCTGCTCGGCGACCGTGATGCTCGCCACCCTGCACCTTCTTCGGGCGCCAGGACTGGGTCTCGCGGCTCACGGTCGGCGCTGTTCGCGCCGCTCGCAGGCGCGGCTCCTGATCGGCTCGCGGATCGCGCTGCGGCTGGCGCTCGCAGCCTGCGCCGGCGCGGGGCGCTTCGCGCAGACGGTGCTGATCGTGGGCACCGGCACGCTGGCGCGCGAGATCCACGCGCGGCTCGCGCGCCACCCGGAGCTCGGCTTCCGCGTGCGCGGCTCCTCGGGCCGTCGCCGGCCGGGCTCGGCGGCGGCTCGGCGCCCTGGCTCGGCGGCTACGACGCGCTACGACCTCGTGTCGCGCGAGGAGATCGGCCAGGTCGTGCTCGCGCTCGACCGCAGCGACCCGCGAACCCGCTCGAGCTCCTGCGCGAGCTGCACGACACGACCGCGGCCGTGCGCTTCGTCCCCGACCTGCTCGGCATCGACACCGTGCAGGGCGGCATCGAGGACTTCGACGGCCTGCCCGATGATCCGCCTGATCGAGTCGCCGCTGCTCGGCTGGAACGCGGTCCTGAAGCGCGCCTTCGACGTGCGTCTTCGCGCTCAGGCGCGCTCGTCGCTGGGCGCGCCGCTCTACGCCGCGCTCGCGCTCGCGGTGCAGCTGCTCCTCGCCCGGGCCCGTCTTCTACCGCCAGGAACGCATGGGCCTCGACGGCCGGCGTCTTCTCGATGTGGAAGTTCCGCACCATGGTCCCGGACGCGGAGCGCGAGACCGGCGCCGGTCTGGGCCGGCGGCGAACGACTCGCGGCGGACGCCGCTCGGCGCGTTCCTGCGGCAGCTCCAACCTCGACGAGATCCCGCAGTTCTGGAACATGCTGCGCGGCGAGATGAGCGTCGTCGGTCCGCGGCCCGAGCGCCCGAGTTCATCCGCGAGTTCCGCGCCGGCCTGCCCGGCTACATGCTGCGCCACAAGGTGAAGGGCGGGCCTCACCGGCTGGGCGCAGGTGAACGGCTGCCGCGGCAACACGTCGATCGAGAAGCGGCTCGAGTTCGACATGACGTATCTGCGCCACTGGTCGCTCTCGCTTCGATCGTGAGGATCATGCTTTCTCACGCTGCTTGCGCGGCTTCAACGACCCGAACGCGTACTGACGGGGCTACCGAGCAGCGCGCGCAGCGCCACCGGCGCGTTCGTGAAGATTCCGTCGACGCCGTCAGCTCGACGCAGCCGGAGCTGTCACCTCAGGGACGTCGACGGTGTAGACGTTCACCTGCGCAGCCCGGCCGCGTGCGCGTCGCGACGCGCGCCGTCTCGCTCGCGAGCGCGCACGTGCAGGTGGACGGCCTCCGCGCTCGACCGCGCGACGCGCGCTCGGATCGGCTTCCCCGGCTGGCGCGACCCAGACGAGCGTTCCCAGGCGGGCCTGCGGCTCGAGCTCGCGCAGCTTCGCGAGCACCGAGTCCGGAAGCTCCGAGGAACAAGGTGCGCGCCAGAGGACCGCCGCTGGGCGATCTCGTGCAGCACCCGCTTCTCGAGCCCGGGGTAGTCGCCCGTCGGGCGGGCTCTTGATCTCCAGGTTGAAGGGATGCGCGCCCCGCAGCGGTCGAGCGTCTCCTGCAGCAGTCGGCGCCCGCGGCAGCCGCTCGCGCTAGCTCCGGCCAGGCTCGAGCGCGCCGACCGCCGCTCCGCCGATCCGTCGTCGTGGTAGAGCGCGATGCGCCGTCGCGCAGCAGGTGGAGATCCGGTCTCGATCATGTCCGCCGCCCTGCTCGATCGCCAGGTCGAAGGCCGCGAGCGTGTTCTCCGGGCGCATCCAGCGACGCGCCGCGGTGGGCGATGTTCAGCATCACGCCGGGGGCTGCGCCCGGCGCGTGCGCGCTCGACCGCGCGCAGCCAGCCGCCGTACACGCTCGGCGCGGCGGGCCTCGAATCTCGCAGGCTCGAAGTAGCGGTCCTCCTGCCAGTTCTTCGCGATCTGGCGGCGGTCGGCTTCAGAAGCCGACCGCGAGGCCGGCCAGATACGCGGCGCCGAGCGCGGTCGTCTCGAGCACCCTGGGGCGCCGCACCGGCGATGCCATGACGTCGGCCTGGAACTGCATGAGGAAGTCGTTCGCGGTGGCGCCGCCGTCGACCTGGAGCTGGGTCGCGCGCACGCCGGTGTCGCGCTCGAGCAGCGCAGGAGGTCGGTGCGTCTCGTAGGCGATCGCCTCGAGCGTGGCGCGCACCAGGTGCGCGCGGCTGGTCCCGCGCGTGATGCCCACGATCGTGCCGCGCGCCGTTCGGATCCCAGTAGGGCGCGCCCAGGCCCGTGAACGCCGGCACCAGGTACACGCCGCCGGTGTCGGGCACCGGAGCGCGCGAGCGCCTCGCTCTCGGCCGCGCTGTGCGAGCAGCCCGAGCTCGTCGCGCAGCCACTGCACCGCCGCGCCCGCGACGAACGACTGCTGCCCTCGAGCGCGTACTCGACGCTGGCCGCCGATGCCCCAGGCGATCGTCGAGATCAGGCCCGACGTGCGAGCGCGCGCAGGCTCGGCCCGTGTTCATCAGCAGTGAAGCAGCCGGTGCCGTAGGTGTTCTTGGCGCTGCCCGGGCCGTCGAAGCAGCGCCTGGCCGAAGAGCGCGGCCTGCTGGTCGCCCGCGATGCCCGCGATCGGGACCTCGCGCGCCGAACCAGCTCGGGTCGGCCGTGCCGAAGACGCCGCTCGAGTCGCGCACCTCGGGCAGGATCTGCGCGCGGGATGTCGAGCGCTGCGCAGCAGCACGGTCGTCCCAGTCCGCGCCGTGCGATGTTGTAGAGCATGCGTGCGCGACGGCGTTCGAGTACTCGGTCGCGTGCACGCGCCCGCCGGTGAGCTGTGCAGACAGCCAGCGTGTCGATCGTCCCGAACGCGAGCTCGCCGCGCTCGCGCGCTCGCGCGCGCCCGTCGACCTGCGTCGAGGATGAAGCGGACCTTCGTCGCCGAGAAGTACGCGTCGATCACCAGGCCCGGTGCGCGCGCGCACCGTCGGCTCGAGCCCGCGCGCGCGCAGCTCGTCGCAGATCGGCGCGCGTCTGGCGCGACTGCCACACGATCGCGCGGTGGATCGGCGCGGCCGGTCGCGCGCTCCCAGACGACCGTCGTCTCGCGCTGGTTCGTGATGCCGATCGCCGCGACGTCGTCGCCGCGCGCACCTGCGCCTCGCGCAGCGCGCTCGCGCCGCCGCGCAGCTGCGTGTCCCAGATCTCGCTCGGGATCGTGCTCGACCCAGCCCGGCTGCGGGATAGTGCTGCTTGAACTCGTGCGCCTGACTCGCGACCGCGGTGCCCGACGGCGTCGAAGAGAATCGCGCGCGAGCGATGGTGGTCCCCTGGTCGAGCGCCAGCACGTACATCGACATGCGCCCTAGGTAGCGCGCTCGGTATGATCGCGCCATGTCCGAAGCGTGCGACGTCCTGATCCGCGGTGCGACGCTGTACGACGGGACAGGGCGCGCCGCCGAGACGCGCGACGACGTCGCCTGACGCGGCGACCGGATCGCGTCGGTCGGCGACGCGCGCGGGCCTGCGCGCGAACGTGTCGCTCGACGCGGCGGGCCTCGCGCTCGCGCCGGGCTTCATCGACGTGCACACCCACGACGACTTCGCGCTCGTGGTCCGGCCCGAGATGGATTTCAAGATCCTCGGCGGGGTCACCACGTGGTGGTCGGCAACTGCGGCATGGGCGCGGCGCCGTGGCCGCTCGCGCGCGGCATGGCGGCGGCCTTCCCACCCAGGCGTGCGGCTGCCCGAATGGAGCGGCTTTACCGGGGTTGCTCGCGCAGCTCGAGCGCGCGAGCCGGCCAGCGTGAACGCCGCCGCGCTCGTGGGTCACGGCACGGCGCGCGGGGCGGTCATGGGAAACGCGAAGCGCGCGCCAACGACGACGGAGCTCGGCGCGGCCATGCGCGCGATCGTCCGCGAGAGCACGCGACGCCGGCGCCGTCGGCTTCTCGACCGGGCTCATCTGCCAGAGCCGGGCTGTCACGCCGACGCGGCCGAGGAGCACAGCGCTCGCGGGCGAGTTCGCGGCGCAGCGGCGGCGTCTACGCGACCCACATGCGCGACGAGGGGCTCGGCCTGCTCGACTCGGTGCGCGAGTCGATCGAGGTCGGCCGGCGCACGGGGCTCCCGGTCGAGATCTCGCACCACAAGGCCTCGGGCCAGCAGGCGTGGGGGCTGGTGAAGGAGTCGCTGGCGCTGATCGAGGCGCGCGCAGGCCGAGGGCCTCGACGTGCACGCCGACCAGTACCCCTACACCGCCGGGAGTACGGGGCTCGGCGCGATCATCCAGAACGGCACCTTCGACGGCCGCCCCGGCGGTCTCGGCCGCGTGCCGCCCGAGAAGGTCACGGTCGCGCCGCGCCCGGTCACCCCAGTGGGAGGGGCTGAGCATCGCCGAGCTCGCGCGTCTGCTCGGCATGGACCCGCAGGCCGCGGCCGAGCACGTCGTCGCGAACGCGCCCGGCGTCACCGCCGTGATCCACTCGATGAGCGAGGACGACGTGCGCACCGTGATGCGCCACCAGAGCACCATGATCGGCTCCGACGGCATCCCGAGCCTGCCGGGCAAGCCGCACCCGCGCCTGTGGGGAACCTTCGCGCGCGTGCTCGGCCGCTACGCGCGCGACGCTCAGGCTGTTCCCGCTCGAGGAGGCCGTGCACCGCATGACCGGCATGCCGGCGCGGAAGTTCCGCCTCGCCGACCGCGGCGAGATCCGCGCCGGGCGCCTTCGCGGACCTCGTCGTCTTCGACCCGGCCCGCATCGTCGACGTGGGGACCTACGAGGACCCGAACCATCCCGCCCGCGGGCGATCCACCACGTGTTCGTGAACGGCGCGCGGGCGGTGCGCGACGGCGCCACACCGGCGCGCGCCCGGCCGCGTGCTGCGCCGGCGCGTGACGCTCTCGGCGGAGCAGATCGCGCTCTTCCGCGAGCGCGGCTGGTTCAGCCTGGGCCGGCCGTTCGGCGCGCGCGAGCTCGCGGAGCTCGGCGCCGCCTACGACGCGGCGCTCGCGAAGCCGATGCGGATCGGCGAGCCGGGCCAAGTCGAAGTTCGAGTACGGCCCGCTGCTCCAGCTACGCAGTCCCGGTGTTGCGGCGCTTCGCGACCGCCGCGCCGCTGCGTCAGACGCTGCTCATCGCCCTGCTCGGGCCCGGACGTGCGCCTCTACTGGGGATCAGGCCGTGTCGAAGCCGCCGGGCACGACTCCGAGACGCCCTGGCACCAGGACAACGGCTACGGCGCGGTGGTCCCCGCCGAGTACGTCACGCTGACCCTGGCGCTCGACCCGATGACCGTCGCCAACGGCTGTCTGTGGATCCAGCCCGGCAGCCACCGCGCGGGCCCGCAGCCGCACAGGGACACCGGCGGCTTCTTCCAGATCGGCTACGACGGCCCCGAGACGGGCGAGCCGCTCGAAGCTCGCGCGCCGGCGAGGTGGGCGGTCTTCTCGTCGCTCACCCTGCACCGCGCCGGCGCGAACCCGACGGCCAGCCGCGCGCTGCGTCCTGGGTGATCCAGTTCATCCCGGGGCACGCGATCCACGGCGGGACGCAGCGGCCGTTCGACGATCGGCTCTGGGTGCGCGCGCGGCGGCCGCGTGCTCGACGAGCCCTGGAGCGAGCGGCCGTTTCAGGTCGCGTCGGGCAGCGCGTAGTCGTTCCGCTCCTTCGGGTCGTCGGACGGGTACTGCACGAACTCCCAGTCGTTGCCGTCCTTGTCGTGGAAGTAGACGCGGCGGCGGAACGGGTGACGGTTCCGGGACGCGTCGTGTCCGCGTAGCCCGCGGCGCGCGAGGCGCGCGCGCAGCGCCTCGGCGTCGTCGACCTCGAAGCCCAGGTGGTTCGTGCCGGGTCTTCCCGCGTACGGCGCCAGCGCTCGGCGGGCTCGCCGTTCGCCTGGTCAGGGCGAGGTACACGTCGTCGGTCCCCACGTGGACCCAGCGGGTGCCGTTCCACTTCTTCCCTTCGCCGCGGATGCGGAAGTCGGAAGGCGGCGCGCGGGAAGCGGAGCGTCTCGTCGACGTCGCGGACGGTCAGGTTGGCGTGGTCGAGGCGGATCGGTCATGGCAGTCTCTCCTCTGTGTCGCTCAGGAAGCTCGCCGGTCTGGACCGTTATGCATCCATCTGGCCATTCTGCTGGCCAGCGGCTATCGTGCCGGCCGATGGCCGAAGCGGGCGACGAATCTCGCCGCCAACCTCAAGCGCCTGCGCGAGGCGCGCGGGCTCTCGCAGCGCCAGATGGCGCAGCTCTCCGGCATTCCCCGCCCGACCTGGGGGAGCCTCGAAGCGGGCAGCTCCAACCCGACGCTGTCCGTGCTCGCGCGCGCGCGCGGCGCGCGCTGCAGGTCTCGATCGAGAGCTGATCGGTCCGCCGCGCACGGCCGCGCGCCTGTACGCCGCGGCCGAGCAGCGGGTCCGCCAGCGCCAGGGCGCGCGCCTGCGGCCGCTCCTTCCCGAGACGATTCCGGGCCTCGAGATCTCGCGGCATGGAGCTCGCGGCCGAACGGCCGGCTCACCGGCATCCGCACACGCCCGGCACGCGCGAGTACCTCACCTGCATCTCGGGCCGGATCGAGCTCGTCGCGTCGGGCGAGAGGTGGCAGCTCGAGCCCGGCGACGCCTCGTGTTCCGCGGCGACCAGCGCCACGGCTATCGCAACCTGGACGCCCGGACCTTCCGCGGTCGCGATCAGCGTGGTCTGCTTCGCGCCCGTCAGTGAGCCCCTAGAGCCGCAAGCTGAAGCGAAGCAGCGGGCAGGCGAGCGTAGAGCGGGTGGCCGGCTTCGCGCGCCCCGCAAGGCTCGCAGCCAGGTCGGCTGCGAACTCGCGCGCGTCGAAGTCCGCGAGGTCGTCGGCGTCGCGAGCACCGCGTAGCGCGAGACCCGTCTCCTGGGCGACGCCGAGGACGACTCCCCCGCGCGCGCTGCCGTCGAGCTTGGTGAGCGCGATGCCGGTGACCGCGACGGCCTTCTTGAACTCCTGGGCCTGCCGGATCGCGTTCTGGCCGGTGTTCGCGTCGAGCGACGAGCAGCCTCGTGCGGCGCGTCCGCCATCTCGCTTGCGCAGCACGCGCTGCAGCTTCGTCGAGCTCGTCCATCAGGCCCTGGTCGGTCTGCAGGCGGCCGGCCGTGTCGATCAGCACGACGTCGAGCCCGCGCGAGCGCCGCGCGCGCAGCGCGTCGAAGGCGACCGCGGCCGGGTCGCCGCCGGCTCGCCGCTTCACGATCTCGGCGCCCGCGCGCTCCGCCCAGATGCTCGAGCTGCTCGATCGCGGCGGCGCGGTAGGTGTCGCCGGCCGCGACGATCACGGACTTTGCCCTCGCGCACGTAGCGCTGCGGCGAGCTTGCCGATCGTGGTCGTCTTGCCCGAGCCGTTCACGCCCGACGACGAGGATCACGTGCGGCTTCTCCGCGTGCGGGACGACCGGGCTCGGGCAGCGCGGCAGGATCGCCTGCGCGCGCGCCTCGAGCGCGCCGCGGATCTGCGCCGGGTCGAGGCTTCTTCACCTCGGCGAGGAACGCGTCCGGCGGTGCGCACGCCGAGATCCGCGCCGAACAGGCACGCCCTCGACCTCGTCGAGCGGTCGAAGCCGGGTCGAGCGCGCTCTTGCCGCGCAGCGAGGCCCTCGAGCTTGCCGATGAGCCGGCGCGCGACTTCGCCAGCCCCGCGCCAGTCCGGCGCGCGTCGGCGTCGGCCGCAGGCGCGGCGCCGCGCGCCGCGGGAACCGCGACCACGCCTTCGGGGCGGCTCGACCTCGCGCGGCAGGGTCGGCGGCGGAACCGGCAGCCCGCTTGGGCGGGGCCGAGCGGCGCGCGCGGCGCAGGCCGAACACGAGGCCCGCGAACGCGCGCGACGACGAGCTACGGCGCCGCCGACGAGCTCAGGACCTCAGGGTGAGTTGCGACGACAGGTCGGGCACGGGCCCGGCAGTCTAGTCCACTCGGCTTCGCTCGGCTGCGCCTCGCTGCGCGCGCCTCCGGCGCTTGTCTGCGCCGACATCGGACCGCGGGCGTGTCGCGCGGTGAGCCCTCGCTCGGCTACTCGACGAGGTCCACCGTGACGAGCTTCGAGAGCCCCTGCTCCTGCATGGTCACGCCGAACAGCGCGTCGGCGATTTCGATCGACTGCTTGTTGTGGGTGATCATCAGGAACTGCGACGTCTTCGACATCTCGCGCAGCAGCGTGTTGAAGCGGTTCGGCGTTGGCGTCGTCGAGCGCCGCGTCCACCTCGTCGAGCAGGAAGAACGGCGACGGCTTCACGGTGAACACGGCCACCAGCAGCGCCATCGCGGTCAGCGACTTCTCGCCGCCTGACGAGCAGGTTCACGTTCTGCAGCTTCTTGCCCGGCGGCTGGGCGATGATCTCGATGCCCGCCTCGAGGACGTCCTCGTCGCCGGTCAGCGACAGGTGCGCGCGGCCGCCCTCGAACATCTTCGGGAACACCGTCTGGAACACCTCGTCGACGGCGTCGAAGGTCTCGCGGAAGCGCTCGCGGCTGGTGCGGTTGATGCGCGCGATCGCGCCGCGCAGGCGCTCGATCGAGAGCTCGAGGTCGGTCTTCTGCTCGTCAGGTAGCGGGCGCGCTCGGGACTTCCTCGTACTCCTCGATCGCGCCCGAGGTGCACCTCGCCCAGCGACCGCAGCCGCCTGGCGCACGCGCTCGAGCTCGGCCTGCGCTCTTCGGGAGTGCCGGGCAGCTCGGGCGCGGCGGCTTCGCCCTCGGCGTCGGCGCGCGGCGCGGTGAGGTCGACCTCGTAGCGCTCGCGGATCGACGGCCACGAGCTGCTCCAGGTGCATGCGCGCGTCGTGCACCGGCATCTCGCTCGCGGCCAGCCGCTCGCGCAGCGCTCGCTCGCGGGTGCGCGGCGCGCACCTCGACCTCGAGCGACCTCGACCGAGCTCGTGCTCGACTCGTAGCGCTCGCGCAGGCCGGACTGGTGCAGGCGGCGCTCCTCCTCGAGGCGGATCTGCGCGGTCGAGCTCGAGCTGCGCCTCGTCGGCGGAGCGCGGCAGCTCGCGCCGCGCGCTCGTGCGCGCTGCGCACTTCCTCGCGGCGGCGCGCGATGCGCTCCTGCCACTCTTCGACCGCCCCGTGCAGGCGGTCGCGGGCCTGGGTCTCCTGATTCGCGGCGCGCGCCGAGCTCGGCCAGCTCGATGCGCGACTGCACGACCCGCTGCTCCACGCGGCTCGAGCTCGCGCGCCGAGCGCCGGCAGCCAGGCTGCTAGCGCGGCACGCACTGCCTCGGCGCGCGCAGCGCTCGCGGACCAGCTCCTCGTGGCGGCGTGCGGGTGCGCGTGCCTCGTCGCCGGGCGTCTCGAGCTGCTCGAGGAGGCCTCGCTTGCCGGTCTTGTCCTGCTCGAGCGAGTCGTAGGCGAGCTTGCCGCGCTCGCGGCATGCGCTCGAGGTCGCTTCTCGACGTTCACCACCGACGATGTCGGCGGTGTGGCGGCGGCTGCGCGCGTTCTCGATCTCGCGGCCGAGCGCGCCTCGACCCGCGACCCGCGAGCAATACGTA
>ERZ1370068.11127-contig-977_pt1 | contig 18934 bp, 28 predicted proteins | sample MGYA00561227_ERZ1370068 | MGnify/ENA primary metagenome ERZ1370068 (study PRJEB38410, sample SAMEA6850437) | metagenome | study: Metagenomic assessment of the ecological functions of the soil: analysis of the soil microbiota associated with the...
ATCGTTGTACTTCGTTCGGTTACGTATTAGCTCGCGATCGGCACGAGTCCCGTTTCCTGAATGTCGGCGAAGAACGCCTTCATCGCGTAGAAGTCGCGCTGGTCAGGAACGGATCGAACTTGTGATCGTGACACTCGGCGCAGCCCATCGTGCTGCCGAGCCAGACCGCGCTCAGCGTGCGCACGCGATCGGCGCCGTATTTCGCGAGAGTATTCCTTCGGCTGCAGCCCGCCTTCCGACGAGGTGCGGTTCAGGCGGTTGTAGGCGGACGCCACGCGCTGGTCGAGCGTCGCGTTCGGCAGCAAATCGCCGGCGATCTGCTCGCGCGTGAACTCGTCGAACGGCTTTGTTGCCGGCGAACGCGCGCAGGACGTAATCGCGATACGGCCACGCCGGAGATCGGATTGTCGCCGTGGAAACCGCTGGTGTCCGCATAGCGCACGGCGTCGAGCCAATGCATCGTCCGCTGCTCCGGCGTAACGCGGAGACGCCAGCAACCGATCGACCGCTTTCTCGTACGCGTCGGGCGAGCCGTCCGCGAGGAAGGCGCGCATGTCGTCCGGCGTCGGCGGCACGCCCGTCAGATCGAGCGTGACGCGGCGCAGAAGCGTTCGAGGATCGGCCTGGTTCGCCGGCGTCAGCCCGTCGAGGCCCAGGCGGTGTTGAATGAAGTGGTCGATCGGGTTTTTCGCGCGGGACGGATCCGGAGGCGTTCGGCACGGCAGGACGCGCGACCGGCTGATAGGCCCAATGGCCTTCGTAGACGGCGCCTTCGGCCACCCAGCGCCGAAGTGTCTCCTTCTGTTTCCCCGTCAGCTCCTTGTGGGCCGATGCGGGCGGCATCGCCCTCGGCCCGCTCGCCGAGATGCGCGCGATGATCTCGCTCTTGTCCGGATCGCCGGGCACGATTGGCGCGCGGCCCGACCGGGTCGGCTTCAGCGCTTCGTCGCGGATATCCAGCCGCATACCGGCCATGCGCGCGTTCCTGTCGGGACCATGACAGCGGAAACAGGTGTCCGACATGATCGGCCGCACGTCGCGGTTGAAACTGATTCGCTCGCCAGAGGCAGGACCCTGTCGTGAGGCTGACGGGGCGGCGGGCTGGGGGCTCGCGGTCAGTGACGACTCCACAGCCGACCCCGAGCCCCGGTGAAAAGCCGAACCAGACCGCAGCGAGACGCGAAGTCATGGCGTGGAAAAGATAGCACCATCCTCGGTATGCTCAACCCATGCTTCTGACCTTTGCTCGCTGCCTCGTCCTCGCCGTCGCTGGTCGCCGGTCTTCCGGCAGTTGCGAGGGCTCAGGGTCCAGCCACGGGTCGCCGCCGGAGCTCTGCCGGCGGCCGATCGCCCCGTTTCGGCACGCTGCGCGAGCAGGCGGCGATGCAGCAGGCGTGGCTGAAGAAGCGCCTCGACACGTTTCTGCCGGCGCTGATGCGCAAACACGGCGTCGATTTCTGGGTCGTGCCGATGCGCGAGTACAACGAGGATCCGGTCTTCTCGCGCGATCACCGCGCCCGAGACGTTCGCCGCGCGGCGGCGGACGATCTACGTCTTCTTCGACAAGTGCGCGGCCGCCGGCGCCGGCGCCGGCGCCGGCATGCGTCGAGCGGATCGCGCTCGGCGGCACGTCGCAGGGCGGGCTCTTCGACGCGCGCATCGTCCGCGAAGACCGTGCGCCAATCCGGTCAACGGCCGCCAGGCCGAGCTCTGGGGCGACGAGCAGTGGCTGCTGCTCAAGCAGGTGGTCGAGGAGCGAAAGCCGAAGGTGATCGGCATCAACCGGTCGACGGTCTTCGCGTTCAGCGACGGCCTGTCGAGCGGCGAGCTCCAGGGCATGAGCGAGGCGCTCGGCGGCGTCGTGGACGTCGACAGCTTCCGCGACGCCGAACGGCTGCCGCTCGAGCTGATCGCGTCGCGCCTGCCGGAGGAAGAAGCGTTCTTCGAGAAGATGAGCCGCGCTCGTCTGGCAGATGACGCAGACGATGTTCTCCGGACAAGGTGATCGTGCCGGGCACGACGCGGACGAGCGATCTCGTCTGGTGGTGGCGTCAGCGCACGAACGATCAGGGACTCGGCACGTGGTTCCAGCCGAGCGTCAGCGTGCAGCGCAAAGGCGTGACCGCCAAGGAGCTCGGCGACGATCCGGTCATCCAGCCGGGCGACGTGCTGCACTGCGACGTCGGCATCACCGTGCGCGCGCCTCAACACCGACACGCAGCATCTCGCGTACGTCCTGCAGCCCGGCGAAACCGACGCGCCGGCCGGTCTCAAGCAGGCGCTCGCCAACGCGAACGCGATGCAGGACATCGCGATGGAAGAGATCCGGCCGGGACGCACGGGCAACGAGATTCTCCGGGCCGTGCTCGCGCGCATGAAGGCGAAGGGCATCGACGGCACGATGTATTCGCATCCGATCGGCCTGAACGGCCACGGCGCCGGCCCGCTCATCGGCCTCTGGGACTACCAGGACGGCGTCGTCGGCCGCGGCGAAGCGACGGTGATTCCGTCGATGTGGTTCTCGATCGAACTGCAGGCGACGACGCCGGTGCCGGAGTGGGGCGGCCAGCCGGTGCAGATGGCGCAGGAAGAGGACATGATCGTCGGCGCCGACGGGAAGAATCGCTGGGCGCGCCAGCGGCGCAGGGAGTCAGCTGTTCCTGGTCCGCGGCGCGCGGTAGCAGGCGCCAACAGGGATCGAACGCAGGCGCGCAGAGCTCGCGGAGCCAAATATTTCTCTGCGTGCTTTGCGGGCTCTGCGTTCAGCATGCGTGACCTTGCCGGACCACTGCGCGCCGGATCCGCGGTGTGCGGCGCCTTGTCCGAGGCCCACAGGCGGATGGTCACGGCACGACCGTGCCGACCTTGATCTCGTCCCCGTCCTCGAGCGCGACTTCCGTCCGGACTCTGGAACGGCGGAGAAATGTGCCGTTCGTGCTGCCGAGATCCTCGAGCGTCACGCGCCGCGTCGCGCTGTCGACGCGAATCGCGGCATGCCGCCGCGAAACGCCCGGCGCATCCAGCCAGACGCTGCATCGCGGGTCGCGACCGATGACGTTCTCGCCTTCTGAAAGCGACGACGTCCGGCTGGCCCAGGACACCCAGCAGAACAGCGCCTCGCGGGTGCGGCGGCCGCCGCCTCGACTGAACCGCCGCGCCACAAAACGCGTATCAATGCCATGGACGGTTCGGACGAATTCAGCGCTGCTGGCGGTTGTCGCCGATAGCGCGCCGGATTTCGCTGACCAGGACGTTGAGATTGGCGTCGACGACATAGGTATCCGGCCAGATTCGCGCGTGCAGCGTCTCTTTCTCGACGACCTTCGGCCGGCTCTCAATCAGCGTGCAGAGCAGGTCGAACGCCTTCGGGGAGAGATGGACCTCGGTGCCCGCGCGCAGAAGCTGCCGTGTTTCTGAATCGATGGTGAACGGGCCGAATCGGGCTCTCACGCGTGCGCTTCGTGGCCGCGAAACTGGAGAATCACTTCGAGTTTCTTTAAGACTTCGCCGCATTCGCAGCATAAATTTTACCCGGAGCCATGGTCTGCGCACGACCGATCCCGCGGCGTCGCCGCCGCGCCGCTAAGCTCGCGACATCACCGACGCGGTCGTCGCGAACATGCAGCAGAACCTCGAACGGCTTCGATACTCGACGCTCGCTCCCAGTCGATACACCGTCTACCTCCATCCGCGCGAGTACGCGCGTCTCGAAGGCATCGTGCCGATTCTTCAGGAGCAGACCATCCGCGCGCTCGTCCGAAGAGCTCGACCGGCTCAACGCCGCTCGCCGCTTCGCCGATGGGTGCACCGGTTCGTCGGCGACTCGGAGCAGGAGATTCGCACGGCCGCGGCCGACTGGCGGGTCGAATTCCTCCCCGACCCTGACGGCGAGCATGAACGAGGGCGATCTGCTCGTCGATTCCGAGCTCGTCCTGCCGGCGCGGCCCGATCTCGGCGTCGGAGAGCGAACCCGCGAAAATCACCACGGTCCACACCGGATCGCGCGCGACGACGACGGGAACAGACGAGTCGGCCGATTGCCTTCGTCGTCCTCGACCAGCGTCGCCGCACGCATCGAGAATGCGACGACGAGTCGGGGCACCACTCGCTGCGAGGTCGTCAAGGACTCCGCTCACGATCGGGCGAGGCGGTATCGCGTATCCGGTGGATGTTCGGATCGCCTCGTCGCCCGACGTCTCCCGGGAGCACGCGCGCATTCGCAGGGACGCCGGCCACCGGATCGGTTCTTCCTGATCGATCTGAGCTCGCTCGGGACGACGTTGAACGGCCGCCACGTCCCGAAGGGCTACGACGAGGTCGACGGCACCAAACGGGAAAACGGCGTGGAGACGGCGCTGCCGGACACCGCGAGGATCGGGCTGGCGGACACGGTGTTTCTCGAGTTCCGGAAGGGCCGATGATCGCGCTCGCTCTTGTGGTGCCGGTTTCCTCTTCCTCGCGCGCTGTGCGGGGGGCTCGTGATGTTCTACGTCTGGATCGCGTTTCGGACGCGCGACGCGAAATGACCGAAGTGGTGCGCGCACACCAGCACGCTGAGGCGCCGCCGGCAGCACCAATCCCGGTCTGCACCGGGAGGTCAACGAAGACCGCGTTCATGTCGACGTCGCCGCGCGGCCTGTTCATGGTCATCGACGGCGTCGGCGGACAGGCCGCCGGCGGCAAGGCCGCTGACATCGCGCTGACGATGCTGAGGACGCGACTCGAGCGCGAGACCGGGGCCGGTCGTCGATCGAGTCCGGGAAGCGATCGCGATCGCGAACAACGAGATCCACCGCGCTCGCGCGATCGCGGCCGGAGTGGAACGGCATGGCGTGCGTCCTGACGGTCGTGGTGGTCGACGACGGACGCGCGATCGTCGGTCACGTCGGCGACACGCGGCTCTACAAGCTTCGCGACGGCCGAATCGACAAGGTCACTCGCGACCACTCACCGGTTGGCGAGCGCGAGGATTCCCAGGGAGATCTCCGAGCTCGAGGCGATGCACCATCCGCAGGCGCAATGAGGTGTATCGCGACGTCGGTTCCGACGCCGCACGAACCCGGCGATCCGGGTTTCGTCGACCTCCACGAGATTCCGTTCGAGCCGGATGCGGCGCTGCTTCTGTGCAGCGATGGCCTGACGGACCTGATCGACTCGTCCGCTATCCAGCAGATCGTCGAGCGATCGGCAGGCCGTCCGCAGCAGGTCGTCAAAGGATTGATCGACGCCGCCAATGCCGCCGGGGGCAAGGACAACGTCAGCGCTGTCTACGTGGAAGGGGAGCGGTTCGCGGCCAGCGCCGGAGCGCGGGAACAGACCGCGCCGCGGCGACGCACGACGACACAGCCAGGTCGTTCGACTGGCGTTGATCGCGCTGCTGGCGGCGGTGATCGCGGCCGCCATGTACGCTTGGCGGCCGTATTGGCCGCTCGTCCAGGGCCCGGAGATCGGCTTGCCGCTGTCGAGCGCGCGGTGCCATCACGGTCGGAGAAGGCGAGTCGATCGGCGCGGCGCTGCAGCGCGCCGGGGCGGGATCGACCGTCGTCGTTGAGCCCGGCGAATACCGGGAGACGCTGGCGTTGAAAGACCACGTGCGTCTCGTCAGCCGCGTGCCGGGAGGCGCGACCATCCGGCTGCCGGGAACCGGGTCCGAGGCGGATCCCGCCGTCATTGCCGACGGCGTGACCGGCGCCGAGTTCGCGGCTTCCGCATCGTCGGTGACGCGGCGACGCCGCTGGGCACGGGCGTGCTGGTGCGGCACTCCGGACATCGCGATCGTCGATGTCGAGGTCACCGGCGCGGTGAGCGTGGCAATCGCCGTCGAATGACAGTGGCCGGCGCGCCAGCCTGCTGGCGAGCGACATTCACGACAATCCGGGCGCGGCGCTGGCCATTCGTGGCGGCGTCACCGAGAATCGCTCACAACGTGTTCACGCCGAAACTGGCCTGTCCGAGCGCGTGCAGGGCATCCGTGATCGTCGACGAGCAGGCGCCGCCGCAGTTCTCGGGCAACGTGTTTCACGGAATCAGCCGTGACACGTTCGGGCGTCTGAGCGACGGCGTCCGCTCCGCGCTGGCCCGCGACAACTGGTTTCGAGGCCGCCCGGATCGATCCGCGCCGCCGGCAGGCGCCGCGGGGCGTCGAGGCCGATGATGACGACGGTCTTCCAGCGCGTGCGGGTGGGACCGTACGAGATCGTTCACGAAATCGGCCGCGGCGGCATGGCGATCGTCTTTCTTGCGACCGACAGCCGCGACGGACGATCGGTGGCGCTGAAGCTGGTGCCGACCGGCACCGATCGCGAGGCGCGCGAGGTCCTCGAGGCGGAACGCTGGGGCGCGAAGCTGCAGGAGCAGTTCTGCCGGGTCAGCCGCAACGTGCCGGAGGTCTACGCGCACGACACCGAAGGCGCGATATTTCTACATCGCGATGGAGTACCTCGAGGGCGGAACCTTTCCGAGGTCATCGGCGATGGGCCGCTGGCGCCAGAGCGCGCGGCCGGCCTCGCCATTCAGTTGTGTCAATTCCTCGAAGCCGCGCACGGCTTCGAAGCGACGATCGACGGCCGGCACCTTCGGTCGCTGCTGCACGGCGATCTGAAGCCGCGCAACATCCGCGTGCTCGACGGCGACCGCATCAAGGTCCTCGATTTCGGCATCGCCAAGGCGCTGTCGCTGAGCCGGAAGGTCACGCGCAACGACTTCGGCAGCATCGCGTATCTCTCGCCGGAGCGGCTCGAGTCCGGCGAGATCGATGCCGCACGCCGACTTCTGGGCGGTGGGCGTCCTGCTCTATGCGAAAATGGTGGGCGGCGTCCAACCGTTTCGTGCTCCGGACACGCGCCGGTTGGAGCAGCGCATCGATCCCTGCGCCCGGCGGCGCCGCTCGACGCCGCCGTGTCCCCCGGTCTGCAAGCGATCGTCGCCAAGCTCCTCGCCGGGGATGCGGCGGATCGCTACCGCGACGCCGCCGCCATTCGCGCCGATCTCGAGTGCTTCGCGGCCGGCGCAACCACGCAGGCGCAGCGCGAAGGGTGGCCGGCTCGGGCGCAAGACGAACCGGGACACGCCGCACGACGACTCCTGCCAGCCCGGTCGAGGAGGAAGCGACCCGCCGGACGCTCCGAGCGACGGCGGACCTGCAACCCACCGCGCTTTCGCCGCCGGCGACGATCGCTCCGCCCGTCAGCCGCAGCCCGTGAAACCGCGGCGCCGGTTCCTCGCTGCACTTCCGCGGACAGCGCTGCTGCTGCTGGCGCTCGCCATCGTCGGCAACGAGCTGTCGCGTGGCTTCCCAGGCGAGGCGCGTCAAGGCCGGGGTGCCGATGGTGGAACTCGACGGCGTCGGCCGGCTCTGGGATCAGTGCGACGCGCTCAACGCCCGCGGCAGCCTGAGAATCGGCGTCGTCGGACTGGAGCGTGCGCTGACGAATCAGACGGCGACGCTGGCCGAGCGCGTGGCCGGCAATTACCGGAGTCCTGTCCCGACGGTCAGGGAAGCGCAGTGGCGGACGGCGCGCGAGGCGCTGGTGCGCGCGGTCGACCGCGAACCCGGACGACCGTCAACTGAAGGGCTCGCTTCGGTACTGCGACGGCCACCTCCACCGGATCAACGGCGAAGCGCGCAAGGCGCACGAAGCAGACGGCCGAGGCGCAGCACGAATTCACGGATGCCGTCACCGCCTTTCGCGAAGCGGCGGGCTGCGTCCGAACTGGCCCGATCCGTTCCTCGGCCTCATGCGGACGTTCATCGTACGGCCTGGAGGACGTCGATCGCGGCGCCGACGCGTTGAAGCAGGCGCAGCGGTTCGGCTACACCGCCGGCGACCGCGAGACGGCGCAACTCGCCGACGGGTATCGCGCGCGCGGCGACACGCTCGCGCGCACGGCGCGAGCGCTTGCGGGCACCGCGCAGGAACAGGAGGCGCTCACGAGATCGGCCGAGGCCTACCGGCAGGCGATCGACCTGTATGCGAAGGTGCTCGGGTTCGCCGGGTGTCGCGCAAACATGCGCGCGGTCCAGCGTGGCCTCGAAGCAGGTCGAGCAGCGGATGACCGACCTCACGCAAAGCCCGACTCAACCGGTCTCGCCGCGGACTGAAACCCCTCTGGCGCTGCGATCGCCGAGTGCGATCCGGGTCGATCGTCCAGCCAGGTTCATGCGATGGGCCTGACCTACACGACCGCTGCCCAGAGGGACGTTCAACGAACGCAGCGACGAACTCAGCACCGTGCGGAGCGATTTCAGCCGGCCAGGCTGTCGCTCGCCGTCACGTCCGGCGTGGCGCTGCTGGCCATCACGCTGGCCTATCTCGGCCGCATCAGCGTCTTCGAGCAGTGGGAGACGCGCGCGCGCCGGTGTTCAGCCCGTCAACCTGAACGTCGTCGTCGATCCCGGACAGCTCGAGCCGGCGCTGGGGACGGTTTGTCGAACGCGAACGACCGGCGGTTGGCGGCGCAGGAGCTGTTGCGGTTCCTGGTCGACGAGCGGAACCAGGGACGCGAGCTGACGCACGTCGGCGCGATTGCGCGCGCGAGCGTCGCGGCAGCGACGATCGACGGGTCGAAGAAGCTGGACGCGTTTTCGCAGCGGCTGCAGCGAAGCAGAGAATCGGCCGCGGCGTCCGGCCGTGTGGCGCCGGGAGCGATACCGCTCTTGACCGCGGCGGATCTCGCGACGCTCAAGCCGTTCCTGAGCGCGTGCGAACGCGTCAGGAGTTCCGGCGCGAAGTGCTCCTGTGCGTGCCTGTATGTGCTGGCCTTCCACCTTGTTCCACTGGCGTGGTGGCTGCGCGGCGTCCGCGGCGATCGCCTGGTCCTCGCGGTGGCGCATCTGCTGACCGCCATCGGCTTCGCGGCGCTTCTCAGCCGGCCGGATCCGTTGCGCGACAGCCTGCTGTTCGTGCGCTTCACCGAAGGCACCATCGCGGGCCTTCTCGTGATGACGGCCGTCTCGCTTGTGGACTTCGGCCGGATCGGGTTCGCCGAGCTCAGCTATCTTCCGCTTGCAGGCGCGCTGTCGTTGTCGGCGTTGCTGATCGCGTTCGGCTCCGGTCCGGGAACCAGCAGCGCGAAGGTCAATCTGGGGCCGCTGCAGCCGATCGAAGCGATTCGGCTGCTGCTCGCGCTGTTCCTCGCCGGCTATTTCGCCCGCCGCTGGGAGTTGCTGAGATCGCTGCGCAGCAAGGTCGATCCGCGACGTCCGGCTGCCTGAATGGATCAACCTGCCGCGCGCTGAATACGCGCTGCCGGTGCTCGCTGGCGTCGGCCTGTCGCTCCTGTTCTTTTTCCTTCAGAAGGATCTCGGGCCGGCGCTGTTTCTGTGCTGCGTCTTTCTCGCGGTCTACGCCGTCGCGCGCGGCCGCGTCGAGATGGCCGTCGGCCGGATTCCTGCTGCTCGTGCTCGGGCTTCTACATCGGAAACCGCCTCGAGATCTCCGCGACGCTGGCGGAGCGCGTGCGCATGTGGCAGTCGCCCTGGGACAACGCGGTCCCCGGCGGCGACCAGTTGACGAGGGCGATCTGGGCGATGGCGACCGGCGGGTGGTTCGGCACCGGACTTGGTCTCGGCGACTCGCGCTATCTGCCCGCCGGACATACCGATCTCATTCTGGCCGCCATCGGCGAGGAGCTCGGCGCTGCCGGCCTCACGATCGTCGCCGTCCTCTACGCGATCCTGGCGTGGCGGGGATTCGCATCGCACGCCTCGCACGCGAACGACTACGGCTTCTTCCTCGCGACCGCGCTGACGCTGTTCCTGATCGTGCCCGGCTCTGATCATGGCGTCGGGCATCCTGGGCGTGACGCCGCTGACGGGCGTCGTGACGCCGTTTCTCAGCTACGGCGGATCGGCGATGGCCGCGAACTTCGCGGCGCTCGGGGATGCTCGCGGCGATCCATGCCGACAGGAATCCCTCAGCCGATTTCGAACCGTTCCGGTTCCGATCTACTGGCTCGAAGGAGCGCTGGGCGTGTTTGCGCTCGCGCTGCTGTGCGGTGATGGTCGACATCCAGATCGTTCACGCGGACGACTACGTCGCGAAGCCGCACCTCGGCGTGCAGGCCGACGGCGGACGCCGCTTCGAATACAACCCGCGTGTGCTGGACATCGTCCGCCTCCTGCCGCGCGGGACGATCTACGACCGTCAGGGCATTCCGCTCGCGACCGACGAACCGAAAGCGATCGCGAGCGGGCGTCCGGCGTGCGCCAGGCTCGGCATCTCGCTGGCCGACGTCTGTCCGGATTCCGCCGAGCGATGCTATCCGCTGGGCGGCAAGGCGTTTCACTCTGCTCGGCGACGCGCGGACGCGCGTCAACTGGAGCGCACCCAACACCTCGTATGTCGAGCGCGATGCCGAAGATCGGCTGCGCGGCTTCGACGATCACGCGACGACCGTGCACACGACCGACGCGCGCCGGCCGGCCGATGCTGACGGTCCGGCGTGACTATCGCGAGCTCGTGCCGGCGCTGCGGCATCGCTACGATCCGAACAGCGCCGCGCTCGCCCGTCTGCGAAGCCAGCCGCGCGACGTGCGACTGACGATCGACGCGAACCTGCAGCTCCGGGTCGCCACGATTGTCGCCTCGTACGCCGGCAAGGCCGCGGGTCAGGCCGCGGCCGTGGTGATCGATCCGGATACCGGCGACCTGCTGGCGAGCGCGAGCTATCCTGGCCGCTCTCGCCCGGGTCGGTCACGCCGGCGGAACACGCGGCGGATTCGCTGCTGGACCGGGCGCGCTACGGCCTGTATCCGCCGGGATCCACGTTCAAGCTGGTGACGGCATCGGCCGCGCTGCGTCAGCACCTGGATCCGACCGCACGACATCGATGTGCGTCCGCCTGCCGGATGGCCGCGTCGGAGCGAGCATCGCCGGCTGGAGCCGTCCGATTCGCGACGATGTCCTCGACACGCACCCGCATGGCGACGATCGACATGCACGAGGGCTTCGTGCATTCCTGCAACGCCTACTTCGCGCAGCTGGCCGTCAGGCTCGGACCGCAGCCGCTGCTCGATGCCGCGAGCCGGCTGGGGATTTCGCTGACCCCGGCGACCGACGCCGCCGGACGCGTGCGCGCCACGCTGCCACAAGTCGGATACGGACAGGGCGATGTCGTCGCGACGCCGTTGAGGATGGCTCGCGCCGCGGCGGCCGTCGCGTCGAATGGCGTCCTGCGGGACACGCGCTGGGAAGAGATGGGTTCGGCAGCATTCGCCAGGCGTTCAATTCCTCGACGCCGATGCCGCCCAGGCTGCTCGCGGGCTACATGCGCGATGTCGTCCTGAGCGGCACGGGACGGACCTTGCGCGGCAACGCCTGGCACATCGCGGGCAAAACCGGGACGGCGGAGTTGTCCGGCAAGCCGTCCCACAGCTGGTTCGTCGGGTTCGCGCCGTTCGGTCCGGCCACGCGGCGGATTGCGTTCGCCGTCGTCGTCGAGAACGCCGGTTATGGCGCGGGCAGCGCCGCTCCTGCCGCCGGAGAGATCGTCGCCGCGGCGGCGCTCGCCGGCCTCGTGAAGATGAACTGACCATGGACATTCTCGGCAAGGCTCGCAGGCTCGAAGCGAAGATCACGGCGCGGCTCGATCGGGCCGCGAAGGAATTCGCCGGTCTCGCGAGCGCAGCGCGAGCCGCTCGAGATCGTGCACGCGATTCTCGACATCGTCGAGCGCGAGATCCAGCCGGGCAGCCGCGGGACGCGGGTGTTTCCGTTCAACCGGATTGAGATCGCCGTGCTGGCGCCGTCGCGCGAGGCACGCGGCCGGCTCGAAGCCGTGTTCGGCGGCGACCACGCCGCTGCCGGCGAGAATCGTGGAACGGCTGCGGTCTGGCGGCTGTCCGACAGCCGATCTCGTCGTCTCGATCGACTACGTCGCGCGAGGCCAGAAGAACTGGCAGGCGCGCGAATTCGACGTCGCGTTTGGCAGGGTCGCCGAACCGATCGTCGAGCAGCCAGCGGTCGATTCGACACGCGGCTCGCATCGAGCTCAGCGTCGCTCGCGGCGTTGCCGAGCGGCGCAGCTACTCGTTCCTGGCCCACCGGATCGACCTGGGGCGATGCGCGGAAGTGAGAGACCGTCGCAACCGCCTCGTCCGCACCAATCACGTCGCATTCACTGAAGGATCGGGAGAGGTCAACCAGAGCGTCTCCCGTCAGCACGCGCACATCGCGTACGAGCCGCGGACCGGACAGTTTCGGCTGCACGACGACGGCAGTGGGCACGGGACGGGGATCGTGCGCGATGGCAGAACCGTGGACGTGCCACGAGGATCGCGAGGTGTGCGTCTCCAGTCGGGAGACGAGATCGTGCTCGGCGAAGAGCACGCTTGCGCGTCAGGTTTCAGACCGAAAAGATCCAGCTAGCCCCGACGACTGAGACGCGGTTACCGCATGCGGCGCCGAGAGCGCACTCGCGAGGATCGAACCGTCCTGGCGGCGGAACCCGCTGACGCGGACGATCGTGCCGTTCACGAGCTGCGCGCACGACAGCCCGTTCAGGACCGTCGTGCTGTCCATCCAGATCATCGTGCCGGCTACGGAGAAGGTCATCACCGGACACGATCCCTTGACGGCGACCATGGCGCCTCCCACTTCAGTGTCATCGTCTTCCGGCGTTCGCCGACACGATGGTCTTCGTTGCCGCGGCCGGGGACCTGGATGGTATCGGGGCGATCGCATCGGACCTCGCGTCCGTGGCAGCTGCAGACCGTCACGGCGGCAACGGTCAACCACAGCAGGGCTTTCACAGGAATCTCCGACTCGGGCAGGCATACACAATCGAGCAACGCTCGTGCCATCGGATGAGGCAGAAATCCCTGAGAGAATCATCGCGAACTCGCCGACGTGTCATCGCGGTGGCTCAAGACACCGCCGCTGCCGAGGACAAACCGCTCTCACTGGAGATACGGCGCCACATTCCGCGGCGATGGCGAGGAACTCTTCCCGTGACAGTGGCAGCTCGCGGAACGACGCCCAGGCTTCGGGCCGGTTTCCGGCCGGGGCCGACGGCACCGTCTGACCCGGCACAGGACGCGGGCGATCCCGAGTTGCCGGATACGCGTCGCGATGCGGTCGGCCTTGCCACGCCACTCGCCGACGCCTGCGACGCCGGACACATCGAAGTAGACGCCGGGCCATACGGGGATCGCGGGGGCGGCGATCGCGTCGACGAACACGCCGAGCGCCTCGTCGACCTTCGGATCGTCGCAGCCGCCGGCTCCGGTGAGATGCGCGATTTGCACGACGACGTCCGGCGCGGAAGGAAGAACACTTGTCGAGAAAGCCCGCGCTTGCGCAGCGCCGTACGGACGTTGGCGCGACACAGTGGACCGGATGTGGACGACGATCGCCATCCGATGCTCGTTGGCGGCGCATGGAAAACGGCGCGCAATCGCTCGACGTGCTGCGGGTTTTCGACGTCGACGTCCGAGTTGGCGAAATGCGGTTTGAGACCGGTCCGCAGATGCGGGATCCCTGGCACAGCGCGTGATTTCGTCGAGCGCGTAGTCTCGCAGCGGGTTGACGCCGCAGAAGCCGACCAGGCGGCCGGAAACTGGGCCACTTCGCGGCTGGTCCAGCTCGTTTTCCTCAATCACACTGGGCACGTTCGTTTTGAACCGGGTGGCGTACGGTTCGGGTTCCCGAACGAGTAGGCCTGGGAGAGACGGCGGCGCGCCGGATGCCGGCGGCGTCGAGCAGCGCGATCAAATCGGCCGCAGTAATCGGTTCGATTCTTGCCGCTGGCGCGATGACGGGGCTGTACAGGTGTTGGTGATGATCGGCACCCGGTCGGATGTCGTCCTGCAACGCCCCGGTCGAGGCGGCGCTTAGCGCACGCAATGAGGATCGGAGCGACGAGCAGCGACTGCGCTAATTTCAATGGCACGCTGCGGCGATTATGACAATGTGGCGGCGGCGCGAGTCGAACGCGAATTTGGGGATCGTGACTGATTGATGGACTTCGCCAAGCGTCGCCGACCTTCGTCTATGCCGGCTTCGCCAGGCCCGTCCGAGGCGAGTTCCCTCGCGGTGATGAGGGATGCAAGGCCGCGCCGGTTCCGACGCGGCCCCACACCTGGCGGCTATGGCAGGCGTTGACCCAGCCGCCGAATGCAGGAACAACCGGCCCGGTATGCTGGCCGGCGCTATTGAAGAACTGCGTGGATGCGACCGCTGTGAAGCGGTCGACATCCGTCAGCGTGATCTCTGCGCGTGATTGTCTGCGAGCCGGCCAGGAATCCTGGCGGAGATGATCCAGCAGGCGAATCGAAGTGGATCAGCATGAACGTGCTCTCGCGGTGAACGTGCGCGCACGATCGTGTCGCCAGTTGCCAAGCCCGATGCTTCGCTGTGATGGCGCAAAGCCGGGAGGCGGACTGCCCGAGCTATCGGTCATCGTGCCTCCCCGAGGCGAATGTGAGCAACGCAGGTATGGCAGGACCGGGTAGCACCGCTCCTGTTTGACAATCGGTGCGGCTGACCAGGACATACCACGCGCTTCGAGCTGGCGAGGCCGGATGCCCCTGGCCCGAATCCGCGTCCGGCTGGACGACCACGCCGAGCGCGGCGAGTGGCGCAGCGCGAGCGCCACCGTCCCTTTCGTTATACGACCTCGTGTTTTCCGCTGTTGGCTCATCATCGTCTACCTCCAGATTGAAAGCGCGAACGAACGGTCGCCCGGCTCCTCTGTCCTGGCGAATCCTGACACTCGGGCGAGATCGCGGGAGCCATGGAGGCGCCCTGAAGAGATGCTGAAGAGATGCTGACCCAGCAAGTGGCACATCGCCGCAAGGGTTGTGGCATTCCCTGCAACCTGACGGGGGTCTGTCGGTGCCCGTGCCTCACGCTACATTCCGATTTGGCGACTTTGAGCTGGACGTCGCGGGATACCAACTGCGTCGCCGGGGGCGACCGGTCCGTCTCGAGCGGCAGCCGATGGATCTCCTGATCCCGATGGTCGAGCGCCGGACGGAGCTGGTGTCCCGAGAGGAGATCGGCAGCGCGTTAGTGGGGACACGACGTGTTCGTCGAAGTGGACAGCGGCGTCCACACCGCGATCCGCAAGATTCGTCACGCGCTCGGTGACTCGGCGGACAGTCCGACGTTTCTCGAAACGGTTTCGGGGAAGGGTTATCCGGTTCATCGCGCCCGTGGAGGTTTCCACGGACCGGAACGCGGAAAAGTGGACGCCGGCTGACCGCCGGCTGCCCGCAGCGGGCGTTACCCGAGCGCTGCAGAGGTCTCCGGCGTCGGAGTGGCGGGTGCCAGCGCGCCGCCCATCGAGAACGGTCGAAGCAGATATTGGTGGTTTGGCGTGCTCGCGGTGGGAGCGGTGGCGCCGCCGTTGTCTTCGAGTGCGGCCGCCAGGATCGGGCACTCAGGATCGGTGTCGCGGCCGGCGGCCACGCTCGCGGTGCTCCCGTTCGAGGCCTCACCGGAGATCCGGAGCGTCAGTACCTCGCTGACGGCCTTGCCGAGGAAACGATCGCGACGCTGGGACAGCTCGATCCGGCTCGACTCGGGATCATTGGCCGCACGTCGGTTATGACATACAAAGGCACGATCAAGTCGCTTGCGGCGATCGGCCGGGAGCTGGCGGTCGACTACCTGCTCGAAGGCGCGATTCGGACCGGGGGCAGCCATTATACGCCTCACCTCCAGGTTGATTCGCGCCGCCGGATCAGAGTGCAGCTCTGGTCGGCGTCATGCGAACGGGAGCTCACGAGCCTATTCGACCTCCAGAAAGAACTTGAAGCTGCGGAATTGCCGAACAGATCCGTGTCCGGTTGTCGCCGGAGCAATTGAACACCCTCGGCCGGCGACGGACGACCGACTCTGTCGCGCGTAATCGAAATGTGCTGAAGGGCCGCTTCGTCGAACGTCAGCGCACCACGACCTCAACACTCTGGCGGTCCAGCATTTCCAGAACGCGATTGCCGCCGACCCGAAGCACGCTCGCGTGGGCCGGCCTTGCCGGACACGATCGCGTCAAGCGCGATCAACAGCGACACCTCGACGTTCGAGGTGGCTGCGCAGGCCCGCGTGGCTGCGGCGAAGGCCGTCGAGATTGGTCCAAGCGCTCTCCGAATCACACACGTCGATGGCACGCGTCCACTTCTGGTTCGACTGGAACTGGCCCGCAGCCGAGGCCGCGCTGCACACTGCCATCAGATTGAATGCCGGCAACGCCGAGGCGCATCGTATGCTCGGGGTGCTCTACTCTCACACGGGTCGCCACCAGGACGCGGACATCGAGCTGGAGCGAAGCACCGATCTCGATCTGCTCAACCCAATCCAGCATGCGATCGCGTCGGAGGGGCCTTTCGCCGTGGCGACTTTGCCATGCCGCTCTGGTCCGCGCCCGTCGGGCGCTCGCCGTCAACCCGAACTTCTGGATCGGGCATATGGCGGCCGCACAGGCCCTCGAACGGAACGGAGAATACAACCTGGCACTCAAGGCCCTCGACGACGCCGATCGCTTGTCAGGCGGCAACAGCAAATCGGTCTCGCTCCGCGGCTACGTGCTTGCGAAGGCGGACGGTCCCACCGATGCTGGCGCGGTCATCACCGCACTCGAGGCCGCCGGTCAGCACCGGTATATGCCTCCCGTATGCGCTCGCGCTGGTCTTCCCGCCGGTCTCGACGATCGCGATGCCGCGTTCGCGTGGCTCGAACGGGCCCTTGCCGTTCGCGACGTTCACATGGTCTTTCTGACGGTCGATCCGAAGTGGGATCCCTATCGCAACGATCCGCGGTTCAAGGCGTTGCTGGCGCGTTGTCGGTTTACTGCGGGCGCATCATGACGCTGCGCGGACAAGAGCGTCTCGCCGTCAGCTGATCTCGACGGCCGTGTGCTCCGCACAGAGCCTTCTCACGGCCGGCACGCTCTCGTCGCGGGCGGCCAGCGGAGTATGCGCACAGGATATCCATCTGGCGACTCATCGCGATCTCGTCCCACAGGTGCTCGAGTTGAATGGCCGCGTCGACGTGTCCGTGCGTCCAGAACATGGAGGTGCCTTCACCACAGGCCGCGACCCTGGCGTGGCGATCCGTCGCGCGCCGTGTGACATCGGTCAGCAGATCCCCGGCGGCGTCCAGGTACCGTAACGGGTCGGGCAGCCGTTGACCATCGCCTTCGCGAGCAGCTCGCTGACGTTCACGGGGAGATAGCGCTGCTGTCGGATCGCCAGGGCGACGTCCACGCTGCGACGCCTCCAGACTGGATTGGAGGCTTCGCTCGTGCGCCCCGGTCACCACCGCGACGACGGCGTTCCCCTCGCGGAGTTCGCCGGCAATGAAACGGCTGAACGCGCCGACCAGAACCGCGTCGCTCGAACAGAACACCACATCGTGACGATGAGAGGCGAGGCTGTCTCCCTGGGCTATGCGTTCGAGGCCGCCGCTGACGAATCGCCCGCCTCGAATGATCGCTTCGAGCACCGGGAGAACGTCTCGCTGGACGCGAGGTTTATACACATAGCCGTGGGCGCCTCTCCTGAAGGCCTGCTCCACGACCTCCAATGAGGATTCATTGGTCACGAACATCAACTTGGCGTCCGGAACCCTGGCACGTATTCGCCCTGCGACTTCAAGACCGCTCAGCGTCGGCAGGCCGATGTCGAGCATGACCACATCCGGTCGCAGCGCTTCAGCCTGACGGATGGCATCCAACCCGTCCGCGGCTTCGCCAACGATCAGCAGATCCGCCCGCTGCTGCAGCAACTCACAGATCACGCGGCGGAACGGCTCGTGGTCCTCGACGACGAGAACTCTAAGGCGGGACGTCAACGACAGGCCGCTCTGTTGACGGCTAACGTGAGAGTGGCGGTCATGCCGACGCGATCGCGGCGAGTGCCGACTCCGACGCTTGAATCGGTGACGGTGACACGTCAAACGGGTTCCCGACGCCGGCGTCGCGTGAATCTCCAGAACACCCCCAACTGATTCCACGCGTTCTCTCATGCTAATCAGGCCAAGCCCCGCGTTCGGCAGACCATTGACGTCAAATCCCTTCCCGTCGTCAGTGATCGTGAGTGCGACGCTGGACGGCCCGCCGGTCAAGTCGACCCAGATGTGGCCGGCGTCGCTATGCTTCGACGGCGTTCCCCAACGCCTCTTGCGCGACTCGGAATACGCACAGCGCGATGTTCTGATCGATCTCCGCCGGTACGTTGCGATGGCAGAAGGCAATAGGCAGGTGCGGCGGTGACAAGTCGCGTCGAAGGCTGTCGAGGGCGGCGACGAGTCCGATCAGCCGCAACTTCGACGGGTGCAACCGGTGCGACAGTTCGCGCACACTCGTCGAGATGCCGCTGCGTGGTTTCCATGGCTCGGGAGAGGCGCTTCGCGCTGTGCACCTGCAGCTGATCGGAACGGAGCCGATCGAGGCTCGATGGACAGAATCGCGAGCTGCTGATTGATGTCGTCGTGCAATTCACGCGCAATGCGGGCGCGTTCCGCCTCCTGTTCGCCGAGCAGCCGTCGGCTCAGGTGGCGGATTCGGTCGTAGCTCACGCGCAGCTTGGCCTGGCTGCCACGCAACTCCGCGCTCGCTCGCCGCGCAACTCAGAGCTCGACGCGCTGCCGCTTGGCCCGTTGCACGAGCAGGCCAGCGATGAGGGCCGTCTGCGCCAGCATCAGTATCGACCGCGCCGACGATGTAGCGCTGGTATTGATCCCACATGCTCGGCTCTCGGAACAGGACGCGGGTGCCGGTTGGCAGACGCGACTCGTCGAGCCCCAGCGGCGCAGCTGGCGCCAATCCACCAGCATCGACATCGCGTGTCGGGCGACGGACACCGGTATGTCCTCGGCTCTGCTCTCCGCGAAGCACGCGAAGCGCGAGCGTGGCAATGGCCTTGGTCTGGGCCAACTGATCGCGGCGATTGCCGCCGACGATGCCGCGCATCGACAGCGGCATCCGCCCAGCT
>ERZ1370068.5289-contig-4316_pt1 | contig 18928 bp, 12 predicted proteins | sample MGYA00561227_ERZ1370068 | MGnify/ENA primary metagenome ERZ1370068 (study PRJEB38410, sample SAMEA6850437) | metagenome | study: Metagenomic assessment of the ecological functions of the soil: analysis of the soil microbiota associated with the...
TCGAGCGGCCACTCCACCACCGCGTTGCCGTGGTGCCAGGAGGGCTCGTAGCAGTAGACCTCGCGCGCACGTCGCCGACCGCGCCCAGCAGCGTGATCCACGTGCGCAGCTCGATATTGCCCCGTCTTGTCCAGCTCCTTCCGCCGAGATGCGCGCCAGCTCCGCGCCCGCGCCCGGCCCGCAGCGGTCCAGGAGCTCGCGGTCGTAGTCGAAATCGGGCGAGGCGTAGCGGTCGGTGCCGGGGAAGTGGGACATGCCGCCCGAGGCCATCAGCACCACCCGCTCCGGCCGCGCGCGGAAGATGTCGCCTGAGCGGCCGCCCCACTCGTGGCAGCGGCGAGGGTGGGCTGGGGCGGCAGGTAGACGTTCACGTGGAGCGGCACGATGGGCAACGCGGGCTCCGGCATGGTGAAGTGGAGCGGCACGTAGAAGGCGTAGTCCAGCGGCGCGCTGCTGCGTATAGGTGAGGTCGAACCCGCGCTCCACCCCTGCTCGACCACGGCGCGCGCGAGCGGCTCGTGGATCTTCGATCCGGTACTGGTAGGGGCCGAAGGTGCCCGCGCACTCGGTGCCCACGTAGACCGCCAGCGCCGGCACCGCATCGAGGAAGAAGGCTCGATGTGATCCCCCGCCACCATCGCGAGCACGTCGGGCCGGAGCAGCTTCTCCGAGCCGCCGCTTCACCCGCGCGAACGCGGCATGGACGCGGAGGACGAGGTCGCGGTCCTCGGTCTCGGCCGGACCAGGAGCTGCGGGGTATGGGCGCAGGCAAAGGCTCCCACGAGCATGAGGGTCACACCTTAACGGCGCGCGGCGCGGGCACTTCAAGCAGATCGCCTTTGACAGAATCGGGGCGCGCGCCTAGACTCCGGCCTGACCCGAAGCCATGAAGCTCTCCGTCGAGTTTCCCAGCGTCGCGTACCGGGAAGGCCCCCACGGGCGTCCTCCGCCTCGGCTCGGGCCATCGAAGAGATCGGCTACGACCATATCGACCTCTTCGATCACGTGGTCATGGGCTTTCCCGTGGACGGCCGGCCCCCCGGGCCCTATAACCCGGCCATGCCCATTCTCGAAGCACTGATGACGCTGGCCCATATCTCCGCAGTGACATCACGGGTCACGCTGGGCACTGAGATATTGGTGCTCCCGCAGCGCGAGCCCACCCTGGTGGCCAAGCAGGTGAGCACGCTCGACACGCTGTCGGGCGGCCGCGTGCGGCTGGGCATCGGCGTGGCTGGCAGGAATCGGAGTACGAGGCCATGGGGCGCGGACTTCCACACGCGCGGCGCCCGCATGGACGAGGCCATCGCGCTGCTTCGCGGGTACTGGGTGACGCGCAGGTCGAGCACGCCGGCAAGCACTACCGCGCCCATGCCATGGCCATGGAGCCCGCCCCCGCAGGGGGCGCGTCTCCCGATCTGGATCGGCGGCTACTCGGAGGCCGCCTCGTCGCGTGGGCCGCCCGGGGACGGCTGGCTCGCCAGCCGCGTCACCGACGCGGAGGATGCCAAGCGCGCGGTGGAGTCGATCCGGCGTCACGCCGCGCCGCCGGCCGCGATCCCGCGAGCATCGGCCCAGAGCATGGCGGCGTCGCCGCCGCGGGACGCCGAGAGCAAGCGCTTCTACGCCGAGCCTGACCGGTGGTGGCGCGCCGCCGCGCTCCAGGCCAGCGGGCTTTCAGTGGGTGTCGCTGAATGCCACCGCGATGTTCCAGGCCGGCGCGCGCTCGGTGGACGCCATGACCGAGGGACCTCGGGCTGCTTCACGGCCGCCTGCGCGCCGAGGTGGGCTGAGCGGCATGGACAACCTCGCCCTCGGCCGGCTCCGCGTCTCCGCCGTGATCGAGCGCGCGGGCCCCACGCGTCCCACCTGGTTGCTCCCCGACGCCACGCCCGAGGCGCTTGAGCGCCACCGCGACTGGCTCGCCCCGCACTTCCTCGACGACAAGGACGCTTCCTCCAGAGCATCACCACGCCTTCGTGATCCGCACGCCCGGATTCACCGCTTTGGTGGACACCTGCGTGGGCAATGACAAGGACCGCGGCGGGCAGCGCGCCATTCACATGATGCGCACCGACTTCCTCGAAGACCTCCGCGCCGCCGGCGTGCCGCCCGAATCGGTGGACTCTCGTGATCTGCACGCATCTCCACGTGGACCACGTGGGCTGGAACACGCGGCTCGGACAACGGCCGCTGGGTGCCGACCTTCCTCGCGCCCGCCACCGCTTCGCGCGCGAGGAGTGGGAGCACTGGTCCAGCGAGCGCGACGACGACAGCGCCCGACGCATCATGGCGGCGACAGCGTGCAGCCGGTGCTGGACGCCGGGCTCGCCACTTCGGTGGAGATGGACCATCGCGTCTCCGACGAGCTCTGGCTCGGAGCTCCACGCCCGGCCACACGCCGGGGCACGTGAGCGTGCGCCTGCGCTCGGGAGATGACGGACGCGGTGATCACCGGCGATCTCATGCACCACCCGGTGCAGATCGCCGAGCCACGCTGGGGCAGCCATTTCGACACCGACGTGGAGCAGGCGCGGAAGACGCGGCGCGCCTTCTGCGAGCGCTACACCGACGGGCCGGTGGCGGTGCTCGGCACCCACTTCCACCATCCGGACCGCGCGGATGATCCGGCGCCACGGTGAGACGTGGCGCTTCGTCGTGGAGGGCTGATGGAGCTTCAGGGGCGCGCGGCGTTCGTGACGGGCGGCTCGGGCGATCTCGGCGCCGCGATCTGGAGCGGCTGGCCCGTGCCGGCTGCGACATCGCCGTCGGCTACGTCGGGAATCGCGAGGGCGCGGAGAAGGTGGCGCGTCGTGGAAGGGCCTGGGCCGCCGCGCCGGCATGGTGCAGGTGGATCAGGCGGAGTGCCGCGGCCATCGAGCCCGCGGTGAGTGCCGCCGCCGCCGCGCTCGGCCGCCTCGACATCCTCGTCAACAACGCGGGGTGGAATATCGGCATTCCGTTTCCGGAGCTGGACGCCCTCACGGTGGAGATCTGGGACCGCCTCCACGATACCAATGTGCGCGGGCCCTTTCTCCTCGCGAAGGCGGCCGCGGGACACATGCGCAAGCAGGGCGCCGGGCGTATCGTGAACATCGCGTCCATCGCGGACTGCGGCCCACTGGGTAGCTCCATCGCCTACGCGTCGAGCAAGGCCGCCCTCATCCACCTCACCCGCTGCCTCGCGGTGGCCCTGGCCCCCGCCATCACCGTCAACTGCGTGGCGCCGGGCCTGATGGAGGAACGCGCATGGCCCAGCGCATCCCGCCCGCGCGTGGCGGAGAGCGGTGCGGCGGAGCGTGGTGCTGGGGCGCGGCGCCAACGTGGCCGACGTCGCCGCGCAGGTCGAGACGTTCTGCCGGGCGGACAGCGTCACCGGCCAGGTGCTGGTCGTGGACGGGGCTCGCCTTCCACTAGAGTCCATCCCACGGAGGTATGCCTATGACCTCGCGTCGCGCCCTCCCCTGCTGCTTCTGGCCGCCGTCGCGCTGGCGGTGCCGCTCCTGGCCCGCGCCCAGCAGCCGCCGCTGTTCGAGACCACGAAGATCACCGACAATGTCTACCTGTTCCGCTACGGCGGACATCAGTCGATGTTCGTGGTGACGCCCGACGGCGTGATCGCCACCGACCCCATCGCCCAGCGGCGGCCGGTGGCGGCGACGACGTATATCGCGGAGATCCGGAAGATCACCCCGGCGCCCATCAAGTACGTGGTGTACAGCCACCACCACTACGATCACATCGAGGGCGGCAAGCCCTTCAAGGACGCCGGCGCCACGTTCATCGCGCACATGAACGCGAAGACGCGCCTGGAGGTGCTGAAGAACCCCGACGTGGTCATCCCCGACATCGGCACTGGAAATCTCCACGTCATCGAGCTCGGTGGCACGCGGCTCGAGCTGCACTACGTGGGCCGGAACCACTCTGACAACTCGCTGGTGATGCTCCTGCCGAAGGAGAAGCTGCTCTTCACGGTGGACTTCATCCCCATCGAGAGCCTCCAGTTCCGCGACTTCCCCGACAGCTTCCTCCCCGACTTCTTCGACTCGTTCGATCGAGTGCTGGCGCTCGACTGGGACCGGATGATCCCCGGCCATCCCTATGCGGGCGGGCGGCTGGGGACGAAGGACGACGTGCGCGCGGCCAAGCAGTACATGGTCGATCTCTCCGATGCGGTGAGGCAGGCGCAGCTCGCGGGCAAGTGCTTCGACACCGCGATGAAGGAGATCAAGCTGCCGAAGTACGAGAAGTGGCGGAACTACGACGCGTACCTGCCGGGCAATATCGAGCGCTTCTGCGAATTCTGGGGCGGCGGCATCTAGGCTAGAGCTCGACGATCCCGTCCCCCACCTTGCGAGCCGCTCGAGCACGAACGGGTCGTGGCCGGGGATGACCAGCTCCGGGCTTGACGCCAGCTCGCTGATGCGATCGAAGGCGCGATACATTCCCGGCAGATCGTGGAGGGTGTTGAAGGGAATGCGCTCCTCGAAGTTTCGGTAGTAGTGCGAGGCGTCGGACGCCACCACCGCGCGCCCCTTCGCGTGCGCCACCGTGACGATCTGCATGCCCGCGGTGTGGCCGCCCACCTTGTGGACGCTCACGCCGGGCACCACCTCGCGCTCGCCGTCCACGAAGACCAGCGCTTCCCTCGTAGTTCAGCCGGACGAGCGCGCAGATGTCCTCCACCTCCACCGGAGCGGCGAAAGGCGCCGCAGCGAGACGTTCCGCCCGGTGTAGAACGCCATCTCCGCGTCCTGGATGTAGAAGGTGGCGTTGGGGAACAGCGCGTGAGTTGCCCACGTGATCGTAGTGGAAGTGGCTCAGGACCACGTGCTGGACCTGCCGGCAGTCCACGCCGACCTCGGCGAGGCCCGGTCGATGGGGCGGAGGAACTGACGCCCGCGCGCGGTGCCGACGGCTTCGGTGAAGCCGAGGTCCACCACCACGGTCTCGGTGCCGTTGGTCAGCGCCCACACGAAGTAGTCCATCGGTCATGGGGCCGTTGTGGTGGTCCCCGTAGAACGCCTCCGAGGTGGTGCACTTGCGGTGGGCGTAGCGGACGGCGTGGATCCGGTAGGCGCGATGGGCATGGTCAAGTCTCCTTTCCCGTGCGAGGATTCTACGCGTTCCCGTTGTCACCCGAGGTTCACAGGAGGAGCCATGGCCACTGCCCAGGGAAGCCGTCACGACCGCCATCCGCTCGCCTCCCGCAACGAGGCTCCGGGCCGTGCGTCCCGCGGCTCATCGAGCTCACGGAGACCCTCGTCTATCCCGACATCTGGGAGCGCCTGGAGCTGTCCAAGCGTGACCGGAGCCTCATCACGGTAGCCGCCCTGGTGGCGCTGTACCGGCCCGACCAGCCTCAAGGGCCATACCAGCGCGCGCCCTCGCCAATGGCGTGACCAAGGAAGAGATCGGCGAGCTCATCACCCATCTGGCCTTCTACGCCGGCTGGCCCAGTGCCATGTCCGCGGCCAAGATCGCCAAGCAGGTCTTCGAGGAGAAGCCGGCATGAAGATCGGGTTCATCGGAGTCGGCACCATGGGCGCCTTCATGGCGTCCAATCTGCAGGCGGCGGGCCACGCGCTCATCGTCAACGACGTGAGGAAAGACGCGGCCGCGCCGCATCTCAGCGCGGGCGCCATCTGGGCGGCCACGCCCCGAGCAGGTGGCCAAGGACGCCGAGGTCGATCTTCACCTCGCTCCCCGGCCTCGCCCGAGGTGGAAGCAGGTCGTCGCTCGGCGCCGGACGGCTCGATCAGCGGCATGAATCAGGGGCGCGGCCTTCTTCGATCTCAGCACGAATTCGCCCGGGCTGGTGCGGCGGCTCCACCGCCGCCTTCGCGGAGAAGGGCATCCACCTGCTCGACGCGCCGGTGAGCGGCGGGCCCAAGGGCGCCAAGACGCGCAAGCTCGCGCTGTGGGTGGGCGGCGAGCGCGCCGTATCTCGACAAGTTCAAGCCGGTGCTCGACGCCATCGGGGATCAGGCCTACTACGTCGGGCCGATCGGCGCGGGCTCGGTGGCCAAGCTCGTCCACAACTGCGCGGGCTACGCCGTCCAGACCGCGCTGGCCGAAGTGCTTCACCATGGGGGTCAAGGCGGGCGTAGACGCCGCTCACGCTCTGGCAGGCGGTGCGCCAGGGCGCGGCCGGGCGCCGCTGCACCTTCGACGGTCTCGCCGACCAGTTCCTGCCCGGCACCTTCGATCCGCCCTGCCTTCGCGCTCAAGCTCGCGCCACAAGGACGTCTCGCTCGCCACCGCGCTGGGCCGCGAGCTCGGCGTGCCCATGCGCATGTGCCAATCTGGCGCTGGAAGAGTTGACGGAAGCCATCGAATCGCGGCTGGGCCGGACGCGACTCGCGCGGTGGCCATGCTGCTGCAGGAGGAGCGGGCCGGGGTGAAGATCGCGGTGCCGATCGAGAAAGTGCGCGAGGTCATGGACAAGGGGTAGAGTCGAGGCAAACCAGGCCAGGGAGGCCGACATAGTCACGAAGATCTATGCGGGGGCGGCGCGGGGATTCGGCGGCTCGGCGACAGCGCGGGGCGGGCTCTTCCGCCGCGCGCTCGGCGCGACGACCGCTGGCAGAAGCTGGCCGGCGGGCCGCCCGCCGACGCCGAGATCCACGCCATCGCGGTGCACCCCGGCGACGCGCAGGTCGTATATGCGGGCACCCACGAGGGGCCGTATCGCAGCACGGACGGTGGGGACACGTGGACCGCCGTCCCGTTCCCCGACGGCGCCAAGGAGGTCTGGTCCTTCCTCTCGATCCCCGCGACGCGCGGATCATGTACGCCGGGACCTCGCCCGCGGCCGTCTACAAGAGCGAGAACGGCGGCGACACCTGGCGGAAGCCGGGCCCAAGTCGGCCGGCCACGCGAAGATGAGCTTCGACTGCCGCGTGACCCGCATGACCGCCGACCCGAGCAACCCGCGCGAGCTCTCTATGCCGGGCCTGAGGTGGACGGTGTCATGCGCCTCGCGCGATGGCGGCGAGACACTGGGAGGACGTGAGCCAGCCCCCTCGATCAAGCTCGCCGACCGGCCCCACCTCAAGAGCCGCATCGTGAGTGATACCGAGATCGAGGGCACTGATGGACAGCCATGCGCTCTCTGCATGTCCAGCGCGGCGCCAGGCACGGTGTTCCTCGCCGCGCGCATGGGCGTCTTCCGGAGCGCGGACCACGGCGCCACCTGGGGAGGACATGGAGATCGGGCGCTTCTCGCGGCGCTCACCTACTCGCGCGACGTCTGCGTGTCGCCGCACAATCCCAACACACCCTCTTCACCTGCCTCAGCCCCGCCGCGCGCAGCGAGGACGGCTCGCTCTACCGGAGCGACGACCTCGGCGGCTCGTGGAAGCGTGTGGACCGCGGGGTGAACGGCACGGGCCACCATGATGAGCGTGGCGCTGCACGCCATGGACCCCGAGCAGATCTACTGCGTGTCACGCTGCGGGCAGGTCTTCGGCACCCAGGACGGCGGAGCGAAGTGGCAGTGAATACCCGCTGCCCGAGGGCACCGCGGACGCCTATACGGTCGCCTGCGCGTGAGCCGGCCCGACCGCGCGCGGACTGGCTGGTCCGCTGCCGGCGCCGGCCGTGGCCGAGCTGGAGGCCCTCGTCGAGGGCCTCCGGCGCGATCCGCTGCCCACCATTCTTCTGTCTCGCCGCCGTCGGGCTTCGCCTCGCTGTCGCGAGGTCATGGCGGAAGTGGGTGCGCGACTGCGCGGTCCCGTCGGCCTGGCCGTGGTCGACCGTCGCGCCGGTGGAGCGGATTCTCAGAGGAAGAGAACCGCGCCATCGGCTGGGTGCTCGGCTCGCTGCTGGGCCGGCTCGTCGCCCAGAAGTGGGACGGGCACCATGCTGTACGACGTCCGCGATACGGGCAAGAAGCTCGACTACGGCGTGCGGCGCTCGGTCACCAATCTCGAGCTGCAGTTCCACAGCGACGCGCCCCTGGATAGATCTGCCACCGGAGTACGTCGGGCTGCTGTGTCTGAACACGGCGGCCGAGGGCGGCGTGAGCCGCTGTGAGCTTGACCGACGCGCATTCGTTCGCTGAAGGGCACTGCGCCCGGTCTCACTGAAGCGCCTGTACCAGCCTTTCCCTGGGACCGTCAGGCCGAGCACGCGCCCGACGACGACAAGGTGGACTGGCAGCCCATCTTCGCCGATGGCCCGGGCGGCGTGGTCTGCCGCTACAACCGAAGTGCTCATCGAGAGCGGCGCGTCGCTGGCGGGGAAGCCGGTGGATGCGGCGGGTCTCGAGGCGCTGGACGCGATGCGCGGGCTGGTCGAGTCCGGAAGCGCGGTGGATCGAGCTGACTATCGCGCGCGGGCAGCTCCAGTACCTGATAACCGCCGCTTCGCCCACGCCCGCACGCCGTTCAAGGACAGTGACCACCCCGGAGACCCGGCGCCATCTCATCCGGCTCTGGAACCGTGACGAGGGGCGTCGAAGCTTCCACGGGTGAACGACCCGATCTTCCGGTCGAGCATCTCTCGCTCGCCTATCCAGGACGTCGCGGGCATCCGGTGACGCCGGTCCTGAACGATGTCTCCTTCACCGTGGGGCGCGGTCACTCGCTCACGCTGGTCGGCCCATCAGGTCGGGCGAGTCGACGCTCCTCAGATGTTCTCAACCGCCTCGTCGAGCCGACCTCGGGGACGCTCCGATTCGACGGTGGCGACGCTCGGTCGTTCGACCCTCGGGGAGCTCCGGCGCCGAGTGGCGCTCGTCATGCAGACGCCGGTGCTGTTCGAGGGTACGGTGCGCGATAACCTCCGCGTCCGGCCGGCTCGACGCCCTGGGCGATTTCTCCGAGGATCGGCTCCGCGCGACCCTGGCGGAGGTCGGGCCGAGCCGGACCTTCTCGACCGCGATGGAGCCACGCTCTCCGGCGGTGAGAAGCAGCGGGTGACCATCGCCCGGGCGCTGCTGCGCTGACCTCAGGCGCTCCTCCTCGACGAGCCGACCTCGGCTCTCGACCCGCCCAACGCCCTGCTGGTGGTGGAGACGATCTCGCGGCTTCGAGGCGCGCGCGGACTCAGCATCGTCGCGCGTGACGCATCAGGCCGATCTGTCCGCCGCCTCGGGCGGCGGCCTGCTGTATCTGGTGAAGGGACGCGTGGAGGCATTCGAGTCGGTTGACAGTCCAGCCGCGGGCGCGGTGGCGGACGCCCGCCTTCGGGCGTTCCTGGCCGGCGAGCAGATCCCCGGCGCCGCGAGTGACGCGTGAGCCCCACGCCCAGCGTCATCGATCTCTCCGTCTGGCAGCTTGCGCTGGCGCTCATCCTCGTCGCCGCGGTGGCCGTCGTGTCGATGCGGCAGTCGCTCGGCCTCGAGCGCGACCCTCCTGATCGGCTCCGTTCGCACCATCGTCCAGCTCTATGCCGTCGGCCTCGTCCTCGCCGCGGTGTTCGCCGCCGCCCGCTGGTACTGGGTCCTCCTGATTCTCGGCGCGATGACCGGCGTGGCCACCCAGGCGGCGGTGTCGCGTCTCGGGAAACCGCTTCCCGGCCGAGGCTGGATCGCCGGGACCGCCCTGACCGTCTCGACGGCGGTCACCCTCGCATACGTGATCGGCATCGTCATCCAGGTGCGTCCCTGGTACGAGCCTCAGTACATCATCCCGATCGCGGGGATGATCCTCGGCAACTCGATGACCAGCGCCGCGCTCGCCGGTGACCGCCTGCAGGGCGACCTCCGAGCCCGCGCGGACGAGGTCGAGGCGCGGCTGGCTCTCGGCTTCTCCGGCCGCGAGGCTGTGCAGCCGATGGTGCGCGCCGCGCTGCGGGCAGCGATGATCCCCACCGTGAACGGAATGATGACCGTCGGGCTGCGTGCAGCTGCCCGGAATGATGACGGGCCAGATCCTGGCCGGCTCCTCGCCGCTCGTGGCGATCCGCTATCAGATGGTCGTCGTCTTCATGCTCGCGGCGGCCACCGCGCTGGGCTCGCTGCTCTTCGGCGGCCTCGCCGCCGCCCGCTACCTTACCCCCGCCCACCAGCTCCGGCGCTACCTGCTTCTAGCGCGGATGGGCGAAGAGCCTCACGGCTCGCGCGTTTTTCCGCTTGACACTTTCAGCCGGGTGAATTGGCCGCGGGGCGACGGACCTGGACGTGCGCGCTCAGCGCTCCGCCTGGGTCCATCGGAGCGCGTTCGGGCGAGCCGGGACCGAAAATCATTTGGCGTCACTGGATCGCTCGCTCCGTAGGCGTTCCGGAGTCGCGAAAACCAGGGTGTAAAGTCGCCCCAGCAGAAGGGAGGACTCGCCATGGGGATTCCACAACGTCCGCCGTGCTCGCTACGCCGCAACCCACCGCCGAGCTGGACCGGCTCGGCGACGAGATCGCGAGCTGTCCGCGCACCTCGACGCCGCCACCGCGCGGTTGCTCGCCCTGATCCGTGAGTTCGACGCCCGGGGCGGATGGAATACGGCTTCCGCTCCTGCTCCGAATGGCTCGGCTGGCGGGTGGGGCTCGACATCGGGGCGGCGCGGGAACGGGTGCGCGTCGCGCGGGCTCTCGACGCTGCCGCGTCCTCGCCGAGGCTCTGGCCCGCGGGGAGCTGTCCTGCGCCAAGGTCCGCGCTCTGACCCGCGTGGCCACGCCGGAGACGGAAGCGCGGCTCGCTCGCGGTGGGCGCGCGCGGGCACGGCTGCGCATGTCGAGCGCATCGTGCGCGGCTGGCGGCGCGTAGATCGTCGGGCCGAGGCGCGGGAGGCCGCCCGGCAGCACGAAGGCCGCGGGCTCCAGATCTATCGAGGACGACGACGGATGGTGGTGGTCAGGGGCGGCTCGACGCCGGAGGCGGGCGCTGCTCCTGCGGCGCGCGCTGAGGCGCGGCGCGGCGAGGTGCTCTATCGCGAGGGCGGCGCAGGCGCGCCGCCGCGGGCCAGCGACGGAGTCCGGGGAAGCGCCCCGACCAGTGGCCCAGCAGCAGGCGGACGCGCTGGTCGCTGGTCGCGGAGTCGGCGCTGCACCACGCCTCGATCCCGGCGCCCGGGGCGAGCGCTACCAGGTGGTGGTCCACGTCGACGCGGCGGTGCTGGCCGATCCGGAGCAGCCCGGGCCAGTCCGGTGCTCGAGGACGGCGCGCACGTTTCCGCGGAAACGTCCCGGCGCCTCGCGTGCGACGCGAGCCGCATGGTGATGCGCGCACGGCAAGAGAGGGCGTGTCGTGGCAGATCGGCGCGCGGACTCGGACGATTCCCCGCGCTGCTCCGGCGCGCGCTCCAGCATCGGGACCGGGGCTGTCGGTTCCCAGGCTGCGGTGTCCGTGTCGCCGAGGGCATCATCTCCACCACTGGGCGCAGGGCGGCCCGACCACGCTCTCGAATCTCGCGATGCTCTGCCGCCGCCATCACCGCGCGGTGCACGAGGAGGGCTATCAGGTCGCGCGCGCGGGCCCGACGGGACGCTCCAGTTCCGGCGGCCGGACGGCCGAGCATTACTCGAAGCGCCGCTATCTCCCCGATGGGCGCGGATCCAGTCGCGACGCTCCGGGCGCGTCACGACGCCGAGGGCCTTCAGCATCGGCGCGCAGACGGCCCACCCAGACTGGCTCGGTGAGCGCCTGGACATGGGCTGGGCGATCGACGTGCTGCACCCGCTGGCTGGTCCCCTGCGCTCCTAGGGTCGAGCCTTCAGCCGATGATGACGCGCTCTTCCGTGGTGTAACTCTTGATGCGCCCGATGAAGAGCGCCCCGTCGGCATGCAGCGCCTTTCCCTGCGGTGAGGCGAAGCCGCGCGCGAGGGCGTCCGCGTCGTCGAACCAGAGCTCGGCGATGCCGTCCACCTCCACGTCCGTGGCGGGGATGTCGGGCCGCCGGCGCTCCTCCAGGATATGGGACTGCACGTAGCGCCGGAGCCCGGGCACGGCATGCGCGAGAGGAGCGTGCACCTCCACCCAGTGCTTGATGAACTGCTCGTGCGTCAGCTCCGCCTTGCGCGTCAGCAGCGAGAGGCTCTTCACCACTGCCGTGGGCTCAGACCTTCTCGAACGCGAAGCGCTGATGCGGTCCGTGTTCTGGCCCTCGATGCGGATGAGGCCGGGTGGGCCCTTCGCGACGAGGCGAGTGCACGTCGCCCTCGTTGTAGACCTTCGCCATGCCGGGCTCGAGCGTGTAGCTCCGGGCGCGGCGTACCTTGCCGGGCTACGGCCGCGGTGGCGGGCTGGAGCACCTCCCAGTCGCTCATCACGGTGGAGCCGTCGGCCTGGCCGTAGATGGCCCAGGTCGAGCCGTGGTCGTGCGGATTGCTCTCCTTGGCGCCCGTGTAGACGTGGGCGAGGATGCAGAAGCCGAGCTTCGGGTCTTCGTAGAGGATCTTGCGCTCGGGCGTCCCGTCGCCGAGGTGGGTGTCCGTGAAGGCCTTGTCCTTGAGGACGTCCTGGACGAGGGCGCATACCTTCTTCCGCCCTCCGGGCCCGGATCGGATTCCAGCACGCGGCGGCAGGCGGCGGCGAACTGCTCGAGGGTCTGAGCCATGGGGTGATCCTCCTGGGGAGAACTCTAGCGTGCCGCGCGGCTTCGGTGCAAGATCAGCGCACGGAGGATGTGACCGACCATGGAACGGCGGCGGATGGGCAAGACGGACATGGAGGCGAGCGTGCTCGGCTTCGGCGGCTCGGAGATCGGCTATCAGCGCGCGAGCGCGCGCACGGTCGGCGCGGCTGCTCGGGAGCGCGCTCGACGCCGGACTCAACGTGATCGACACCGCCGAGTGCTACGAGGACAGCGAGGAGCTGATCGGGAAAGCGCTGGGCGCGCGGCGCCGCGAGGTGTACCTCTTCACGCAAGTGCGGGCACGCGCGCGGCTGGAGCGCGCGGTCGGACTGGCGGCCGAAGCGCTGCTCACGCAGCATCGAGCGCAGCCTGCGGCGGCTCGCCACCGACCATCTCGACCTCATCCAGCTCCACTGCTGCTCGCCTCGACGTGCTCCAGCGCGGCGACGCCATCACGGCGCTGGAGCGCGCGCGGGAGCGCGGCTGGGTGCGCTACATCGGCTACAGCGGCGACGGCGCGGCGGCGCGCTAGGCGGTGGAGTGCGGCCGCTTCGACACGCTCCAGACCTCGGTGAGCATCGCGGATCAGGAGGCGATCGACCTCACGCTGCCGGCCGCGCGCGCGGCGGGCTGGGCGTGATCGCCAAGCGGCCGCTGGCCAACGTGGCCTGGCGCTACGCGCGCAAGCCCACGGAGGCCTACTACCAGGAGTACTGGTAGCGCCTCCGAAGCTCGGCCTATCCCTTTCTGTCGGGAAAGCGGCGACACCGTGGTGAAGACGGCGCTGCGGTTCACCCTGGGCGTGCCGGGCGTGCACACCGCCATCGTCGGCACCACCAAGCCGGAGCGCTGGCAGCCAGAACGCGGCGCTCCTGGGCGACGGCCGGCTACCCGAGGCCGAGCGCGAGCGGATCCGCGCCCGCTGGAAGGCCGTGGCGTCCGCTTCCTGGGAGGGTCAGATCTGATATGATCCCGAGAACCGATCCATAGCCCCTTGTCCTTCGTCCCGCAAAGGAGCGCGTCATGACCGACCGGCTCATCTCGGGCGACAACCACATCGATCTGACCTACTGCCCGCCCGACCTCTGGTCGTCGCAGGCCCCGGCCAAGTGGAAGCTCCTCGTCCCGCGGGTCGAGGAGCTCGAGGACGGCTGCCACTGGTTCGTGGACGCGGTGGATCGGGGCATGTGGAACGGCGTGGGGCCCGGCTTTCTGCCGTACACCAAGGGCGTGTTCGCCCACATCGACGAGATGAAGGACGCGGGCTTCGAGTGGAACTACACGCGCGGGGCCCAGCCGCGCCCGACCACCCCGGAGCTGCGCCTGGCCGATCTCGATCGCGACGGCCTCGACAAGGAGATCATCTACGGCTGCCTGATGATCAACGACCTCATCGCCGACGGCGCGACAGCGCGCGTGGGCGAACTCGATCTACAACGACGTGGGCGGCCGACTTCGCCAAGGCGAGCGATCCGAACCGGGTGTTCCCGCTCGCCATCATCCCCAACAACGATCCCAAGGACGCGGCCGCCGAGGTCCGGCGCTGCGCCAAGCTGGGGCTGCGCGGCGGCGACCTCGCCTTCAAGCGGATGGCGCCGCCCATCTATCACCGCGACTGGTACGCGCTGTGGGAAGCGGCGGCGGAGTGCGACTTCCCGATCTCCTTCCACTCCACCGGCTTCAAGGCGGTCTGCGCACGCCGGACAATCCGGAGATGGAGAAGGACTACATGGCGCAGTGGCGGCTGGTGCGCTCGTCCCTGTTCCAGCTCGACACGATGGAGGTGCTGGTGTCCGATCATCGCCTCCGGCGCCTGCGAAGAAGTACCCGAACTTCAAGCTTCGTGCTCGGCGAGTCCGGGGTGACCTGGCTGCCCTACGTGTTCGACCGGCTCGACACCGAGTACGAGGACCGCGCCCGCAGCGCTCGGCTTCAAGCTCAAGCCCAGCGACTACTTCCGGCGCCAGGGCTTCGTCACGTATCAGCAGGACCAGTACCTCGAGCCGATCGTGCCGCTTATCGGCGAGGACAACATCATCTGGGGCGCGGACTACCCGCACCCCGACTGCCTGTGGCCGAACTCGCACACCATCCTCGGCAAGAACCTCGCAGGCTTCTCCGACAGCGTGCGCCGCAAGATCACCCACGACAACGTGGCGCGACTGTACAACCTTCGCTGAGAGAGGACCCGTCCCATGCCGGCTACCGCGCTCGAGTTCCCGTCGCTGAAGGGCAAGGTGTCTCCCGAGGAATGGGCGGTGCGGGTGGATCTCGCCGCCGCCTACCGTCTCGTGTCGCGCTACGGGTGGGAGGATCTCGTCTTCACCCACATCTCGGCGCGCGTGCCCGGCACCGAGGACCAGTTCCTCATCAATCCCTACGGCGTGCTTCTTCGACGAGATCACCGCCTCGAGCCTGGTGAAGATCGACCAGCGAGGGCAACAAGCTGGACGACTCCGCCTACCAGCGTGAACCAGGCGGGCTTCGTCATCCACAGCGCCATCCATGCCGCGCGCCATGACGCCAAGTGCGTGCTCCACACCGCACACGCTGAACGGCGTGGCGGTGTCGGCCCAGCGGGCGGGACTCCTGCCGATCTCCCAGCACTCGATGTTCGTGCTGAAGAGCCTCGGCTACCACGACTTCGAGGGCCCGGCGCTCAACGACGACGAGAAGCCGCGCCTCGCGAAGGATCTCGGCGACAACTCCTCGCTCATCCTGCGGAACCACGGCCTCCTCACCGTGGGCGAGACAGTGGCCGACGCCTTCATCGCGATGTACTACCTCGAGGCGTCCTGCGCGATCCAGGTGCGCGCGCAGTCGGGTGGCGGGGAGCTCATCCCCGTGCCCAAGGAAGTGATGGACGAGGGTTACGCGGCGCGGCGGCGTCCGCGGCAGCGGCGGTGGCCAGGGCGCCCTGGTGTGGCCGGGGCTCCTTGCGGCGGCTCGACCGGACCGACCCTTCGTACCGTAGCTGAGCGGATTGGTCTGTCCGGGCTGCGCCCAGGATAATCCCGCGGGCGTGCGCTTCTGCGGCGGTTGCGGCGCGCCCCTCGAGGCGCGCTGCGCCGCCTGCCAGGCGGCCAATCCGCCCGCCAATCGCTTCTGTCATCAGTGCGGCGCCTCAGCTCCGAGGCGGCAGGTCGCACCTCGCGCCTATACCCCCAAGCACCTCGCGGAGAAGATCCTCACCAGCGCAGAGCGCGCTCAGGGCGAGCGCAAACAGGTAACGGTGCTCTTCGTGGACGTGTCGGGCTTCACGTCGCTGTCCGAGCGCCTCGACCCCGAGGACGTGCACGGGCTGATGAGCCGCGCCTTCGAGCTCATGCTCGCCGAGGTGCACCGGAACGAGGGCACGCGTCAACCAGTTCCTGGGCGACGGCATCATGGCGTTGTTCGGCGCTCCCATCGCGCACGAGGACCACGCGCGCGCGAGCCGTGCGCGCCGCGCTGGGCATCGAGCGGGCCCTCGCCGGGTTCCAGCAAGAGCTGCGGCCCCCGCGGCATCGACGTTCCGGGCCCGGCAGGGCGCTCAACACCGGCCTCGTCGTGGTGGGGAGCATCGGCGGCGACCTCCGCATGGACTACACCGCGGTGGGCGACACCACCAATGTGGCGGCGCGGCTTCCTGCAGATCGGCGAGCGCCGGGGCGGATGACCATCTCGGAAGCGGTCCACGCGCCGGCTGGTTCAGCGGGTACTTCGAGACGCGGCCGGATCGGCGATATTCACCTCAAGGGCAAGGCCGAGCCCGTCAGCGCCTGGCGAGGTCATCGGCGAGCACGACGACGCGCACCCGCCTCGAGGTCGAGTCGGAGCGGGGCCTCACGCCGTTCGTCGGGCGTGAGCGCGAGCTAACCCTGCTCCTGCGACTGCTTCGAGCAGGGCCGTGCTGGAGAGGGGCCAGGCGGTCTTCCTCGTCGGCAGAGGCGGGCATCGGCAAGTCCCGGCTGCTGCCACGAGCTGCCAGCCGCCGCATCGGCGACCGCGGGACGTGGCTGGAGGGACATGTGCCTGTCCTTCGGCAGCGCCATGGCGCTTTCACCCGCTCATCGATCTGCTCCGGCGCCGGTTCGGCGATCCGAGGAGACGGATGCAGCGCGACCGATCGTGCGAAGATCGAGGCGGCGTCGCTGCGCACGGCGAGGAGGTCTCGGCGCGTCGCGCCGTATCTGCGCGCCCTGCTCTCGGTGGACCCGGGGACGCGGCGGTGGCCAGGCCATGAGCCCGCTCCAGCGGCGCGGCGAGACGCTGCGAGGCTGTCGGCGGTTGCTCGTCCGAGCCGCCGACGATCCGCCCGCAGGTGCGTGGTCATCGAGGACCTGCACTGGGTCGACAGCCGCCACGCGAGCAGTTCCTCGCCGCCGCTGGTGGACGGCATCCCGAGCATCGCGCGCGCTCCTCGTCTTCACCTACCGACCGGGCTACGCGCATGCCCTTCGGCGAGCGCATCGCTTCTTCACCCGCGTGGTGCCCGGCCGCGCTCTCGACGGACGAGCAGCAGCGCGGATGGCCGCACGACGGTCCTCAAGCCACCGACGGCTGCCGACGCGCTGCGCTCGATGATCGGCGCCAAGGCCGAGGGCAACCCGTTCATCGTCGAGGAGGTGGTCGAGTCTCTGCGCGAGAGCGGGGCGATCCAGCCGCGTAGAAGGTCGCCTCGCTCTCGACGCAACCCCATCGACCGCGCTGGCCACGTCCCCGGCATCGATCCAGGACGTCGATCGCCGCGCGCATCGACCGGCTCGCCGAGGCGCCTAAGCGAACGCTCCAGCTCGCCGCGGTGATCAGGCGTGAGTTCACGCGCCGCTTGGTGGACCGCCTCGCGGAGATCCGGAGACCGCAGCGACGACTTTCTGCGGGAGCTCACCGCGCTCGAGCTCATCCTCGAGCGCCGGCTCTATCCGGAGCTGGCCTACATGTTTCAAGCACGCGCTCACCCAGGACGTGGCCTACGACGTCCCTTCTCGTCCAGCGGCGGCGAGAGCTGCACGCCCTCGTGGGCCGTGCCATCGAGAGCTATACGCCGACCGGCTCGCCGAGAACTACGAGGTGCTCGCCCACCATTTCTCGAGGCGGAGGACTGGCCACGCGCGCTGGACTATCTCGTCAAGGCGGCCGAGAAGGCTACCGCAGCGCTTCGGCCTCCGCCAGGCGCTGACCCGCTACGGTAGGGGCCCTGGTCGCGGCGGGCCGGATGGAGGATCGAACGCCCGCGAGCCACCCTCATTGCCATCCACCGCGCCCGCGCCGACCTCTTGTTCGGACTCGGCGAGTTCGATCCGCTCGCGCGAGGAGGCCGAAGCTCGTCGCCCTTGCGCGGCGCGTCAGGATCGTCCCGTCGGAGGCAGACGCGCTCGTGCAGAGTGGCCGCCGCGTTCCAGTGGATCGAGGACTTCGCCGCCGCGCTGCGAGCGCGTGCGGGACGCGATCGAGATCGCCGAGACGGTGGGGGCGCAGGGGCCCGTTGGGAGGGTCTCTGCACCGCGCGGCTATCTGAACGCGCTCAATGGCCGTCTGACGTGGCCGAGGCCGACCTCGGCCGCGCCCTGCAGATCGCGGGCGGACCATGGGCGACGCCAATCGCCAGGCGCTTCAGTGCTACACGTCCTGGTCGCTTCGGCGCAGCTGGCAGGGGCAATATCACGAGGGCCTGACGCGTCGGCGAGGAAGGCATCCGGCTCGCCCGCGAGCATCGGCTCGTCATTCCTCTCATCCGCTGCCTCTGGAACCAGGGGCTGGCTTGCCGCGCGATTGGGAGTGCGACCGCGCGCTGCGCCACGCTCGACGAAGGCCTCGCCTCGCCCAGAAGGTCGGCGACGAGGCCCTGATCCCGCGCTTCCTCAATACGCTCGGATTCTTGCGGCTCGACTGCGGCGACTTCGATGCGGGCATCGCCCTGTCGAGCAGTCGCATGAGGCCACGGGACGTTCCTCGCGGGCCGGCCACGGCACCGGGGCGGAGCGGCGCGCCTTCATCCGCAACAACGAGGCCGACGCCTTCATGGCCCGGGGCGATCTCGCGAGCGCCGCCCAGGCCCTGGACGAGGTCGCTCCATACCGTCCAGCATCCACCACCGTCCCGCTGGATGACGTGGCGCTATGGCACGCACTGCTACGCGAGCCTGGGGCCAGCTGCTCTGTCCCGTGGTGAGGTCGACGCCGACGCCGCCGACGCTTCGCCGAGCAGAGCCTGGAGATGGCGCCTCCAGCGAGCTCGCCCAAGTACGAGGAGCTGGGCTTGGCGGATCAGAGGCGAGAGCGCGGTGGCACGGCGCGCCTGGGGCGAGGCGGAGAATAGCGTCCCGTCGCGCGCTCGCTGCCATCGCGGAAGCCATCGGCCAGCCCCGCCAGACCTGGCAGAGGCCACGCCGCCCTGGCGCGCCTCCGCGAAAGGGCGTGCGAGCAATATGGC
>ERZ1370068.3308-contig-2424_pt1 | contig 18926 bp, 28 predicted proteins | sample MGYA00561227_ERZ1370068 | MGnify/ENA primary metagenome ERZ1370068 (study PRJEB38410, sample SAMEA6850437) | metagenome | study: Metagenomic assessment of the ecological functions of the soil: analysis of the soil microbiota associated with the...
ACGTATTGCTGCCAACAGTCCTTCGTGCCCTTAGGTTGTAGTCATAGGGTCACCAGGAATGCCTTCACGGCCAATCCAGGAACGTCTTCCGCCAGCAGATTTGGATAACTGCTTGCGCGCACCGTCGCGGGAAAGTAGGTTTTCGAGCGCGGCCTTGCTCGACGCCTGGTTGGGATCGAACTTCAGCAATTTAATAAATTGCCGCGCCTCGGGCTTCATGTCGACGAGCAGCTTGGCTGGCTGCCCGGCGATTACCGCCACCACATCCAGACGACTTAGTCGGTAATCAGCTTGACCAGCGCGTCTTCGTTGGAGAGGAAGCTCGCATTCGCCTCCGCGATCGGTTCGTTGAACATCAATCGGTAAAGCGTGGTCGTTGTCAGCGCCGTCCCGCTTCCCAGCTCTCCGGCGTTAATTCTGGCGCCCTTGATCTCATGGATGTAATTCAGGTTCGAGTCAGCCCGTACGATGAAGTAGATCTCCTCGTTGTAGAGCGGCATGATGACGCGAAGCGGCCGGATGATTTTGTTCGCTTCCGCGTTTCCACCTGCAGCCTGATCGAGAAACGCCTGATAGACGTCTGACTGCACGATCGCGAACTTCACGCCCGGCTCGTAGCGCAGGCGTCGAACATTCTCGGCCGATCCTGCCGAAGGTAGTACGTCTAGTTCGATATCTGCAGAGGGCGCGACAATCGAGGCGATATCACGCCCTATCTGGATGTACGTACCGCGCGCGGATGCCGTCACGATCTTGAACTCCGCCGCGGCCAGGGCGACCGCGCCCTGATAGCGAGAGTCCTGCTGCGATGAGACCGACCGATCAACGCGTCTGTTCCCACGTTATTTGCTCTCCCCTCGCGTATCCAGAGCTGCAGAGCCCGAGCGCCGCAACCGCTTCCGTGCAAACCCTCCTGGCCCGCGACGCATTTCCGGAGCGACGCGCATAATCTGCATCGACCGCTCGCGGTCGCATCAGGAGGCAGGCCCCCGACCGGCTCCGGATACGTCGTGCCGCCCTCGATCGTGGATTCGATGCCATTTGCTTGGGAACGACTCCGCTGGCCAGTTGCCTGCACTTCGCCTTTTGCCGAGATCTCGCAGCGACGGGCGTTAGCCGGACGCGGCCCCACGCCAACGGTATCGACCGACTGCGATGCCGCCGCGGGAGGTGCTTGCGCGGGCGCGAGAGTTTCAGGGTGTGGTCAATCCTCCGACCCGGTCGTCGTGCGTATCTGGCCCTGCAAGCGATCTGCGACCCAGCGACGCCGCTTTCCGGCGCAACGACTGGTCCGGGCCGCGAAGTCGCTTGGGTAGACAAGCCCACCGTGCCGAGGCTCACCGTGGCCGGGGCGCCAGTCTCGGCGGGAACCCGCAGATGACAGTGTGCGAATGGCAGAGGAACTTGCGCCCACGTCCAATTGCGCATTGCGGTAAATGTAGTAACCGGATAGGCAAGCGCCGCAACGAGCAATCACGGGGGCAGCGCCCCCTGGGCGATGCGGAGATCGCTGCGCGATCGCCACGAAGTGACGCACGGGAATGACGCGGCCTCGCGCGCTGCTCCATGGAGAAGAAAGGCGTCACGCCAGGGGTCAATCGACGCGGTTCACGCGCGACCACCTCGACGTCGTGCGTGCGAGCTCCCGCGAGTCCGCTGCCCGGACGGGCGCGGAAGACGGCGTTGAGGGCCCGGTCGCACGCTGCAGCAACGGCGTGTGCCCGCTGTCGATGTCGCCGTCGCCCGATGCTGACGAAGCGAGAGACGGCAGCGTCGGCCGCCGGTGGGCCGACGTAGCCGCCGTTGCCGACAATTGCACTGGAAGTTCCGCGCCGCATTTGTAGCAGATTGTCGCAGGCTTATCGTTGATCGCGTCGCATTGCTCGCACGGCTTGAGATGCAAAGGCGACGCACAGTCGTTGCAAAAACTTGGCTCCGGCCGGGGTTAGCGTGACCGCAAAAGAGTGCATTGAGAAGCGAACATGGACTGGCGCTCTGAAGGGCAGCGCGCCGATGCAAGAATCGGGCTGAGGAAATGTAGCGCGTCTTCCCCGAGAAACTGCGGGCGATTAGCCTACGCCGAAGTCCAGGCGATGCGCAAGCGACATCTCATTGCACGATAGGAGATGAGCAGCCGACAAAGTCTTTCCGAGCCTGGTGATCAACCTCAAGACCGCGAAGGCGCTCGGGCTCACGATCCCGCAATCGCTGCTCCTGCGCGCGGACGAGGTGATCAACTGATCCCGGGCTCGCGCCGCTTCCGACAATCGGCGGCTGAACTGATTCGGCGAACGACTGCTTTCTAGAAGATCGACCGGCTGCTGTGGGTCGGGCACGGTCACAACGCTCTGCCGCCTCGAACGGCGGCGATCTGTGGCGAGCGACCCCAACCGTTCGCGCGTCGGTGACCGATATGCGCCAGTCAGCGGCCGCTCAGTCTAACCGCATCAATGCGCCGGCGACCGGCCAACATCGGCCAGACAGCCAGTCGCCGATAGCAGTCATCCGGTCCGGCGATGCCATGGCTCAAGACTCGATGGAGTCGCACGGCGTTGGGCATGGGCTAGGTCCGGCGATGCCATGGCCAAGACTCGATGGAGTCGCACGGTGTTGGGCATGGTCAGTTCCTCCTCCGGTTTCGCGCTCCGGGTGTTGTCGAAATCACAGCTCGATGATGCAGTGCGCGCGGGCAGGCTCAGGTGCAGAGTCACCCGCGCGCACTACCTCCCCTAAGCGCCTGGAATGGGCAGCACGGGCATGATCTCGACAGAATCGCCCGGGAAAATGGAAAAGTGCGGATGCTTGTCGAAGAGCTTGGCGGCGGCCTCGTGCGAATCCGCGCGCACAACCGTGAAAGCGCCCATGTCGTTGCTCACATCGTCGATTCCACGTTGCGTGACCTTCTTGGTTTTCCCTAATGGTCCGCCCATGCTGACAATGGCGGCGTGATGTTTCTCGACCCACGCCTTCCAGGCCGCCATGCCTTCTCGTTCCTTCGCACGGCGATCGCCTTCGGAAAGGGCGTCCCAGGCCACTCGTCGCGGACTGGTTTTGCTGCCAAGGAACACTGCGAGATAGGTATTGTTAGTGTTCATAACGTCTCCTTTCTATTGCGGTTTGAGGGTTGGAGCAACAACTCGATATAACGATGCAAGTGATCGATGCTCGCGGCCGCGATCGTCTAGACCGACCCCGGCGGAGTTCTGCGCTCGAGCGGCGCCGATGACCGCTATGCCGTCGGCCCACCGAAATATTTATCTTCCGATATAACCTAGGCAGATGTATTTCATGACACACCTCCTATTTTTTATCGCGAAATCCGCCGCCTCGAAAATCTGACGGATTTCGATCGTGTCACCGGGTTCGGCCGGGCAACGCTGCGCCCATTTCACGACTTCTTCTTTTGACGGCGCCTCCACCATCCAGTAACCGCCGAGCACTTCTTTGGTTTCGATGTAAGGTCCATCGGTCACGGTGGGTTTGCCTTGGCCAAACGAGACGCGGGCGCCGGTGGTTTGCGGGTGGAGTCCGTTCAAAGACTCAATCCGGAGGGCTTTGCCCATCTCGTCATTAAACCGGCCCATTTCTTCCATCTTCTTCGGATCGGGTACGAAGTTGGGGTCTACTTTTTTGCCGCCTTGATAAACAGCGGGGATCATCAGCATCATGAATTTCATGGTATTTCTCCTTGTTAATAATTGTTGTCCTACACCCTTAGTCGTTTGGCGAAGCCCGATTTCGACAACGCTCGAAAATTATATTTTGAAGCGCGGCCAGGCGCCCGGTTTAGCGCCGGTATAGATCTGCGAAGTGGCAACCCCGACAGCACAAAGGATAGCCAACGGCTGCGCGGACGAGGTGATCGGGTGAGAGCCACGCCGTCTTGAGCATAGGCGTGCTACGTTCATTACGTGCTGCCCGGTCAGTTCGCTGAACGTCCGGTATTCGTAACGCTTGATGACCTCTAGGGTCGATAACGGTCATCGAGTAGAGACCGCTTTCGGCCAAAAGCAGACGTTGCTCTGTTCCGCGCCGATGCGACCGACCTTCAAGATCTGCCCGATTGCGATGCGGGGCGTGGGAGAGAATGCCTACCGTCGCCCTGCAAAGCTCCGCCGCAACATCGCGACGCAACTCATGGCAGCGGAAGAGCCTGGCGAAGCTTGTCTGAATCGCGCTTCATGTTTGCTTGTGCAGTGGCCCAATCGAGCTTTTCTCCGGTAAGGGACTCGAAATTCTTTTGTGCGGCCGGAGCAAATGCTGCGAATGGTAAGAACATTCTCGCCAAAAGCGGGCAGTGCCAGGCATCGTCTCGGGGAAAGCGTATTCCTTGACGAGAATCCGCTGGTTAATGCCTTCCTCAGCCGGAATGACAGGTTCTGGTCATGGGCGCATTGACAACCATGCGCATGAACGTCTTCCAAGTTCCGTGCCCACCCGAATACCAATAGTCATCGAACGCAATGTATCGATAGTGAGTACGACCGGATCGCCGCGAAGTGCTCGACCAACAACCCGATAGCCGCCTTGCGTGGATTCGACCCAATCAAATCTGACACGAAGCTCATTGACGATGGACGGCACGTCAACCAACACGCCGAGCGGCAGCTTCTCGACGGGTCGGAGCTCTGCCGGTGTACGTTGTAGCTGAGCCGCATCTCCCGGTTTACGACCCTCCCAACGTATGCTCGGCAGGACCGTCGCGAAGCTGGCCACTTCGCCCTTGATGGGATCGTAAACAGGAGACGATTATCCTCGCCGGCGAAGACCGTCGCCAAGGGCGAACCGGTGGCTGAGACCAACATAATGATTCGGAGCCCTGTACAAGAAGCGAAAGACAAAGGTCCCACCATCGGCGGAATAGTGGCCATCAATGTCAACCGTTCTGAACGGAAGGGTCCTGGTTCGTAATCGCGCGTAACCCGGCAACCGCTTTCGCAACGGTCGGCAACTCCTGGTTGGGCCACCGGACAGAAAGCGAGCAGCAATCAGCACGAATGCGCCGATGCTCATCAACTTGTCGGCTGCGTAAGCCATGCGGCGCCGCGGAAGATCAGTCTTGTCAATATACCGGCCTCTTTGCGGTGCTGCAAACAAAAGGCAGCGCCGACGTTTTGCGGGCGACTAGCATGATCGTTGGCGCTAAAGATTTACGATTCGCCGACAGTCCGTATGCGAGAGTGAATATCGCTACGCTCTTGTCATGAGGCGCGCGACGTCCGCTTTGGTCGAGAGCGGACGTTCGCGTTTGGAACTAGTCGATAATCTGCTCCACAACTAGGCGTTCAACGCGACGCCGGCCGGTGGGGCCGGTTAACTTGGTCTTGTTAGGGCGTCACGTGAGCCGGACACCACGCACCCTCTATGCCAATTTCGACCTGATCTGAGGCGCACCTGGTTATTCGGCCTGGCGCTGACAATTCGCGCGCACGATGCCATGCAGCGGAGCGGTGCCGATGTACTCATCGTCGACCTCGAGGATTCACGCCGCCTAGCCCGCCGCGATGGCGCGCCGCAGGCTTATGCGCACTTGCTGCAGCGGTGGCGAGATGTTGGCCGAATCACTGCCGGTACGAATCAATGCGCTCGACGCCGACGGACCGACCGACTTGACCGCCGCGATGCCGGCACGGCCCGACGTCGTCGCCTACCCAATGGCGGCAAGCGCGGAGCAAATGCACGCGCTGCACGCGGCGCTATCGCACTGGGAACACACCCTTGGCATCGTTCCGAACACAACCGAGATCCTGCCGGTATGCGAGACCGCGCTTGGTGTCGTCGACGTGCGCGCCATTGCCAGCGGCAGTTCTCGCATCCGTGCGGCGTTGCCTTGGGGCCGAAGACCTGGCCGCCGACTTGTGCGCCGAACGCCAGTCCGACGCAGTGGAGTTAGACCACGCGCGCCGGCGCTTCGTCCTCGAATGCCGCGCCGCGGCTATCGAGCCGATTGACGCCCCGTACACCTTCAGCGACACAGATGGTGCCGTACGCGGGACGCGCTATGCTCGCCGTTTGGGCTACCGATGCAAGGCATTGGTACGCCCCGAGCACGCAGAACCGCTTAATGTCGCTCTCACGCCGAGCAGCGATGAACCAGGGCGCGCGCTACCGCGATCGTTGACGCATTCGAAGCAGCGCGCGCATGCGGGAGGATCGCGCGCTTGTCGATGGCCTGTGGGTGGAAATACCGACCTACCGCAACGCAAAGCGGCTCATCGAGCGCGCGCGGCGCCTGAAGGAAGCCGTGATCGAACTTGGTGCTTCGCACAGTGACGCCTAACCACGCGTTCAACCGGACCCGCCGGCCAACCGGCCACTCACGGTCACTTTCCACCTGAAAATAAAAATCCATCGGTCTGTGCTGCATTAGGTGCCGACGCATAAAGTTGCCGACTCGACGCGTCGTAACGGGCGATGCCGGTGAGCATTGCCGTGCCAAAGACGCACGACCCGCGCGTTGAATGTGATCGTCAGATCGAACACGTTCACAATTCCGGCGCGGAACAGCGGTTCCCGTGAATGAACATCCGGACGAAGCCCTGCCAGGATTCCCGTGGGACTCAAGGTGATCGTCGCGGGCTGCCAACCGGCAGCCGATCCCATCAACTCCAGTGAAAATGCCAGCCGCTGCCGCCAGATTCGCTGGCTGCAGGTAGCTTGCATCGTATAGGGCAAAGATAGTGCCATATTGAGTGTCGGGCGCCGACCCTGATGCAAGAGTCGTGTCGAGCAAGAATTTGGCCCTATAGCCACCCGTTATGGTTGCGCTGTTGACACCGTACCCAATAAAGATTTCCCGCGCATAGAGCGAAGCGAATCGATTGTTCACGCTCGTGCCGTTTCCCTGACCACGCCGGCAATCGCTGTCGTCCCCGGAAATGTGTAGATGAAGTAGTGCGCGCCGGTATCCAAAATGATTCCGTAAATGAACGCCTCGGGCGCCTCGGCATCGGCCGAGCCTTGCCAAGCCAGCGAGCCGGACCAAAATCCCTCGGCGGCAGCGGTGGTAGATGTCGGCCCTGGGACACAGGCAAACGCTCCCCGTCACGCCATTCCCCTCGAGAACCCATCCTGCGGCGCGCATCTGGCCGGCAATCGACGCGTTCGTCGTGTAGCGGTGGTTCGGCGCACCCCCATTCCGTTGTTGTAGAGTCGGTAAAGGACCGTTGTCCCCGCGGCGCAGGTCCCAGCAACACCCGGAAGCTGCAGGTAGAACGCAATGGCCTCGTATTGCCAGTTAGGATTATTCTTGACCGTAGCGCACTCGCTTGCGAACGGAGTGGTAGAAGTGTGAGCTCTTCGGCGCGAACGATGTGCTGAAGAATCGGCAGGTAGCCGATGCCCCTGAAATCGGTTGCGACCAAACGTTGAACGTCTGCCCAGTCCGCTTCCAAACGCCACCGAAAGCACCGCCGTCGAGGATTGCAATCTCGTCGGGAAAATGACGTTGCGGAAGTAGTAATCCCAGGCCGCGTAGTAGTACTCGACCGCTACTTGCGTTTGCGCCGATGCGCTGCGAGCGATTCCAAGACACGTGAACAGCGTCGCCGCGACTGCCAGCGAGTAGAAACCTGGCTCGCCGTAATTGCTCAACCGCATTGAACTGGCGGCAGGTTCCGACAGTATCGTTTCTCAGCATGGTGCCCCTTGGGCGACGAGTGGCGGTCAAGAGTGGAGATACGCCCGTTCGACAAGCCCGTTCTTCCGCCCGGGTTCCACCACGGTACATTACCGCATAAACGTAACGTATACGCACACGCTTCGTTGTCCGCTTCCGCGCTGCCGCGGGCGTATCCTCCCGTGGCGCGAAGTGATGAACCAGGCGCCCAAGTTCGGGGACTTTGCGCATCGAGGAATGCCTGGACGAAAAGCTGCATCGCTACGTTCGCACGGCGCGCTTGTTCGACACGGACAGCGTTATCTATTCGGGCCAACTGCCCGGAGCTATTAGACGCGATTGATGGCAATGAGCCCGCAGGCGTTCACGCTGACGGGATCTCGAGGCGCATGGCTGGTGTGGAGTACGCGCAGTCGTGGCTTGTTTCGAACTTCGGCCGCGCCGAATCGGGTTGAGTTAAGCGAAATTGTGCGCTAGCGATGCGGCGTGATCGTCGTCGTGCGACAACCTTACCATTCGGAGCGCGGGACACATGTTGAATTTGCGATGCAATTGCGTGGGCCTGTTCGTACGCATGAGCGCCTTGGTCTTCGCGGGCTGCGTGGGATCGGCCACCGCGCAAACCACGCCGCAATCCGCCATTCCGGACCATGCGATGGTCGGCACGGTCGCCCCGGCAGGCGGCGGCTACAGCAACTGGGACGTCCAGCTCCTCTATGGCAACCGCTTTCGCGAACCGGGCAATCCGAACAACGTGGCCAAGACCACGTTCACCATCGAGAACGCATCGGCCTGGAACTGGGGCAGCAGCTACTTCTTCATCGACGTCCTGCATTCGGGCTCGAGCGACCAGTATGCGTGGGAGGGATACTGGCGAGTGGTATCCCTCGGCGAGCTTGGGCAAGATGACCGGCAAGGACTTGTCGTTCGGCATACTGAAGGACGTGAGCCTAACAACGGGGATCAATGCGGGACGCAAGAGCACTGGCGCGAATCCGCTTGTGTTCCTGCCTGGTGCGACTTTCGATCCTTCGCGCTGCCGGGCTTTGCGTTCTTCTCGCTGGGCGTGTACGCCTACATCGATCGCGGGCATATCAATAATGGTGCCGACAACGGTTGCCACGCGACCGGTGTCCAGGTGACGCCGTCGTGGCTGCTGCCGTTTTCGATCGGCAGCGCAAAAATTCCAGTTCGACGGGTTCCTCGACTACATCAGCTCGCACGGCGAGTGCGTGTCGCAGGTTCTGACACAGCCCCGGCTGACGCTTGATGTCGGCAGCCTGTTGGGGACGCCAGACAAGTTCTACGCCGGGATCGAATACCAGTACTGGCACAACAAGTTCGGGATCAGCGGCCTCAAGGAAAGTTTTCCCGAGGTCATGGTCATGTACCGGTTCTAGCGCCGTGCAATGGGCACTGCTGAGGAAATGGTCCGGCGCAGGAACACGCCGGCAAGGATCGAGAAGTAGCCGGCGATTGACGCCGCCGCTGCGGCATCCGGGGCAAGCTCGTGCGCGAAATGACCGGCGAGCACGCCAGCAACCGCCGCTGCGAGGATCAGAATCGTGAGCTTGAGCGCATCGTGGGAGTCTCCGATCGTTGCCGGTAGCGGCCTGCGCAAACCGAGCGGTGCCGCGGTCGTCGTGCAGCCGGCCGCGAGCTACAGCAGCCAGTGGCGCAGCTGCCGGGCGTGACCCGACGCGACGCCAAGTGCCGGAGGCAACCTGCGCACTCTCAGTCCGTTAGCCCGCTTGGCACGCCGCACTCATATCGCACCGGTCGACCTCATCGCGGCGCCATCTGCTGCCGCAGCCGGAGGACGTTGGCCCCGACGCCACTCGTACGCTCTGTGTCGATCGGAATGCCGAGCTCGCGGGCCTTCTCGAGCGACAGACCCGCACGTTCCAATTCGAGAAGCGAGTAGCCCGCCGCGAGAGTCACCTCAGCCCGTCGACCGACCAAATCTATCGGTCCCACGGCCAACAACATCGTCGCGTCAGCCTTCCTGCTCTTCATAATCTCAGCTCCTGCAAGGCCTCTGTCACCAGTTTCTGCACCAGCCCGACCTTGTATTCGTTCAGCGCCAGAGGCTCCGCGCCACGCACAGCCGCCCGCGCGGCTTCGTGAATCACCTCGTCGGTGAGCAGGTTGCCCACCACGACCCGCTCGGCGTCGCGGGCACGATATGGCGTGGCCGCTACCGCGCCCAGCACGATGGCGCACCGACTGGCGCGACGGCCGTCGCCTTTGCGGTCCAGAATGACGGCCACGCTGGCAAGCGCGAAATCGAAGACGTTGCGCATCGCGTACTTGATGAAGATCGAGGGGAAGCGTTCCTCCAGAGGCAGCGGCGCGATGCTCCCCGCAGGCCTCGGCCGGTGCTCAGGAACTGCCGGGGCGGCGGCGGCTCGCGGACGCGGAACTCCACTGCAGTCAGCACTTCGCCTTCGTCCAGCGAGTGCATGCGCGTAAGGTTCTTGCTCGCTGGAACGAAGAGCTCCTCGGCGGGTATCGTTCGCGGTCCACGCAGCCCATGAACGTGCACGATGGCGTTGCCGGCAACGATCACTGGAGCGAGATCCGAGGGACAAACGACGTAGCAGCGATCGCCGTCGAAAATGGCGTGCTCGCGGTTGAAGCCATGGCGGGCGTAGCAGTGCATTCCCCGTGGCGGTAGCAGTCCCACGGACCTCGATAGTAGGGACACCGGTTCTCCTGAAGGAGATTTCCCCAACCGTGCCGACGTTGCGGATCTGCGGTGTGGCGACGCGTGAAGCCGCTTCGGCAAGCGCAGGGCAGATACCGTCGGACACCTTCGTCCTCGGCCACTTCCCGGAGCGTCGTGAGCGCCCCCAGGGTAAAGCCCGGCTCCTCCGGGGCTGTGAAGTTGGCCTTGATGCCCCGTAGCGCGGGGATGCGTTTGAGGTCGATGAGCACCGCGGGTCGAGCGAGGTGGCGTTTGACGATGTCCACGACGTCGCCTCCGCCCGCGAGGTACATCGCTTCTCCGCGACGCTCGTGCCACAGCTTGACGGCATCCTCCACACTCGCAGGCGACACGAGCTTGAAGGGACGCGGCTCGTCCAATTGGAGCTTCATGCCTGGCCCCCGTTGCTCCTGACGCTTTCCCGCGGCCTTCAGGGCCGTGTAGACACGGTCCCACGTATAGGGAAGCGCCGGAATCTGCACGCCGGTCGCATTGAGGATCGCATTGCCGATCGCGGGGGCGGGTCCGAAGATCGGGCTCTCTCCCAGGCCCTTCGCACCAAATGGCCCGCTCGCGCCCGGCGCCTCGAGCAGGATCGGAATTATCTCCGGGTAGTCGAGGGACGTCGGCGGCCGGTACTCGTAATAAGAGGTGTTCACGGGGACACGCGAGTGTGGATCGAGCACGAGATCTTCGGTCATCGCGAAGCCAAGGCCCTGAAGCGCTCCACCGTGAATCTGTGCCTCGGCCCCGGCCGGGTAGAGCACACGCCCGATCTCGTGCGCCACCACCAGGCGGAGCACGCCGACCTGGCCTGTCTCCATGTCGACCTCGACCTCCGCGAAGCACGAGCCCCACGCATTGGTGGTGAGATCGAAGACGTAGCGCCCGAGCCCCACGATTCCACCGCTTTCGGCCAGCAGTTTTTTCGCCACGGTCTCGGTCGATGAGGTGATCACCATGTCAGGCTTGGGATCCGTCTTTCCAGTGGCCTGGATGAACAACGGGTTCTGGTCCACTTTCTCCCAGTAGGGACGGAACTCGGTGCGCGGCGTTGCCAGACGGGCGAGAGTCCGAAAATCCACGCCGCCGCCACCGCCGCGCCGACCCACTACGCCGGCCCGTACTTCGAGCTGCGCTTCGGTGGTACCGAGATGCTTCGCTCCGAGCGCCAGTAGTTGTCGCTCGCAATCCTTGGCTGCGTTGTATGCCGCCTTCCCGTCGCAGTGGCATGAACGAGACGCATCGGTCACGTACGTCCACGCATCGCGATCGGTGTTCGCCCAGGTCACGTCCATGTCGTCGACCGGCACTCCCAGGACTTCCGACACGATGACCGCCATGCCGGTGTGGGAGAGGTTGCCCAAGTTGCCCGTACCCAGACGGACATGGACCTTGCCGTTGCGATCGATCCAGACCAGCCCGTCGCTCGCTTCCCGCCCGCTGGGCATCGGACCCTGCATCATCCCGAGACCTAGACGGATGCGGCCTGTCTTCGCCGACGGTGGCTGCCAGCGCTCCCAGCCGATCTCGCTCGGCCGCACGGCGAACGGTCGCATCGACGTCGGTACGAGCGTAAGGAATGTCGCTGTTGATGAGATCGCCAGGTCGCTTCGAATTCTTCAGCCGGAAATCGAGCGGGTTGATGCTCAGTGCCTGCGCGACCTTGTCCGCGTGCATTTCCTGAGCATACGTCGCCTGCAAACCACCGAAGCCCCGGAACTCACCGGCCACCTGATTGGTGGTGTAGACCCCGTAGGCCTCCACGGTGTAGTTGGGCGTCCGGTAGGTGCCGACCAGTCGTTGACAGGCGATGAGGACGACGGCGGGCCCCGACGAGGCATACCCTCCGGTGTCAGCGAGCACCTTCCAGTACTGTGCGGTGATGGTGCCGTCCTTCTTGACGCCCCATTTGGTTTCGAAGATGAATGGATGACGGGTGTCACCGGCGCCCATCTCCTCATTCAGGGTGTACTCGAACCGAACCGGCCGACCGGTCTTCTTGGCGAGGATGGCTGCGTAGAGCTGATAGAGATCCTCATCCGGGTAATCGAGGCATTTGCCGCCGAACCCACCGCCAACGTAGTCGGCGTAGACGTGTACCTGCGCTTCCGGGAGACCCAGCGTTTCAGCCAGGATAGCCCGGGCCGAGAAGACACTCTGCTGGCAATCCCAGATATGAAGGTCGTCGCCCTTCCAGGTTGCCGTGCAGACGTGCGTCTCGATCGGCAGCGTGACCTGCCGACTCGTCCCGTAGCGTCCTTCAACGATCAGGTCGGCGTCGGCAAATCCCGCCTCGAGGTCCCCGACCCGCGCTTCCCACGTCGGCACGTCGGCCGGCTGTGGGCCGGCAAATCCGCAGACGCTGCCTTTTGTCGTGGATCTGCCGGTTGTCGCGTCTCAGGTTCTCTTCCATGTCAGGAAAACGTCTCGTGTACGTCCCACTGGACGCGGATCAGATCGAGCGCCTGCTGAGCGATGTCCTGGGTATCGGCGGCCACGACGGCGATGGTCTCGCCGACGAAGCGCGCATGCCTCGACAGAAACGTGCGTTCGACACGCATGGCGGCCGCCGCGTCCTGATAGGTGGCGATCGCCCGGACCCCAGGCAGTGCCCTCGCCCTGCGGTCGTCGATGCTGACAACCGAAGCATGCGCATGCGGGCAGCGCACAGCCTTGGCAAACAATGGCTGCCGGACCGGATCGTCCAAGTGGAAGCCGATATCTCCTGCGTAGCGAGCCCGCCCCGTCGCTTTGGCGTGACCGTCGAGTGGGCGGTGTGAACGCCGGAGCTCGGCGAGCTCCTGGCTCGCGGCGTCGCGGTGAATCTCCACGGGCGGATCGACCTCAGCCCGGGGATAGGGCTTGTTCCGCCCGCCTGCGAGCCGAAGGACGCCTGGTTTCTCAGGAGCGGAGGTCGCGGTGGCACCGCCACCGGCAGCGGCCAGGATCGCTTCAACCTCGTGGGGATAGTTCCCGCACCGGCACACGACGCCGGAGATGGCCATCCGCACCTGCTCCGGAGTCGGGCGAGGATTCTCGAGCAGGAGGCCGGCACCGCTCATGATCATGGCTGGCGAGCAAAACCCGCATTGACTACCCGCGTGCTCGATGAAGGCTTGCTGGACCGGGTGAAGGCGACCGTCTTTCTCCAGCCCCTCGATCGTCGTGATCTGGCTCCCCACGGCATCTTTCGCGAGCTTCAGGCAGGCGTAGATTGGTCGGCCATTGTCGAGTACCGTGCACGCGCCGCATTCGCCGAGGTTGCAGCCTTTCTTGGTTCCCGTGAGACCCAGGTCTTCGCGCAGTACCAGGAGCAAGGAGCGATGATCCGGAACGGAGACATTGACGCTCTTGCCGTTGACCTGGAGCGTGATGTCCGACTGCGAGATCGCTCCAGGCGCGGCGAGATCCTCGGCCGTTCGGCTCTTTGCTCGCCTCGCGGATGGCGAGACCGGCACCCGCAAGGCCGATTGCCGTCACGCCAGCACCGGCGACGCCGGTCAGGAACGATCGTCGCGAGGGAGACGCCGGCTCAGTGGGTTTTGTCGCGTCGTCACTTTCCATGATCGACCTTCCCTGCGTCCGCAGTCTGCGAGACAACGTGGGGCTTCCAGCGATCCCAATCGTGATTCGAGCTGAACGTGTCGGCGGCAATCGTGCCGGTGACCATCGCCTTCAGCTGGGGGCGCCTTTTCAGGAGCTGCCAGAAGACATGCGCGGCGACGAGGACCAGGAATCCATAGGATCCCAGATCATGCAGCAGCCGCTGTTGGCGATGCCAGTTCTGGTCAATCGCCGCCCACCCGAGTGTGTCCAGGCTCAGGCTGATTCCCGAAACAATCAGCGATCAGCGCCAGCAGGATGAGCGCAACGTGAAACACACATTGCTCGACACTCGCGTACTTGCCAAGCTTCGGGAGCTCGTACGGCCGGCCCAGGTAATACCGAGTGCTGGCCATCAGCTCATGCCAGTCGCGTCGATCGAACAACATCGATCGCAGGTCGACGAGGCCGGCTTTGACGGCATGCACCACGATACCGAGCATGAACAGGAGGCCGCACGCGAGATGCACGAACAGCCAGGACACCCCGAGCAGGGGCACCGGGCCGGTACGCTCCCGGGAGCGTAGAACGCGGCGCCGGAAATCCAGAGCGCCAGAAGCAGTCCGAGACACGCCAAAGTGCCACAAGCGTGCCCCTATCTCATAGCGTTCGACTATGCCGACACCCGGCGGCGGAGGGACGCCCGTCGAGCTGCGGCGCGGCTTGCCGAAAGCGCGGCGTATCAGGACCAGGCCCGCCATCACCGCAACGAGCGACAGCAGAAGGAGACCGAGCGCCCAAGTCAGCTGCTGCGGGAGATCGAGTCGTTGCTGTAAAAGCTCTTCGCGTAATGAAATGGATTCATGGCGAATCACCTGACACGAACCGCGGCTGGCAGTCGTAGCCGACGGCAACGATCACTTGACCAGCTTTTCGAGTTCCTTCACGGCCTTCGTTCTTCTGCCATGGCGCACTCAAAGTGATTCGCCGAGCCGAAACTGGTCACGACTCACGCATGGGCTTACGCCAATGCCCACGCACCGCGCACGCGCCATCACGCCCCTGGCGCCGACCAACGAGCGGGCGCAATGCAACGCCGCGGCGCCTGGCCATCCATGCGCCATGCGCCGAGTGCGCCGCGCGCGCGACGCTGCGCGGCGACGAACTCAGGGCAATCAATGTCGCTGAAGGGTCGAACGCCCCAATTCTAGCGCCGGCTGCGAGAGGCCGCTCCTAGTCTGTTCCAGTCGTTCGACCTACGACCTCGAAAGACAGGTCATGTTCTTATCCTGTTCAAAAACTCTCTTGAAAGGTGCGCGGCTCGGTGGTGACCTTCTGGATCGCGTTGACACGGGAGGCGGGGTGCGGCCTTTCGTTCAACCAGTCCGCGGACCGCTGGGGGTGCGGCTTCAATTCGTTGAGGCGCGAGGTCCCGCCGATTTCGACAGGGCCTTCTCGGACATGACCAGGGCGCGTGCGGGTGCTCTGACTGTGCTGGCATAGCACCATGTTCTACAGTGAGCGAAGACGCCTCGTGGACCTGGCGGCCAAGAACCGGCTGCCGGCGGTATGTTCATTTAGGGAGTATGTCGATGCCGGGGGCCTTATGGCCTATGGACCGAACCTTGCTGATTTGTATCGGCGCGCCGCTACCTACGTAGACAGGATTCTCAAGGGCGCCACGCCGCGGCGACCTGCCCATCGAGCAACCTTCGAAGTTCGAGGCTGGTCATCAACTCCGGCATCGCGATCCCGCCATTGCTGCTGTTGCGCGCGGATGAGAGTGATTCAGTGATGGGGCGCTCGGATTGCTCGCGGCGCTCGCGCTGTTCGTTGCGGTGACCGGGTAACTCGGTTTGTTGAACGGCCGCTTTAGAGAAGATCGACCGGCTGTTGTGGGTCGAACTGCGACGGTCAACGATCAAACCGCTCGCGTTCAGACTCGGTCAGGTCGCTGAACGGCCGAAGTCCGGTCCTTCGCGCGGTGAGCGCAACGTTCTTGAAAGCGGACTTGCAGCTGAACTCATCTCGGCTTCGGCCCGCTTGGCGAACGGTCCGATTGCGATTCCCCTAGGTCGAGGTGTAGCCTAGCTTTGGCTGTAGACCTGCGCAGGAATTCAGCCGTTGATGGTTGAGTGTCCTGCTTCACGCGGAGGATCGACGGAGGAGCCAGGACGATCAACGGAGGAGCCACTGACGAAACTCATATCGTTGGTGGCCAGTTGCGGCGCTACTGGGCGCCGGCTGCGCCGGCTATTACCCCTATCCCTACCACGCTTACGCAGGTCACTACCCATACGGCTATTACCCTATCCGCGCTACTATCCCTACCCCGCCTACTATCCATACCCGGCCTACGCCGCGCCGCCTCCGGTCTACGTTCAGAAGCCGCCGAAGGTCGCCACGTATTTCACCACCGCTTCGGGAACGTTTTACGCTGTCGGCACACGAGCTGTTTTGCCTTCGATCGCGACGAGCTGCGCATGCCGCCGCCGAAGGCTCGGCGAAATCGCCAGCGCGCTGATCAACAATCCGCAGATCAAGGCCGTCGCCATCACCGGTTACACAGACCGGCACTGGGTCCGACGAATACAACATCGAGCTCTCGCAACGTCGGGCCAACGCAGTCGAAGAGCTATCTCGTCGGCAAGGGCGTGGCAGCCGACCGGTTGATCGCCGTCGGCAAGGGAAAGAGCCGATCCTGTCGTCCATTGCGACAACGGCGACTCGGTCCACGCTGATCAAATGCTCGCGCAGGCCGAATCGCCGCGTGGTGGTTGAGCCGATAACGGTCGAGCGGCGGGTGGGGTTGGGCTGCGCAGTTCTGAAACTAGCCCTCGCGAACGATCGCGTTCAGATCACAGGCTCTGTCTGCTGGCGTTGCCCTCTTTGCGTCGCGGGCGATGCCGGACGGGTCGCCCGCATTTTCGACGGTTCTTTGACGCGCATTACGCGATGTTCGCAGAGCCGGCTCAAGCTGCTGCGAGCTGATTCCGGATGACTGCGCAGGCGAATGCTGCAGGCGACATTCCCGTTCGACAAATCGTCCATCGGGATTCTAGGTCACTTCCGGGTCATTCAGAGAGGTGAGACGACCGCTACTCAATCGCGCAAAGGGCGGAACGGGTCGACTGCGGGTTCGGAGGTTGCGCTCTCTCTCGAATCAGGCCACATCCCGCACAGCAGGTTCTCGTCCCTTACGGTCAGGACGCAACCGTTAACTGAGCTGGGCGGCGACAAGTCACGCCCTGCCCAGAAGCGGGCGGCTGCAAGCTGCGTACAGGAAGGCGCCCCGAACTCGTACGAGGCACCAAAGACCCTGGAAGCTGAGGACAGTTCCTGCAGATACTTCATCCCGCCACCGCCGCAAGGCGATCGCCTCGCCTCAAATCAATGGGCCAGTAGTGGATGTACCGCGGGCTTCGGGTACAGGATGCCGTTTGATTTTGGCCAACACCTAGCCGCGCCGCTTATCACCGTGAATTGCCGCCACCGCGCAAATGGATTCAAATTTTCCTCAATCGGCAGGCCGCCCTGCGCGGCCCGCCACCTGATCACGGGGCAACCGAGAGCCCTCGCCAAACGTCCAGGACCTCTCCATTTCGGGCGCGCGTTGAAGCGACGAGCGAGGCGGCGTGAGAGTAGCCATGGTGACCCTATGGCGCGCACGTTAGCGCCACCCCGCGTCACCGCTGCCATCAGATCTCGAATATCGTGTAGGACAGAAGCGGGCATTTCACTCGCTCCGTATCAGAGTTATCGTGATCCGCGCGCCAGCGAAGCGCCCGAAGAAGGAGTGGCCGAGCGCGAGGGGCGTAGATAGCGGGTGCCTTAAATCGTTTGTGCGCGAAACACCGGAACGGCCGATCGCTACAAAACCAGCTTGGCGAAACGATCCGCAGGGCTTTCTCGGCTCATTCCGGTGGACGGCGCACAGTCGACCTGAAATGGGTCTCGGGTATCGACGCTCGCCGTGACCCTCCAGTGCTTCGACGATGGAGACAACGCCCGAATCAGGACGTATGCTCGCGTCTTCCGGTGACCGGGAGGGCGCTCCAGGCGGCATTCGCATCATGGGCATCTCTGAACGTCGCAGTCTCCGCGCGTCGCGCGGCACGGAGCACACGTGGCGTGGTCGCGATCGGCGCTCCGGTGGTGCGCCGTCGCACCGCTGCCGCTGCTTCTGACGGCCTGCCACTGGGCCGTCCTCGATCCACGCGGCCCGGTGGGGCAGGCCGACCGCACCATCCTGATCGACTCGCTGGCCATCATGCTGGCGATCGGCGTGCCGACGATCCTCGCGACCTTCGCCTTCGCCTGGTGGTTCCGCGCCTCGAACACCCGCGCCCGCTACCGGCCCGACTGGGAGTTCTCCGGTGCCATCGAGCTCGTGGTCTGGGCGATCCCGGCCATGGTGATCATCCTCCTCGGCGGCGTGGCCTGGATCGGGATCGCACGAGCTCGACCCGGCCAAGCCTTGTCGGAGCGCGCAGGCTCCGGTCGAGATCCAGGTCGTATCGCTCGACTGGAAGTGGCTCTTCATCTATCCGCGGGAAGGGGTCGCGAGCGTGAACCAGCTCGTCGTGCCGGCGGGCGTGCCGCTGCGCTTCTCGCTCACGTCGGCGAGCGTCTGGAACGTCTTCTTCGTGCCGCAACTCGGCAGCATGATCTACGCGATGAACGGCATGCGGACCCAGATGAACCTTCAGGCCGACGAGACGGGGACGTTCCAGGGCCTGTCGGCGCACTTCAGCGGCGACGGCTTCTCCGACATGCACTTCCCGGTCCGGGCCGTGCGCGCAGCGACGAGTTCGCCGCCTGGGTCAAGGCGACGCGCGGCGTTGGCCCCACGCCTCGATGGCGCCGCCTACACGGCGCTCGCACGGCAGAGCACGAACCTGCCGCCTTCGACGTTCGGAGCGCGTGACGCCGGAGCTCTTCGCCCAGGTGGCTGCGACAAAGACCTCGCGCCCGGCCCCGGGCAACGGCTGTCCGAAGCGCGGGGGCGCCAGCCGAGGCATCGGAGAAGAAGGCACTGACATGCAATACGTAACC
>ERZ1370068.1119-contig-11021_pt1 | contig 18919 bp, 23 predicted proteins | sample MGYA00561227_ERZ1370068 | MGnify/ENA primary metagenome ERZ1370068 (study PRJEB38410, sample SAMEA6850437) | metagenome | study: Metagenomic assessment of the ecological functions of the soil: analysis of the soil microbiota associated with the...
GGTAATACTTCGTTCAGATTACGTATTGCTGGAAACATCTTCCAGGGCGAGCTCTCGCTCGAGCAGCTCTTCTTCAACCGGCCCGTGCCGGGATGGGCGCGCTACCGGACGCCGCTGCGGAACCTCTGGATGTGCGGCTCGGCCACGCACCCCGGCGGTGGGATCATGGGCGCGTCGGGACGCCTCGCGGCGCTGCAGGTGCTGCGCGCGCTCCGCGCCAAGAAGGCCGCCTGAGAGTGGCCCGGGAGCGATACGACGCGGTCGTGGTCGGGGCCGGGCACAACGGCCTGGTCGCGGCTTCGTACCTGGCGAAGGCGGGCTCCGGACGCTGGTTCTCGAGCGGCGAAGCCGGGCGGGCGGCCTCCTGGCCACCGAGGAGGTCGCGCCCGGTGTGCGCGCGCCGGTTGCGGCCGACTGCGTCGGAGGTCTCCGTGACGACGTCGTCCGTGACCTCCGGCTCGGCTCGCACGGCTTCCGCGCCATCGAGCCGGAGGTGGCGGCCTTCGCCCCGTCCGCCGACGGGCCCGGCCTCACGTTGTGGCGCGACCCGGTCCGGACGGCGATCGGGCTCCGGACGGGGACCCAGCCGCGCGATGCCGAGGCGTTCGTCGCCTTCGACCGCAGGATCCGCTCGCTGGGCGCCTTCCTGGCCCGCGTCCAGGCGACCGAGCCACCGGACCTCGCGTCTCCGTCCCTCGCGGACGCCACCGGCGGGCTCACGCTGTTGAACGGCCTGCGGCACCTCGGGAGGCAGCAGCTGCGCGAAGCGCTGCGGGTGCTGCCGATGTCCGTCGCGGACCTCGTCGGCGAAGCCGTCGAGGACGAGGCGCTACGCGGCGTCCTCGGCGCGCGAGGCGTTCGTTACGCGGCCATGGGCCCTCGGTCGGCGGGGACGGCGCTCAACTTCCTGTGGGACTCGGCCTCAGGAGGAGGAGCGGCGGGCCGCACGGTCTTCGCGCGCGGCGGGCCGGACTCCCTGGTGGAGGCGCTCGTCGCCGCTGCGCGGAGCAACGGCGCGACGATTCGCCGCGACGCCGACGTCGCGGCCATCCGAACCGGGCGAGGCTCTGTCGAAGGGGTCGCTCTCGCGAGCGGCGAGGAGATCGACGCGCGGATCGTCGTGTCGAACGCCGACCCCAAGCAGACGCTTCTGCGCCTCGTCGACCCGGCCGAGGTCGGCCCGACTCTGGGCTGGCGGGTCGAGCACATCCGCACGCCCGGCGTGGTGGCGAAGGTGACCCTCGTCCTGGAGGGCCTGCCGGCGATCGGCGGCGTCGACGACGAGCGCCTGCACGGGCGGATCGTCGTCGCACCGAGCCTCGACGACCTCGAGCGGGCATTCGACGACTCGAAGTACGGCCGGATCTCCGAGCACCCGTATCTCGAGGCGACGATCCCCACCCTCTCCGACCCCTCGCTCGCCCCTGATGGGATCCACGTCATCACCGCGCTGTTCCAGTACGCACCACGGCGCCTCCGCGACGCGGACTGGGACGAGGCAGCGCGCGATCGTGTAGCGGACCGGGCCGTGCGGACGCTCGAGGTCTATGCACCGGGTATCGCGGACAAGATCGTCGCTCGCCACGTCGTCACGCCGGCGGACCTCGAGCGAGAGTACGGGCTCAGCGGCGGGCACCCGATGCACGGCGAGCACGCCCTCGACCAGGTCTTCGCCTGGCGGCCCCTCCTCGGCCATGCTCGCTACCGGCTTGCCGGGATCCGCGGCCTCTACATGTGTGGGGCCGGCGCACATCCCGGGGGCGGAGTCACCGGCGGCCCCGGGAGGAACGCAGCCCGGGCTGTCCTGGCCGACGCCCGGCGAGCTCGACGCCGCAGGCACGAGACGTCGCGCACGCGGTGCGGACTCGGCGGCGTGCGGACGAATTGCCAGCCTTGCCGGCGTTGCGGGTGGTTAGACGGCGGAGCGACTCTCTGCGGCAGTCGGTGGTGGTCGGCGGATGATTACAAGATGTGCGCCCGGGATAGGCTTTTAGGTTCCCGGTGCGTGGAGGGTCAACGAGGATCTCGGCGATGAAGCGCGCAGAACGGAAGCCGATTACGGCCCTCTTTTGCGACCTCGTCGGATCCACCTCCATTGGGGAGCATCTCGACGCGGAGGCACTACAGAACGATGCAGACGGCCTACTTCGGCCGGATGCGCTCCGTTGTCGAGCACCACGGCGGAACGGTCGAGAAGTTCATTGGCGACGCGGTCGTTGCCGTCTTCGGCGCGGTCCGGCTGCATGAGGATGACGCCGAGCGCGCCGCCCGCTGCGCGCTCGGCATGCGAGAGGCGCTCGCGGGACTAAACGATTCCTCCGGCCCCGGTTCGGATTCGAGCTCGCGCTACGGATCGGAATGGCGAGCGGAGACGGCGTTCGTAAGCGGAGGGCCGGACGCGCTCGCGACCGGGGACGTCATGAACACGGCAGCTCGGCTGGAGCAGGCAGCCGAGGAAGGCGAGATCCTCGCCGAGCGCGCGACGATGCTCCTGACTCGAGCAGCCGTCGAGTTCGCGCCGCCCCGTCGAGTGCAGGCGAAGGGCGAGGCGGAGCCCGTCGAGGTTTGGCCGGTCACGGGAATTGCAGCGCGGGCTCGCCGCAGGCGGTTGAACCTCGTCGGGCGTGAGCGCGAACTCGAGCAGCTCGCGGCCGCCCTGGAGTCTGCGATTCGTGGCAGGGAGGCTCGAGTAGCGGTTGTCCTGGGGGAGCCGGGCATCGGCAAGAGCCGTCTCGCTGACGAGTTTGCAGCGCGCACGCTTGGCCGCGCCTCTGGTCTACCGAACCTCTTGTCCTGCGTATGGCGAGGCAGCAGCGTGGGGTCAGTTGGCGGAGGTCGTGCGACAGGAGATCGGCATCGCCGAGACCGACCCGCCGGATGTTGCCTACGAGAAGTTGCACGTGCACTTGCGTCTCCGACACGCGGAGGAAGAGGCCTCGTTGGTCGAGGCTCAGCTTGGTCCGGTCGTAGGCGCCACGCGTGCCCTAGTTTCCTCCGGCCCCGAGCTGGTCTGGGCTCTTCGATGCTTCTCGAGGGGCTGGCGGCGCGCGAGCCGGCTGTCGTCGTGTTCGACGATCTTCACTGGGCGAGTGAGACCTGATCGAGACGCTGCAGGAGCTCGTTGACACGATCGGGCGAGCTCCGCTCGTCCTCCTCTTCCAGGGACGCCCCGAGCTCGCAGAGCGCATTGCGTGTGTATTGGCGGACTCGCGGACGACGACTATTGCAGTGAAAGCGCTATCGCCCGGCGAGGCGCGGGAGCTCGCCGAGACACTCGCCGTCGACGAAGCGCTCGCCGAGAGGGCCGAGGGAAACCCCCTCTTTCTCGAGGAACTCGCGGCGATGGTCGCCGAAGGGCCGGGCACGTCGGGGATCCCGCGGTCTCTCCGCACGCTGATCGCGGCGCGACTCGATCAACTGCCGGCTGAGGCCAAGGCGCTTTCCCAGGCCGCCGCGCTGATCGGCGACGTGTTCTGGGAAGAGGCGGTCGCCGCCCTGATCGACGGAACGGTTACCACCGCCTCGGGCTTCGCTCTCCTGGAAACGCGCGGCGTCATCGACGAGGAGGCGACGAGCTCATTTCCCGGCAGCCGGCAGTTCCGCTTCCATCACGCGCTGATCCGCGAGGTTGCATACGAGTCGCTCCCGAAGCGGGATCGCGCACTCATGCACCGGGCAGCCGCAGAATGGTTCGAACAGCGAGCGGAAGAACGGCAGAGCCTCCTCGCGAGTGTCGCTCATCACCTGGACCGGGCACTCTCGGCAGTCTCCGACCTCGCGCCGCTCGAGGAACCGGACCCGCGGCTTGTCGAGGTTGCGACGAGAGCGCAGTTGCGGGCGGCAGACTGGGCCGAGGCGAACGCCGTGAGCTCCGAGGCGCTTCGTCTTGCAGAACGAGCCCTCGAGCTCTCCGCCAGCCGCGCTTCTCTTCACGAGCTTTCGCGAGCTCGCGTAGCGGTGGCGCTACTCGTAGCGGGTCGGGGCGAAGAGGCGGCCGCAGTTGCGCACCAGGTCGTGGTCGCGGCGTCTTCGCCGGAGACGCTTGCGTATGCGTCCCTCGCGCTCGCCGGTGCAGCAAGAGATGAGAAGGACACTGACGCCATCCGCACACATGCGGGCCACGCGATCGAGGTCGCCCGACTACTCGGCCTGCGGTTGGTCGAGGTGCGCGCGCTCAGGATGCTGGGCTGGGCCGAGATCGGCGAGGCGAAGCATCTCGAGGCCGAAGCGTGCGAAGGTCGGATCGTCGAGATTGCGTCGGAGCTCGGGGACAAGGGGACAGCAGCGGGCGCGCTCGCGGTGCAAGGGATCAATGCGATGTGGCGAGGGAAATACGGCTCGCTGAAGAGCGGGCTCTCGAGGCGATGAACCTTGCCCGCGAGTCTGGCAGCGTTCGTGCGCTGGCGCGCGTTCTCTCTGCGCTCGCGCACCTCCGGCGCGAGCAGGAAGGATGGAGGAAGCGGTCGAGTACGGCCGTGAACGCCTGCGCCGCGAGCTCGAGCTCTCCGACAAGTTCACAGCCGTCGGCGCGTGCGCCCTGACGCTTGCTCCGCCGCTGATCGAGCTCGGGAGGCTCGACGAGGCTTGGGAGGTGCTCGAGCAGGGGCTTGCGATCTCGTCCGGGATCGGCGCATCGTGGTTCGAGGAACCGCTTCGGCAGGGCCGGGCGACGATCCTCTCGAGCTGGGGCCGCCTCGACGAGGCCGAGGCCGAGTTATCGTCGGCTATCGACGAGGGCTCCAGCGCCCGCCGAGATCACGAATCGCGCGGGATCCTTCCGGCGCTGGCGAAACTTCGCGCCGCGCAAGGACGCCCTGCGGAGGCGGAGCAGATTTGGCGGGAAGTTCTTTCCCGGCCGGTTGGCCAAGCCCGAGTCGAGGAAGCGGACCTCGAACTCGGCTTCGCGGAGTTCCTTGTCGAGCGAGGTCGCACCGATGAGGCCGTACACGTCCTCGAGGTCCCCAGGTCATGGGTCCCCAAAGCGGCGCCGGCCGGCTCGAGCTGAAGCTCGCGCAACTCGACGGGTCGATCGCTGCCCAAGCCCCGAGGCCAAACAATCGGAGCATGGGGGATGAAATCCGCGACGTACCGTTGGGCTAGGGCCACCTCACCAACGCCTCGACAGCAAGCAAACGGCCACTAATGGGTCCATCGCGTGCCCGCTACTCATAGAGGCCGGCGGCTCCACACCGCGGATGTGAGCGGAGGCGGGCAAACCCCGCCTCCGCGGCTAGTGTCGCGGGATGCCGCGACTGCGTCGCTGGGCGAAGAAGCTCGGACTTGTATTGCTGGAGTTGGTCGTGGTGCTGACGGTCGTGTCGGTGGTCTACAACGTGGCGACGAGGGACCGCGTCAAACCGGCGAGCGCTTTCTACGGGGGACCGTTCGTGCGCGTTGACGGCAAGCTCGTTGCCTATCGCCATTGGGGAGCGCATGGGACGCCGGTGATCTTGCTAGGGGGTTTCATCGTCCCGAGTTCGGTCTGGGATGGCGTCGGCCGCAGACTCGCACGCGCCCACCGTGTGTTTGCGATCGACCTGCCGCCCTTCGGGTACACGGAGCGCAAAGGGCCTTACACGCTGCGCGGTTGGGTCGACCTCGTGCGCGCCTTCGAACGACGCTTCGACTTGCGTCGGCCGGTGGTCGTAGGTCACTCGCTCGGTGCGGCGGTTGTCGTCGCCGATGCGCTCCGCCATCCGCGCGAGACGAGAGGGATCGTGCTGCTCGACGGCGACGCAATCTCGGCAGGCGGCGCTCCATCCTGGGTGAGCGGAGTGCTGGTTGGCCCCTGGGTTACGAGCGCGTACCGGATTGGAACGAGCTCCGACTGGATCTTCCGGCGCGGTCTTGCCGGCGGCCTATCCGAACCATCCTCCGTTCACGCGCCGCTTCCTAGACGAGTGGGAGCGGCCGTTCAAGGTGAACGGGAACGCTCGACGCGTTTCGTTCGATGTTGAAGTATGGAATCCAGGGCTTCCGCCTTCCGCAACTTCGCGCCGTGCGAGTCCCTGCACTGGTGCTGTGGGGAGCGCGTGACACGGTCGACTCGGTTTCGGCCGGACGCAAGTCGGCCCAGGCGCTACACGCGCCGTTCCACCTGATCCCCAGCGCGGGGCACCTGTCGATGCTCGCCGCGCCTGACGCGATTGCAACGACCGTCGACTCGTTCGCGGGACCTCGAAGCGGAGCTGAGCGTATGTAGCTCATACGCAACGTCCCACAGGAGGCGTGAGATGAAGGCTCGGCGCTGGATCGTCGCTTGCAGCTGCAATCCTTGTCGGCTCGAGCCTGCGGGCAACCGCTGCGCGGGCCGACGGGCTACCGGTGCTCGGTGTGGACGTCGAGTGCGACCGGCGTCGCTACGCCGTCCGGCCTTGCGCGGTACGTGACTATCCCTGCGGGTGCGGACACCGTTGTCGCGCGCGTCGACGCTCAGGGTGGCCGCATTGGTGCTTCGGTGCTCTTGCCGGGGACGGTTCACGATTCCCGCGGTTGCCTATGACGGATCCGCGAGCGGGCTTTCGGGTGACGGGCACACGCTTGTCCTGATCAGAGCCGCGTGCCAGCTTCCCGCGGGCCGAAACGAGGCTCGCCGTGCTGCACACGCGACCGCTTCTGTGGCGAACGACTATCACGCTGTCCGGAGACTTCAGCTTCGACGCGATCTCGCCGGACGGGTCGTCGCTCTACCCTCATCCAATACACGTCCGCGCTCGACCCTACGAAGTACAACGTCCGCGTCTACGACCTCGACTCGAGCCGGTTGGTCAAGCGCCCCGATCGTCGATCCCCATGAGCGGGGAGAGAAGATGCGGGGCCAACCGCTCACGCGCGCAACGAGCTCGGACGGCCGGTGGGCGTACACGTTGTACGACGGCGCAGGTAAGGCGCCCTTCGTCCATGCTCTGGACACCAAGAACCGCACCGCTCGCTGCATCGACCTCGATGCCCTGGCCAAAACCGATCTGACGCACCTCGGGCTGAAGTTGGACGCCCGGCACGGTCTCTTGATAGTGACCCGGGGAGCCCGCCCGGCGCTGAACGTCGATCTTGCGAGCTTCCAGGTGCGCCCGCCCTCGACAGGCACTTCCGGCTTTCCGTGGCTGCTGGCCACTCTCTGGTCGTCGGAGCGCCCGTCATCGCGGCCGTCCTGCGGTCTCGAATTCGAGTCGGCAGCCGCGCTAGCGGATCACGGCCGTCCTCGCCGCATCGAGCGGCGTAGCGCATCGAGGCGGCGTCGATCGAGCTTCGTCGGCCGCGCGCCGAGATCAGCGCCGAGCGGTCTTGCGAGCTTGCGCTCGAGTCTGTGCTCTTCCTGCGCCGCCACCGACTCCGGCGTCTCGGCGTACAGGGTTGCCAGCGACGCGGGCCGGGCCGCGCTTGTCGCTCAGGCCGGTGATCTGCACGGTGCGCTTCAGCGTCTCGACGGTCACCTCGATCATGTCGTCGAGCCCGACTTCCTTGGACGGCTTCACGCGTGAGCCGTTGACGTGCACGCGACCACCGAGCACGGCGTCGGTCGCCGCACTCCGTGTCTTGAAGAACCGCGCTGCCCAGAGCCACTTGTCGACGCGGACCTGTTCCATGTTCCGTGGATTCTAGTGACCGAGGTCGTCACGCCGCCGATCGACGGCGTGACGACCTCAGCAGGCACTAGGCTCAGCTTGGCCATCCGCATCTGGTTACCTGACGGATCGCGGAAGCCGGCGTCGATGCCGTAGGGCTGCTCGGTCGGCTCCTGCTGGAACTCGACGCCGCGGCCCTTGAGCTCCTCGTAGGTCGCCTGGACGTCCTCCGTCGAGAAGAAGAGACCGGTCGCGGCCCTTTGGACACCAGCGCCATGATCTGCTGGCGCGTCTCCTCGTCGAACACCGGCGGGCCGGGCACGGCCATGAGCGTGATTGCGACATCGGGCTGCCCGGGCACGCCGACGGTGAGCCAGCGGAAGTTGCCCAGCTCCGGAACGGTGACGTCGTCGCGAAGCTCCATACCGAGCTTCTCCGTGTAGAAGGCGAGGGCCTCGTCCTGGTCGTGGACCCCAGACCTGAACGTTCGTGAGGTTCTTCAGCATCTCGATCATCCTCCGTTGTCGTGGGAACTCGGCCGACGGTAGCCGGACGCCGCGCGACTGTCTTCTCGAAAACTGCTGCCTGCGCGGGCGGGCCCACGCGAGCTGGATGCAGGTCGGAATTCGGGCCCGGCTCGCCGCCGGCGGGTGCGCGGCTCGGTACGCCGTCGGGGACATGCCCAACGCTCGCCCGAAGCTCGTGGTGAACGAGCCGACGCTTTGCAGGCCGACGGCGAAGCAGATCTCCGCGACGGAGTGGTCCGTGTTTCGCAGTAGCGCGGCTGCGCGCTCGAGCCGGCGTGTCAGGAGGTACTGGTGCGGGGTCTCGCCGAACGCGCGGCGGAACTCGCGGCTGAAGTGCGCGGGGAGAGATGCGCAGCGCGGGCGAGCGCGCGCACGTCGAGCGGTTCGCGGTAGCGAGCGTCCGATCAGATCCTTCGCGCGGAGCAGGTGCCGCGCGGGCGGTACCGGTTTCAGCAGCAGCGTCATGCCGCGCGCTGGAGAACCACGGTCGCGACCTGCCCGGTCTGATTCGTCTCGACGATCTGGAGGGCGGTTGTGTCGACGCCGTCCTTGAAGAGCCGTTTGCCGCTTCCGAGCAGGACGGGATAGATCATGAGGCGGTACTCGTCGACGAGGTCGTGGTCCATCAGCGTCTGGACGAGCTGCGCGCTCCCCGCGACGAGGATGTTGCCGTCCAGCTTGGCGACTTCCTCGGCGACGTCGCCGTTGATCACGGTCGAGTTGTTCCAGTCGGCCGACTCGAGCGTGCTCGACACCACGTACTTGGGCATCGAGTTCATCTTTCGGCAAAGCCGACCTCGTCCGTCACGGTGGGCCACGCCTTGGCGAAGCCCTCGTACGTCTTGCGTCCGAGCAGGAGCGCGTCTGCCTCGAGGACCTCGTCGAGCTTGAACTTGTCGCCTTCGGGGCCGCGCTCGGAACTGAAACGCCCAGCCACCGCGGTCGAAACCTTCCGCGCCGCCGGGGTCTTCCATCACGCCGTCCAGGGTCACGAATTCGGAGACGACGATTCTTCTCATGTTCTCGCTCCTTTCTGGACCCGATACCGCAGGTGCGTCACCCTCGGAGAGTCGACGACCCGGGTCAGCTCGAGGTCGGGACGATCATCGCCGAGGCTCTCGAAGAGCCGCACGCCGTCACCGAGGAACACCGGGGCGACATGAACCTGCAGCTCGTCGACCAGTCCGGCCTTCAGGTACTGCTGCGCGATGCTGGCGCCACCCGCCAGGGTCACGTCTTTTTCGCCGGCAGCGTTCCGAGCCTGTTCGAGCGCTGCGTCGATGCCTTCGGTGACGAACGTGAACGTCGTGCCTCCCTGCATGTTCAACGGCTCGCGAGCGTGCTGTGTGAGAACGAAGACGGGAACATGGAACGGAGGCTCGTCCCCCACCAGCCCGTTGCCCTGGGGTCGTCCTCCCAGGCCCCTTCGCCGCCGCTGAACATGCGCCGCCCCATGACGAAGGCTCCGCTGCGGGCGACCGATTCCTCGATGACTTTGGAGTCGGCGTTGTCCTCCCCGCCGGATAGACCGTGGCTTTCGCGCCAGCTGACCGCTGCGAAAGCCCACTCGTGGAGGTCGTCGCCGTGCTCGCCGAGCGGCTCGTCGAGAGTCTGATTCGGCCCCGCGACGAAGCCGTCGAGCGACATGGAGAGGTCGACAATCACTTTGGACATGGTCGGGCGTCCTTCCTATCTCGTGGTAGCTCGCACATAAGACCGGATCGGGTCGGAAAACTCATCGCCAAGAGTTTCAGGAGCCCGGCCGGCGTGCCGATAGTCGCCGGAGAATGGGGTCGAGTGAGTGGAAGTTCGTCGCGGGCGGGGCATTGGCTGCTGCGCTGTTCGTGGGCTTTCACTTCATGGTGCCTCGGTCCGGATGCGGCTGCGTTGAAGCACGACCACACCAAGAAGTGGAGCTACGTCAAAGTCCTCGCATCGTGCGGCCAACGTGCTCGAGCGGCCTAACTGGCTCCTGATTTACAAACCTTTCAACGTCTTCTTACTGGGACCTCATCGCCTGAACACACGTGGGCGGGATAACGGCTGGGTCGATTCCTTCCACATGGAGGTTCCAGATGAGAGGCAGGCTGCTTCTTCTGATCGGCGTGCTGGCGCTCGTGGCTTCGGCTTCGGTATCTGCGGCGAGTCTCGACGTGATTCGCGGCACGAGAGGGCCGGACACGCTCAACGGCACGGCCGGTGGCGACCTGATCTATGCGCGTGCCGGTAACGACGTGGTTCGCGGGCACGACGGCGGCGACGTGATCTTCGGCGGCGACGGCAACGACGTGGTGCGTGGCGGCCCCGGCAACGACGTGATCTACGGAGGAGAGGGCAACGACGTGACGTGGGCCGGCGGCGGCGCGGACGTTCAGTTCGGCGGACAGGGGAACGACGTCCTGCACGCGCTCGCGAATGACAACACGCGTGACGTCATGGACTGCGGGCCTGGGCTCGACGTCGCCTACGTGATTCAGCACGACCCGGTCACGCTCCGGGGCTGTGAGCAGGTCATCCGGCTCAGCCCGGAGCAGGCTGCTGCGCTGGCGGCTGCGAACGACGACAACGGCTAGGGCGGGGTCCGATCCGTCGTGACACCGGAGGCTCCGAGGGGAGCCTCCGGTGCGGTTAGATGCGGAAGTGTCGCTTGACCTGAAGCAGCTCTTCGGCGTCGACAAGCCGGCCGTCGCGATGGCGCACCTGCCGCCGATGCCGGGGACACCGCTGTACGACGAGACCGGCGGTCCGGCGGCGATCGTCGAGTCGGTGGCTCGCGATGTCGAGCGCCTCGTCGGGGCGGGCTTCGATGCGATCCTCTTCTGTAACGAGGGCGACCGTCCGTATCAGCTGCAGGCTTCCTTGGAGGAGTCGCGATGATGGCTCGCGTCGTCGCCGAGGTCGCCCCTCCGACCGGCCGTTCGGAGTCGACTACCTCTGGGATCCGCAGGCGGCTTTGGCGGTCGCCGCCGTCACGGGCGCTTCGTTCATTCGCGAGGTGGCGACCGGCGTCTACGAATCGGACATGGGTCTCTGGGCCCCTGACGCGGGCAAGCTCTTGCGTTACCGGCGCGAGCTGGACGCCGAGCACGTGGCGGTGTTCATGAACATCACGCCGGAGTTCGCTTCGACGGTGGGAACGCGCGACATCGCGACCACGGCGCGGTCGGTCCGGGTCTCGAGCCTCGCCGATGCCATCCTCGTCTCGGGTCCGATGGCCGGAGCCGAACCGTCGGTCGACGCAGTCCGCGAGGCGAAGCGAGGCTGCGGTGACGAGACGCCGGTCTTCGCGAACACCGGCGTCAAGTCGAGCAACGTCAAGGATTTCCTGGCGGTCGCGGACGGCGCGATCGTCGGCTCGGATCTCAAAGTGGACGGAGGCACGTGGAATCCGGTCGATCCGGAGCGCGCGAGCCGGTTCATGACCGAGGTGCGTGCGGTGAGAGAGAGCCTCTAAGGACATGCAGCTCGCGGCAGAAATCCTCCTCGCGCTGGTCATGTTGGTGTCCGTCGTAGTCGTCCTGGCCGTGTTCGTGTGGGGCGCGAAGAAGGACGGCGAAGAGGACAAGGCCGTCCAGCGACGCCTCGGGATCCGGCGCAAGACCCGGCTCGGCCCCTAGCTCTAGACGCCTCTCACCGGCGCGGCTCGAGCAGACACGTTCGAGGGACAGTCCCTGGCACGCGCCGGTTCCGGCCCTGTCACGTGCCTGGCACCGGACTGGGCTGGAGGAGACGGGTCCGAGGACTGTCCCTGGCACGGTCGCGCGTAGGATTCGCGAGGATGAGCCAGGTCGAAGCCGCCTCCGCAGCCCAGCTCGAGCAGCACCGGGTCGAGCTGACGGCCCACTGCTACCGGATGCTCGGATCCGCATTCGAGGCAGAGGACGCCGTCCAGGAGACGATGGTGCGCGCCTGGCGGAACCTCGACCAGTTCGAGGGCCGCGCTGCTCTGCGCTCCTGGCTCTACCGCATCGCGACGAACGTCTGCCTCGACATGCTGGAGAGTCGCGAGCGTCGCGCGCGGCCGATGGATCTCGGGCCCGCACGCGATCCCGCCGGGCCGATCGGCGACACGCTGCCGGAGGTCACCTGGATCGAACCGATCCCGGACGGCCTCGCCGTCCGGCCGACGGAGACCCCGCCGAAGTCACCGTCGCGCGGGAGACGATCCGCCTCGCATTCGTCGCCGCGCTGCAGCACCTGCCGCCGCGCCAGCGCGCCGGTGCTGATCCTCTGCGAAGTGCCTGCGGTGGAAGGCAACCGAGGTCGCCGAGCTCCTCGACACGAGCGTCGCCTCGGTGAACAGCGCGCTGCAACGTGCGCGCGCGACGCTCGACGCGAGCGACGTCAGTGCCGCGAAGACGTCGCCTTCCGTCGACGAGGCGGATGCGGACTTGCTCGCCCGCTACGTCGAGGCGTTCGAGCAGTACGACATGGAGGCGCTCACCTCGCTGATCCAGGAGGACGCGACGCAGTCGATGCCGCCGTACGAGCTGTGGCTGAGCGGCCGCGACGACATCCTCGCCTGGTGGGTCGGCAAGGGCGCCGGCTGTCGCGGCTCGCGTGTGATCCCGACCGTCGCCGCGAACGGGGCGCCGGCGTTCGGGCAGTACAAGCCGAGCGAGTCGGGAAGCGGTTACGACCCCTGGGCGCTGCAGGTCCTCGAGATCTCCGACGGGCGGATCGTCGAGTTCACGTTCTTCCTCGACACCGAGCGGCTGTTCCCGCTGTTCGGGCTGCCCGCCCGCCTCGAGTCCTAGTCTCAGTCCGGCATTTGCGGCAGGACGTCTGTGAGGCCCATGAAGTCGACGAGCTTTCGAAGCTCGTTCGGAAGGACGCCGCAGGCGAACCTCGCAGCCACGCCGCCGGGCGGCGAGCTGGAGCCGCGCGAGAGCATCGACCGTGACGGCCGAGGGGTCGAGACGGCTGACGTCGCAGAGTGCGACACCCGCGCCGGTCCGCTCGACCAGGCCGCAGACACAGTCACAAAGCGGCTGCAAATCGGCGCGAGCGATAGGGGCAGAAAGGGCGAAAGCGATCGTTTGCGCCTCTGAGGCGGGCCATCTGGACCAAGACTCCGCAGAGGAAAACTCATCGGTACGGTCACCGATGACTTCCTCGGGGCAGGCCGGTCTAACCCCTCGAGACCGTTAGAACACCGAAAGGATGAAAGCCCATGACCTTGGATAGACGCACACGCTGGCTCGCGCTGATCGTCCTCTGCCTCGGCGATCTGATGATCGTCCTCGACACGACGATCGTGAACGTCGCGCTGCCTTCGATCAGGACGGACCTCGGCTTCTCCGCAGACCTCGCTCGCCTGGGTCGTGAACGCCTACCTCGCTCACCTTCGGCGGCTTCCTCCTCCTCGGCGGCCGGCTCGGCGATCTGTTCGGCCACCGCCGGTTGTTCCTCATCGGGATCTCGCTCTTCACCGTCGCCTCGATCGCCTGCGGGCTGTCCACGACGCAGGGGCTCCTGGTCGCGGCGCGGGCGGTGCAGGGCCTCGGCGGCGCGATCGTCTCGGCAGTCGCGCTCTCGCTGATGATGAACCTGCTTCACCGAGCCCGCGGAGCGCGCGAAGGCGATGGGCGTCTTCGGCTTCGTCATGGCGGGCGGCGGCAGCCTCGGCGTCCTGCTCGGCGGCGTCCTGACCGACACGCTCAGCTGGCACTGGATCTTCCTCGTCAACGTCCCGATCGGAGTCGCCGTCTACGCGCTCTCGCTGAAGCTCGTGCCGGCCGCGGGCGAGCGCAGGCGGCCGGACGGCTCGACGTCGCCGGCGCGGTCACCGTGACGCGCCGCGCTCATGCTCGCGGTCTACGCGATCGTCAACGGGCAACGACGACGGGCTGGGCGTCCGCCCAGACGATCGGCCTGCTCGCCGTCTGCCGCCGTGCTGCTGGCGATCTTCGTCGCGATCGAGTCGCGCGTCGAGCTCGCCGCTCGTGCCGCTCCGCCTCTTCCGGCTGCGGAACGTCGCGACCGCGAACGTGGTCGGCATCCTCTGGGCCGCGGCGATGTTCGCGTGGTTCTTCCTCTCGGCTCTCTACCTGCAGCTCGTGCTCGGCTACAGCCCGCTGCGAGGTCGGTCTCGCGTTCCTGCCGTCGAACCTGATCATGGGCGTGTTCTCGCTCGGCCTCTCCGCGAAGCTCGTGATGCGCTTCGGCATCAGGCCGCCGCTCGCCGCCGGGCTCGCTGCTCGCCGCGCTCGGCCTCGTGCTCTTCGCGCGGGCGCCGGTCGACGGGCACTTCGTCGCCGACGTGCTCCCGAGCATGATCCTGCTCGGCTTCGGCGCCGGCATGGCGTTCAACCCGGTGCTGCTCGCCGCGATGAGCGACGTCGAGCCGGAGGAGTCGGGGCTCGCGTCGGGCGTCGTCAACACCGCGTTCATGATGGGCGGCGCGCTCGGCCTCGCCGTGCTCGCCAGTCTCGCGGCGTCGCGCGACCGACAGCCTGCGTCGCCTCGGGCGACAGCGCGCTCGACGCGTCTGAACGGCGGCTACCACGCCGCGTTCCTCGTCGGTGCCGCTTCAATTTGCCGCCACAGCCGCGGTCATCGGCGGGGCGCTCATCCGCACGCACGGTGCGACTGCCTCACGCTGCCGATGAGCCGGCACTTCAGTGAGGCCGCGTAACTGCTGTGACACCGCCTCCCGTCCGACCTAAAGGTGACTGAGCTCGCAACTTCGATCGAGGGGTCGAACGGTGGAGCCGGGGAGAAACAGCCAAGCCCGCAAGGCGGGCTGATCATGAGCTGGGGTTCGTCGAGTTCTGGCCGGCGGGAGTCTCCGCGACCGGATGAGTTCCTGTGCGCCGCGTGCGGCAACACCGTGATCGTCCGGCAGGTGCTGCCGCGCTGCATGATGTGCGGCGAGCGGCTGTGGGAACGCGCGCAGGTCAACGGGACGCCGGCCTCGGCCTGAGGTCTGACTAGGGCCGAGCCGAGACCTTCTTGCCGGCGGCGCGCTTGTCCTGACGCTTCTCCTTCAGGCGACTTCTGCGGCACCTTCTTGGCGAGCTTCTTCGGCTTCGATGCGCCTTTCATCGTGACCTCCAGGTCGATGATTTCCGCGCGTAAACTTACGCTCTCCAGCCGCTGTAGCTAGTCCGCGGCGGTCAGTCGCCGCGGAAGTGCAGCGCGCCGAGCTCGAGCAGCTCGCGGACGACTTCGATGTGTCTCCTCGCGCGCAATGCTTCCGTCTCTTCGTCGTCGAATCCCAGCCGGTCGGCGGTCGTGTCCACGACCTCGGCGAGCCGCAAACGGCTGTCGAGGGACGCGATCACTTCTTGTGCGTCGGCAGAGGCATCGACCGCGTGGCTTCGTGCCCTTCGGCGATGTCGACGCTGCCTTCGACGTCGACGACGCGGCTGCCTGCGCGCTCGAGCTCTCGCTCGAGACGCAGGCTCGAGGCGACTCCGATGCGCTCCTCCGAGCAGCGCTTCGTCGTTTCGGGCTCCGCAAGCCGGGCGCGTCCTTCGAAAGCACTGCAGGATCTGATCGCCCGCATCGTCGAGATCCTCCTCGTCGAGCTCGTCGACTCGTGCGCGCTATGGCCACCGCCGGGACGCTTGTGGAGGATGACTCCCCCTCGCTCACGAGCTCGACGCCGAGGTCGTCGAAATAGCGCGCCCACTCGTCTGAGCGCGTCGCCGAGGGCCTCGCCTGCCAGGTGCGAGTTCCACTCCGCGGCGTGCGTGAGCGGATCGGAGTTCGGGGTCGAGAGGATCCAGCTGTCGCAACCGCTCGCCTCCGCCCAGCCGATCAGCGCTCGTCGGGTGCGTTCTCGTCGAACGCGAGCCAGCTCACGAGCATGGCCGCGTAGCCATCGTCGGCGAGATGCGCGGCCGCGGAGAGCAGCACGCGCTCCGACACCCCGTCCTCGGAGAACTCGCTGTCGCGATACACCCAGCGCGTCTCGGGCGAGATGACGTAGGGGCGTTGCAGGTGATGAGCCCGGAGGTCCCGCCCTCCACGGGCTCGAACAGGCTTCCCTGGCGGCACTCGGACATTGTGGAGCCCGTTCAAGGCGGCGTTGAGTGTCGTGTACGCGAGCGCCCGCGGATTGACGTCCGTCGCGATGACCTGCCCGGCATGTTGTGCGGCGAGCAGCGCGTGGATGCCGCTGCCGGTGCCGACGTCGAGCGCTCGGTCGACGCGAGGCCGGGGTGAGCGAATCGAGAGCCCGAGCGGTCGGCGTGTAGGTCGCGACGTAGTCGGCCCGGATCGTCTGCGTCCCGTGAGAAGCCGTCGGAGGCGAGCAGCAGCTTGCCGATCGGCAAGAGGCGCGCGCGCGGGATGACCTCGTCGCCGACTCGGCGAGCCCCAGTCGCCTCCAGCGCGTCGATTCCGCTCCGCCCGAGTGCGACTTCGGCCTCGTCGAGCACTGACCGGGAGCTGGAGGAAGAAGAGGCGCACGAGCGTCGCGCGTGGCGTCTCGGGAAGCCGCCGCTCGTCGGCCGGAATGTCGCCTCGCTCACTGGAGTACGCCTCGTCGCCGAGCAGCCGATAGACCGCATCCTCCGAGTAGCCGCCGCGACGCAGAGCTGTCCCGAGCGTTTCCGCCGCGACTGTGTCCGCCACCAGATTCCCGCTCATCACCAAGGCGGGATCATGATGCCCGAACTCGAACGCACCGCACGCGAACACGCGAGGTTGATTGACTAGCGACGTGACCAGTGGGACTCGGAACTCACCCGCGCGCCCGGCACTCGACGACCTCCTCGCCCGCGAGCTCGAGCGCTTCGACCGAGATCACCCCAGATCGCGTGACCTAGCTCGGCAGGCTGAGCGCTCGCTGTCTCTCCGGTGTGCCGATGCCGTGGATGATCCGCTGGGCGGGCGGCTTCGCCGGTCTTCGCAGCCGGAGGCGAGCGGCGCGCGCTTCCGTGACGTCGACGGGCACGAGTACGTCGATTTCTGCCTCGGCGACACCGGCCGCGATGACCGGCCACTCGCCTCGCGCCGACCGTGAGTGCGGTCGCCGAGCAGGCAGCGCGAGGGATCACGCTCATGCTGCCGAGCGAGGACGCGCTCTGGGTCGGGAGGAGCTCGACGCGCCGCTTCGGCCTCCCGCGCTGGCAGTTCGCGCTGACCGCGACCGACGCGAATCGCTTCGCGATCCGGCTTGCGCGCGAGCTCACCGGGCGGCCGAAGATCCTCGTCTTCAACTGGTGCTACCACGGCACGGTCGACGAGACGTTCGCGCGCCGCTCGACGGCGACGCGGTCGTCTCGCGCGAGGGCAACGTCGGGCCGCCGGTCGCTGCTGGCGGAGACGACGCGCGTGGTCGAGTGGAACGACGTCGCGGCGCTCGAGCGCGAGCTCGCCCACGGTGATGTCGCCTGCGTCCTCGCCGAGCCGGCGCTGACGAACATCGGGATCGTCCTCCCGAGCCGGGCTTCCACGACGCGCTGCGCGAGCGCGACGCGCGAGCACCGGGACGCTGCTGATCATCGACGAGACGCACACGCTCTGTGCCGGGCCGGGTGGCTACACGGCCGCGCACGGCGCTCGAGCCCGACCTGCTCACGGTCGGCAAGCCGATCGGCGGCGGCATTCCGGCGGCCGCCGTACGGGTTCTCAGCGGACGGTCGCCGCGCGCCTCGGAGGCGATGCTGCCGCGCGACGAACGTGCCGACGTCGGCGGCATCGGCGGCACGCGTCGCTGCGAACGTGCTCTCGCTCGCCGCGATGCGCGCGACGCTCGGCGAGGTGCTGACCGACGAGGCGTTCGAGCGGATGATCGCGCTCGGCAGAGCGCTTCGAAGCCGGCGTCGCAGACGGCGATCGAGCGACACGGCCTGCCCTGGCACGTCACCCGCCTCGGCTGCCGGGTCGAGTACCTCTTCCGCCCCGAGCGCCGCGCGAACCGGCAGCGAGGCAGCGGCCGGCGGCGACGCCGAGCTCGACCGCCTGATCCATCTCTACGCGCTCAACCGCGGCATCCTGCTGACGCCGTTCCACAACATGGCGCTGATGTCGCCCGCGACGACCGAGGCGGACGTCGACCTGCACACCGCAGGTGTTCGACGAGGCGGCGAAGGAGCTGAGCGAGCGTGCCTGAGCAGCGAGTGGTCCCGATGTTCTCGTACGAGGACGTCGGGCGTGCGGCGGACTGGATCGCGCAGGCGTTCGGCTTCACGGAGACCGGGCGGTGGGCGGACGACGACGGCAGAGTGACGCACGTGAACATGGAGCTCGACGGCGGCATGATCATGCTCGGCTACCCGGAGCGCCGACTATCAGAGCCCGAAGCATCACGCCGAGGTGTGCGAGCAGGCTCGTACGTGGCGCGAGACCCCGTTCGTCGTCGACGGCGTGCACGTCTCTGTCGATGACATCGACGCGCATACGCCAGGGCGCAAGCCGCGGGGGCGACGATCCTGTCGGAGCTCGGAGGACAACACGGGAATTGGGCAGCGGCAATACCGAGCCGAGGATCTCGAAGGTCACCGCTGGATGTTCGCGACGAGTCTCTGACCGCCGCGCCAGGTGCCTGGACACATCAGCCGTCGAGGAGTTTCGGGCGGGGCGGAGTCACGGTGTGCGGTGCGGTTCGCTCCCGGACGCGTGACCTGCAGTTCCCGAGAACCACGCCCCGGTGTCGGACATGGTGACGGAAGTGCGTGACGGAGCCTCCACAGGTGGTCGCCCGGTCTAGGCGCGTTCGTTCAGGGTCGCTAGGGCGGTCTCCAGCTCGCCGAGGTCTGCGATCACGGCGTCCGCGTCGTCGAGAGCCTCCGGCCCATAGCTTCCCGTCGTCACGCCGATGGAGCGGCAGCCTGCGGCGGTGCGCTCGAGAGCAATACGTAATCGAACGAAGTA
>ERZ1370068.9430-contig-821_pt1 | contig 18905 bp, 18 predicted proteins | sample MGYA00561227_ERZ1370068 | MGnify/ENA primary metagenome ERZ1370068 (study PRJEB38410, sample SAMEA6850437) | metagenome | study: Metagenomic assessment of the ecological functions of the soil: analysis of the soil microbiota associated with the...
GCTTCTTCTTACGTATTGCCATGGAAACCCTCACTCTTCAGACGTCTAATATATATCCTGTTTTTCGGTCTTAATCGTGCAACCTAGGCGCGTGGGCGTTGCCTCCGGTTCTTCCGGCTACTCTCTACGCCGCAAAGACGGTGTCCCCGGAACTGAAGGCTGGAGGTGTAATGCCGACAGCGCCTGGAAGAAGTCGCGTTCGTGAAAGCGTGATGCTGAGTTGGGGCCGCGACCGGCGCGCGGGATCTCGCTGCGCCATCGAGCCGCCGGGTGGAGGTGCGTCCGGGACCGTGCGCGCCTATCGCCGGGCGCATGAGAAGTTATGATCGTCGGGGAGCTCGCGACCCCCTCCCCGGCCCTGCCCAACAACGCACACCTGCCGATATCGAGCGCAACGCGCACCTGGATTTCGGCATGCTCACGGCCTGTGGCTTCTAAGGTCCAGACCGCTGCCGTCGGCGCGCGGGGACTCCCGCCTCGCGGTGTTCGGCGAGCTTCCAGGTCCTCTGCCAAGCGCACCTCGTCCTCTATGCCCACTTCGACGGCCAGCCGGTCGACGCCGCGGCTCCGGCTCTCCGATCCCTGGAAGCCGGTGATCCGGACCGGCGCGCCGGTGGCGGGCGTGAAGACCGTCGACCTCGCCGCAGGTCGAAGGGGCCGCTCGACCCCGAGTGGGCGGATCTATGGCCGCTCGGCGAGCGACGACAAGGGGCCGATCGTCGCCATGCTGGCCGCGCTCGACGCCCTCAAGGCGGCCGGCGATCCAGCCCTCGGTCAACCTGCAAGCTCTTCCTCGAAGGAGAGGAGGGAGCAGGGCTCGCCTCACTCTGACCCGGATCCTCACCCGCTACAAGGACCTCCTGGCAGCCGACGCCTGATCCTCTGCGACGGGCCGGTCCACCCGACCCGCAAGATGCAGTCTACTTCGGCGCGCGCGGCGTCACCGGCCTGAGATGACGGTCTACGGCCCGGGCGCGCCCTGCACAGCGGCCACTACGGCAACTGGCGCCCAACCCGGCGCCTGATGCTCGACCCACCTCCGTGCCGCTGATGCGCGACGAAGAGGGCAAGATCCGATCCCCGGCTTCACGACGACGTCCGGCCGCTGAACGAGGCCGAGCAGCAGGCCATCGCGGCGATGCCGCCGGTCGAGGAGGACTGGCGCAGGAGCTGGCGCTCGGGCGGACCGAAGGGCGCGGGCGCGCCGCTGCAGGACCGGCTGATGGACCCGGCCCTCAACGTCCGCGGCCTCCGCCTCGGCCGGCCGTCGGCGAGGAGGCGGCCAACGCCATCCCCACCGACGGCGTCCGGTCCTCGATCGACTTCCGGCTGGTCCCCGACGAGCGGCCGGAGAAGGTGCGCGAGCGGGTCGGAGGCCTTCCTCCGCGGCAAGGGAGTGGACGGTGGTGGATCTCGGTGCCGGATGCGCGACGCTGCGCCGCGCCCATCCGCGCGGTGGTGCAGGTCGCCTGGTCGCTCGACTACCCGGGGTCGCGCACGGACATGAGCCTCGCCGGCCAGCCAGGCGACCGCTGGCGGCGATCGAGGAGGCCGGTGGGCCGCGTGATCCGGGTGCCGATGCTGGGCGGAGCGTGCCGATCTACCTCTTCACCGAGACCCTGCAGGTGCCGGTGATCGGCGTGCCGACCGTCAACCACGACAACAGCCAGCACAGCGCCAACGAGAACCTCCCGGCTGCAGAACCTGTGGGAGGGGATCGAGGTCTTCGGGTCCTGATCGCGCGGCTGGGCGAGCTCTGGAAGTAGGGGCGCGGAGGCGAAGGGCGCCCCCAGGCAGCGCCGATCTCCTATCCTACGCGCTACGCTATACGCTAAAGCGCCGCAAGGTCCCGGACGGACGCCTGCCGAGGCGCCCGGCGCCGCCAGCCCCGGCCTCCGCGGCCATCGTTTTCGAGTTAGGGAGCTGTCATGCCGTCTGGGTTGAAATCGCAGCGCCGGCCGGGCCGGCGACTCCTCCGTCCACGCTTCCGACCGTCCATTCCAGCCCGCTCCGTCCTCGGCGTCGTCCTGGTCGCAGGGCTCGCCCTCTTGGGCGGCTTGGCGCTCGCTTCTCAGCCTAGTCGCGGCACCGGCATCCTCTGGCCGCCTTGCGGGTCTTCATCGCTGTCGCCGTCGCGGGCCTCACTTTCTGGTCCTGGCATCCTCGTCGACCTTCCGCGAGCTGAGCGGAGCCAGGCGGCGCCTGCGCGAGCGGCGCAACCGCTTCGAGGCGGCGGCTGATCGGCACCCCGGGGCATTTCGGGGCCGGCGACCTGGTGCGGGCGGTCGAGGAGGCCTGCGACCCGCCACGCCGGCTGGCCGACGGCGCGGCCCACGCCAGCGAGGCCCTGAGCCGCCCGGCGCAGCAGATCCAGGCTGGCTCGATCGACGTCGCCTCAGCGGCCGAGGCGGTCCACCGGGTGGCCTCCGAGCTGGCCGCCGGCTCTTCGGAGCAGGCGGCGTCGGTGGTCGAGATCACGGCCGCCATGGAAGCAGCTGCGCGCCGCACCGCGGCCGCAGATCGCCGAGAGCGCCTCGCGCCAGGCTGGCTGCCGCGCGGGCCGGACGATGAGCGGCGAGGACGGCGCGGCAGGCGGTGGAGGAGGCGGTCGCTGGGGGTCGAGCAGGTGCAGCAGCGGATCAGCTGACATCGCCAACCGGGCCGACGACCCCCGGCACCCGCTCGAAGGAGATCTACCGCGTCCTCGACCTGATCGCCGAGATCGCCCAGGGAGACCCACATCCTGTCGCTCAACGCCGCGATCGAGGCGGCGGCAGCCGGGGCCGACGGGCCGGCGCTTCGCGGTGGTGGCGGAGGAGGTGCGGCGCCTGGCGCAGCGCTCGCAGGAGTCGGTCGAGTCGGTGCGCAACCTGCTCGACGAGTTCGCAGCTCGATCCGCGCCACCGTCGTCGCCACCGAGGAGGGGGGAAGGAGGCCGGGCCGCGTGCTCGAAGCGGGCGCGCGCCGCCGCCGTGGCCATCGTCCAGCTGCGCTCGCGCCTCGGTCGAGACCTCGCGAGTAGCACGCCGAGATCTCGCTCGCCACGCAGCAGCAGAACTCCGGCCTGGACGAGGTGGTGATGACGCTGCGCGAGGTGAACGTGTGGTGCAGAAGATGACCGGCGGGCTCAAGAGCCTCAGTCGACCACGGCCGACCGGCCTGAACGCCCTGGGCCTGGAGATCCAGCTCCTGGCGCAGTCGTTCCACCCTCGCCTCGCCGCGCTCGCTCAAGCACCTGGTCGAGCATTGGGCGCACGCCATCGAGCAGGTGCCGACGCCGGCCGAGAAGCAGGGAGCGTGCTGAGCAGCCCTGGTGCACGAGGCGCCGTTCGTCGAGATGGCTCACTTCTCGCGCCTCGACGGCTACGACCGCTGCCCTGAGCTTCAACCAGAGCCTGCCTCGACGAGCGCCAGCGGCTGCCCGCCGCCAAGGTGCACGGACATCGACGTCCGCACCCGCCCCTGGTTCAAGGCGGTGTGCGCGGCAGTGGCGGACGCTGCGCTGGTCCCGCCCTACGAGCTGCTCCAGGACACCGGCTCCTGCTTTCACCGTCTGCACCCCGATGCGCGACGTCACCGGCGGCGGTCAACGGGGTGCTCGGCATCGACGTCAACATCACCGGCTGGACGAGGATCTGAGCCGTCCTGCGGCAGGAGCTAGTCGCCGCCGTCGGAGACAGCGGCCGGGGCCGGGCCGGGGCCGAGCCCGGGAGGCCAGCCACCTCCTGGTGCGCGCCGGGCAGCGTGGTCTGCGCCCTGCCGATCGATGCGGTGCGGCGCGATCGTCCGCGCCCTGACCGGTCCATCCCGCTGCCCGGCGCCTCGGAGAGCTGCTCGGCTTCTTCGGAGTTCGCGGGCGAGCCGCTGCCGGTGGTCGAGCCTGGCGCGCCTGATCCAGGCGCCGGCCGGCGCCAACCCCGTCCATCCGGTGACGGTCGTGGTCTGGGTGGGAGAGGGGAGGGGCGTGGGAGCCGCTGGCCTCGGCGGCCGACGCGCGCGCTGGACGTGGCGCACTCTCCTCCGCCAGCGGTGGTAGGCGGCGACGGCGGGCTGATCCGAGGCGAGGCGACCGCTCGGCGGCGAGGTGGTCCGGGTGCTCGACCTGACGGCCCTGGGGCGCGAATGAGGGCGAACCTGGAAGGGCGAGTCCTACCTCCTGGTGCGGCGCGGCGGCAGCGTCTGTGAGCCTCGCCGGCGCCGTGGTCGAAGGGCGGAGCGGCGCCGGGCTACGCATCCGCTCGGCGGGCACCGAGCTGGTGGCGGACGAGATCCTCGACGCGGTCGAGCAGCTGCTCGGTCCGGCCGCCCGGGGCGGCTCTCCGCCGCTTCGGGCCGGAGGGAGTCGCCGGCCTGCCGTACACGGCCCACTGCCGGTGCTCGTGATCGAGTCCGCCCGCCCCGCCGCAGGCCTCCGCCCGGCTGCCCCCGCGGAAGGGGCGGTCACGGCTGGAGAGGTTACGGCGCGCGAGGAAGAAGGGAAGCGGCGGAAGGGGAAGAAGTCGAAGGAGCAGACGAGGCATGAGCGGAGAAGCGCATCGCGAAACGGCCCGCACCGGGCTCTGGATCGTCATCGGGATCGCCTTGCTGGGCCTCGTCAGCCTGATGCTGGCTGGCCCGGGCCCGGGCGGCGCCGTCTGGCCGTTCAACGCATTCCTCCCTCGCCGGCTCCGGCTGGCTCTACTACCACCGCGAGGTCTGTCGCTCGCAGGGGCTGCTGGGCCGATCGAGCGTCGAGGTGGAGGGGCTGCTGAAGGCGCACGAGGGGGGCGCTGGTCTCGAGGCCCTCGAACGGCTGCGGGCGGGCGACCTCGTGCAGCTGCGCCGAGCGGTCCAACACCCTCCCCGGCGAGATCGCCGCCGCCCTGGTGCAGGCCACCAACTCCCTCGACGGTCCTGGCACAGCAGATCCAGTCCAGCTCGGCTGGAGATCGCGCTCGCCGCCGAGCTCGGTCGACGAGCACCGCCACCGAGCTGGCCTCGAGCTCGTTCCGAGCAGGCGGCCTCGGTGGTCGAGATCACGGCCGCCATGGAGCAGCTGGCCCGCACCGCCTCGCAGATCGCGGGCAACGCTTCGACCCAGGCTGAGCCCGCGCAGCGAGCGCAGGAGGATGGACGGCCTGGGGGCGAGCGCAGTGGCGGAGGCAGTCGTCGGGCATCGAGGAGGTGAAGCGGCGCATCCAGGGAATCGCCGGCCGGGCCGAGATTCTCGGCAACCGCTCGAAGGAGATCTACCGCGTCCTCGACCTCACCACCGAGATCGCCCAGGAGACCCACATCCTGTCGCTCAATGCCGCCATCGAGGCGGCAGCGGCGGGGAGCACGGGCGGCGCTTCTCGGTCGTGGCCGAGGAGGTCCGGCGCCTGGCGCAGCGCTCGCAAGAGTCGGTCGAGTCGGTTGCGCAATCTGCTCGACGAGTTCGCCGGCTCGATCCGCGGCACCGTCGTGGCCACCGAGTCCGAGGCATCCACGAGGCGACCGGCGTTCTTACCGCGCGCCCAGCGCGGCCGCCGCGTCGATCGAAGAGCTGCGCGCCGCTTCCAGCGAGGCGGCGCGGGTGGCGCGCGAGATCTCGCTCGCCACCCAGCAGCAGAACGCGGCCTCGGACCAGGTGGTGCTGACCCTCAAGGAGGTCAGCCGCGTGGTGCAGCGGGCGGCCGACGGCCTGAAGCAGTTCTCGGAGACGGCCGAGCGGCTCAACCAGCCCGGCCCTCGATCACCCAGCTCCTGGCCCAGCTCTTCCACCTTGACTCCCGCACTCGCTCAAGCACACGGCCTCCCGCTGGGGGATGGAGGTCGGGCGCCGCACCGGTAACTGGGAGGCGATCGAACGGCTGATCGAGGACCTCGCCGAGCGCGAGGGCTACGTCGAGTGCGTCTACTTCTTCGACGGCTCGAGCGCAGCAGCTGGCGATCGCCGTCAACCGCGAGCTCGGCGGGGGTGCGCGAGATTCCGCACGCCATCCGCTCGGCCGAGGGGTTCCTCGACCGCCCCTGGTACGCGCCCGGCGCTGCAGGAGAAGCACGCGGTGCTCACTCCCCTACACCTCTCTCCTCTCGGGCGCCCCCATCATCACCGCCGCCGTGCCGGTGCCGGACGGCAGGGGCGGCGTGGCTCGGCGTCCTCGGCCTCGACGTCAACCTCGGCAACTGGACCTGGATCTAGGGACCGCGCCGGCCGTGCACGAAGAGTTCGCCGACCTCATTCCGCTCTTCGTCGGCGAAGCGCGGGAGCGGCATCGACCGGCTGGCCGGCGTTCGGTGCCGCGGGTCGAGGCCGAGAAGGCAGGCCGTGCTGGAGGCCCGGCGCGAGCTGCACACCCTCAAGGGAGCCGGACGGATGATGCAGATCGCCCCTGCTGGCCGAGGCTGGCGCACGCGGCCGAAGAGGTCATGGTGTCGCGGCCGGCCCGGAGTGTCGGTCCTGCCTGCTCCGCATCCTCGACCAGCTCGGGCATGGTCGAAGCGCTGGCCCGTGGGGAGGATCCAAGCCCCGACCGGGAGCTGCTGGATGCCTCCTCGCGGGCTTCGAGGATCCGGAGCGTGGCAGCGCGCCGGAAGAGGATCGGCGCCGAGCCGCCGGATGGCGCTGCCGTCGGACGTTCGTCGTCCAGAGCCGAGGAGCGGCGCGCAGGCCCGGGCCGGACCGGCCGAAGGAAGGGGGACGCCGCGGCAGCCGGCTGCCGGCACCGCGCCCAGGCGCTGGCTCCGCACGACGTGCGAGTCGATGCGGCGGCTGCTCGACGCGGTGGCCGAGCGCGCGACCCAGGTGCGGATCATGGCCCCTCGCCGGCCGGCAGTCGGTGACCCGGATGCTACGAGCTGGCCCGCCTGGCGGAGTGAGGGGCTGCGCGAGCCGCAGCCGGCCCAGGTGTGTCGGCCGTCGCTCGCCACCATGCTGCGGCGCACGGCCAACGGAGCTGGAGGGCCGGCCAGCGGCGCCTGGTCCGCTCGGCCGAAGAGCAGCTGGAGACGCATGCTCGCCCTCTCCAGCTCCAGCCGCTCCGCGCCTTCCTCCGCTCCGTCTCGCCGCTACGCCCGCGAGATCGCCCGCCTCGCTCGGCAAGGAGGTCGAGGTCGAGCTCGAGGGGAGGAGACCCGCCTCGACCGGCGGATCGCCCGCGAGCTGGAGGACGGCCCTGCTCCACCTGGTGCGCAATGCCGTCGACCACGGCCTCGAAGGCCCCGAGGTGCGCGTCCGCCGGGCAAGCCGCGCTGCGGCCGCCTGCCATCCGCGCCCTGGGAGACGAGGCGCAAGGTCCGCCTCGTGGTCGAGGACGACGGCGCCGGGATCGACCTCGACGCGGTACGCGAGCGGGCACGTGGCGGCAGGGCTGGTCGATCCGGCCGCCCTGGCGAGGATGGCCGATGCCGACGCTGCGGCGCTTGCTGTCTCGTTCCCGGCTTTCACCACCAAGCGGCAGGTGTCCGAGGTCTCCGGGGCGCGGGTGCGGGCTCGACATCGTGGCCGCAGCCGCGGCTCGGGTCGGCGGCCAGGTCTTCCTCGACAGCGGCCTCGGCGACGGTACGACCCTGACCTCGAGGTGCCGGTCGCGCGGCGCGGCGAGACCCTCCTCCTGCTGCCGCATCGGCCAGCTCCGGGTCGGCCTCCCGGCGGGGTGGTGCGCCGCGCGACCCGACTCCCGCTTCCGCCGTCCTCGAACGCGATGGCCGTTCACTCGCCCGACTGGGCGGCGAGAGCGACGCGCGCCTCGTCCCCTTCGTCCCCCTCGGCCGCCTCTACGGCCAGCCGCGGTGGAGGGAGCAGCTCCTGCTCGAAGGGCAGACCTCGGGCCAGCCGCTGGCCCTGGCGGTGCGACGAGGTGCTGGGGGAAGAGGAGGTGCTGGTGCGGCCGATCACCCGCCGGGTGGCGACCGACCGTCTCCTTGAAGGAGTGGCGCTCCTGGCCTCCGGCGAGCCGGTCGGCGTCCTGGCTCCGGCGATGCTGGCCCAGAGCGAGTGCTGCGCGACCCTGCCGGCCCGCGCGCCCGGCGGCGCCGCTCCGGCGGGTGCGCATCCTCCTGGTCGACGACTCGCTGGTCACCCGCGAGATGGAGCGGCGCCTCCTGGAGGACGCCGGCTTCGACGTCGCCCCGGCCGGCGACGCCCAGGAGGCGCTGTCGCTGCTCAGCGAGCGGAGCTTCGACTGCGTGGTCACCGACATCGAGATGCCGGGGATGGACGGCTTCGAGCTGACCGCAGCAGATGCGCGGCCATGGAAGCCTTCGCCCAGCTGCCCATCATCGTCGTCTCGACCCGCGACCGGCCGGAGGACCGCCTGCGCGGCCTGAAAGTCGGCGCCGACGCCTACCTGACCAAGCAGAGCCTCGACGCCGAAGAGCTGGATCGACACTGGTCCACCGGCTGTGCGGGCGGTAGGAGCGACCCGGCTCCGGCCATTGCGTTAAGCTGCATTTCGCCGTCCCACGGCTCCAAGGGAGGTCGAACCTTTGATCCGCGTGCTCCTGGCGGACGACTCGCCGAGCGTCCGCGCCGTCCTGCGCCGCTTCCTGAAGCGCGATCCGGAGATCGAGGTCGCTGGGAAGCGGAGAATGGCGCGTCAGGCGGTCGAGGCGGTGTTGGCCGGGAGCCCACACGTCGTCCTGATGGACCTGGAGATGCCGGTGCTCGACGGCTTCGCCGCCATCGACGAGATCCTGGCCGTGCAGCCGACGCCCGTCATCGTCCTCTCCTCGCGCGCCAACCGGAACCAGGTGGAGATCGCCTTCGAGGCCCTGCGGCGCGGAGTGGTCGAGGTCCTCCCCAAGCCCGAGGACGCCGAGAGCTGGCAGCCAGCTGGCCCACGACCTCCCGAGACCCTGCGGGCGGCCCTGCGAGCGCGCACCGCGCGGCATGATTCCACCTCCGGCGCCCGGGAAGCGCGGCCGGCAGCCTCCCAGCCCGCTGCACCTCGCTTCCATCGCCCGGCCCGTGCCGAACCTCCCCTCCCGGCGCAGGGGTCGGTCCGCTGGGTCGTGATCGGCGCCTCGACCGGCGGGCCGGCCGCCCTGCGCGAGCTGCTGGAGGCCCTCCCCGCCAAGGTGCCGGCGCCGGCATCGCCGTCGTCCAGCACATCGCGGCCGGCTTCGAGCTCGGCTTCGCCGAGTGGCTGAACAAGGAGCTGCCGTTCGACGTCCGCCTGGCCGCAGGACGGCGAGGTGCTGAAGCCGGGAGCGGTCCGGATCGTGCCGGGCGGCGCCCACCTCCGCCTGGAGGCCGGCGGCGTGCTGCGGCTTGACGCCAAGACGCCGGCCCGGCGCGGGCACCGCCCTGCGGCCGACGAGCTCTTTGCCTCCTGCGCCCGGAGCTGCTCGCGCGAGGCGGTGGGGGTGCTGATGACTGGGATGGGGATCGACGGCGTCGAGGGCCTCTCGCCCTGCGCGGCTGCGGGGGTATCACCCTGGTGCAGGACGAGGCCGAGCTCCGTCGTCTTCGGCATGCCGCAAGGCGGCCCTCGACGCGGGGTGCGGCCGAGCTGGCCCTGCCGCCACGCGAGCTGGCGCTGGCGCTGGCCCGTCTGGTGGAGCGGGGGAGGGCGATGAACGAGCGGGTCCTGGTCGTCGACGACAGCGAGATCACCCTCGCGATCCTGGCTCCGCACCCTGCGTGGCGCCGGCTTCGAGGTCCTGCAAGCGCGCGACGGCGCCGAGGCCGCGCTGCAGGCGCTGCGTGAGCGGCCGGCCGTCGTGGTCACCGACCTCGAGATGCCGACTCTGCACGGCTACCCCTCCTCCGCCTGCCTCAAGGCCGATCCGGCGAGCGCCCACATCCCGGTCCTCGTCCTCTCCAGCCAGCGCCGAGGCGGCCTCCCGCTTCTGGAGCCTGCGCACCGGCGCCGACGCCTTCCTGAGCAAGGACTTCCGGCCGCAGGAGCTGGTCGAGACGGTGACCCGCCTGGTGGCCCAGGTGCCTGAGGCCGCAACGCAACCTCAGGCCGTTGAGAGTCTCCCGATGCCGCAGGGCACGATGGGCGTCCTGGCGCGGGTGGCCCGCCACCTGGACGATTCGCTCTTGCAGGCTACCCTGGTCAACACCCTGCTCGAGCAGGGGGTGGCGGCCGGCGACTTCCACGAGGCGGCGCGCGGCGCCCTGGCGACGCTGGGGAGATCGTCGACGCCATGCTGCCTGGCGGTGGCGGTGGCCGACTCCGAGGTGGTGATGACCCAGATCCACCTGTCGCAGGAGGTGCGAGCACGAGGATGTGAGGCCTTCTCCCGCCGGCTCGCCGAGCGGGTGCGGGCGCGCCCGGGCCTCGACGTCGAGGCCCGGATCGAGCGGCACTCGCGGCGACTCGGCGCTGCCGCGCTCGGGCACCGTCTGGCTGCCGCTGGCCCTGCGCGGCGCCACGGGCGTCCTGGCCGTGGTGCCGCAGGACCCCCAGGACTTCGAGGTCTCCTCCCGCACCCTCCTCGACTCGCTGGTCGGCCCTCTCGCCCTGGGGCCTCGACAACGCCCGCCTCTCGCACCGCCTGCACGAGCTGTCGACCCTCGACGGCCTCACCCGCCAGCTCAACCACCGGGCCATCCATGAGCGGCTGAGCGGAGGAGCTGGAGCGGGCGCGGCGCTACAAGCACCCGCTGAGCGTGATCTTGTGCGACCTCGATCACTTCAAGGAGATCAACGACACGCACGGCCACCTGATCGGCGACGCCGTGCTGCGCGAAGGCGCCGTCATCCTCCGCCGCACCTTGCGCAACACCGACTTGCTGGGGCGTTACGGCGGCGAGGAGTTCCTCATGGTCCTGCCGCAGGTCGACCTGACGGCGGCGCGGCTGGCGGCCGAGCGGCTGCGCCAGAGCCTCGCCTCGGCGCCGATCGCGGTCGGCGAAGACGCTCGCGGTGCCGGTCACCGCCTCCTTCGGTGTAGCCGACCGCGACGAGCTGACCGGCCCGGTTACGGCCGACCTCCTCGTCTCCCTCGCCGACCGGCGCCTCTACGAGGCCAAGGACGTCGGGCGCAACTGCATCCGCCCCTGACGGCGACCGGCCATGAGACCTCGCCCTCGGGCACCCCGGTGGAGGAGCTGGTCCGGATGAGTCCGCGACGCGACGGGGAACCTCGTCACCCCCTGCGCGCCTCGGCTATCCTGGAAGAGGCCGCCGGAGCGGCGGGCGCGGGCGCTGGGGCTCGCCGATCTCGGCGCCTACGTGAGCGCCCTGGCGGCCGGGGAGCTGCACGGAGGAGTGGGGGTTCCTCGTCGCCCTGGTCACCATCAAGGAGTCGTACTTCTACCGCGCGCCGCAGCAGTTCGAGGCGATCCGCGGCGCGAGGTGCTCGCCGGCTCTCCTGCGGGCGCGGGCGGCGGAGCGCCGGCTGCGCATCTGGTCCGCCGCCTGCGCGCGGGGCGAGGAGCCGGCGACGCTGGCACTGCTGCTGGCCGAAGAGCCGAGCCTCGCCGGCTGGGACTGGACCATCGTTGCCACCGACCTCGACGCGGAGGCGCTGGCCGGCGCGCGCGCCGGCCTCTACGGCGAGCGCGCGGTGGCCCAGGTTCCGCCCGAGCTGCTCGGCCCGCTGGTTCACGCCGCGCGGAAAGCTCTTCGAGCTCGCGCCCGGATCTGCGCGAGCGGATCACCTACCTGCCGCTCAACCTGGCCCAGCCGCCCGTACAAGCTGCCGGCGGCCCCGTTCGACCTCATCCTGCTGCGCAACGTCCTCATCTACTTCCGGCGCTCGCTGCAGCGGAAGGTGGTGGCGGAAGCCGAGAGGCTCCTGGCCCCCGACGGCACGCTCTTCCTGGGCGCCACCGAGACCCTCTGGCCGGGCCAGGGGAGGCTCGTTCCGGTGGAGGCTGAGGGTGTTTCTTGTACCGCTTTGGCACCGACACGGGAGTGGAGGAACGCAGGCCCGTCTCGGAGCCCGCCGCGCCGCTCGCCTCCGTTTCCGCGGTGACGTCTCGAGCCGCCTCTCGAACGATCTCCTTCGCGCCAGCGGCCTCTGAGCCGCCCGGCGCTCCGAGGCGCACGTCCGGCGTCGCTCGAAGCCGCGGTGCTTCTCCTGGCGGAGGACTGTCTGGACGAAGCCGCGGCCCTCCTGGATGCAACCCTCGCCCGCACCCTCCGATCCGGAGGCGCACGCCGTGCAGGGCTTCCTCCTGCGACGTGCAAGGGGAAGAGGCGGGCGCGGTCGCCGCCTACCGGGGTGCCCTCTACCCTCGATCCCGAGCTGTTCCAGGTCCTGCCTCCTCTGGCCGAAGGGCACCTCCGGTGGGGGGAGGCGGAAGCCGCCGAGCGGCAGTTCCGCGAGGTCCTCACCTCCTGACGAATGGGCGTGGACGCCCCCTCGCCGCCTTCGCGCCGCTCCCCGTCCCCGACCGGGAGAGGGCCGAGCGGCGCAGCCGACAGGCGCTCGGTGGGGGTAGCCATGCCCGCTTTGCGGATTCCCGGGTTGTAGGGGCGGCCCCCGTGGCCGCCCTCTTCGACCTTGCTGCGTCAGGGCGCCCCGTGGCCGCCCTCTTCCCGGAACCCGTCGTATCAGGGCGCCCACAGGGGGCGCCCCTACGGGCCTGGGTTTGGGAGTTGGGTGGGCGAAACGGCGAAGCGGGCTACACTCTCTAGAAGGTGCCGCCGGCCGCGACCGGAGCGAGCCCGGTATCCGAGACTCCATGACCGCTTCCGTCCGCCCACCCGCCGTTGCCGGCTCCTTCTATCCCCGCGCGATCCGGAAGAGCTGCGCGAGACGCGTCGACGGGCTCCTGCGTGCCGCCGCGCCGCCGGCCGCCGGCCCTCCGCCCAAGGCCGTGATCGCGCCGCACGCCGGCTACGTCTACTCCCGGCCCCATCGCTGCTTCGGCCTTCCGCGCCCTGGCCACGCCGGAGCGCCAGCTCCGTCGCATCGTCCTTCTCGGGCCGTCGCACTTCGTCCCCTTCGAAGGGCTGGCGCTGGGGGCCACCTCCGCTTCGGCCACGCCGCTGGGCGAGGTCGAGATGGAAGGCGAAGGGCCGCGTAACGCGCCTTCTCCTGCCGCAGGTGCGGTGATGCCCGCGGCCCACGCCCGCGAGCACTCGCTGGAGGTCGAGCTGCCGTTCCTCCAGCGCACCTTCCCGCAGGCCAAGCTCGTGGCTCTGGCGGTCGGCCGGGCGACGCCCGAGGAGGTGGCTGAGGTGCTTGATGCGACCTGGGAGGCGCGCGAGACGGCGATCGTCATCAGCTCCGACCTCTCGCACTATCTCCCCTTATGACGCCGCACAGAAGGCAGACCGCGAGACCGCGCACGAGATCCTGGCCCCGCGCGGTCCCTCGCGGGCGACCAGGCCTGCGGTGCGGGACCCATCAACGGGCTCCTGGACGTCGCCCGGAGGCGAGGCCTGAGGGCCGAGCAGCTCGACCTGCGGAATTCGGGCGACACCGCCGGCGACCGCTTCGCGGTCGTTGGTTATGGCGCCTTCGCGTTCCATGAGCCGAACTGATCGCAGGGTACCCACCCGGTCCCGAGGAAGACCGAGACGCGCAGGGCGGGCCCCTCGCCCTCGCCAGGGAGAGCGTAAGCGGTGCGCTTGGGACTCCGGGCTCAGGTAACGGACTCTTCCGCCCTCTTGGCTCCAGAAGCCGGGTGCGACCTTCATCACCCTGATGAAAGGGGGCCACTTGCGCGGCTGCGTCGGCACCCTCACGGCGCATCGGCCGCTCGCCGAAGACGTGCAAGCGACGAACGCCCTGCGCCGCCGCCTTCCACGACAGACCGCTTCGCGCCGCTCACCCGCGAAGAGCTGCCCGAGGTCCGCTTCGAGGTTTCCTCCTCACGCCGTCCGTCCCACGCTACTTCGCTACCGAAGCTGAAGCGATCTCCCGCCTACGCCCCGGTGAGGACGGAGTCGTCCTGGAGATGCACGGCCACCGCGCCACCTCTCCTCCCAGGTCTGGGAGCAGATCCTCGATCCCAAGACCTTCCTCGCCCACCTCAAGCGCAAAGCCGGCCTGCCGAAGGACTCCCGGTCGCCGGAGCTGCGCCTCAGCGTCTACCAAGTCGAGAAGTGGAAGGTGCAAAGAGGGGGGAGGGGGACACCTTGCTCTGGCTCAGAGTGAGATAATGAGCGCAGTCGGAGGTCGCGCGGGATGGGTCAGAAGCTGAGGTTGAAGCTCCATTTCCGCAACGAAGAGGGACGCTCAGGGAGCTTGGGCGGCTCGCCGATTCTCTCGGTCTTTCTCCGGACGAGCTTGCGGAGGTAGCTATCGAGCACGAGTTGATCGCCGAGGGGATCGGTCTCTGAGCAGAAGCTGTCGCGCGCAGACGCTGGACCGCCTAAAGGTTTATTCGCACGCCGATCGCGAGAGGGGACATCGAAGCGTTCGCCCGCAGTGAGATGGAACACGAGGATCCGCTGAGAGCGCGGCGCGAGGAGCCTCAGGACACCTACGACATCAGGAGCTCTCTTTGCCCGTCCCGTGGAACGAGGATTGAGCCTCGCGATGCTCTGAGCCGTCGTTCGCAGCCTCGCCCGCCTTCTCCGCGAGATCGATCGGGAAGCGCTTGCACGCCGACATCCAACCATAGCCTCGGCGCAGGGTTGGCACCGCGCCATCTACGCCGGAAAGGTTACCACTCCCGGTACCCTGCTACGCAGGCAGAGATCCGAGACGGTGATCCACCGCTTCGCGAGCTGTATGGATATGGTGAAGCGCAGAATCGGTACGCACCGGGGAGTCGATTCGAGCCTTGTGCCGCAACAGCTCGCCGATTTCCGAGGCCCTCCATGCAGAGGGTCGCGGAGGTTGCTCGATGCGGCGATCTCTTGGGATTGCGCAGCCGGCAAGATACCGGCCAACTCGGGTCGGTCGCGACCCTCTCCGCGCCTTTGCGCACGGCGAGCGGGTCCGAAATTCATCCGTTCCGCCAACGGCAACGGACGGACTGCCCGGATCTGGGCGAACCCTGGCGTACGCACCTTGAGGCACTCATTGCCTGGGCCGTGGCGGGAAGGCCTCAAGCCGCGGCCTGCCTCCAGCCTGTTCTCTATCGCAGAAGTGCCGCGCCTCGGCTCTCTATCCTGCGCGAAGGGGAACCACCGGCCGATGGCGCGCGTCTTTGCCGTTCGTGCTCGACCGTCTCACCCTGGGCTGAAGCGAAACGGGGGCAAAACGCTCCTACCTTCACGCACTCGCCTCTCGCAATAAGAGTCGGACTATCCGGGCGCTGCGCGGGGCAGCTGCCTCGCGGCAGACGCGCTTGGAGCCTATGCAAGAGAGGGGGAGAGGATGATGTGCAGGACGCAGCTTTGTGAAGGCTTTACGGCAGGTCACTGAATGGTTCTCGGGATGGTGAAAAGGCGCTCGTGGTGGGCTTTCGAAATTGCACTGGCTCGAAGCGTTTTGCGGAGGTGGCCGCCTGCTCCTCGGCGTCGAGCTCCTAGCGCTCGAAGCTCCGGCTCGACTTTGAGGACGAGACGCGGAGGCAGGAGCACTCCGGGACGAAGTCGCCGAGATCGACCTCAACGCTCCGGTTCCGAATTGTACTGGCCGCTGCTGGCGAACGGCTGCAAGAAGATGGTCCCGGCCGGCGGTGGGGCCTGCGACGGGTGCTGCCGGACGACGGTGAACACTGGCTCTCCCCCGGTGCTGGCAGCTTCGCCCAGCCGGGGCCGGAGCGTGATGGAGTGCCACGACGACGTCGACGACCTGGTTTCAGTGTTGCCTCGCGGAGTGCGCCGGCACGTCCTCCACTCAATCCGGCCGATCTACGAGCTACAGTCCAATCAGTAGGCCCCTCCGTCCGGAGGGGACACATCGCCCGGGCCGCCTCGCGCTGGCGGATCCGGGCGCCGTGCATCTTTCGAAGCGAATCGGCCGAAATATCTTCTGCGGTGACCCTCCACTCAGGGAGGCTGCGTCGTGCAGAGAAGGTCGCCGGCCCCCTACCTCGTTCTCGGTCTCCACTCCTCCCTGGTCGATCCCTGCCGCCCTCTCCGCCGGCACGGTCTGCACCTGTACCGGGGCCACCGGCTCCCTACTGGTGCTCCGGCGTGGGGACCTCCCGGCCCGCAGGCCATGTCCAACTTCAGCACCAACTACTGCGACGGTCGCGCCGTCACCGCCTGCGGTTTCGAAGGCGTCTGCTCGCTCGAACATGACTCCTCCCAACTCGTGCGCGCAGTATCCCAGCGCGATCCCGGCAACTGCACTACGCCCCGCGGCTTCGTGCAGGCCACCGCTGCAGCGTCTGCATCGACCATCCCGGATTGAGCGGGGGCTCCGGCGAGACGCCTCGGCGGACCAGCCCGTGGCCGGTCGCCAGGTCGCGCCCCGGCGGGGGAGCCAGCGCGCCGAGCTTTGCCGCACCTCGAACAGGAGTCTCCTTCCGAGGTCGTGACCGGCGCTCGGTGGGTTAGCCAGGAGGGTTGCAGGAAGAGGCGGTAGTCCGTATCCGCCTCGGCCTCGGGAGGAGGACCGTGACCACGTCCTTCTTCTCTCGACCTCCTGGCTGCCGCCCAGGTTGTGGTTGGAATGGCTGAGCCCGGAGATCCCGCGCAGCTCGGTGACGGGCTGTACCTGCCCGGGCCGGTGAGGATCGCGGCCTTCGGGTCGTGTAAGGAAGCGAAGGCGAACACTCCGCCTTCCGGTCGGCGCGGAGGGCTGACGCCTCGACGTTGTCTCATCCCACCAAGTGATGTTCAGGTGGCCGTGCACCTGCCGCAGCTCGAGGGCCGAGCGGGAGCAGTAGCCGTCGATGTGGAAACCGCTCTCGCAGGTGCCCGTGATCCAGACTCCGGAGCCGTAGTGGGGCCGCTGGTCCTTCTGCAGGCGGAGCAAGGCGTCGGGCAGGGTCTCCTTGTCTGGGGTCACTGTTCCGGCGACATGCAGGCCGCACCTGACCTGCACCTGGCCGTAGTTCTCGCTCAGGAAGGAGCTGCCTGGGCTCGCGGCGGGAAGTTGTGGAACTGGCGCGCCCGGAAGCCGGTGGGATGGAAGACGTCCGCCAGGAGGATTGGTGACCGGGTCGCCCGCGTGCACTGGGGGTCGCCCGGTGCGAGGAGGATCTTCCGAGGATGCTCCGGCTGCGCCCCTCGTTGCCGAGCACGTTCCCCGCCACGCCGTTTCGTACGTCGCCGGACCCAGGCGCCGGGAGCGATGTAGCCCAGCTGCCAGGCTTGGCGATTTGGGACTCGCCATTCGTGTAGTTGATTCCACGAAAGCGAGAGGGCCGGCTGTCGACCTGGTTCTTGCGCTGGATCGGCTGCTCGACGTAGAGGTAAATCCCGCCCATCGCCGGCATCCTGCACGCCGGTGACGTGCCACCAGCGGTAGACGTTGCCGGTGACTGGCCTGCCCAGGTATCCTCGCCGTCGCGGTAGTACTGGAAGTGTCGGCCTCGGTCCAGTCCTCCGGTGAGGGCGAGGAAGTAGCCCTTGAACGCCTGCCAGCCCGCCGGCCGCGTGCCGGGACGGATCAGGACGCAGCCGTCGGCGTGGACGGGCTTGGGTAGCTTGTCCAACCACCCTTTGGGGCGCTTCACGCCGGGAGGAAGACGCTGGCGGTGCCGTCCTTCGCCGGGACCCCCGAGGTTGATCAGCGGGCGGCTCAGGCCGACCTTCAGGTTGGTGGTGAGGCAGCCGGCGCCCGTCGCGGGGAGGTAGACCATCTCGGTCTCCTTCCCGGCGCCGGCGTCCAACTCTCCACCACGCCGGAAGGCCCGAGGTCGTGCTGCAGGTTGATCGAGCACCCGATCGCCCCTCGTCGCCGCCCGCCGAGTAGATGTTGCTCTGATAGTCGAGCACCGCATTGAACAGGAAGATCGCCAGCGCCGTAGGCTCGCCGGTGGAGGTTGATCGTCGTCCCCTGGTTGTCGCAGTTCGAGGTGTCGCTCAGCGAGAGGACGCACGTTGTGCTTGTCGCGGTGACCAACGCGCCAGCTTCGATGTCCCGGGGCGCCAATTCAACGGTTTCGGATGAAGGGCCCTGGGCGTCCAGGCCGAGGTGCTCGACGGTGAAGATCGGCGGGTCAATGAGGTCGATCTTCAGGCGCTGCCCGGGGAAGAGTCCCATCAAGGTCGGGACGTAGAAGCGCTTTTCCCATTGTCGGTCTTCCGCGACAGGAGCGTTGAAAAAGGAAGAGGCCCCGCCGTAGAGCCGCGAGCAGAGGCTGTGCACGGCGCGTAGCTCCCTGCCAGCCGAGGTCGAGGGCCAGGTCGCGCTCTTCGATCTGCCCGGCGAAGGTGGTGAGCTCGTTGTTGAGGTCGCCGATCGGCGGCAGGTAGGTGCGCTCGACTCCGCGTGGCGGTCGTCCCGCACGGTCACCGACTCGGTGCGCCTGGGAACAGAGGTGACCAGGGTCCGGAGCCGCCTGGTGGCCTCATGGAAGGTGGGACGAAACATTCGCTCGTCGCGTCCGAGGGATGGCAGAGGAAGCCCCTTCTCCTTGAGGATCGCCTCGATTCCATCCGCAGAGCCTCCGAGCCTTGGGAGGCATCCTGTAGTACCCCCGGCTGAGTGACGTGCCTGTTCGCCGCTTCGGGCGCAGCTGCACGCACACCCCTTGGCGGGAGAAGGGGGATGCGAATCGGAGTCGTCCGCGGAGGCTGCTTTGGGAGTGAGAGAAGAGGTCTTCGGCGGTGGGGGTCCTGTCGCTCTCCGAGGCCATGCGGGAGGTCGCTCCAGGGGATTCGGACTCCGGCCCGGAGGTGGCCGCTGTTCCCATCTGTCCCCAGGAGGGCCGGCGATCTCATCGCCGGCGCGGCATCCGCGCGCTGTTGGTGACCTAAGAGAATGGAGCGGAAGCCGGACACGTCACCGGACCTGTCCGGCCCGCTCCAGGATCTGCGGCCGCCCACCGCCTATCTGCGAAACGCCTCGTTGTGGTTGGTGACGATCCTGCCCGCCTTCACGTCGCCCGCACGACCAGGGTCTCGTTGTGCTGGCCGTCGATCCCTCCCGCCCTGACGTTAGCAATAATGTAACCGAACGAAGTACAA
>ERZ1370068.7189-contig-6120_pt1 | contig 18902 bp, 24 predicted proteins | sample MGYA00561227_ERZ1370068 | MGnify/ENA primary metagenome ERZ1370068 (study PRJEB38410, sample SAMEA6850437) | metagenome | study: Metagenomic assessment of the ecological functions of the soil: analysis of the soil microbiota associated with the...
GCCGTTGCCCTGGTAGGTCGCGACGTAGTGCGTACCCGACTCGGCCGTCGCGAGATCGGGGAATCCGTGCGCCGTCGAAATCTCCGATCGCGACCCACGACGGCTGGAAGAGGGCCGGATAGTTGGTGAGCGCGCCGAAGCCGCCGGCGCCGTTGCCGAGGCGAACCGACACGGTCGAGCTCGTGATGTTGGCGGTCACGAAGTCCAACTTTCCATCCAAGTTGAAATCGGCGAGCGCCACGCACCGGGGATTCGTGCCGACCGCGTAGCTCGTCGGCGCGCCGATCGCGCCGCCGCCGATTCCCAAGCAAATCGACACGACATTGCTGAAGTCGCTCGACACCGCGACGTCGGGGCGCCCATCGCCGTTCAGATCGCCGATCGCGGCGCAGTTGGGATAGCCGACGCCGGGAATCGTGGTATCCGCCGGCGCGGTGAAGGTCGCCGCCTTGCCTGCCAAGAATACGTCCACGACGAAGGAGCCGAGATTCGGCACGAGGACGTCGCGCAGGCCGTCGCCGTTGAGGTCGGCGAGGGCGACGCGCGAGCGGATAGTTGGTAGCGGGAACACCGCCGGCGCGGCGAAGGCCCCCGCCCCCGAGCCGACGAGGACGGCGACCGCGTTCGCGCTCCCGCACGCCGCGACCAAGTCCGGCTTTCCGTCGCCGCGTCACGTCGCCGATCGCAATCGAGTCGGGGCCGCCGGCGACCGGGATCGTTAGGGTCGAGGAAAACCCGCCGAGGCCGTTTCCAAACAATACGTAGAGGTTGTCATCGACCGCGTTCGCCGTCACGACGTCGGCCTTCCCATCGCCGTTCAAATCGCCGATCGCGACCGCGTTGGGAGTGAAACCGCCAATCGTGATCGTCGTCGCGGGGGCGAAGACACCCGACCCATTGTTGAGGAGGATCGAGATCGTGTTCGTGAAATTGTTGGCGGTCACGAGGTCGGGCGCTGTGCCGCCTCGGAGCAGCGGCGCCGCCGCGATGCCGTTCGGAAAGTTGCCGACGGCGTAGTGCGCTTCCGGCGCGAAGCCGCCGGCGCCGTTCCCAGGTAAAATCGAGACGTTGTTCGAGGCGAAGTTCGCCGTCGCGACGTCGAGCTTGCCGTCATTGTTGAGGTCGGCGATCAGGATCGCCGCGGGATTCGCCCCGACGGCCACGACCCCCTGGAACACAAACAATCCCGTTCCGTCGCCGAAGAGGATCGACACATCGTTGGTGTTGCCGTTGCCGACGGCCAAGTCGGGCTTCCCGTCGCCGTTCAAATCGCCGAGCGCCACGACCGACGGCACCGGGTTCGCGGGGAATGCGCCCTTCAGCACGAAGCTGCCTGTGCCGTCGCCGAGGCACACCGATAGTTGGCTTGCGGAGTACTCGGCCGTCACGAAGTCGAGGCGGCCGTCGCCATTCACGTCGGCGACCGCAATCGACTGCGGCGAATTGCCGACCACCACGGGGTGGCTCGGGAGGAGCTGCGCGAAGGCGCCCTCCGAGGCGAGCCAGGTCGTGAATCCGATGACAGAAACGAGTCGAAGGCCGCGGGTGCATCGGCGCATAGGATTCCTCGCGAAGCACTGGGTATCCGCGACCAGCCGCGCGGTCAATGGGGCGCGGCGCGCGGCGCCGGCGCATGCGCGCGCCGACCCGCGAATCTCAAACGCAATGATCCGATGATCCGACTGATCGAGCGGCGATTCGAAGTCGCGGCCCCGTCGGCCGACGCGTGGCGATTCCTCGCGCGCGTCGAGGAGTGGCCGCGGTGGGCCGCGCACATCGCGCGCGTCGAGATGTCTCCCCGGCGAAGCCCAACCCCAATCATCGGGAACCATCCATTTGCGCAACGGGATCCGCTCCACCTTCCGGATGACCGAGTTCAACTCTGGGAAGGACTGGAAGTGGGCCGGGAAGTTTCTGTGGCTCACGGTCCACTACGACCATCGCTTCGAGGCGATCGACGCGCGGACGACGCGCCTCACTTGGATCGTCGACGCCGAGGGCTTCGGCGCGGCGGCGCTCGGGCGAATCTTTGCTTTGGTCTACTCGCGGAATCTTGACAAAGCGATTCCGGCGCTGGTGGAGGCGATGGCGGGGCGGTAGGTCACCGATTGGCGCCATCGGCACTTCCAACGCAGCTATCTGCTACGGCAAATTCAGATTCTTGAAGTGATTCCCCGTGTAGGCGTTCACCCCGGCGGCATTCTCCTCGTTCGCGTCGAGGCTGCCGCTCTTCGAGGCGGTGTTCTTCTCGATCGAGTTGCCCGTGGCGCCCGCCACGATGTGAAAGCCATCGCTGCCCGATTGAGTCGACTTGTTCTTCGTGAGGGCGCTCGAGTCTCCCTCGATTCGCACGCCGTCGGCCCCGGCCTTCACGCTTTTGTTGGAATCGACGATGAGACTGCTCGCGGTCGGCTCGATGCCGATTCCATGGAGACCCGCGTTCTGCAGCTGATTCTTGCGAACGGTGTGATTCGTCCCGTCGACGCGGAGGCCGTCGAGGCCGACCAGAATCACATGATTCGACTCGATCGTATTGTTGTCGCCTCCGCCGATCCGCAGTCCGTCGAGGCCGCCATTGGTGATCTTGTTTCTTCGAAACGGTGTTGAAGCTCCCGCCCGTTGCGTCGATCTCGATCCCGCTCCCGCCGATGTCGTCGATGATGTTCTTCGTAACAGTATTGTCATTGCCGTGGATGAAGATTCCGGGGCCTCCCGTGTCGACGACTTTGTACTTTCGTGATGATGTCATCGTGCGACTCCGTGGCTCCCTTCCCGAGGTCGATGCCAACCATGCCGATGTTCGGTGACTTTGCATGACTGAATCGTCGTGTCGTTGGAGTTGTCCAGGAACATGCCGTCGGTCCCGCAGTCCGAGACTTTACATTTCAGAATCTTGTTGTCGGACGAGTCGGTGAGTGAAATCCCGATCGTCTGCGCGTGCCGAACGTCGAAGCCGGAGAGAAGATTGTCGTGGCTCGTTATCCATGACATGCCGACGTTGCCTCCCGACGCATCGACGATCGGGAAGCCCTTCCCAAGGATCTTCAGATCGAGCTTGTTTCTGATATGACCAGGTTTTCTTGATATGTTCCCTTCGCGACGATGATCGTGTCGCCGCTTCCCGCGTCGTCGATGGCATCTTGGATCTTCGCGAAGTCCTTGGGAACTTTGATGGTCTTTTGCGCTGCTAGAGGCGCGGCGGCGAGAGGCGCGGCGGCGAAGAGCACGAAGGCGATGGACGCGGCTGCGAGGGTGCGACGGTGTAACGCATAAAACGATCCTAGGGCCTCTCGGCTCGAGCTGTAAAGGAGGGTGCGCAGCCGCGCCGCGGTCGCCGACGCGTGGCCGCAGATCGGCGCGGCCGCCAGCCGCCCGTGTTCCGACGCCGCGGCCGCCGCTCGCCTTTGTGGGATCGGTGTTTTATTAGTATCCACGTTGACATCGATGCGCGTGCCGACCCGGCGCGCCGTTCGCGTTCGAGTGAGCGAGTTCAACTTTGGGAAGAATTGGGATTGGTGGGATCGTTTCTGTGGCTCACGATCCACTACGACTTTAGTGACCCCTTGCCGTGCGATGGTCCCGCACGAGAAGGCGCTCGACCTCGAGATCGAGAAGTGGGCAAAGGAAGCGGAGGCGAATAGGAGTCGGTAGGAGGCCGAAGCGTTCTCGGCCCAACTGCCCCGCCAACAGTGGCGCGCGCGGACACACTCCGTGAAGAGTCGCAACACTATTCGATTCTCGGACCTCGTGTCCGAAATGTGGCTTTGTCGAGGTGCGCCCCTCGGGGCGGAGTATCGCCGCGCGGTCCGAAAGCGGTCGCAGGCACTTCCACACAAACGCGTAGACGGCATCGCGCTTGCCTTGCCTGCAAGGTCTCCCTCGTCCAAAGGCACAACCATGGTCCCCGTTCACGCTCGAGTCGTCCTCGCCCTTGTCGCATCCTTGGGTGTTTCCGGGTTCTCCCAAGCGCAGAACCTGCTGCCACCGACGCTGCTCCCCGGAACTCCGGTCGTTGGCCCCGCGGCCGGCAACCAGCGATCACCCGCGATCGGACGTGGCGCCACGACTTCGCTCCTCGTCTTCGAGGACGCGCGCGCGGGCGACAGCGACCTCTTCGGCGTGCGCCTCGATGCCTCCGGAGCGCCGATCGACGCGATCCCGTTCCCGATCGCCAAGGATCCGGGAGACCAGACGGCGCCGTCGGTGGTCTGGAACGGCCAGAACTGGCTCGTCGTCTACACGAGTCAGGTCGACCCCGGCAGCGGCTACTGGACGAGCGTGTACCAAGCACGGCGCGTCTCCCCTCTGGGCCAAGCGCTCGACGCGGCTCCCATCACGGTCAACGACGTCTACAGCGGAGAGAAGTACTTCGGCCTCGGCAGCGACGGCCAGAACTGGGTCGTTCTCTACATGACCGCCGATCAAAGCTTGAACACCTCGCTCCGCGCGAAGCGCATCGCCCCGAACGGGACGGTGCTCGATCCGAGCGGCGTTCTCATCCTCGGGGACTACGGCTCCGAGCTCTCGGCCACCTTCGCCTCGGGCAACTATTTGTTCGCCTGGAGAGACTTCGGCGCCAGCCTGAAGGCGCGGCGCTTCACGCCGCAGCTCCAGCCGATTGACCTCGCGCCCGTGACCCTGCCGGTGGGCCTCGCCGATGTGACGATGACCGCGCGCCTGGCGAGCAACGGGAGCGAGTTCTTCGTCGCGTGGATGCGGCAGACTCCGACCTCCCTCACCGAGATCCTGGGCACGCGTCTCGACGCCAACCTGAATGCCGTCAATGCCGCCCCGATCCCGATCTCGGGCGCCCCTTCGACGTGGAATCAGACGAATCCCCGGGCGGTATGGGACGGAAGCCAGTGGATCGTTTCGTGGTTCAGCATCGGAGAGCTCGACGCGCGCGCTGCGCGCGTGACGGCCGCGGGCGCCGTCCTCGACCCGGGCGGCGTTGCGCTGCCCGACGGCTCGCCGAACTACCTCTACGAGCCGGCGCTCGGTGCGCTCCCGGCTGGCGGAGCGCTCTTCGCCTGGCACGACATCCGCTTCGCGGGCTTCTCGCTGTACGACGTGTTCGGGATTCCCTTCGGCGCGACAGGCGTGGTCGGCGCCGAGCGTTGCTTCAGCGTGGGATCCGAGGCGCTTCGCAGCCCACGCGTCACGCCGGGTCCGAATCAGTACCTCGTCACCTATCGCGCCGAAGCAGCGAACGGATCGCGCGTCCTTGCGCAGCGGGTCGACGCGCTCGGCACGCCGCTCGACGCCCAGCCGATCGAAGTGGCCGCCGCGAGCACCGCGAGTCTCTTCGCCGGCGGCGCGGCCTGGAACGGCTCCGTCTACTTGGTCACCTGGAGCGACTCGACACAGGGCAAGATCTTCGCGAAGCGGATGCTCCCCGACGGATCGTTCCTCGATCCGGCGCCGATCTTCGTCCTGCTCGGCGGCGGTGCCGATGCGGCGGCGCTCGGCGCGGATTTCCTGGTGACGGGGCTGCGCGCACCGGGAGCCCGCAGTTCGTCGCCTCCTACGGAGCGCGCGTGCGCGGAAGCGACGGAGCCGTTCTCGACAATCCTGCGCTCCTCATCGGGCAGTCCTATGCGGCGCGAGCTCGCGTCGTCGCGCTCGGCGGAAAGTGGCTCGTCGTCACCGAGAGGCACTTCAGCCACGACGACAACGCCTCCAACGTCCTGTTCCACTTCGTCACCCCCTCCGGCGTCGTCTCGCCGGAGGCGATCGCGGCGAATGCCGTGAACATCCAGAACTGGGGAAGCACCGACGTCGCCAGCTCCGGATCGAGCGCGCTCGTCGTCTGCCAGTCGGGAAGCAACTGGACGAACTGCGACGTCTTCGCCCGGCGGATTCTCCCAGACGGCTCGATGCCGTCTCCTCTCTTCAACGTGACGGGCTCGGTGGGGCTCGGCCAGTCGAGGGCAACGGTCGGCTGGACGGGCGCTGAGTACGTCGTCGCGTTCGAGACCTTCGAGAACAGCGTCTGGTTCTACGACTTCGAGCCCGACGTCTACGGGGCGCGCGTGTCAGAAGCCGGGTCGCTCGTCGACGCGACGGGCTTCGCGGTCTGGAACGGCGACGACTACGAAATGAGCGCCGACGCGGGAGGTCTCGGCAACGGAAAGGCGCTCTTCGCGGCCTCAACCTACGAGGACGGAGCCTACGGCTCCTTCCGGATCTCGGTCCGCTCGATGCGCCCCATCGGTCTTACCAACTATGGAGTTGGCACGCCGGGTTGCGACGGACTGGAGCGCATGGACGCGTCGGGCTCCCCAAAGATCAACAATCCCGGATTCCAACTCTTCTGCGACCGGGCACCGGCAGGTCAACTGGGTCTCTGCCTGATCAGTGATCTTCAGGACGTGGCGGGCTCCGACTCCCTCGGCATTGATCTTCTCACGCACGTGGGATTCATCGGTGCGACCGAGTTGATCGCGCTCGACGCCTTCAGCGATGGATTGGGCTTCGCAACCTCGGCCGTGCCGATTCCCAACAATCCGCTGCTCGTCGCAAAGAGTTACTTTGCGCAGAATATTTGGCTCTGGTCGCCCACGGCGTGCGTGCCGTCGACCTACGGACTCAGCAGCTCCGATGGGCTGGAGATCGCGATCCAGGCGCCGTGAGGTGATGGGCTGAAGGGGCCCGATATCCGGGCGTCCTTCCGCTGGCCGTCCGCACCGCACGGGCGAGTGCTTCTCGCCCGCAGCGCCGTTGACGTCCGGCGCCCTTCCGCTACTCTGCGCGTTCACTCGCCGCGCGGGCGTAACTCAGTTGGTAGAGTGTCAGCTTCCCAAGCTGAATGTCGCCAGTTCGAACCTGGTCGCCCGCTCCAAGTGACAACAATCTAGGGAACCGGCTCGATAGAGGCACTGCAGCGGCCTCTCATCCGTGCGAACTTGGCCGGATGCTTCGCTTGGCGCGGGAAGGGCGGAAGCGCCGCTCATCGCGATAGTAAAGCCACATTTCGCCGAGACGCCTCGGCCGAATTCTCTCGGGCGCAGTTTCCGAAACCTGCAATGTTTACCAACAAAAGAGAGGAGTCGGCCCGCTCATCCACGATTCCGAGTCACACCTCACCGAAGAGTCGACAGGCAATGTAACAATTGCGCTCGGGCGCCGATCTCACCGCGAGACTTCCCTCGGACGGCTCCCTCCCTTGACGCTCCCGCGCCGGCTGCGGAACATGCGCGCCGGCGCGGAAGCCTTCCATGCACTCCCCGGCTCGGAACCATTCACACAAAAACTCAATCGGATGGTCGCGGGTGATGCCGCGGCCGCGTCGGAGTTGGCGCCGCTTCTCTACAGCGAGCTGCACGCGCTCGCCGAGCGGATGATGCGAAGCCAGGCCGCGAGCCACACGCTCCAGCCGACAGCACTGATCCACGAGGCGTGGATGAAGCTCGTCGGCCCATCCGAGGCAGGCACATCCGAAGCCAGTGTCGAAAACCGCACGCACTTCGCCGCGCTCGCCGGCGCGCGCGATGCGGAGCGTCGCTCATCGACCACGCGCGGCGCAAATCCGCGGAGAAGCGTGGCGGCGGAGCGGAGCGCGTCGCGCTCGACGACGCGGAAGACCAAACCAACAAACCCGCCGTCGATCTGCTTCATCTCGACCAGGCGCTGACGACGCTCTCGGAGATGGACAGCGAGCTCGGCCGCCTCGTCGAGCTGCGCTATTTCGCCGGACTGACGACCGACCAGACGGCTTCGGTGCTGGGCGTCTCGGTGCCGACGATCGTCCGGCGTTGGCGAGTCGCGCGCATGTGGCTCTGGAACGAGCTCGACGCGTCGAGGTCCTGAGCCCTTGGAAGCCGAACGCTGGAGGCGCCTACGCGAGCTGCTCGAAGCGGCGCTCGAGCGCGATCCCAATGATCGAGAGGCTTCGTCCGCGGCGCGTGCGGTGCCGATCGCGACCTCGGCGACGAAGTTCTGAAGCTCCTCGCGTCCGACGACGCGGCGCGCGAGCTCGAGCCGCCGGCCGCAGGTTGGTCGATCGCGCAGGGCGCGAGCGAGGCCTCGCTCCTCGGCACCCGCGTCGGCCGCTACCGAATCTTGCGTTTGATCGGCTACGGCGGGATGGGCGCCGTGTACGAGGCGGAGCAAGATCAGCCGCGCCGCACTAGTGGCGCTCAAGGTGATGCGGCCGAGCCTCGCCACGCCGCACGCCATGCGACGCTTCGAGTTCGAAGCGCAGGTGCTCGGGCGGCTGCGCCATCCGTTCATCGCCGCGGTGTTCGAGGCGGGCACGCACAATCCGGATCCCAACGATCCGTCGCGAGCCGTGCCGTACTTCGCGATGGAGCTCGTCGAGGGCGCCTCACCGATCACCGACTTCGCCCGAGCGCGCGGACTCGGAACGCGCGAGAAGCTCGAGCTGTTCGCGCAAGTCTGCGACGCGGTGCACCACGGCCACCAGCAGGGGGTGATCCACCGCGACCTCAAGCCCGGCAACGTCCTCATCGACGGCGACGGGCGTCCGCGGATCATCGACTTCGGCATCGCGCGCACACTCGAGCGCGACGCGTCGGTGACTCAGAGCGGCGCGCACATGCTCGGCACGCTGCAGTACATGTCGCCCGAGCAGTGCTCGCTCGACGCGCGAAGGGATCGACACGCGCGCCGATGTGTACTCCCTCGGAGTCCTGCTCTACGAGCTGCTCGCCGGCCATACGCCGATCAAGGTCGACAGCGTGCCGATCGCCGAGGCAATGCGGCGCGTGCGGGAGGTCGATCCCCCGGCGCTCGGCGAGGTCGACCGCGAGCTGCGCGGCGACATCGAGACGATCGCGCGCGCCGCGATGGAGAAGCGCCGCGAAGATCGCTACTCGGCGGCGGCGAGCCTCGCCGCCGACATCCGCCGATTCTTGCGTTCCGAGCCGATCACGGCGCGCCCGCCGACGGCGATGTATTACCTGCGCGTCTTCGCGCGACGCAACAAAACGCTGGTCGCGTCCGCCGCTGTCATCGTGGTCGTTCTCGTCACGGGGATTATGGCAAACGTCCATGGCGTGGCGCTCGTCGTTCGTGGAAGCGCGTCGCGCGCGGAGGATCGCGGATTTCTACAAAGACACGATTACCTCCGGGATTCCCTATCTCGCCGTAAACCTGTCGCCGGGCTGGGATTGGTGGGAGGATCCGCCCGCGCCGCGGGCGCCGCGGACCGGCCCCTCGAGTCGTTCGCCGTGCCCGACCTGCTCGAGGTCGCGGCCACACAGCTCGAGCGCACCTTTGCCGACGAGCCTGTGATCGAGGCCGAGCTCTACGACACGCTCGGCCGCACGCTCACCTACATGGGTCGTGGGGACGGCATAAAATACCTCGAGCGGGCGCTCGAGATCCGCGAAGCGGACCTCGGACCCAACCACCCGGACACGATCCGCTCACGCATCGCCTGCGCCGTGAGGGATTGAAGGCTGGGGAAGATTCGCCGACGCCGAGAAGCAGTTCCGCATGGCGGCCGAGTCGTGCGCACGCGCGTTCGGGCCCGACGATTGGCGGACGATCGCCGCCGAACGTCGCCACGCATCGAGCATGGGGTGGGTCGATCTCGACCGAAGCTGCGAGATCATCCACGCGCGCATTCGAGCACGCGCGTCGCGCGCTCGGCGATGATCATCGCGAGACGTTGATGGCGCAGGGAGGCTGCGCGAGTGCGCTGCCGCGCCAGGGGCGACCTCCAAGGCGCCGTGACTGTCGCGCGCGCGGCTCTGGAAGGTTGGCGCCGAAACGCCGGCGACGCCTCCCTGGAAGTCGCGCAGGCCCGCGTCACGCTGGCCGGCTTCCTGTCGGCCGACCGGTCGTTCACCGAGGCCGAGCCGCTGCTTCAAGCGGGGCTTCCTGTGGTGCGCGAGCACTTCGGCGGCGACATCGTCCACACGTTGCCGTCGGAGCTGCAGCTCGTGAGTCTCTTGCGGCGGATGTCGCGCCCCGCCGAAAGCGGCGACCGAGCTGCGGCGCATCCTGGTTTCGGCGCGCGCCAAGTTCGGCGCGGAGAACGCCCACACCGCCAAGATGGAAGCAGCGCTCGCGCGCACGCCTGCTCGAGTCGGGGAGGATCTCGAGGAGGCCGAACGCGTCGCCCGTCATGCGGCGGATGCGCTCGAGCCAAGTTTCGCCAATGGCGACTACAACACCGTGGCTGCAGAAGGACACGCTGCATTGCGTGATTCGCGCGCGCGGACGCGCGTCGGAAGCTGCGCCGCTGGCGACGGAGCTCTTGCAGATTATGAACGGGTGGAAGATCACCGAGCCCCAGGTTCTCGCTCCATTGCACCAAACGATCGGCGAATCGGAGCTCGACCTCGGCGAGCTCGACGCGGCCGCGACTGAGCTTGGAACCGCGTGGCGAACTGCCGAGGAGGGTGGCGCCTGCACGGCCGATCCTTGTCATCCGCGCCGCGTCGCATTGATGAAGGCCTTGGCGCGAGTCGACGACGCGCGGCCGCAAGGAGAGACGCCGCGGCGTGGCGTTCGAAGCTCGCCGATTCGACGAAAGCGCGATAACGAACGCCAGGCGCAGACGCGTCGTAGGGGTAGAGGGATGGGTCCCGGCCTCCAGACATGATGCGATTGGAACCCAACGGGACAGTTCAGTCGACGCGACGGACATTGTTGCGCGTCTCTCGCCGACATCTTGAAGATTGTGACGTCGTCGATCGCTACAAACCTCGGGCGGGACCCATCCCCACTCCTACGACGCGATCTGCGTCTGTCGACAGCAACCGCGACATTCCTGTCGGGAAACCAGAATGTCCATCGTGCACTCCCGGTCGCGCGGGCCCGTGATCATGGTCGGCTGCGGAACGCGTGTTGGTTGGTGAGCGCCCGATCGGATCGCTGCCAAGCGGAGTCGGGCGCGAAACCCCCAACCCGCCGGAGCCGCTCATGAACTCGTCCCTACTTGGAACTCACCGTGGTGCCGCACGCTCGCCCTGGTTGGCGATCGCGTTCGGCGTGATCTCGACGCTCGGAGGAGGACACGCTGGCGCAATCGAGCAGCACGGTCCTGGCTTGGGACCAACGACTACGGGCAGTGCAACGTGCCCGTTCTGCCCGTGGGATGGAAATACGTCGAGGTCGCGGCGCGACAGCGTGCCTCGCGCGCCGCAGCAACGGCACGCTCGTGGCATGGGGATGGAACGCTTCTGGGCAGTGCAACGTGCCCGCTCTCCCCGCTGGATTGACATATGTGGGAATGGCGACGGGGAGGCTCACACGGTCGCCCGTCGCAGCGACGGCTCCGTCGTGGCGTGGGGGTACAACTGGGACGAGGGAATGCAACGTTCCCGCGCTTCCGGCCGGAGTGACGTACGTCGACGTGTCCGCGGGCAATTTTCACTCCTTGGCGCTCCGCAGCGACGGCACCGTCGTGGCGTGGGGATACAACTATGACGGCGGGTGCAACGTTCCCGCGCTACCCCCGGAGTAACGTACGTCGAAGCGCATGCGGGTGCATACCACTCCATCGCACGGCGCAGCGACGGCTTGATCGTCGGCTGGGGCTACAACACGTACGGTCAGTGCGACGCGCCTCCGCCGCCCGCGGGGCTGACGTACGTCAAATGGCCGCGGGCGGCACTCACAACGTCGCGCGCCTCAGTGACGGCTCGGCCGTGGCCTGGGGGTACAACTTCGATGGCGAGTGCAACGTCCCCACGCTGGCGCCGGGACTCACTTTCGAACAGGTGGCGGCGGGCTCGTATTTCTGCGCCGCACGCATCAGCAACGGCTCGGTGGTTGCTTGGGGTTCCAACTATTTCGGCCAGTGCAACGTGCCCGCGCTGCCCGCCAGGAATGGACCTATCGAGCTGGCGGCGGGCGATGCAGCAAACTTGGCGCGCCGCACAGACGGCGCGCTCGTGGCGTGGGGCGACAATTACTACGGCCAGCTCAACGTGCCGCCTCCGCCCCCGCCGCCGCCACCGACCTACACGGGCGACGTGACGGCGGGCCGTTATCACGCCGCCGCCCTTCTGACCGACGGCAGCCTCTTGGCTTGGGGACGTAACTATGAGGGGCAGTGCAACGTTCCGCCGCTGCCCGCCGGACTGAAGTACGCCCAGGTGTCGGCGGGCGCATACCACACCTCGCGCGCCGCAGCGATGGCTCGGTCGTGGCGTGGGGACAAAACTACTACCTGCACTGGCAACGTCCCGCCGCTGCCACCGGGATTGACATATGTCGAGGTGAGCGCCGGATATGTGCACTCGGTCGCGCGCCGTAGCGACGGCTCGGTCATCGCGTGGGGCGACTACTACTATGGCGAGCTCAACGTGCCGCCGCTGCCGCCGGGGCTGACCTACACCCAGATCTCCGCGGGCGATCTCCACACCATCGCGCGCCGCAGCGACGGTTCGATCGTGGCCTGGGGAGACAACTATTACGGCCAATCGCAGCGTGGGTACGGGCACGGGCTACTCCCAAGTGGCCGCGGGCGGGAGCTTCTCTGTTGCGCTCCGCACCAACTACACGATCGAGGCTTGGGGCGACAACTACTTCGGCCAATGCAACGTTCCCACGAAGGGGATGTTCATCAAGATCGGTGCGGGCGGGTATCACGGCATCGCCGTCACGCTCCAATACTCGACCGTCGGCTGGGGACGCAACGCCGAAGGGCCAGTGCAACGGGCCCATGCTGCCGAAGTGCAAGTCTCTCGACGGCGGCGGCTTCTTCTCCATCGGGCGGTTGTAGGGCGCCGGGGGACGGGGTGGGTCCCGGCCTCCAGACATGTGCGATTGGAACCCAACGGAACAGCTGAATGCGCAACGCCGATTGTTACCGTCCCGATCGTCAGCTGGAAATTGTGACATCGTCGATCGCGCAAACTCGGGCGGGACCCACCCCGTCCCCCCGGCGCTCTTGACACGCAACACGCTCGGGATGTGACAACTGTGGTAATGGGGTCTGACCCCATTACCAGTTAAGTCCATTCGTCAGCACAACTTGTCACTTTCAGGCGCGCACGACAGGAGCGTCGCGGGGTGGGGATGGGTCCCGCCCGAGTTTGTGCGATCGACGATGTAACACTTTCTCCGCGACGTCAGGGACCGCAACAATGTCCGTTGCGTATTCGAATGTCCCGTTGGGTTCCAATCGCACATGTCTGAGGCCGGGACCCATCCCCACCCCGCGACGCGCTCCGCGCGTGGAGTACGACGGACTGCGAGCGCTCGTCTCTTATCAAGAGGAAATCTCCGCGGGAAACCAGGACATCTTCTGTGTCCACGCTCAATGTCGATGATTGGTATTATCCCACCCTCGTCGAGAGTCATTTGTATGCCAGGCTATTCCGCGGTGTGACGATCTCGCTCCATCGATCTGCTCGAAGCACTCGAGCGGCTCCTGGAGTCGCGACTGCATGACGGTGTGGCATCGCGTGGCGGGCATGGGACTCTCGAGCGCGATCAACGGGCTCCTGCATTATTCCTCGTGAATCGACAGTTGGGATTCTTCGGCCGCGCGAAGATCGAAGTGCTAATGGCGGCCGCAGTTAAGCTCGCGAAGCCGCGTCTCGACGGGAGCACAACGGGCTCGGTCGTAAAGACCGAGCCCGCTGTGTTCAGCTTACGGAGCTTGCATCACGGACCCCCGGGAATCAGGTCCGGCGTTGCGCGCGGCCCCATTGGAACAATCGATTGAACGACGCAAGACGTTGTCGAGAGGCCGTGAAGAAGCCCAGTCAGCCAAGAGCCCGGCAGCGCGCTTCGACATTGTTCTTGAAAGATGATGTAAGGCACGATCGGCTCGAGATTGCGCGTCACGATCTTCCGTTTGTTGGGATCGGCGACGAGATCGGCTGCATGAGATCCACGAAGCCACCACCTTGACTCCCGGTCCAGAGGATGTCGCCGTCGAGCTGACTTGAATGAGATTGCCATTCTTGGCCTGATTCCAACTGAGGTGTATCTCATTCAGGAACGACGCGACCGTCGACTGCTGTTCTTGATGGTGATCTTGACCTGCTTGTCCTTCGTCTCTCTCCTGATCACGCTGTCGGCGCATACGCCACTCGCCGGCGGGCACGGCTTCGCAGGCGAGTTGTGCCAAGCGCCGTCAGATTCAGCTGGATGATCCAGTTCATAGGATTCGCCGCATTCGACGTGTGCGTAGAAAAAGCCGATGCTGTTGAGCTTCGCCTTCGTCACGGTTGCAAAGGCACGTGTCGTGGAAATCCCAACCCGCAAGGGTCGGATCCGTGATCGCGCTACGTCGTGTGGGCCGCGTTGGTCGGAGGCGAGTTGATGAGGACATTGACGCTGCCGAACTGCTGGACGTGCGCGGGAGTTGAACAATCCCGGAATATTGACGTTGTTCAAGTTTCGCGCGAGTGACGTGTCGCCGAAGATTCAACTTGTGTGGTGTTACCGACGAACGCCGTGCCGAGCACCATGCTGCCATCGCCGCCGACACGCCAGGGCGGCGTGACCCGGAGGGAGTGTTCGTCTTTCCTGCGCCGTGGACTGCCACGTCGAAGGTAATCGATGTTGAAGCTCAGCCTGACGATTCCGTCGGATCCGTTGAGTTGGAATCCAGCCTTGTCACTGCCAGTCAGAGTCGCTGGGCTTGTGACCATTCGGCCAGCCGACCGCGTTCGTGCCATAGCTGTTCGTCATTCGGCGCGGGCCACTGATCGGATCATGTACCAAATCGCCGCGGCTGCGCTGGCGAATGGAACGATCCGGCGGGGCAGGGCGATCCCGACACACCGGTCGTGTCGAGGACGATGAAAGGAGATGGGGTTCGAAATACACCAAGTCTGCGTCACCGCGTCGAACGTGAGGGCCTGCGCGAAGAGCGGCACCCCCAGGGCGGATTGCCGCAGGGAGCGACCCGTGATGTGTCAACTCCGTCGGGGGAATCACGAGGCGGATATCAACGACACCCGGCGTGAAGCCGATGTCGATGACCCCAATGACCAGGAATGACACCGTGGGCCCATTGCTGGTGTCGATGAGGACAGCGACGAGCGCCCCTGGGAGTGCCGTTCACTGTGATGTCGATCGTTTCATTGGGCTCAGACTGGATCTTCGCGGTGGAGATCAGAAGGTTGCGTGCGCGGACGCGGCCGCGGGGGCAGACCCAAGAATCGGAAGAGCGGCGCTGCAGCGCGAGCTCTCGCGAGTGCCCAAAGGGGCGGGGAGAACATCGTAGTTGGGAGTACACTTTGCTCTTTGGGGAGAAGCAAACCGCTGTCGAGCCTACCCGCGTCGGCGGGAGCGATAGAGCGTGAGCCGCGCCCGCGGGCGGTCACGCGTGAGAGGACCGAGTTCGAAGTGCGGCGCGAATCGAAGAACCAGCCCCCATGTCTTCCACGGAGCAAGGGGTTGCGATGCTCTCGAGCGTGCTTCGCAGCCCACGGGCGATTCACGTCAACATCGCAATCATGCGCGCGTTCGTTCGGCTCCGTGGAGCTCGCAGGCACCAGCACGAGATCGCCAATCGGCTCGACGCGCTCGAGGGCAACTGGTCAAAACGACGCGCAGCTGAAGGCCGTATAGGATGCGATTCGAGGGTTGATGGAGCCAGACGACGATACCGAAGAACAGGAGAGACTTGGATTTCGCATTCCGGGATGCGGACGCGTGGAAGCAGCGTCCGCGCGCGCGCAAACGGCGACGCCGGCTCGCCTCAGCGCGGCCAAAAAAGCCAAAGATTCCGGCGGTAAGGCTAGCGTAGACGAGTCCGTCGAACATCGCACGAGCTGTGACCGACCAGGGCTTGCCCTTCCAAATCGAGTCGGAGGGCGACGCCCACGCATAGGCGAGCCACGCGCTCATGCCGACCACCCCGAAACACGGATAGGTAGGGAATCGCCCTTGTGGCCCGCGCTCCCTCGCCACATATCCGCCGCGAGCGCCGCGACCACGGCCGAATAGAGAATCCATTTCCCAAGAAAGGGGCCGAGCTTCGGCATCTCGCTCGCGCGAACGTAAAGAAAACCGACCGGGCCGTCGGTGAACTTCTTCACATCCTCGGGGTCGGGCCGCCTTTGGAGTGGATGCAAATGCGGGATCATGTATTGGCCCGGCGCGGGCGAGCTGCGCCGGATCGCGTCGCGCACATCGTCTTCGTTGGGAAGTTTCCGATAGTCGGGATTATGCATCTGGAGCACCATGTGAATGATGGAGCTCGCGATGAACACGGCGACCGTCGACAGAAGGATTGGAAGCAACAGCTGCGTCCACTCGACTTGCATGCTGAAACTCCGATTGGAAGTGGGAGGCGCCCCAGGATCGATGACGGGGGTGGCGCGTAGCTCGCGGTTCGCGGGGGCGAAGGTCAAGCGAAATCCCCACTTCGCTGCCGCGGCGAACGCAAGTCCGTGGCGGCAATGAAGCCGGGAGCTCATCGGAACATAGCAATCGCAGGTCGACGTTAGATGGATTGTTCCGATCGCGCCGCTCGAACGCGGCGCTCGCGCGCGCTCCGGAGTGATATGCGGCGCATTGTGTCGTTCCTTTAACTCCTTACAGCGAGTCCCCCGATGACCACATTGATCACCTCGCGTGGCGGCCGCACCCCGTGGCCCGCCGTTGTCTTGTCCGTGTTTGCGTTCGTGCTCGCCAACCCCGCTTTCGCACAAACGCCTTCGCTCCTTCAACCCGATTCGCCCGAGTGCCACGAGGGGGCAAGTGCTCGACATCGCGGCACAACCCAACTTTGCGAGCGCGACGACCAAACGCGCTTGGGTGGCCCAAGGCTTGCATTCGCGCCTCCTTCCGCCTTTCGGATGCCCAACGGATGTTCGCCGAGGATCGCACCTTCACCGACTACACGACCCCACATTTGCAGCTTCCGATCGCCGTCGAGGTCGATGACACAAATGCTCGACTCTACACGCTGACGGGCGAAGGGGTCCTCTACGGCGAGAGCATCTCGACTCCCCGAGCCCGACCCAGTCTGCTTCGGTCAACCTGATGAACACCTCGGTCGTCTCGCCCGCGTTCTACGCGACCGAATACGTCACGGACCTCAAGGTGTGGAGTCCGAGTCACCAAGGTCGTCGTCGCGACCTCGAAGCGACTCTTGGTGTTCACCGATACGGGGAGCGCGCTCACGCTCGATGGCCAGTGCCTCGAGCTGTACAACTTCGGCGAGAGTAGTTGGCTTCAGGAGACGCCCGCCAATCCCGCTTGTCGACAACTTGAAGGTCGCCCGATTCGAGCGCCTTCGCCTGCAGGTCGATCAGAACAACGACGTCATGGCGTACAGATGACCGCGCTCATGGCGGGATATGGCGTGAGCAAGCCGATCCCCCACTGCGTGGTCTATCGCGCGTCTCGGCCCCACTGGAACCTCGACATGGAGCGCTCCGACACTTGATTGGGATTCCGGAAGCAATGTGCGCTTCCGCGTGTTCAATCCGCTGGAACCCACCTATCCGCCGCAAACCGGACTCTCGGCCGACATCAAGAATGCGTACACGGCACACGATATCGATGTCGCCGTTACGTCCGGGATCGCGCCTCGCGTATGTCGGATGCGGCTCGACGCGGCGAGATCGTGCAGCTCGACGCTCACGAATCTTTCTCGAGCGGAATCACGGAGGTGCAGACGTTCACGAGCATCGCTGGCGCCGGCAATGAGAATGTGATGGTCGACCCGGCGAGATGCCGCACGGGTTTTCGCGCTCACGATCGTTGGCTTTGCAATCATCGATACATCTTCGGGCACATCGAATGTGCTGAGCGAACCGTTCGGGTTTCGGCTGTCCCCACGACATGGCCTACCATCGCGCGGACGTCGCTCGCCACCGTGTGGTCGGGCTCACGGGCCAAGTCGATCACATCCACACAAGATTCTGAACATCACCCCGGCGACCCGCGCTCATCAAGATTCTTTGGAATCTCGTCGTCGGATGGGTGCGTGGCCCTCGCGGCGGACCGCGTCTACCTTCCCACATTTGGCGGAGTGTGTCGTTACGCGCCCACGGGAACCGGCGGCTCGTGGCAGCCCGACTACGCCTCGTATCAACCCGCGGAGGTGCCCGTTGGAAGCGGTACACACTCGGCTCACCGAGCACATCGCAACCGGATCCATCAGCGGTATCAATCGGCTCCTCACGGCCCAGGGTCGCGGCGGCTTCCTCGAGTTCGTCGTCGATCCCGTGACCGGCAACCCGGCGGCCCCGGCCGAGATCGCGCCGAGCGGCAGCAACCTCCCGAGCGGCTGGCCCACGCCCACGATGGCGTCGACCAACTATTACGGGAACGACGTCACATTCTTGGTGTCTGGAACTCCACAATTACGTGCTCACGGATCTGTCGAACACGGCGACGGATCAGATCGCGCTCCTCGTCTACCACTATGACACCACGAATGGTTGGCAACTCGCGGCGTCCGCGACCTCGACGGCCGTCGCAGGGGCCGGATACGCGAACACGATCTCCGTGCTCCGCGGCACGAATGCCATCTATGCCTTCGTTGACAACAATAAGGGTTTCTCCTGCTTCCAGATGACGGGCCTCGGCACGGGACTCCGGTGGTCACCCTCGCTTCCCAAGTCAACCCCGGCATCGGACCACGTGCGGGCTCGTGGCAACGAAAGATCGCCTCTTCCGTTTCGCACAGCGCCCAAGGCACGAATCCGTACGAGCTTAGAATCTACGCCTGGGACGTCTCGACAGGTGTGGTGACCGCGACACCGGTCAGAGTTACGGGCCGTCGTTCTTCGCGGCGTCGGGCGCCTCGCCCGGCGAATGTTCCGCGCGCGATTCCAAGTAACGAACTCCGGCCTGGATTGGGGAATCTATATCTCAGCTCCGATGGATTCGCATTCCAGTGCGGATACGACGGCGGCACATCGCCGAACACGCTGACGCTTCCTCCGGCTGGTGGACGAGCGACCACGCCAGCGAGATCAGGACACGCAGGTGTACAGGCAATAATGCAG